>OLGB01002672.1_pt1 | contig 18323 bp, 14 predicted proteins | sample 1605691 | NCBI WGS metagenome assembly OLGB01 (sample SAMEA3888925, study PRJEB22519) | human gut metagenome | biome: human gut; feature: human-associated habitat; material: faeces | place: Denmark | collected 2010 | reverse complement strand
GGTCACTCCCATGCTGATCGAGGCCATCAAGGCCGCCAAGGCTGCCAAGTAAATTCCCTTTACAAAGCCTGAAAGCGGGCCGTTCCAAACGGAACGGCCCGCTTTTTGCGGGATGTGCGGCAGTACCCGATAAAGACGCGAAAAAAGCTGTAACGAATGCACAGCCCCGTCAACTAACAGACAGAACGGAGGTGATGGAACATGGCCCACCGGGGGGAGGACCTCTATGAGCAGCACGCACAGAGCGTGTACCGGTATCTGTTTTCCCTGTGCGGAGAGGCGGACACGGCAGAGGAACTGACCCAGGAGACCTTTTGTCAGGCGCTGCGGGGATTGGATACCTTCCGGGGCGACTGCACGCCTCTGGTGTGGCTGTGTGCCATTGCCAAGCGGCTGTGGTTTGCAGAGTGCCGGCGCCGCCAGCGGGCGTCGCCGCTGGAAGAGGAGGCGCTGAGCCGGCTGGAAGCCCCGGACGATCCTGCGGCAGAGCTGGAGAGCCGGGAGGAACGGATGGCCCTGTACCGGGCCATGCAGCGGCTGGATCCGGAGACCCGGGAGGTCATTTATCTGCGCCTGGCAGGCGAGTTCTCCTTCCCGGAGATCGGGGACCTGCTGGGCCGCAGCGAGGTATGGGCCCGGGTGCGCTTTTACCGGGGCAAGGAGGCCCTGGCGCGGAAAATGGGAGGTGACGGACATGGAGGGCAATAAACTGGACTGCTGCGTGGTGCGGGATCTGCTGCCCGCCTATGTGGAGGAGCTGACGGAGCCGGAGACGGCGGAGCAGGTGCGGTCCCATCTGGCGGAGTGCGCCGCCTGCCGGGAGATGGAGGCCCATATGCGGCAGGCTGTCCCCCTGCGGCAGGCGCCCCGGCGGGCGCTGCGGTTCCTCAGACGGGTCCGGCGCACCCGCTTGATCGCCGCGCTGCTGTCCGTGCTGGTGGCGCTGTGGTGTATGTGGTGGCTCTATGACCGGGAGTACCACTATCCCGATACGGAGGCCGGCTGGCTGGCGGCCGTGGAGGACTACATCCCCTCACCGGCGGACAGCACCAGCTCCCACCGCATCGAGCCGGATACGCCCCTGCGGGTCCTCGCTGCCCGGACGCGGGGCAATGAGCTGTACGTGGCCTATGCCGCCGACAACGCCGACCGGGTCCATGGTGTGGTCCGCCTGGAGAGAGGGTGGAACGGGAAGTACCGGACTCTGAGCGCCTCCATGGCCCCCTTCCCCTATACGGCGGGGGTGCTGGAGACGGAGCTGACGGCAGGCGACGGGACGGCGCTCTATCTGCTGGCGGGAGACACCTGCCGGGAGATCTACGGCATCCGGGTCACCTGGTACATGGCGCTGAACGGTGCCAAGACCCTGTCCCCCTATGAAAAGACCTATCCGGTGACGGAGCCGGATTTTCTGTGGCTCCTGGGGGAAGCGGAGCTGAAAAAAGACCTGGGCATCCCGGAGGAGACGGAGGCCCGGGCGGCGTATACACAGATCGCGCTGCTGGACCGGGAGGGCCGGGACGTGACGGAGGAGTACCGGGACGATTCCGTGCAGGACAACTGGGGCGGCGGCAAGGGGACGGCGGAGCTGTTTTTGCTGAACGCGTACATGGGCATCGCGGCCCTGCTGGGTGTGGTGTTCGTGCGGTACTTCCTCCGCCGGGACTGAAGAGAAAAGAGCCTCTGCCGGACCGGCAGGGGCTCTTTTGATGGAACGGCTCAGCCGCCGCCGGTCAGTACCATGTACACGCCCACGGCGCACAGCAGCACCGCCACGTACCGCTGAAAGCGCCCCAAGCGGCCCGGGGCGGCGAAAAACGTCCCCGGCCGCCAGGACGGCGGGCGGGGACGCGCATCAGGCGCTCAGACGGCGCAGGCCGGCGGTGTCGGTGAGCTCCACTGCGCCCCGGGACAGGCGCACCAGCCCCTCGCTCTGGAAGTAGCGCAGCATCCGGGTCACCACCTCCCGGGCGGTGCCCAGGTGGGCGGCGATCCGCTCGTGGGTCAGCTCCAGGCGGGCGGAGCCCTCCAGAGCGCTCTCCTCCAGCAAAAAGGCCGCTAGCCGCCGGTCAAAGCTGTGCCACATGACCTGCTCCATCAGCCACATCACCTGGGAGAACCGCTCCGCCATCAGTGTGTTGGTGTAGTTGGCCAGGGGGGCCGAGGCCTCCATGACGGAGCGGTACACCTCCGGCGGGATCAGGAAGAACTCCGTGTCCTTCTCCGCCTCCAGGGCGATGTCCAGCTGCAAAGAGCCCATGGCGCAGGCGGCGGAGAACAGGCAGATGTCCCGCTGGAACAGGCGGTAGAGGGTGATCTCCCGCCCCTCCTCCGAGAGAATATAGGCCCGCAGCTGTCCCTCCCGGACCACCAGCAGCCCCAGACAGTCACCGCTGCCTCCGTGGAGCAGGGTGCCGCGCTTGGCAAAGCGCACCGCAGCGGCAGCGGTGAGGGTCTCCCGCTGCTGTGCCGTCAGTTTATCCCAGATGGGAAATCCTCCGGAAAGTTCCATCCTGCCGCCTCCTTTTTTCCTGGAGCCAGTATAGCGGAATTTGCATGGGATGTCAAAAGGTGATATCATCACAGAAGATTCCGGCTTCATCGGATATACTGAACACACTCCCCCGGCGCCGCCGGGGAATTCCAAACAGGAGGACCACATCATGCGCCAGATCGAATCATTCCTGCGGATTTGCTCCGCGTTATTTGCCGCTGCGGGAAGGGAGCGGTGAGATGCAGTACCTGATCTCCTTTCTGGAGGGCGTCATCACCTTCATTTCGCCCTGTCTGCTGCCCATGCTGCCGGTGTACGTGTCCTACTTCGCCGGGGGAGGGCAGCGGAGCACCCGGCGGACCCTGACCAACGCCCTGGGCTTCGTGCTGGGCTTCACCGCCGTGTTTGTGGCCATGGGCGCCCTGGCGGGCACCGTGGGCGGCTTCCTCAAAAGCCACCAGACGGCGGTGAACATCGTCTCCGGCCTGATCGTGATTTTCTTCGGCCTCCACTTCCTGGGCCTTGTGAAGGTGAACCTGTTCCGGGGCAGCAGCCGGAGCGTGGACACCCGGGACCTGGGCTTCTTCTCCGCCATGCTGTTCGGCGTCATCTTCTCCGTGGGCTGGACCCCCTGCGTGGGGGCCTTCCTGGGATCGGCGCTGATCCTGGCCTCCCAGCGGGGCCATGTGCTGGAGGGCATGGGGATGCTGCTGGTCTACTCCCTGGGCCTGGGGATCCCGTTTTTGCTCAGCGCGCTGCTGATCGACCGGCTGAAATCCGCGCTGAATTTCATCAAGAGCCACTACGGCGTCATCAACAAGATCTGCGGCGGACTGCTGATCGCCATCGGTGTCCTGATGGCCACCGGCACCATGGGCCGTCTGCTGAACCTGCTGAGCTGAGGAGGAATGGACATGCGAGGAAAAAGAGCGCTCTTTTTGATTTTGCTGGCGCTGGTGCTGGTCATGGGCGGGGCCTATGTGCTGTACGGCCGGTTGTCCGCCGGGGTGGATACCGGGGCCTTGGCGGCACAGGAGACGGAGGAGGCCGGTCAGGCCGATGAGACGGAGGAGCAGCCCCTGGCGCCGGACTTCACCGTCTACGACGCCGAGGGCAACGCCGTCCGGCTCAGCGACTACGCGGGAAAGCCGGTGGTGCTGAACTTCTGGGCCAGCTGGTGCGGCCCCTGCAAGAGCGAGATGCCGGACTTTGACGCGGCTCATCAGGAGCTGGGGGAGGACGTCCAGTTCCTGATGATCAACATGACCGACGGGTCCCGGGAGACCGTGGACACCGCCTCGGCCTATGTGGCAGAGCAGGGCTTCACCTTCCCGGTGTTTTACGACACGGAGAGCGAGGCCGCCCTGGCCTACGGGGCCTATTCGCTGCCCACCACCTATTTCATCGACGCCGAGGGCTACGCCGTGGCCCGGGGCGTGGGCGCCCTCAGCGCCGAGGCGCTGCAGCAGGGGATCGACATGATCCTGCCGTAAGGGTCCGCATCCGGATTCTGCCAGTGCTGACAACAGCCGCGCGCCTGCCGGAAGATTTTTCCGACGGGCGCGCGGCTGTCATTCTGCTTTGAGAGAAGAGACGGAGCTCTCTCCGCGCACTATAAAAATTTGCGGATGTCCACGGCCAGCCGCTCTTCCAGATGGATCAGCCGTTTGGCGATGTCCTTGGAGACCTCATCCGCCGCTTTGTATTGATTGAGGTACTGGTTCAGCGATTTGACGCCCATATTGCAGCCGTCCGTAATCAGCTCCGCGATGGTCTGATCCGAGTTGTCCATACCCATTTTCACGTTGGTCTTGATCCAGGACATCCCTTTGGCAATGGGATTCGGCTCCTTGCCGTCGTCGTGATAGCGGTCCAGCAGCGACTCGATCTCGTTTTCCAGCTGGCTGTGGGCGCTTTTGCACTGGATGAGAGACTGCCGGAGAGCGGCGCTGTGCGCCTGCTCCAGAACGTCATCCAGGGACGCGATGCCCATTTTGACGCCGGCGTCGCATTCCCGCAGCAGCTTGACGGTGTCTTGTTCAACCATGGAAACTTCAGCCCCCTCGTTGAGATGAAGCTAGTGTGGACCAGCCGCCCGGTTTTTATGCCCGAAAGAGGGCGCGGAGCCATGGACTGCGCCGGCAGGCGGGGTAATCCTTTTGCAGCGCAACATCCGGTGCAGAGTTGCGCCTACGATTGGATCAAAGGCGGGAGAAGGAGGCAGCGAACAGATAGATCGCGTCGAAAGCCAGCAGTGCCCACAGGGCGGGATTGCGCCATATGGTAGTTCATCGATGGACAGCACCTTGAAAACAGAATGACCGTCCGAAAAAGGATACCCCGGCTGGGGAAGCACCGCAAGGAGCTGGACTTCGGGACAAAATGTCCCGAAGTTGCGGGGAGCGTGCCTCGTCGCCGCAAGCTGCGTATCATTCGCTTCCGCCAGATGGCGAAAGCTCACTCGCTCCGCTGCGGCTCCTCTCCCCACAAAGTCTGACGACTTTGCGGGGGCCCCTGTTGGGAACACGCCGCTACCGCGCCAAGGTCGACACTGAGTTTTATTCCTCGCGGCTGAAAGAAACGCTGACACGCCTGAAACGCGAACACGGGTACAGCTCCGTCAATGCCTGTCTGGTGCTCAAGGATATACTTGCGCACACATGGAAGGATGCATGAACACAACCCACAGACCACGGCTCCCGGGATCATCTGCACACGGCAGCACTCTGATCCGGGAAACACAAAAGCCGCAGGAACTTCCTGCGGCTTTTACATTTTCAGTCTCCCTGCCGTAAAACTTTCAGTCGGTGCTATCACTGCCTTGTATCGGAAGCGCCGCCAAACGCGCTATCACATACATACACATCAACAGCTCCAGCACGGAAAACATAGTGTCGGTCTGCCACGAAACGAGCCAAAAAGCTGAAAGCACAAGTTCCGGAAGCGCGTAAACAAACGTGAGAAGCACGGACGAAAGCCCGAAAAACACGTATCCGCCGCCATTGCCCGTCCCGACCGAAAACTTACCTTCACACACAAAAAACAGCATCAGCGCCGCAAGCGAAAACAGATGGAAAAGACTCGTTGCAGAATTCGGACGACTGTTGATCTCAAAGAAATAATTCAGCAATCTCACAAACAGGAACGCCACCGGCGCCAATGAAAGCACCGAACATGTCCTGCCTCTGACATCAAGCTTTTTGGAGGTCAGATAAAGGAAATATACGGAACACGCCAGCATCAGCGCAGCCACTATCAACACTCCGGACAATTCTGCGCCGGGCACACGTGCTCTGTAATATATCTGCATTGCCGCTGTCGTTACCATCATAAACCCGGTCAGCGACGAAAAAAACACCGTCGGAGTACCAAAAAACGACAGATCACCCGTCACGTTGCGACGGGTCAGCAACGAAAATAGCAAAAACGCGACCACCGCAGTAACCACCATGTAAGGAAAAAGCGATGTCATAACATTATCGGCAAGCTTTATTCTCGAATAATCGGTGTAGCTGCCCGCATCCGTATCGACAAAAGCCTTTATCATCACGGCACGAAGCCCGGCTGCGGCAACCGAAAAGACCACGCAGCACCAGAGCAACGTCTTATATTTTCTCAATGTCATTAAACCACACGCCTTCGCTGTTATCAGATGATATTATACAACGAATATGTCCTCTTTTCAATACCTTTTCCGAAATTAAGCAATGTCTGCCGCCTGATGTGCTCGCCACTCTGACACTCACGGATATCGTGCACTCATAACGAAGCCGCCCGGGAAGTTCCCAGGCGGCAATTATTGTTGTCAGGCGATCTGATCAGCGCGACTTTCTCTGCCCTATCGGCACATATTCGCGCATAGGACCGTAATGCTTGTATGCCGGACGCACGATCTTCTTGGAGGTGAGCAGCTCCTCTATCCTGTGCGCACACCATCCGGAAACACGAGAGATAGCAAAAAGCGGCGTGAACATATCCTCGGGTATATTTAGCATACGAAACACCGTGCCGGAATAAGCATCTACATTTGCGGAAACAAAATTTTCCGCAGGGATCGACGCCTTCTTCTGCACCAGCAACGCAGGTGAAAGCCGCTCTATCGAATCAAGCAGCCTGAAATCCTCGGAATACCCGCATTTTTCCGCCATTCCGGAGGCAAACTTTTTAAGTATGACCGCACGCGGATCACTCTTTGTATAAACCGCATGCCCCATACCGTATATGAGCCCGCTGCCGTCATTCGCCTGACCGTCGAGTATCCTTATCAGGTAAGCACGAAGCTCATCGTCATCATTGAGGTCTTTCACGTTCTCTTTGATGTTGTCGAGCATTTCGACCACCTTTATGTTGGCGCCGCCGTGACGCGGTCCCTTCAACGAACCGAGAGCGCCGGCTATCGCCGAATACGTATCGGTACCGGTCGAAGTCAGGGTACGGCACGTAAAAGTGGAATTGTTGCCGCCTCCGTGCTCGGCATGAAGTATCAAGCACAGGTCAAGCAGCTTCGCTTCTTCACGCGTGAACGACTTGTCACTTCGCACTACACGCAGAAAATTCTCACTGGTGGAAAGCCCCTCCTTGGGATAATGGAGGGTAAGCGATTTATTTTGGAACACGTGACGCTTTACCGCATACGCCAGCGCCGCTATGATCGGTACTCTGGCAACGAGCTGAGCAGACTGCACGAGCACATTATCAAAAGTCAGATCGTCCGGTGACTCATCATATGACGACAAGGCCAGCACGCTCTGAGCCATTTTTGCCATGATGCTCCGCGACGGAGCGCGCATGACCACATCCTCCGTAAATCCGGGAGGAAGCTGCCGGTAATAGTTCAACACCTCTTCGTAGTGGATCAACTCCTCTTCGGTCGGAAGTTCGCCCATAAGCAACAGATATGAGACCTCCTCATACCCGAATTTATCGCTGGCTGCGTAATAATCCACTATGTCGTCAACATCATATCCGCGATAATACAACTTTCCGTCGACCGGATATTTCTCGCCCTCATCGACCACATATCCGTGCACGAGCCCGATGCCGGTGACGCCGGCAACAACACCGGTACCGTCTGAATTTCTCAAACCCCTTTTTATACGTTCGCCCTCAAACGCTTTTTTCGGTATCGTGTATGTTTCCTTTGCTTCATCAAGCATTTCGTGTATATTCAAATGTTTTATATTAGGTATGGATCTGTCGTTTACATTCATTGCCCTTTTCCTCCCAACGGTCACCGGTTCGGATATTATACAACATAAAATTTCAAATTGCAATAGTGTCAAAAAAATATTTCATAAAATAATTGCGCCGTGCATATTGTAGTGCATGAACAAAAAAACGGCAGGAGAGATCAAAATGAAAAAATATGTCCAAATGATGCTTGTTTTCGTGCTGTGTCTCGCAGCGCTCCCACTTGCGGTGCCTTTTATGCTGGAGGCGGCGGACAGGCTGCCGACAAGCTCGGATATGCAGGAATCAAATGACAATTATTCAAATTCCGGCGGTATGCAAGAGCAGTTCGACCCCTCTGAAGTAACGAACATAACCATATATGATGTCAAGACCGGCAAGTATGTCGACCTTGAAACGGAGGTTTATGTGACGGGTGCTCTTTATTCCGCCATGCCCGCCTCGTTCGGCACCGAAGCGCTGAAAGCACAGGCTACCGTGATACGTTCACTTGTATATTACAGGACCGCAACAGGCACGCACTGCCCGTTGCACGGCGATGCGCTGTTTTGCACAGATCCGGGATGCTGCCTCGGGTATACCGATTACGATAACGCTGCCAGCGATGTTTCACAGGATGTAGCAGACTTTACTTATGCAGAGGTAAAGACAGCCGTCGAAATGACAAAGGGAGTTTACATAGCATACGGTTCCATGCCGGCAATGGCACTTTTCCACGCAAGCTCCTGCGGCAGAACGGAGAGCATGGAAGCGGTAACGGGAGAGGTCATACCCTACCTCATCTCAGTGGATACGCCGGACGAGAGCTCCCTGCCGGGCTTTGAAACCACCTTGACACTTTCTCCGTCAGATCTGCTTGAACGTCTCGGGATCCCCCAGGGCACCGAAGAGATCAATGTGCAGGTCATTGCAAACGAGAGCGGCAGAGCTTCCGGCGTCAGCATAGCGGGCACTCTTATAAGCGGCAGAGATTTTGCCGAGTCGCTTTCACTGCCCTCAACAAACGTAACGATAATTCCGGCAGGTGAAAAATATGCCATAACGTCACGCGGCATAGGAAGCGGGCTTGGCATGAGTCAGTACGGTGCGTCGGTGCTTGCCTCCGAGGGGTACACATATTATGAAATACTTTCCCATTACTATCCGGGCACAGTGTTTAAAAACGCTTGAAACACAAAACTATTTATGTTATACTGTATTATATTGGTTGATTTGCTTCGGTCATCCGATCTATAAGCGACCGTGCAAAGGAGATGTACGAAAAGCTTGAGCTGCCTTATATTTGACGGTGCGTTCGGCACCTATTATTTTGAAAAGACCGGTGACGAACGTCCCTGCGAAGAAGCCAACCTCACGGCACCGCAGACGGTAAAACAAATACACCGCGAATACATCAAAGCCGGATGCGACGCAATAAAGACAAACACCTTTTCCTGCGCCGCCTCAGCTGCCGGTGAGCGGCTGCACCAGCTCATATCTGCCGGTTACAGGCTTGCGAATGAGGCGGCACAAGAAAGCGGATGTCAGGTATACTGCGATATCGGAGGGATAGAAGACGACGATGCCGCTCAAAAGTATCTTGACGCGGCAGGTATTTTTATATCCTTAGGAGGCAAAAACTTCCTGTTCGAGACACTATCCGAATTTGAGCCGCTTTTGCCGGCAATAGAACTGATCAGAAGCAGTATAAGTGACAGCAAAATAATAATATCGTTTGCGGTTTCTCAGGAAGGATACACCCGCAAGGGCAAGTATTACCGGAGACTTCTTGAGGCTGCGGCAAATGTTACAGATATATGCGGGCTCAACTGTATGTGCGGCCCGGCGCATATGCTTGAGCTCATTCGTTCCCTCGGCTCCGGTCTCCGTCTGATAGCGATGCCGAACAGCGGGTATCCGGCCAGCATAAACGGTCGTATGGAATACCGCTCATCACCGGAATACTTTGCTTCCAAGCTCCAGCAAATATCACAATTGGGCGTAGTTGCCGTCGGCGGCTGCTGCGGCACGACACCGAGACACATAAAACTTGCCGCTGAAGCTGTCCGTACAGCCTCAGAGCGGTGCGCCGACAGGTCTGACGTATCCATAGAGCACATATCGGCTTCGCCGAGGCACTCCGTATCCCGCGAAAAACAGCCTGACCGGAAACTGATCGCGGTAGAGCTCGATCCTCCTGCCGATACTGATTTTTCCCATATGATACAGGGAGCATGTGCAATGCGGGATGCCGGCGCCGATCTTATCACCGTGACCGATTCTCCGCTTGCGAGGACACGTGCGGACAGCTTTCTGATTTCGGCAAAGCTCCGCCGCGAGGCAGACATAGAGGTCATGCCACACCTCTCATGCCGTGACAGAAATCATATCGCGCTCAAGGGGGCGCTCATAGCAGGCAGTATCGAAGGAATATCCAAAGTGCTCGCCGTCACCGGTGATGCGATAGCCCATTCTTCACAGGGTGAGCGCGGTGTTTTCGCCTGTAATTCCTTTCAATTGATATCGATGATCTCAGAGCTCAACGCGGACCTTTTGCAGGGGCATGAATACACCATAGCCTGCGCGCTTAATGTGAACGCTCCGAATTTTGACGCCGAATTGAAACGTGCGTCAAAAAAACGTGAATGCGGCGCCTCTGTTTTCTACACACAACCCGTATTTAGCGACGAGGCGATCTCAAATGTGTCCCGCGCCCGCGAAGCGCTCGGCTCTGCCGTATGTGTCGGGATAATGCCGCCGGCGGGCTACAAGAACGCGGTATTTCTCGCAAACGAAGTGCCCGGGGTCGACATCCCGCAGGAAGTCATAGATGCGTTGAAGGACAAGCCCCAGGAACAAGCATTTGAAATAAGCTGCAATTTTGCCATGTCTGTAATCGAACGCGTTTTTGATTCGGCATACGGATTTTATCTCATGACCCCGTTGAGGAAATGGCAGCTGACTTCAAAGCTTACCGCATTGATCAGACAGCAAGAACAAAAATCCAGGGAGAAACAAAAATGATCACCGTCGGCGAAAAACTCAACAGCTCGATACCCTCCGTCCTCTCACTGTTCAACAGCGGCGACGACAATGCAGTGCGCGAAGCCGCCACGGCTCAAGGTGCAGCCGACTACCTCGATATCAATACGGCTATGTGCGATCAGGAACTCACGATGCTGCGTCGTATTGTATCGCTTGCGCTGCAAAGCACGACCTGCGGTATAATGCTCGACTCACCTTCGCCGGATGTCATATTAGGCGCTCTCGACTCGTGTGCCGACAGACCTGTCATAATAAATTCCGTTGCAGAGGGCGAGAGACTTGAAAAACTCGCTCCCGAAGTTTCCTCACGCGGCTGTGGGGTCATCGTCATGCCGGTACAGGCATCGGGCTGCGGCACTCCGTCACAGAGACTGTCAACTGCCCATCGCATAGTTGACAGGCTTGTACAATGCGGCGTGGCACCGGAAAAGATATTTGTAGATGCACTCGCCGAAGCGGCCGCATTTGATCCGGGAAACGCCACTGCTACGCTGGAGACGCTCACGCTTCTTAAAAAAGAGCTGCCTCAGGTGGGTACGGCTCTTGGCGTTTCAAATATCTCTTTCGGTCTCCCTGCAAGGGCCGTGGTAAATTCCGCTTTTCTTGCGTGTGCCGTATGCGCCGGACTTGATCTTGCGATAATAGACGTAACGTCGCAGCGAGTGACGGAAACGCTCATGGCTTCACTGATACTTGCTGGCAAGGACGAATACGGGATAGGCTACATTGAACACATACGGGCTCGGGACGACCGTCGCGGTTAAGCGATTCCGATCTATTTTCTGCGGTGCCGGTAATTGTGCAACATCGCCGGCTGTCTGTACGAGTTCATAATATGCTACGACTAAAAAGCACACCGGTCAAGGAGAAACTCCCGACCCGTGTGCTTTTCCATTCTGTAAATTATAGTCTTAATGATCCGCCGTTTACTTGAACGGACAGAACCCGCCGTGGCGGTGAAACTTCAATCGGCAGCTCCGAAGATTACTCCTCGATTTCGAAACAGACGCCAAGATTCGGCTCGGATACAAGGACAACAACGTAATCCGGCTGCAACTCTTCCCTTGTATAATTTATATCAACTATACGCGGTATGAACTGATTTGCCAAAGGCTCAGCACCTGTACGGTAACCATTCGCATATATAACACCATTGAAGCGTTCGGTGAGCATCGTATACATCTGTGCGAGCCACTCGTCGTGGATCACAAGCGCGTTCGGATAAGCCTCCCCAAGCTGATTGTCAACGGTGTGTCTCGAGTTGAACGAGAGCACCTTATCATCATTCATGGTGTATGAAAGCGCTCTGTCAGTATCGGAAACATATATATTCGTCTTGAACTTGATATCAAATTTCGGCTCAAGCGTGACAGTCTTTTCTTTTATCGTTTCTCTGTCGAGGTACAGATACCCGACCATATCACCACCGAGGATCTCGCGTTCCTCGACCGTGAAATCACTGAGGGGTCGAGGGGTCGCAGTGGGGAACTGCACGGCGATTATGTCCATCAGCTGCTCATACGCAAGGTAAGCACCGTACTCGGTCCAGTAACTGTCGTTACGTCCATAAAGAGGGTAATCGTCCGCCTTATGTGCCTCAAACACCTCTTTCATATCGATGACAGTCGCCTTTGTTTCCTTGAGCGCCTTTACGAGCTGACTGTATCTGGTCGAATTGGTTTGCGTCGTGATATCGTCCGGCAAATGCTCAGGATAAACCGTCACGTAACTCGGAACCATAAGGAATATGTACGGGACTTCGACAAACAGATTCTCCTTGACATATATTTCGCTCTCTTCAAGCTGCTCCGGTGTTAACGGCTGCCCATTGCTTATCTCCTGGCGATATGCTTCCAGCAACGAGTTCAGACGCGCACTCTGAATGCTGTCAAAAGTTGAATTGACCTGCTCCTTTATGGCCTTGAGCTGAGTCATGGTAAGGACCGTATCTCCGTAGTAGTCTTCCAAAGTCCTGTTAAGGTAAAGGTGTCCGTCTTTACCGATAGTCACGGCATTTCCATCCTTACGTTCAGACACAGTAGCCATGTACTGAGCGTAAAAATAGCGTATGGTGCTCTCTTCAAGATCATCTGCCTGTGCCGTACACTCGAGCAATGTCCTGCCGGAGTTGGCAAGCTCTACCTCTAAAATGAAGTAACCGGTATCCGAATACGTTTCCGCCTCCACGGAAACACCGCTGACCCTTATCGTAGAACCGGGGGTGCACGTTCCGGCAACGGCCACACGTGAAGCCGTGATGTTTATGACCTGAGTAACGACAGGCATATCGGTATATCCCGGCTGCGTAGGCGGATCCTCCTCAGAAGTATCCGAAACATCGATGCTGGCGTCACTGCTGACATCTATCTCGGGCATCGAATCAAGTATGTCGCCGACATTTCCGTCGACACAGGACGTGAGTCCCATTACCGACGCCAGCACAAGCACAGCAAGTACAATTGTCTTTTTCATGATGGTTCCTCTCTCACATGATGCGTCTTGTTATTCGTTGTCTCCAGCCTTTTTGGCCTCTTCTATGACCTTTTGGGCAACGTTCGCCGGTGCCTCTTCATAGCGCGTGAACTCATAGGTATACACGCCTCTGCCCTGGGTCATAGCTCTAAGCTGAATGGCGTACGATCCCATTTCGGCCTGTGGCACCTCCGCCTCAACAACCGTGCATCCCTTTTTCTCTGCCTGATCGGTGCCGAGTATGCGGCCGCGCCGTTTATTCAGATCACCAATGATATCTCCCATCAACGAATCAGGTACTGTCACCTTCAAAGTCCCTATCGGCTCAAGAAGCACAGGGTTACACTGCTTCATACCCTCCTTAAATGCAAGGTTGGCAGCAAGCTTGAATGACATTTCCGAAGAATCAACGGGATGATACGAACCGTCAAAGAGATTTGCCTTTATGTTTATGACGGGATAGCCCGCAAGTATACCTTTCTGCATGGACTCCTGCAGCCCTTTTTCAACAGCAGGGTGGAAGTTCTTCGGCACAGAGCCCCCGAATATCGTTTCGGTAAATTCAAGACCTTCCTGCTCACCCGGAGAAAACTCTATCTTGACGTGTCCGTACTGTCCGTGACCACCGGACTGTTTCTTGTGTTTTCCTTCGACCTGAGCACTCTTCTTTATCGTCTCCCTGTACGGTACCTTTGCCTCGGTAAGTGTCACTGATACGCCGTACCGACTCTTAAGTCTGCCGGTAACGATGTCGAGGTGCATATCACCGAGACCGTACAGACACATCTGCTTGGTTTCCTTGTTTACCTCATAGCGCAGCGTAAGATCCTCTTCAAGAAGCTTTGCGATACCGCCGCTGATCTTATCCTCATCGCCCTTATCCTTCGGCTGCACCGCCATCACGAGATACGGCTGCGGGAATTTGATCGTCTCGTACCTGCCCTTACCGGAGCCCACGGTGAGCGTATCATTGGTGTTCGTGGCATTGAGTTTCGCAGTAACACCGATATCTCCGCAGCAGAACTCTTCACAATCAAACTGCTTGCTCCCGCGCATGGTACACAGCTTTGATATTTTTTCGCTTTGACCTGTCGTGATGTTCGTCATCACGGTATCTTTCTTCACGGACCCGTTCATCACTTTGAAATACGACATTTTTCCTACAAACGGATCTGCCACCGTCTTGAACACAAAAATAGCCGGATCTCCGTCTGGGTCCATAGTTACCTTTGTCAGCTTGCCGTCCTCATCCTCTACATTGTCCCAATTCTTAGCCACAGGTGAGCAGAAGGACGAGGCAATCGTATCGAGCAGCACCCTCACACCGGCAAGCGTAACGGCAGAGCCGCTGAACACCGGCAGCATCGTACCCTCTATGAGACCACGGTGCAAAGCCTCTACTATCTCCTCATGAGTGAACGGCTCCTCGGCGAAATACTTCTCCATCATATCGTCGCTTGTCTCAGCGACGGCCTCGGCCAGCATTGCCTTGAAATGCTCTATACGATCCGACGAAGACGCCGGAGCCGCCATCTCACTTCTGTTGCCTTTTGCGTCGAACGAATAGGCAACGTCGTCTATAAGGTTGTAATAACCGCCCTCGACGGGGATGAACACCGGACACACACGTGTACCGAATGTGTCGTGCAAACCGTCTAGAACATTATCAAAGTGAGCATTCTCATCATCAAGCTTATTTATGAAAAAGGCTTTCGGTATGTTTGCCGCGTATTCAAACGCGAGTTCGCTGCCTACCTTATGACCGGATTTGCCGTCGATGACTATGACCGCGCTGTCAGCCGCACGGACAGCCTGCAGAACCTCGCCCACAAAATCAAAATATCCGGGCGTGTCGAGCAAGTTTATCTTGCACCCGTTCCATTCCATCGAAGCCAGCGACGTTGAAATGGATATCGCGCGCTTTTTCTCCTCCGCATCGTAATCGCAAACGGTGTTTCCATCTGTTGTTTTACCGAGTCTGTCTGTCGCCTTTGCAAGGTAGAGCATCGCTTCGGCAAGAGAAGTCTTGCCGTCGCCGCCATGACCGATAAGGCACACATTTCTGATATTCTTGGGTTCGTAAGCGGGCATTTTGTCGTTGTCTCCTTTTATCTAAACTATAAGTGACGCCATACCTCGTTATTATAAGTCATTCTATACAAAATTTCAATAGCTGTTGTTGATTTTTTTCGTTTTTTGATATTCAAACGCGCAAATTTCATATCAAAAACGATACCGCAGTGACCGGCAGCAACCACAAAAGCTGAAACAGCATTGCAAATACCGAATTCATACTGCCGAGTGAATTTGTAGCAATGAGGAAAAACACTATCGCAAACGACAAAAACACACTTATGAAATTGATTATCGCATTCGTCCGTATGCAGTGACGGGTCTTGTCGGTCAACACAAACATCTGTAAAAATGTATGCAGTCCGGCAGACGTCACTATTCCGCTCGACACACGGTCTGCGGTCCCGAGTATCTCGTCACTCGTCTCCGCCTTCAAAATGGCGATAGGGCATTTTGTATAAGTCACCGTACGTTGCAACAGCGCATTGTCGATATTGGGATCCAATGTTTTTATTCCGACACAGATACCGGCCGAGTACATTTCCCGAAGCAATTTATTGAATGACGCCGAAGCTTTATACTTGATGTAGATTTTAGCCGCAATATCGTCATCAACGGCAACATACATGACAGAGCCGCAATTGCTCTCAAACTCCTCGTCGCTCGGGTCATGCCGGAGTTCAAATCTGTTTTTCCGCATAAACGCCCGTTTTCCAATATAATAATCGTGTCCGTCCATCGAAGCGACTATCCCGTCTGCTCCGACTTCGATCAGTCTGAATATCCCGACATCCTCATCTTCGCCCTCGACAGCGTTCATGAGCACCTCTGAAAGCGGACCGCCGAGTCTGCGGAATATGCGTGCAACGCTTATTATCACCTTATCTATGCGGAAATCCCCGTATGTCCTGAACCCGGTCACCTTGATATTCTTCGCCGGAAAAACTTCGGAATCCGAAAAAGATAGAACACCTGCGTTGTCATACTCGTCCGCCACCGCATTGCCGATAAGCGCGCTTTTCCTGTTGCGCGCTATCATGTTGGCCGCATTGACAGGCATAACGCTGACGAAAAACGCCGAAAGAGGGAGTGAGACCGCAAACAACGTGACCGCAGCGCTCAGCGCGCCGTAGACATCGCTTCCGAGCGCATACGCCACAGCGCCGGCTATCACCGCCGCCAGACCTATGAGCGGAAGCTGAAACCCGATAAGCTCGTCACTTTTGGGCCTGCGGCACAGCCTTTCAAAAAAGCCCTCCGTAAATCTCGCCTTTTTAACCGTGTAAAGATCAGAATCCTTGAGAAGATACTTGTAAAACTCGTTTGCCTCCTTAGCGGACGCACTCAGACGCGATGCCGTGAACTTCTCACCGTTTGCGGAGATCACGTCGAAGCAGCGGAGATCTCTCTTGCTCTGGGAAAGCCTCGAAATGGCCCCGACTACCGCTGCCGCCGCGCCGACGAAACAATATAGTTCTATATCCTTATCGTTCGCTGCAAGAAACGCAGTAACTATACAATGTACAGCAGGGACCAGCACGGTGAAAAACAACACCGTATCAGGCGTCGGCGAAAGTCGCAGCATCGATTTGACGCCGTTTACTATATTTTCGATCATCACCGCCGCAGAAAAAAGCAACAGCTGCATATCCACAAGTATGTACAGCAATCCGTATCTGCCGGGATGAATGAGCTCCGGAAGCAGAGCGCTCCCGTCACCATACTCGACCAACAGCACAGCGACGGCTATGACAACGCAAAGCAACAGCTTTATCCTGTTCTTACGTATGGATTTTTCAAGCATCGATACGACCTCGTCGTCCTGTTCCGGCGAGGTGTATTCGTATTCCGGAGCTGCTCCGTGAGCTTCTCTTTTTTTTCTGCTTTTTTTCTTTCTTACACGAACAGCGTCGTAAATGTCCTGTTCATCGAATTGTTTTACCTCTTCAGGGACTTTTTCGTCTTCTTTGTCGATCAGTCCGAAAGCTATACGCAGTTTGGCGTCTGCCGCGCTTATGTCCCCGTTCCCGGCAGGCATATCGATCTGTCTCGTGTCGGCAAGTCCGAGCTTCACCTGTCCCTCGTCGTAGTCGTCCTGAAACATCGAAAGCTCCCCGCTCTCGATGCGACGCGACAGCGAATCATAGTCCGCGTCAAACACCGTGGTCTTAGCGGCTGCTTCATCCTGTGTCTGAACTGCCTCCGTGGCCGGTGCAACAGCATCAAGATCCCCTGTATCAAAAAGCTCCGCCTGCTCATAGTTATGCGGACGCATACTGTCGTCCGGCTCAGTGAACCTGAGCGCCGCGCCCTGTGAATTTATCAAATTATATATTTCCGATACCTTGGGGTTGTCCATCCGTTTCTTTTCACCCGCAAGATACGAGGCAAACTCTTCGTCAGAGTTGAGACGCTCGGCTATCGAAAGTTCAAACTCCTCCCGATCCGCCCTCAGTGCATCATCGGCCGTCTCGTCATCACGTTCTTTTTCAATCGCCGCATCTTCTTCCTCAGCCTGTCTCGCAGATGTATCCTCAGCGGTATGGGGACGCTCATACGCGAGCTTCGTTTCCGTCTCACGCGCGGCAAAAGCGAGTATTTCGTTTATATCCTTGCCATGAGATTCTTTATCTCCGGGCGTTCTCATATCGTCAGCCATTCTCTTCGTTCACTCCCGTACATGTCTCTGTCTGGCCGCTTCCGTCAATATTACTGCGGCGGCTGCGGAAACATTGTATGAATTTATCCTTCCGTACATGGGTATGGAAACGGTGAAATCACATCTTTCCTTGACAAGACGGGACACGCCGCTGCCCTCGCCGCCCAGAACGAACGCACACGGACCGGAAAGGTCAAGTTCGTAATACGGAGTCCCTCCAGCTTCGACCGCATAGACCCAAACCCCTCGGTGTTTCAGCTCCTCAACCGTAGAAGCGATGTTTGATACCCTCACCGTGTTCAGATACGAACTTGCTCCGGCTGAGGCTTTCACCACTGTCGCGGACAGCACGGCTCCGCCGCGTTTAGGGACCAGTATCCCGTGTGCGCCGCACAGCTCCGCCGTTCGCAT
>OLGB01002671.1_pt1 | contig 18340 bp, 15 predicted proteins | sample 1605691 | NCBI WGS metagenome assembly OLGB01 (sample SAMEA3888925, study PRJEB22519) | human gut metagenome | biome: human gut; feature: human-associated habitat; material: faeces | place: Denmark | collected 2010 | reverse complement strand
TTTTCCCGGTTTAGGTTCCGGCGGTCTGGGCTGCTCCAGGATCGTGTACTCGATGGCGCCGAGCTGACCGTTTGCGTTGCGGACCCGCTGGCGGATCACATAGCCGTGTTCCTCCAGCTCCCGCACTCCGGCGCAGATGCTGTCAACGCCATCTTTGCAGATCCGAGCCAGCCCCTTGGTGGTATAGTCCCATTCCTCCGGCAAGGAGAGCATGAGGGAGAGAAGGCCCTTCGCTTTCAGCGAGAGCGACTTGTCCCGCAGGTGATGGTTGGACATCACCGTGTAGTCGCGGGTTTTCTCAATGCGGAATACCGCCATGTTGGATACCTCCTTCCTTCGGTTTTGAAAAGTGTTCGTTTCGGTGGTTTTGCGCCCCTGTATCACCGTCCGGCCTCCCATGAGGGAAAGAATATGGGCGGCTTCGTTTGCGCCGCCCACAGGCGAAAAAACAGGGGGTTTCCCACCCGTTTTCATACAGTTTTGGGTGCCCCCAGCAGGGCATAAAAAAACGCCACAGGTTTGTGTTACCTATGGCGTTTGGGACAGGAAAAGGGTGCTGACATTTCATATCAGCACCCTTTGTCCTGCCAGTATTAAATTTTTGACTTCACATCGTGTTCCTTGCCTCTGAAAACATTGATTTTACTGGACTTGCTCATGTTTTCTTATTAGGAGGCGGGGAAAGCCGTCTCTCTTTTTTGCCGTATAGGGGAGCGCGTTTCCGGGGCGTTTGCCTCAGCCTTTGCCGCCGGCTGTCCGCGCCAGCTTTGCCCCGACAGCAGGCGTTGTCCATTTGCTGAACACCTGGGAACCAATATCGGGAAGGTATCCCAGATCTTCATAGCCCAATTTTTTCAATAATGCCATGCTGGGCGCATTTTCCGGTTCGGTAAAGCAGACAAACGCCCATGACGGGTATCTTTTGTGAAGCAGATCCATGAGTGCGGTCAGGGCCTCGTATGCATAGCCCTGGCGATGGCAGCGGTAGTGGAACGTGTATCCCATGGAAATGACGCCATCCTCGGGCATGACCACGATCTCGCCGATCATCTCGTCGGACTGCTTCAGCGCGGCCGACAGCATAAACGGGGCGTCCACAGAGATCACATCGTTTTGGCGGTGCTCGATCAGCCGCCGGATGCCATCAAGCTCCTTTGTCTGGCCGCGCTGATATTTTGCGCATATTTCGCTGCTGCGGTAATCAAACATACTGTCTGCGTCCTTTGCCGCGGTATTGCGAAGGACCAACCTTTCGGTCTCTATAAAAACCATTTTTTCTCCTTTTGCCGGTCTACCGGCACACGATGAAAGCGCGCTCTTTCGTACCGAAAGAGGGTCAGTCCTGCCGCTGAAAGCGCACGGTGTAGGCCCCCAGCACCTGCGCGCAGGGGATGCGGTCCTGCTCGATGCCGTAGGCCATGACGAGCTGTTCAATATAATACATGCTGTACCTCCGTTTCACTGTGTAAGAGGATGTCGCAGCGCTGCGGGATGGAGAACGCCGCGAAATACTGCTCCTCCAGCGGGATCCAGCGGGTGCGGAACACCGCCGCCTGCTCCGGGCCGCTGCGGCGCCGGATGCGGCGCAGCTGCTCGTTGGGCTTCACCGTCAGAAAGACCCGCAGGTCGTAGCTGTCCCACAGGGCCGGGTGGCAGGCGTAGGCCCCCTCCACCACGGTCAGCGCCGCAGCTTCGGCGTGTACCGCGTCGCCCAGCGCCTGCCGCCGGCACAGGTAGGGGCGGAATGTCACCGGCAGACCCTGCCGGGCGGGGGCCAGCACCTCCGCCAGAAAGCGCTCGTGATCCACGTTTTCGCCGGGGTGGGCCAACCGTTCCGCCGTGCGCTGTACCGGCCGGAGGAAGAAGTCGTCCATGTGGAACACGCGGCCACCCAGCTCCTGCTGAAGCCGCTGGGCCAGCGTGGTCTTGCCGGCGCCGCAGCGGCCGTCGATGGCGATGAGCAGCGGCGCGCCCGGCAGACGCCGGCGGATGGTCTGCACCAGCCGGTCATAGCCGGCGGGGGCAGGGAAGGGGTGGTCAGTGTGTTCCATGGTGCGGTGCTCCTTTCCCGGCGGAGAGATGTTTCTGCGGGAATGATACCACATTGGTGTGGGAAATACAACATTTCCGCGGGAAAAGCATTACAGCTCCCGGCGGGATGCGGTATAGTTTCGACAAAAGCCGCCTGCAGGCGGACAACAGAGAAAGGAGATCTGACGTGGAATATACGAGGTACTGGAGCAGATCCTCACCGACTATCCGGACATTGAGGTGGTGCAGATCCAGTTCAACTATCTGGACTACGACGATCCCACCGTCCAGAGCCGCCGGTGCTACGAGGTGTGCCGGAAGCACATCGTCATGGAGCCGGTGAAGGGACCGTTTGAAAAATCCAAGGCGTAACATGCAGCCCCGCCGGAAAGCGGGCAATCAAGGAAGCCGGACGCGCAGGCGTCCGGCTTTTGCCGTATTATCCGTGGCCCTCGGCGGCGACCATGCGTATGGTGTGCTCCAGCGCGCCGATGACGGCGGACAGGCTCTCCCGCGCCGTACGAGCCGGGGAGGCTGAGGATGAGACTGCGGCCGCGGGTCACGCCTTCTGCTACGCGGGACTGCATGGTGCGGGGCGTGATGCTTTGTCAAGATTATCCGACAACGATGCACAGTACGGTGGGAGCCAATCGGTCAGCGTGAAGAACTTCACCTCAAATCATTAATGCAGCGCATTGATTTCCTGCATCGCTGTAAAGATCTTATTTTTATTTAGCAAAAAAATACAAAGGATATACGCACTGCCTAATACACAAAGGGTAATAATGGAGTTAATGGCAAACAACTCTAATGCACACTTTGCAGCAAAGCAAATTGTACCAAGAACTGCCAATTCAATCACAAAGGCCAAGAAATCTTTCCAGTCAATTAGGTTCCATATGGATGTTTTGAGCGATTGCGCACTCATTTTCGCCAGGATGGCTGTTAGTATCACCGTCACAAAAACGGTCGCGATTGCAGGGCCTATAAAACCGAAAATGTGATAGAACAGGACATTGCAGCCAGCATTGGCTATTAGCGCTACAAGCGAACAAGTCATGAGAGTTTTCGTATGCCCGCTTGCGCTCAAGACAATTGACATATTTGCAAACTTGACCATATCCACTATTGTGTAAAGAATAAAGATAGGTTGTCCTGATAAATATTTTTCGCCATAAAGAAATAAGACCATTTCCTTTGATAGAATCATGCAGGCAGCCGTAAATGTAAATGCTGTATAGTACCCTATTTTCAAATAGTTTTTGAAAAGAATTCTACCATGCGCGTAATCTCTTTCTCCAAAATATCGCGTTAGAATCGGAACTAAAACCGTTAAAAATGAAGTCGATACAATATCAAATGGCAGTAATGTAGCGCAGTTCGCATAAATGGCATATTGATCCGTGTTGTACCATCCACCAATCAACATTTTATCTATATCACGGCATAGGGAATTGGTTAAAACATAGATGCCCATCGGAATACTGTACCATAGGATTTCCTTTGTTTTATTCCAATTAATTCTATAAGGCATTATCGTGAACTTCTCTTTTGCAAAAGTCCAGCCAAAGAACATTGTAACAATCACTTCAAACGTTAAAAACGCAATTAATATAATCGTTATGTCTTTTAATACCCATGCTGCGATGATATACACAATCAATCTAAGCGATGCGAATCCGGCATTTCGCATCATGACAGATTTAACCCTGCCAATGGAAACTTGCAGGTATTGAAGGGAAACATTCAAATTGGCAAAAAGCGGCCTAAAGGCAATCAGCCAAAAGAAACTTGAGAGCATCGGATTGTTGAAGTAACCTATTAAGCCGTTCGATAAAGCAATGATGAGGATTCCGGCAATGATGCCGATAATCATTTGAAGACCTATTATTGTGTTGATATATGCTCTTTGAAATTTTTCATCATTACTTCTATTGTAGAAGTAGTTTACTGCATCGACCAGCCCAAGTGCAGTTAGATTTGTTGCAGTTGTTACAATGAGATTTGTCTGGGAAAACGTTCCGTACAATTCGAGGCTTAATGCGTGAGACATGACCATCGTGCTCAGAATACCGCTAATTGTGGTAAACGCTTTTACCATGGTTAGTAAAACCGAATTCCCTGAATTGCCCTCAAAAATCTTCATGTTACTCTGCCCACCAATGAGTCTTCATTTAGTGTACCATATCTGAGAATGAGCATCAAAAACAGCAATACAGAATTTGTGATGTTGTCAACTGTTGAGATGCATATAACTATTGTGATATAAGCCATTATTGTTGGAAGCGCATCCTGCATGTTTTTGAAACCAACGCGGGTAGACCTTTTTTTAAATCGAATTGGTGCCAGTATGAACCAAAGATCAATGGCGGTTCCCAAGAATACACCGGTTCCGCATATCCATTCGAGCCAAGTGTTATGGCAGGCAAGATTTCTGCCCGTCAACAAGTATATTTGATTTTGCCCAACGCCGAACCACTCTTTTCCATTTTGAATCAAATATTCAAGGTTTGCTTTCCAGATAGTAAATCTTCCGTACTCTGAATTTAGCGATGCTCTGTCGCCAAACATATCCATCCATATCTTAACTACTTCCAGAACGATGGTGGCGGCATTGAGAATGGAGATTACAAGAAGAGCGACGATAACTGCCGTTCCAATCAAAGCCATGCGGCGTTTATTTTTCGCTCTCTTATACCCAATAGCAAAGAAAATGATTAGCATGATAAAGCTGCATATCCATGCCATTCGGGAGCCAGAAAAAAATACGACCATCAAGTAAATGATAACCGCAAATAAACTTTTGGCAACATCCTGCCTGCGATACACAATATTAGCAAAAGCATAAGCCGCTCCGGGAATGAGTGTCGTAATCACGCTGTTTGGGTCAATGCAAAATCCTCTTAGTCGTGCTGAAACAATGCCGCCGAAGGAAGCCTGCTTTAAAACCATACCTGCTTCGAGACGATCTAAGGCATAAATACCATCAATGGCAATGTCGGAGTAGGAACATAACCACGCGGCAGTAAAAACAATGCCATAGCCGATCGTGGCCGATAATGCAGCTTGTCCCATCTCATCGAATTCGACGCCATCGCGTTGATAGCTCTGGTAGCAATATCCAATCATCAAAACCAGAATGAACATTATATGTTGCATGACAGATGCCATGACAAAGCCTGTCAGAAAATCACTGAAAATGAGTGCGAATGCAACCGCTGCGATTGCGCCACGTACTCGAATTGTCTTATTCCTAACGAAAGCACCTACAATAATGCATATACCAAACAGCATATACGGCTTTAGGGTTGCACCTGCGATTGTAACGCCATACATTTCAATTGGCAGAAGAAGCCATATATAATGATACCAGTTTATTCCCTTTTTACAGAACAGCCAGGAAATGATCACTGCTGCTGCGATCCATACCCAAATCATTTATGTCGTTCCATCCTTATAGATACTTACTGGCGGTTTTCTGCGCCGCACTCAGTGTAAATTCGTCCAGTATCGTCTGATAGGCGTTTTCTGCCATTTCCTGATAGGCTGCTCTCGGCATAAGAATCGCTCTTTCGATTCCAGCGGAGATCGCATCAATCGAACACTCCGAAAGAAGAATACCGTTTTTGCCGTCTTGCACAACATCGGCGATCCCGCCAACAGCCGAAGCGATTGCCGGAATGCCGTACCCCATCATCTCGATCAGGCCATTGGGAAGGCCCTCTGTATCGGAGGGGAACAAAAGATACTTCCAACTTTTTGTGTGACTTTGCAGTTCGGAATGCTCGACCCATCCCACCAGATCAATATAGCTTTCAGCATCCAGCTGTTTTATCAGATCTTCACATTCCTGCTGCTGCTTTCCGGAACCTATGATCTCCAGTCTCCAATCGGGGTGTTTTTCGTGGAGCCTATGCAGCGCTGTAATGCTCTCCAAGACGTGCTTGCCGGGCGTCAGCCGGCATACCATGCCTAAAACGTTCGCTCTGTTTACGAAGGCCGGGCTTGTGACTACATCTGTGTAAAGATGCATGAGCTTATAGCGTTTTCCCTCAAAGCTGTGCCATTCCTTTTTTACGGATGCGCTTTCCATGCACACATAGTCGGCGTGTGAAGCCATATATCGGATCAGCCGACCCGATAGGGCAGTGAAGGTGCTTTTCCGACCTTCTTTTTCCACATTTCCGTAGATGAAGTAATTGACCTCCATTTTTTTCGCTTTTGCCGCGAGGTAGGGGAGAATCATCTTATCTGCAATCCAAAAGTAAATCGGTTGATCTATTTTCCCGTTTCGGATAACAGAGGCCATCATCTTAAATTGGATAGCGGCAACAGAAGCGATCCGTTTGATCCTGCCAGACTGTCGGATGATTGGAAAAGAGGTTAATTCAATATCGTTCAGATCATCCTCAACGCTAAGATTTCCGCCAATGACCTGGATCGATCCGACAGATGGCCTAACCACGCGAAGGAACTTGCTCAGAGTAACTTCAGCAGAGCGATTGGCGGCTATCATGGGATTTGTTATTATAACTATATGCTTCATCAATTTTTGCGGTTCTTTATAACTCTCGCCGGGTTTCCAGCTACAATATCATACTCTGATACATCTCTCGTAACAACAGAGCCTGCACCAACAATTGCGCCATCTCCGATTTTAACACCTGGAAGAATAATTACACGCCCACCAATCCATACATCGTTTCCAATAACTACTGGACGTTCCTCTGTTGATCCTTGCTTGCACATTGGGATATCTAAGCGGGAGCTTTCATGGTTGCGAACATATATAACGCAATCGGGAGCAATCATAACATTATCCCCGATAATGACTTTCCCATAAAAGTGTGCATTCACACCAATTCCGGAGTTGTTTCCAATTTCTGTTCTAATAGAGAATGTTGCATTTTTTTCGATATTAACATTATCCCCGCATTTGGGAAGCATCAATTTTGTTGCCCCCCCCCGACAACTCTTCCACAATCCTCCAAACTTTCCATAGGAAACCGGAAGATGCTTTGCAATCATATATAACGCACAACCAATATACTGCTTCATTTTCATACTCGTAAACCACCTTTACTGCTTTGTACATTCAAAAACAAATATGTAATTTTATTTTTGAAGTTTGCACTTGTTTGCTTCATGCAGAATGCATATCCACGTTCTAACTCTTCTGCATTTGGTATTTCGAGTACCCTCTTCACAGCCTCTATAACACTCGATTCATTGTTTCCTTCATAGAAGGTTCCACATCCAGCGTGATTTAGTAGTTCATAAGCCCCACTAGAATTCATAGTTACAACATGCCTCTTAGCCGACATTGCTTCCATGGCAACAAGTGACAGACCTTCTTCTGATGGAACAAGAACACAATCAGTTGCGGCTAAAATATTTCCAATATCCGATCTAAACCCCATCCATAAAACTTGACTTTGTATGCCGCAATCTTCTATTCGCTGTTCAAGTTCTCTTCTAAAGATACGATCTGTCGCTGTAACCGTATCTCCAACAATAAGTCCTACAATATCCTCTCCGAGATTCTTCAAATTAGAGATAACGGAGATGAGAACATCTTGACGCTTATTCCTCGTTATTGCTCCAATTTGGGTTACTATCTTTGCCCTCCAAAGCTTTCTACCCAGTTTTGCTTCCAGCTCTGCAATTATTTTCTTCGCATCGCCATTCGCATATTTTTCAACATCGACAGGGTTATAGAGCACACGAACTTTTTCGTGTGCGTGTTCATTTACGATTTGGTCACCGACACAACCGGAAACGGCAATGATTTTCCGGACAGACTTCCAGTTTCCGCAAAGGTTCAGCAGCTTCTTTGTTGCACCGTCCAAGAAAATATGATGTAAATGCCAGATAACAGGCTTACGGGACAGCGTGCCGCAAACCGCGCTCCAGGGGAGTGCTGCAGGCCCCGGCGCGTACAGAATATCCGGATTATATTTGCGAATCACACTGAGAGATTTCCGCACGTTTTTTGCTGACATCCAACCGTAGCGGAAAATCACTTGTTTTCCTTTTACACCGGTAGGCAACGTCTGGTTGCCCATTAGGGTATACGGGATATTCCGCTTTTTGAGTTCTTCCGACAGCATTCCTTCTGCAGGAATAAGACAATAAAACTCAAATTTATCGGACAGCATATCCATAACGGTCAGCGTCATTTTCTGACCGCCAGATACTGTCGCCAGCGTTTCCCACACCAGAACCTTTTTCTTTTGCATTTATCTCTTCCTCTTGCCGTATAAACTGGATAAGGGCTCACTTTACTGCATCCATAATGATACCATAAATATCCGTCATCTCATAGTCGCGCTTCTTCAACTCAAGGTTGTTTGCAAAAATGACAGCCGTTCTCCAACGATGTCCGCCAGGCGACATCATGTACATAAAGCCGCCCTTCTCAAAAACATTTTTGCCGAGTTCCCACTCGCCGCCCCAGCGCTCATCCATCTGGTAGATGATTTCCGGGTACTTGTTCAAATACTGTCCGTGGTAGAATGTGTTGGTACGGACGATCCACTCAAAGAGCTCTTTATCTTCCTCATCAATCTTAATCGGTTTCAAATACCCAATGATCTCATCAGCTAACTTGTCTTTATCCGCAACATTGTCATTGATGCGGATTCCGCCGTAGCTATAGTTCTTCAAAGCCGAAAGATCGCTCAGATAGGCCTGCGTCTTATCCCAGTCAAAATCCGCGCTGGATGCAAACAGACTTTTCCATATGGGAAATTTTTTCGCCAGCTTCATCGCCCACTTTGGCAGGCCGATCCCCTTTACGACACCCAATGCTGCCCGTTTGACCACTTTCTTGAGCCTTTTCTTTACGGAAGGACTGGAACCGTCCCCGCCGCTTCTGGGAGTCAGATAACCGCCGCGGCGAAGCAGTTCGTTGATCCGCACGGTGTAGACCGGGCGCGCTCCGTGACCATGATCGCTGATGATCAGCAGCGGTGTATCCGGCTGCTTCCGCATTACTTCACCAACATAGTTATCCATGGCGACGTACATATCCAGGATCACGTTTTCGTGTTCGTTGGGCCCCGGATACTCCGGATGGCTCGGATCACAGTGACGCCAAAAATCATGCTGGATGCCATCTGTTGTAGAAAAGTACGAGAATAAGACGTCTACGTTCTCGTTCTCTATTGCCAGTCGGGTCAGGCGGATCTCTTCGCTGACCTTTGCAAAGAACTCATCCCGCAGAGCGGGAAGGTCTTTTTCCGAGGTAAACTTTCCATCAGTGCCCAGGATATCAAAGCGCGGATTATAGATACTCTCCTTGCCCTGCGGATAGACACGAATCTTTCCCTCGTAAGGACGAGTAATCATCAGGCCGTTGATTTCCCAGCCTTCCTTGATGTTCATCGGCAGAATTACTGCACACGAAAGTCCCTGTTTGTTGAGTACATCCCAGAAAGCTTTACCTTTAAAGGCACTGTCATCAAACACCAATGGCTTGTATGTATTCTCTTTTGCACCCACATTAACAAAGTTAATGATGCCGTGCTCTGACGGATCAAGACCGGTGTAGATCGTAGACCACGCCGGAGTCGTATCTGCCGGGAAAACGGAGCGCAGATGAGGATAATTATTTTTTTGCATCAATCCATACAGATTAGGAAGTTTATCTTTGTACCGGACAATCACATCCCGATCCATACCATCAATGCCGAGGATTATCAATTTCCGTACCATTTTTACTCCTGTCCGATCACTTTTTGAGAGGAGGCACCACTTCATCAATGACAGCCATCACTTCGTCCAGCATCGTTTGCTTCGCTTGATCACCTGCTATTACAGCGGCATTGTACATTTTAGCAATTGCCTCATAGCGAGGCTCTCGAATTTCCAGATACAGCGAATCGGGAATGTCATCTTTTCGGGAACAACAGACTTCCACGGGGGTCTTGATGTAGATGATCTTGTCCGGCCGAGGCGCGTGTTTCCACTTGCCATCCATCGTTTTGCGCATATAGTCTTCGCCCAGATCCAGATTGGCGGCATAAGTCACGACATTATCATAGATGTAGCGGTCTACCAGCAAAGTTGCGCCAAAGAATCGTTTCAGACGAATTTTGAAGAAGATCTGCAATTTGAACTCAATGGTCGTTAAGAAAGAGAAAATCTTATAGGCACCACCCTTGTTCGCATTTTTTCGCAGGCTCTCCAAATAAGCCTTGTAGTCACCAGAAAAGGGATCACTGTCCTTCTTCATTAGAATTTTTTTCCCAAACTTAATAACTCCACGCAGGAAAACAATAACATAAGCGGCTCGAACAATTTCAACCTTGTAGCCACGCTTTTTCAACTGTTCATAGGCATAGTCGATGCTTGTTGATTTTCCCGAACCATCCAGCCCCATAAAGCTGATCATCGCTGGCTTCATGTATTTTCCTCCTGTACCATCTGCAGCACGTTCCGGGCCACATCGTCCCAAGAGTCTGCCTCTTCGAGCAAAGAATGACTGCTTTTCTTCTTGATCACTTCAGATAGAATCCCGTCAAGCTGTTCTGCACTGTCGATCAACGTGATCGCACCGGGAAAACCAGCGATCGCATGTAAATTTTCAAAGCTTTTATACCCAATCACAGGCACACCGCAGGACAGCGCTTCCATGACGGAAAGCGGAATACTAATCACAAATTCGGTCGACCTCGTGGGAAACAGATATGCATCCGCCATCTGATATATTTCTTCGACATTTTCCAGATAGCCGCTGTGGATCTTTACACCTGCTTCCGTAAGAGTTCGCACCACATTTTTGTCCTCAAACATGCCGCTTGCAGCTACCATCCGCTGCGCCGCATGGATCTTGGCAAAGTCCTCTAAACCGCGCCATGTCGAACAATGGCCCACATGAATGACGAGAGGCTTGGATGGGTCAAACCCGTATTTCTGCTTGAGACGCTTTTGCTGCTCTGCGGAGACAGGTACGAACTTATCCGCTTTGATGCCCACAGAAAACAGTTTTTTTCTACAGCCCGATACGACTTTTACATCCTTCATATCACCTTCTGTGATAGAGAGGTAACTGCACTTCAATGGATGCTTGTTGTTTCTTGCCATGAAATCCGAATCCGGCTTTTGTACCAAAACGATCCAAGTGTTTCTGCACAGCTTCGTAACAATCGAAGCCAATGTATACACCAGCCTGTTGGCACGAGCAAAAATCATCGTAACATCTGCCCGTCTGGAATTCAGTACAATCTGCGGAATCTGCTTCAGACCTGAATAAAGTACGGTATTCTCTTTTTCAAATTCTTTCGCCAAATGAGTAGCGATGTTACGCATGCCTTCATTGACCTGCCCATTTACGGTTCCAATCACATGGATTACCATATGTCACCTCTGTCTTACTTCAGCAGGCTGTCCTTCAGCCGCCAGAAAGCCTTCAGGCTTCTCTTCAAATCTTCCGGGTCACGCAAACCTCGTGCAAGACGGTGCGCAATGTACCACGGGCGCATATAATACATCTTCCTTGCATGGGCGCAGAAGTCAACCAACTCCTGTGCGGAGAGCTCCGGAGTGTTGATAATACAGTTCAGCGTACCGTCTTCATGGATATATTCATCGTATTTGCCGTTGATATAGCCATTGTTTTTTGCCCAGTCGTAGGCGCCTGTTCCGGGATAGGGGATCAGAGGGAAGAACTGAGCTGTATCTGTCTTGAAGCGCATAGCAGCGGATAGTGTCTCTTTCATCGTTTCGTGGGTCTCGCCCTGATTTCCTACCATGTAGCAGGCGTGAACCATAAGGCCCGCCTTGCGGGCGTTGGCGACATAGGCTTCGATCTGCTCAACTGTTGTACCCTTATGTATATTTTTCAAAATCTGCTGGTTTACGCTTTCGATACCGGGGATGATTAGATGGCAGCCGGCCTTTTTCATCAGGCACATAGTTTCATAGTCCAGATTCACACGGGCATTGCACAGCCAGCGGATCTTTTTGTTGAGGCCCTTCTGGATCATCATGCTGCAGATTTCGGAAACGCGCTGTTTGTTGATCGTAAATGTGTCATCCTCAAACACGATCTCTTTCACGCTGGGAAAATTCTTTACGATGTACTCGATCTCGCCGATCACATTCTCTGGGCTGCGCAGCCGGTAACGGTGGCCGTGGAGCGTCTGGGGGTAGACACAGAAGTTGCATTGTGCGGGGCAGCCGCGGCCGGTAAAAATTTGTATGGAGGGAAAAGCGGCGGCAGGAAACACATAATCAGTCACGCAAAGTCTGCGCTTGATGAATTCTGCGGCGTAGGGTATCTCATCCAAATCGCTGATATGCTCCGCATCAGGATTATGAACTACACGGCCATCCTTGCGATAGGTCAAGCCTCGAACTGCGGCGAGGTCAGTGCCGCCGCGGAGAGCAATCGCGGTATCGCGTACAATGTAGTCATATTCATGCCGCGCCAGCCCGTCGATCAGTTCGCTGATCCCCATTGTTTCGTCAGGAGTTGCAGACGGATGTGTGCCGACAAGAAGGGTGAATGCAGACGGATACATTTCTTTAACTGTGCCGGCAAAATCGATGTCGCTGTAAATGGACGGCGTACTGGTGTCAAACACAAACAGCCTTGCATCCGATGCATCGGCTTTCACGCGCTCAAGTGTCTCGGCTTTGTTCAACCGCTTGGCGGGAGCATCGATAAAAGTGACATCAAAGCCATTTTTTTCGGCAACGCAGGCTGCGTAAATCAGCCAGAGAGGGTAGTACAGGACGCCGCTGTGACCAATAGACGGGCTCCTGGATTCGCGGGAAAACTTGCCATATTCTGCCTTGAATGGGGGGTTGATAAAACAAACCTTCATTTCGATGCTCCTGTAAGTTACTTTAAGTGTTTATATTTTAGAAGACCATTGATCACGTACCAACATTCATAATAGAAAGCCGATACCGGGTTCAATCCAACGTAACGATAAGTACGCCAATTCATTTTGGCAGCTTTAATTTTATTGCCGGACTTTGATGATTTAGCGATTCGATAGATGAGAAGCGGCTCGTCCACGCCATAAGCCCTGTTCCCGGTTTTCAGAATTTCAAGCCAAAGCGCAAAGTCCTCGTGCATCCCGTCGCCGATCGCATAATGCTTTGCATACAGTTCTTTACGCACCAGCGCAGAGGAGTTGGACAATATGTTCTGCTTCAAAAGTTGTCGATAAGTGACCTCGGCCGGGGCGTGCAGATACCAATCGATCGGCCGTCCGTCTGCATCTATAAAAGCAGAGCCGGTGAAAAGCAGATCGGCATTCGTTTTACGCTGAAGATTGATCTGCTTTTCCAGCTTTTCCGGTGCCCAGAGATCATCGCTGTCAAGAATCGCAATCCATAAACCTTCCGCCCTGTCCAAACCATGCCTGCGGGTACGGGATACACCACAGTTTTTACTGTTGGATATGAGACGTACCCGCCGATCCTTTGCGGCAATGCTTTCGATCAATTCCATCGTCCTATCCGTCGAGTGATCATTGACCACAAGGAGTTCAAAATTTGGATAGGTCTGATTTAATACGGAGTTTACGGCCTGTTCGATCGTTTTTTCTGCATTATAGGCGGCCATAATGACACTGATTAACCCAAAATCTTCCTGTGGCATCGTTCTGTACTCCTCGTTCCCCCTGCATTCAAAACAGCCCTGACTCATCTCCGGGAGCCTGAGTCAAGTCTTGTCCATTCATAAATCTGTATGCACCGCACGGCCCTGTGCGCGGCAGATCTCACATGCGGAGTATTTCGCTGCTCTCAAGGGCGGCGTCTCCGTCCGCCTCCACGCTCATAGCGGTGGTTTGACCCTCGGAAATTCCCTCGGTGCTTTCCGGCGTAAACAGGATCTTCACCGTGGCAAAGCAGATGCGCAGATCCGTTATCAGGCTGGGATGGGAGATGTACATCAGATCCATCTTCAGCTTGTCGTAGGGCCGGGTATTGTACTTGCCGTAGACCTGCGCGTAGCCCGTAAGACCGGCCTTGGCCTGCAGGCGCAGACGGAACTCCGGCATCGTCTCCTCGTACTGCGCCGCGATCTCCGGGCGCTCCGGCCGGGGCCCCACCACGGACAGGTCGCCCCGCAGGATGTCCATCAGCTGGGGCAGCTCATCGATGCGCATCCTGCGGATGAAGCGTCCCACCGGCGTGATACGGTCATCGTGCTCGCCGGTGGACAGGCGGGCCACGCCGTCCTTCTCCGCGTCCACCCGCATGCTGCGGAATTTATGTATCCGGAACACCTTGCCGTTCCGGGTCAGACGATCCTGGGTGTAAAAGACCGGGCCGCCGTCATAGAATTTGATGGCTGCCGATGTCACCAGAAACAGGGGGGACAGCACCAGCAGCGCCAGCGCCGATGCCAGAATATCAAAGACCCGCTTGACCAACAGATACAGCGGCGACGGATGATACCGCCCTACCTTGAGAATCGGGAGGTGGAACAGGTGCACCTGCCGTGCGCCCTGCATCAGGGTATCGCCGATGCGCGGCGTCACATACACGTCGATGTCCCGCTCCACGCAGTATTTCAGGATCTCGTTGCGCTGACTGCTGCTGACATCGCTGAGGAACACCACACCGGCGCCGTCCAGCACGGACAGGTCTGCCAGACAGGACGCGGCGTCCACAGCGCGCTTGACAGCGAAGCTCTGTTCAAGGCCGGAGCGGGCAATGAGCTCGTCCACCGCGGTGTGGTCGCTGTATACCACCACGGATGGGGCGGCGGGGTGAGCAGCGAAGTGCCAGCGGCGTTTCAGGACGCACCACAGCGCCGACACCAGAAGCTGGAGCGCAAGCGTCCCCAGCATGGGGAGCACATTCACGAAGCGGCGGGCCAGCAGGCAGGTGACGAAGTAGAAGATGACATCCGCGAACAGAATAGAAAGAGCCTGGCTGAAAACCGCTTCCAGAACGCTCTGCAGCACCACCTCAAACGAGTCGTAGGCGCGGCAGAGCAGACAGTACACCAGGCAGAACAGTGCGCTCACGCACCATCCCTCCAGATGAAACGGCGCAAAAAGCGCACTCTTATAGAAGCTGAACCAGCACAGGCCAAACAGGGCGGTGGTGCAGGCAGCGCCAAAGGCGTCGACAGCAAACACCGTCAGGTCGTATTTAAATTTTCCCACTTCTAAGATCCCCCTCAATTTTCTCATTCAGTGGACACGCCGCCTGTGAACAGGCGGCACCGCCGTGAAGAGCAGGTCCCTCTCACGGATCGTAGCGATCCCCCTTTACCTGCCGGTTCACGGTATGAGGCGCGCACGGCGGCGCAAAAACTCATATTTAATATAATACTACTTCTATATAACACTACAAAATGCGGGAAAAGTCAATCTCTTTTTGCCAAAATGATTGACTTATTGTAAAAGCATGTCGAAGGAAGCGCCCGCTACGCCCGGTAGCCCAGCGCCGCCGAGATCATGGCGGCTGTGGTGCAGACCTGCTCCACGGCGTCCCGGAACTCGTCTGAGTGGGTGCTGCGGAACATACCGATGACGCCCACGGTATACCGGACGGTGCGCTCCGCCGTGTACACCGGCGCGGAGATGGAGCGCAGGCCGATCTTGTACTCTCCGTTTTCGATGGCATAGCCGCTCTCGCGGCAGGCGTCCGTTTCCCGCAGCAGCGCGCCTACGTCCGTGATGGTATGGGGCGTGAACTGGGTCATGCCCTGCCGGCGCAGCAGCTTTTCCGCCTCGGCCCGGGGCATGTGGGCCAGAAAGACCTTGCCCTGGGACGTACAGTAGATGGGCAGCCGCGCCCCGGCGTCCGACACGATGCGCAGTCTGTCCCGCGCCTCCACCTGATCCAGCGTGATGACGCTGCCGCCCTCGCAGATGGACAGCATCACCGATGCGCCGGTGGACTGGGACAGGTGCTCCATGTAGGGGCGGGCCACCAGCGAAATATCCCATGTGCGCTCCACCTGCCGCCCGTACTCGAAAAGCCGCAGGCCCAGCGCGTATTTGCCGCCCGGCGTCTGGGTGATGATGTCGTAGGCGCGCATGGTGGTCAGCAGGCCGAACACCGTGCTTTTGGGGTAGCCGCAGCGCTCCGTCAGCTCCGCCAGCGACAGGGGTCTCCCAGCCTGACTCAGCACCTGCAGAAGCTCCATGGCCTTGGCCACGGACAGTATGATGTTGCCGTCCACCATGATATGTCACCGTCCTTTGCATCCTCTATCATAGCGCAGGGCGCGGCGGACTGTCAAGGCTGTGCGCCTGCCGGACGGGGCTTGCCGGCGGCGGCCGGGTGTGGTATACTGCGGATATCTGAGCAGGTAAGGAGAGCGCACCATGTTGGAGATCCTTATGGCCTTTGCGCCGCTGATATTTCTCATCGTCTATGCGCTCAAGACCCGCCGCATGGCGGAGTCCATGGTGCTGGCCACGCTGCTGGCCATGGCGCTGCTGCACCGACAGCACTTCCTCACCGGTACCATCGACGACCTGTACGCCGTGCTGTCCAGCCCGTCGTACCAGTTCGCGCTGTGCGTCATCATCGGCTTCGGCGGCATGATCACCCTGTTTCAGGAGTCCGGCGCCCTGATGGGCTTCCGCGACCTGCTGCTGAAGGTGGCCGGGGGTCCCAAACGGACGCTGGTGCTGGCGTGGTGCATGTCCGCAGTCATGTTTCTGGACGAGTATCTCAATGCCCTGACGGTGACATTCTCCATGCGGGAGATCACCGACCGGAACCGCATCCCCCGGGAGCATCTGGCCCTGCAGGCCAACATCATGGCCTGCTGCCTGTGCATGACCATCCCGTTTTCCAGCTGGACGGCCTTCAGCGTGGGACTGATATCGGAGTACGATCTGGGCTTTGGCGACTACCTGCGGGCCATTCCGTACATGCTCTATCCGCTGTGCATGATGCTGCTGTGCCTGCTGCTGGCGGTGGGCGCATTCCCGAAGCTCGGGCCGCTGAAGCAGGCCTATCAGCGGGTGCGCAGCGGCGGCCCGGCCTTTGAAAAGAAGGAAAAGGCGGAGAAGCTGGTGGACATCGCCGATGTGGACGAGAGCCGCGTCTCCCCGGCGTGGAACGCCGTGGTGCCGCTGGCGGTGCTGGTAGGCGCCACCATCCTGTTCGGCAACGACCTCGTCCACGGCATGGTGCTGGCCATCATCGCCCAGTTCCTGCTGTATGTGCCCCAGAGGATCATGACCGTGAAGCAGTTTTTCGAGCACTTCTTCAACGGCGCCAAGGGCATGACATCCCTTGCCATCGTGGTATGCTTCGGCTTCATGCTCAGCGAGGCCAACCGGCAGCTGGGGCTGTTCGACATCCTCATCAACAGCATCGGCAGCGCCGTGCCGGCGGCGCTGGTACCGCCGCTGGCGTTCCTGCTGGTGGGGGCCACGGTGTTCGCCGTAGGCGGCTGCTGGGTGGTGATGACCATTGCCATACCGGTGTTTGTGCCGCTGGCGCTGTCCACGGGCGTGGCCGCGCCGGTGATCATCGCCGCCGTCATGAGCGGCATCCTGGCCGGGGCGAAGGCGCAGGGCCTTGAGGATTACCATGTGGTAGGCTTCGCCGGTGACGGCGGCACCGCCGACATCGGCCTGCAGGCGCTGTCCGGCATGATCGACCGCAATGACAAGGCCATCTTCATCTGCTACGACAACGAAGCCTACATGAACACCGGTGTGCAGAAGTCCGGCCTGACCCCCTACGGTATGAAGACCACCAACACACCCTCCGGCAGCCGCATCCACGGCAGCCAGTCCAGCAAGAAGCGCATGTTCGAGATCGTGGCCGCTCACGGCATCCCCTACGCCGCCACCGCCTCTCTGGGCTATCCTGAGGACTATCTGGCCAAGGTGGAGAAGGCCATGAACACCGACGGTACCTCCTACATCCATGTGATGGCTCCCTGTCCCACCGGCTGGGGCACCGCCTCCGACGTGACCGTGGACATTGGCAAGGAGGCCGTGGACTGCGGATTGTGGTATCTGGCGGAGTTCGAGAACGGTAAGTTCACCGTCAACCGTGACCCCAAGGAGTTCTCCTCCGTGGAGGATTACCTGAAGAAGCAGAGCCGCTTCACCAATCTGGACGACCACGATCTGGAGCGCATCATTGCCGAACGCGACGCCACCTGGCAGCGCATCCGCAACGACTGGGTGAAGTAAGGAGAAACGCCATGAAAACTGCCAAGGAATATAAAGACAGCCTCCGCGACCGGAAGATCAAGGTCTATCTGAAGGGCGAGCTGCTGGATCCCAAGACCCTTATCGACCATCCCTTCATCCGGGGTCACGTGAACTCCGCCGCCATGACCTACGCCCTGGCGGGCATG
>OLGB01002659.1_pt1 | contig 18468 bp, 13 predicted proteins | sample 1605691 | NCBI WGS metagenome assembly OLGB01 (sample SAMEA3888925, study PRJEB22519) | human gut metagenome | biome: human gut; feature: human-associated habitat; material: faeces | place: Denmark | collected 2010 | reverse complement strand
ATCATTCAACGCTCTTCTGTGAAGGGGAGCGTTGGGGTGGGGTCTCCGTTAGACGTAGCTGTACTGTGAGCAATGCTTCAATCATAAAAATAGAGAGTACGGGATATGTTGCAGTTCATACTCCGGCGTTTGGGGTTAGTGATCCCAACGTTTATTGGCATAACGTTATTAACGTTTGCTTTTGTTCACATGATCCCCGGCGATCCGGTCACGATCATGGCAGGGGAGCGCGGGATCTCCGCCGAACGTCATGCTCAGATGATGACGGAAATGGGCTTGGATAAACCGCTGTATCAACAATATTTCATCTACGTCAAAGACGTACTGCACGGTGATTTAGGCACCTCGCTCAAGAGCCGAACGCCGGTTTGGGTTGAGTTTGTCCCCCGTTTTAAGGCCACGCTGGAACTCGGTATCTGTGCGATGTTATTCGGTATACCGGTCGGCGTATTAGCTGCGGTGAAGCGCGGCTCCATATTCGATCATACCGCTGTCGGTATCTCACTGACAGGCTATTCCATGCCGATTTTCTGGTGGGGGATCATGCTTATCATGTTGGTATCGGTACAGTTCAATCTCACGCCCGTATCGGGGCGCATAGACGACAGTGTTTTCCTTGATGATAGCTATCCGTTAACCGGATTTATGCTGATTGATACCCTATTGTGGGGAGAGCCGGGTGATTTCAAAGATGCAGTCATGCACATGATTTTACCTGCCATCGTGCTGGGTACTATCCCATTGGCGGTCATTGTGCGTATGACCCGCTCATCGATGTTGGAAGTGCTGAGTGAAGACTATATCCGTACCGCTCGCGCGAAAGGTTTGGGGCGTATGCGCGTGATTATTGTACATGCGTTGCGCAATGCGCTGTTGCCGGTGGTCACAGTCATTGGCCTACAGGTGGGGACCCTATTGGCGGGGGCGATCCTGACAGAAACCATCTTCTCTTGGCCGGGCTTAGGCCGTTGGTTAATCGATGCATTGCAGCGTCGTGATTATCCTGTGGTGCAAGGCGGAGTGCTGTTGGTGGCCATTATGATCATCTTGGTCAACCTGCTGGTCGATGTGCTGTATGGCGTCGTCAATCCACGCATTCGGCATAAGAAATAGGAGGCGCAACGATGTCTAACGTTACAACAACGTCCCCAGCAATGAGCGCGCCCAAACCAATGACGCCGTTTCAGGAGTTTTGGCATTACTTCAAGCGCAACAAAGGCGCGGTCGTCGGTCTGGTGTACGTGGCGGTGATGATCGTAATCGCCGTGTTCGCCAACTTTCTCGCCCCGTATAACCCGGCGGATCAGTTCCGTGATTCGCTGCTGGCGCCGCCGTTCTGGCAGGAGGGCGGCAGCCTGGCGCATCTGCTCGGCACCGACGACGTGGGCCGCGATATTCTGTCTCGCCTGATGTATGGCGCGCGCCTGTCGCTGCTGGTGGGCTGCCTGGTGGTGGTCCTGTCGCTGATCCTCGGCGTGGTGCTCGGCCTGGTGGCGGGCTATTTCGGCGGAGTGGTGGACTCAATCATCATGCGCGTCGTCGATATTATGCTGGCGCTGCCGAGTCTGCTTCTGGCGCTGGTGCTGGTGGCTATCTTCGGACCCTCCATCGTCAACGCCTCGCTGGCGCTGACCTTCGTGGCGCTCCCGCACTATGTGCGTCTGACGCGCGCGGCGGTGCTGGTGGAGGTCAACCGCGACTACGTGACCGCTTCCCGCGTGGCGGGCGCCGGGGCGATGCGCCAGATGTTCGTCAATATTCTGCCTAACTGTCTCGCGCCGCTGATCGTTCAGGCGTCGCTGGGCTTTTCTAACGCCATTCTCGACATGGCCGCGCTGGGGTTCCTCGGCATGGGCGCGCAGCCGCCGACGCCGGAGTGGGGCACCATGCTCTCCGACGTATTGCAGTTCGCGCAGAGCGCCTGGTGGGTGGTGACCTTCCCGGGCGTGGCGATCCTGCTGACGGTGCTGGCATTTAACCTGATGGGTGACGGTCTGCGTGACGCGCTCGATCCCAAACTGAAGCAGTAAGAGGTTCGAGATGGCGTTATTGAATGTAGATAAATTATCGGTGCATTTCGGCGATGAAAACGCGCCGTTCCGCGCCGTGGACCGCATCAGCTATAGCGTGAAGCAGGGCGAAGTGGTCGGCATCGTCGGGGAGTCTGGATCCGGTAAATCCGTCAGCTCGTTGGCGATTATGGGTCTGATTGATTACCCCGGCCGGGTCATGGCGGACAAACTGGAGTTTAACGGCCGCGACCTGCAGCGCATCTCTGAAAAAGAGCGGCGCCAGCTGGTGGGGGCGGAGGTGGCGATGATCTTCCAGGATCCGATGACCAGCCTCAATCCCTGCTTTACCGTCGGCTTCCAGATTATGGAAGCGATAAAAGTCCATCAGGGCGGCAACAAGCAAACCCGCCGCCAGCGGGCCATCGACCTGCTGAACCAGGTCGGCATTCCCGATCCGGCGTCGCGGCTGGACGTCTACCCGCATCAGCTTTCCGGCGGGATGAGCCAGCGCGTCATGATCGCGATGGCGATTGCCTGTCGGCCAAAATTGCTGATTGCCGATGAACCGACCACCGCGCTGGACGTGACCATTCAGGCGCAGATCATCGAGCTGCTGCTGGAACTGCAGCAGCAGGAGAATATGGCGCTAGTGTTGATCACCCACGACCTGGCGCTGGTGGCCGAGGCCGCGCATAAAATTATCGTTATGTATGCCGGTCAGGTGGTGGAGACTGGTGATGCGAAGGATATTTTCCGCGCGCCGCGCCATCCATACACCCAGGCGCTGCTGCGCGCGCTGCCGGAGTTCGCCCAGGATAAAGCGCGTCTGGCGTCGCTGCCGGGCGTAGTGCCGGGGAAATATGACCGTCCCAACGGCTGCCTGCTGAACCCGCGCTGCCCCTATGCTACGGATAAATGCCGTAGCGAAGAGCCGGCGCTCGCGGATCTCAATGGCGGTCGCCAGTCTAAATGTCACTACCCACTCGATGATGCCGGGAGGCCTGGATTATGAGTACGCAAAAGGCCGCCACGCCACAACCGCTGTTGCAGGCCATTGATCTGAAAAAACACTACCCGGTGAAGAAGGGGTTATTCGCCCCGGAACGGCTGGTGAAGGCGCTGGACGGCGTCTCCTTTACTCTTGAGCGCGGTAAAACGCTGGCGGTGGTGGGAGAGTCGGGCTGCGGTAAATCGACCCTCGGTCGTCTGCTGACGATGATTGAAATTCCCACCGGCGGCGAGCTCTATTATCAGGGGCAGGATCTGCTTAAGCACGACCCACAGGCGCAGAAGCTGCGGCGGCAAAAAATCCAGATTGTGTTCCAGAACCCCTACGGTTCTCTGAACCCGCGTAAAAAAGTGGGGCAGATTCTGGAAGAGCCGCTGCTGATTAACAGTAGCCTGAGCAAAGAGCAGCGCCGCGAAAAAGCGCTGGCGATGATGGCGAAAGTGGGCCTGAAAACAGAGCATTACGATCGCTACCCGCATATGTTCTCCGGTGGTCAGCGCCAGCGTATCGCCATTGCCCGCGGTCTGATGCTGGATCCGGACGTGGTGATCGCCGATGAGCCGGTCTCCGCGCTGGACGTTTCGGTACGCGCTCAGGTGCTGAACCTGATGATGGATCTGCAGCAGGATTTAGGTCTGTCCTACGTGTTTATCTCCCACGATCTGTCGGTCGTCGAGCATATCGCTGATGAAGTGATGGTGATGTATCTCGGCCGCTGCGTGGAGAAGGGCACCAAGGACCAGATCTTTAACAATCCGCGTCATCCGTACACCCAGGCGCTGTTGTCGGCGACGCCGCGTCTGAACCCGGACGACCGTCGCGAGCGGATTAAGCTGACCGGCGAGCTGCCGAGCCCGCTGAATCCGCCGCCGGGCTGCGCCTTCAACGCGCGCTGCCGCCGGCGCTTCGGCCCTTGCACCCAGCTTCAGCCGCAGCTGAAGGATTACGGCGGCCAGCTGGTGGCCTGCTTTGCCGTCGACCAGGATGAGAATCCGCAAAAGCCCCACGCCTGACGGCACGCTCCCGGTCCGATAACCGGGGGCTTCTCTCCCGCCGGGGATAAAACCCGGCGATATCGCCTTTTATCGCAGTGAATGCCACGTCCTCGGCGCATTCTTCGTCGATTATCCGAAAAAATAAGACTTTCAGTCCATTTTTATAGAATTAAAGAGAAATTAAAATGGTTCAGGTTTATTCTTTCGCTGATCTGACGCTATGATTTCATCATGACCTAATACTTTTATATAAAAACGACTGGGAAGCGTGGTGATTGCGGGAAGTAAGGATGTACGCATACCTAAAAAATGGGGCTATCCTTCTGAAAGGAAAATGTTAGTGTAGCGATACTTCTGCCGTGGAATCACACCGAAAATCAAATTCTAAACTATTATAACCCTGTCAACCGTATGTATTGGTACGTCTCCAACGGCGCGTTTTCTGCCATACCAGAGACGCCACGATATTTTAAATATACTTAGAAAATAACAACAAACTTAATATGAAATTTTTAAAATCATGAGGTTATCAATGAACCATTATGATGATCTGCAGCGCTTTCAGGAAAAAACGCGGACGCAAAACCTCAAATTTCAGGATCTTTCATCGCAAGCCGCCACGCGCGAGCATGGAGACTGGGCGATCCTCAATCAGCTAAATCCCGGCGCAGAGAAACCCTCTTCCCTGGCGCTGGGAGGCTCGGTTTCCGCGCCCCTGCCGCAGTCAGTGCCCGCGGATCTGTTCCACCAGATAGAAGCGGCCGTAGCGGCGGCGCCAGCCTCCGCTTCCGTTGTGCCTGCCGCTCCGGCCGCGCCAGCGGCCCCGCAGCCGGCCGTGGAGACCGCCACCGCCGCGCCGGAGCCAGTCAGGCAGGAGCCTGCGGTGACCCCTGCGCCTTCAATCCCGGCGCCTGAACCGGCAATGGCGCCGCCGAGAATGGCTCCTCGACCCGCGCCCACCGCCGAGAACTATGCCCACCTGTTCGCGGCGAAAAGCGCAGAGCCGGTGGCGAAAAATAAAGACCAGCCTTTGAAATCACTTCTGGAAAGGATCGCAACATGCCGTTGATTTGCGTCTGTTCACCGAAAGGTGGCGTAGGGAAAACGACCCTGGCGGCCAATTTAGCCTATTCGCTGGCGCGGACCGGCAGCAAAGTGCTGGCGCTGGATTTTGATGTCCAGAACGCGCTGCGTTTGCATTTTGGCGTTCCGCTGAACGATGAGCGCGGCTATGTGGCGAAGGCGCTGGAGCTGCACGACTGGAGCCAGTGCGTGCTGAGCGCCGGCAGCAACATTTTCGTCCTGCCGTATGGCGAAGTGAGCGAAGCGCAGCGTCAGGCGTTTGATGAGCAGCTGACCCACAATGACCATTTTCTCCAGCGCGGACTGTCCGCACTGCTGAATTATCCCGGACTTATCACCATCGCTGATATGCCGCCAGGGCCTTCGCCGGCGCTAAAGGCGCTGACGGGGCTGGCGGACCTGCATCTGATCCCGCTGCTGGCTGATACTGCCTCGATGTCGACCCTGGCGCACGTGGAAAAACAGCGCCTGACCGGCGCGGCGCTGAATCACAAGCATGGGCACTATTTCGTCATTAACCAAAGCGATAGCCGTCGCCAGGTCAGCCGGGACGTCACCAGCCTGATGGAAGAGAAGCTGGGCGAGCGACTGCTTGGCATCGTCCATCGTGATGAAAGCGTGGTGGAGGCCAATGCGTCGCAGAAGTCGATTCTGGACTTTAACGCTTCCTCGGCAGCGGCCTTCGATATTGAAATTATTGCTAAAAAAATATCTTCGCTGTTGGGTATCCATATTGGCGATGGCACGGTGCACAGCCAGCCACGCATGTCAGGGCTTTAACTTATTGCAGGGCTGCTGAATGAAAAAATCTCTTTTTTGGTTGCTGGCGCTGGTGCTGTCACCCGTCGCCGTGCTGGTGGTGATCACGCCGATGGACAGCCAGAAGCAGTATATTTTTGGTCTGCTGAGCATCGGTATTCTCTTTCTGATGGGGTTCAGCAAGCGCCGCAGCGTATCGGTCATTATGGTCGTCACGTCGCTGCTGATGTCTACCCGTTACATGTATTTTCGCCTCACGCAGACCCTGCACTTCAACTCAGCTATTGAAACTATCCTCGGCATGGGGCTCTTTCTGGCGGAAGTCTATATCTGGGTGATGCTGCTGCTTAACTATCTGCAGACCGTGTGGCCGCTGAAGCGCGGTATTGTTCCGCTGCCGGATGATATGAGCAAGTGGCCGACGGTGGATATCTATATTCCGAGCTATAACGAACCGCTTGAGGTGGTGCGTGACACCGTCCTCGCGGCACAATGTATTGATTATCCAAAAGATAAAATGAAAATCTATCTTCTGGATGATGGTAAGCGCAGCGAGTTTGCCGTCTTCGCCGCCGACGTCGGGGTGGGCTATATCACCCGCAACGATAACAAACACGCTAAAGCGGGAAACCTCAACCACGCCCTAACCCTGACCCAGGGGGAGCTTATCTGTGTTTTCGACTGCGACCACGTTGCCACGCGCGTGTTTCTGCAGGCCACCGTCGGCGGCTTCCTGAAAGATCCGATGCTGGCTCTGGTGCAGACGCCGCACTACTTCTATTCCCCGGATCCGTTCGAGCGCAACCTCTCCGTCGGACGCAACATCCCGAACGAAGGGATGCTGTTCTATGGCCCGATTCAGCAGGGCAACGATAACTGGAACGCCACCTTTTTCTGCGGCTCCTGCGCGGTGATCCGCCGCGAGGCGCTGGCGCAGATCGGCGGTTTCGCCGTTGAAACGGTGACTGAAGATGCCCATACGGCGCTCAAGTTCCAGCGCCTTGGTTGGAAGTCGGCCTTTCTCGATATCCCGCTGGCGGCTGGTCTCGCCACCGAGCGCCTGGTGGTGCACGTTATCCAGCGTACCCGCTGGGCGCGTGGCATGACGCAGATTTTTCGCGTCGATAACCCGCTGTTTGGCCGCGGGCTGACCTTCCAGCAGCGCTTGTGCTATCTCAGCGCCATGCTCTACTACCAGTTTGCGCTCCCGAGGGTGGTGTTTGTCACCGCCCCGCTGGCTTATCTGCTGTTTAACCTCAATATCATTTACTCGTCAGCGAGCCTGATCGTCTCCTATGCGCTGCCGCACCTGTTTCTCGCCATCTACGTCGGTTCGCGAATGAACGGCCGCTATCGCTACAGCTTCTGGGGGGAAATCTACGACATTGTGCTGGCTTTCCACCTGGTGCTGCCGACCCTGGTGACGATGATTTTCCCCAAACGCGGCAAATTCAACGTCACCGATAAGGGCGGCCTGCTGGACGTCGGCTACTTCGATTTCACCGTGGTGCGTCCGCACCTGGTGGTGGCCTGTCTGCTGGCGCTGGGGGTGATCGTCGGCATCGTCCGGGCGATTGGCCATGACTACTTTGGCTCGGACCCCAACGTTATCGCTCTGAACGTCGGGTGGGGGATCTACAGCCTGATCTTCCTGCTGGCGGCGATTGCCGTCGCGCGTGAAACGCGGCAGGTGCGGAAAACCATTCGTATCGATGTCGATATCCCGGTAGTGATCCATTACGCCAGCGGCATCGTGTCCCGCAGCCACACCGAGGATCTGTCGATGGGCGGTTGCCGCGTAGTGGCGCCGGATAAGCGCCATCTGGAGGATGATATCGAAGAGGTTGAGCTGATCCTGCAGTCCGGGGCTATCTCCATCCCGGCCCAGTTGGTCACCTCTGACGAGCGCTTCCTGCGCCTCAAGTTTGATGAAGATATTCCGCTTTCGCGCCGCCGTGAGCTGGTGCGCGTGGTGCTGGCCCGCGCGGATGCGTGGATTAATCCGCCGCGCCCGCAGGATAACCCGTTCCGCTCCTTCTTCACCATTCTACGCTGCGTGTTCGAACTGTTCTGGCTGACGTGGAAAACCCGTCGCAGCCAGCGCAATCGGGCAACAGTGGCGAAAACGGCGCAGGAGGATGGCACGTTATGAAGCGATTAACGACGCTGGCGCTGCTGGCAGGGATGCTCTCTGCGCCTGCGCTGCACAGTGAAGAACCGGGCTCCGGTGCCGCCGCGCCGCTGAGCTTTCCGCAGCTCAATGGCGCGGCGGACAGCGAGCCAGGCGACGAACCCCCGGCCGCCTCGCCGGAGGAGAGCGCCTCCCCGACAGCCCCCTCCACCGCCGGCGATGCGACGGCGACGGCCCCTGCGCCGGATATGCCGGACTTGCCCCCGCCGGTGAGCGGGTCGGCCGCGCCGGAGGTCATTCCTGTCGCCCCGGTCTGGGGAGGCGATCTGAATCTGGCGCAGATGGGGATGCCGGACGGCATTATTCTCAGCGGCGGTCAGCGGCAGGGGGGCGTCAGCTTTACCCTGCCTTCCGATCAGGTGGTGATCCATTCGCAGCTTAGCCTTGCCGTTCGCGTATCGCCGGAAATGGCGAGTCGCAATGCCACCCTGCAGCTGATGCTCAACGGTCAACCGCTCGGCACCCTGCCGCTGGGGGCCGATGGCGAGGATGTCTCCCATTATCAACTGGATATCCCGCCCGCGCTGATGGTTTCCAGTAATAACCTGAGCGTGAAGATCAACGATGGCGATACCCTGCAGTGCCAGCGTGACATTCATGATTCGTCGCGGGTGACGGTGCTGCCCACGTCGCATTTCAGCTGGGAAAGCCAGCAGTTGAACATCAGCGACGATCTGAGCCACTTCCCGCGTCCATTCTTCGACAGCATGCAGATGACGCCGGCGGACATCGCCGTTTCCTATGGAGCGAAGCCGTCGGCCGACGTCTTCAGCGCCGCGGCGCTGGTCTCTTCCTGGCTGGGTATCCAGGCGGACTATCGCGGCATCGCCTTCAGCGCGCTGCGCGACCGCCTGCCGGAACGCCACGGTATCGTGATTGGCCACCCGGGCGAGCAGGTGGGCGGCATGACGCTGCCGGAAACCGATAAGCCACTGCTGCGCATCATCGCCAACCCCGCCAATCCAGCCTACAAGCTGCTGTTGATTGTCGGCAAAAACGATACCGCGCTGCGCATGGCCGCCTGGCGCCTGACCCGCGGCAACTTCGCGCCGCAAACCGCGACGCTGGATGTTGAACCACAGACCATCCCGGTTGGCAAAGCGTACGATGCGCCGCGCTGGATCCCCACCGATCGTCCAGTCAGACTCAGCGAACTGCTGCGTAAGGATCAAAGCCCGACCGTCAGCGGCGTCTGGCACGAACCTTTACGTATCGCCTTCCGCGCCGCGCCGGACCTCTATCTGTGGGATGGCGAGACGATCCCGCTGCAGGTTGGCTACCGCTTCCCGTCGGAGAGTTGGATCAATGAAGACAAGTCCCTGCTGAGCGTCACGCTCAACGGCACCTTCCTCAACAACCTGCCGATGAACAAGCAGGGGCCGCTGGAGAAAGTCTGGCGCTACCTCGGGGGCGATGCGCGCCAGGAGCGCTTTACCATTCCGCTGGCCCCCTACCTGATCTACGGCGATAACCAGCTGTCGATGTACTTCAATGTGGTGCCGAAGGACGATGTTCCGTGCTCGGTTCTGCTGAATAACAATATCAAGAGCCGCATCACTGACGACTCATGGATTGATTTGAGCAAAACGCGACACTTCTCGCTGCTGCCAAACCTCTCCTATTTCGTCGGCGCCTCTTTCCCTTTCTCGCGGCTGGCGGACTATTCGCAAACGACGCTCCTGCTGCCGGCGGAACCGTCTGAGACCCAGGTGGCAACCCTGCTGAATCTGGCGGCGCGCTCCGGGAATGCGACCGGCACCGCGCTGGCGAATAACCGCGTCGTGCTCGGGATGCCCACCGGCGGCGGGGATTTGCAGTCGCTGCGCGAACGTGATGTGCTGGCGGTCACCGCTCTCGATCAGCAGGCCTTCAACCAGAGCCTGCTGGCCGACTCACCCTACCGCCCGGTGGATAATGTGCTGAGCGTCCGCGAGCCCGACCTGTGGCAAAAAGCGCAGCGCCGACTCACGGGCGACTGGACCTCAGCCAGCCTCGATGCCGATCGCTACTTCTCATCCAGCAGCGCCTGGCGCGGGTTTATCAGCTATCGTTCGCCGTGGAACCCCGCCCGCCTGGTGGTGGTGGCGATGGCCAGCAATGATGACCAGCTGGCGCGACTGAAAAACGATCTGGACTCACCGCGCATCAATGCCGGGATCCGTGGCGATACCGCGGTGATCACCAGCGATAACGGGGTGCGTAGTTTCCAGGTGAGTACGCCGTTCCCCAGCGGTCAGATGCCGTGGTACATGATGGCGGTCTGGTATGCCAGCCAGCACTCCGGTTTCCTCGCTCTGCTGGGGCTGATTGCCACCTCGATAATGGGACTGGCGCTGACCGCGATGTTTAAACGTCACGCCCGTAAGCGTCTGGGTTCGGGGGATAACCAATGAAAAGAAAGATAACGATAACGATGAAAAGATCCCGGCGGCTCACTACATTCTGCCTCACCGGCGCCCTGGCTCTCGGCGCCTCTGGCGGCGCGCTGGCGGCGGGTAACGACGCGGCGCTGCAGGCGCTGTTCGCCCAGGCCAACTACTGGCATGAGAAATCCCATGACGAGCTGGCGATGGAGTCCCTGCAGAAGGTGCTCTCGGTGGATGCCAACAACACCCAGGCGCTGTATCTGATGGCGCTCTGGTCGCAGCAGGGCGGCGATATGCAGGCGGCGGCGCAGTGGCGCGCGCGGCTGGCGAAAGCGGCGCCGGACAGCCCGGGGCTGCAGGATCTGGACAATGCCAAAAAAATGTCGCAGGTGCCGCAGGGCCAGCTCAGCCTGGCTCGCCAGCAGGCGCGCGGCGGCAATATCCCCGGCGCGCTGGCGACCTGGCGCAGCATGTTCAATGGCAATACGCCGCCTGCCGGGCTGGCGGCGGAATATTACCTGACCATGGCCAGCGACAAATCGCTCTATCCGCAGGCCATTAGCGAACTGCGGCAGTACGTGGCGCAGCATCCCCAGGAGAACGCCCCGCGGGTAGCGTTGGGCAAAGCGTTAACCTGGCGGGAAGATACCCGTCGGGAAGGGATCGCCCTGCTCGAGCCGATGGCCAGCGGCAATAAAGAGGCGGACAGCGGCTTGCGTCAGGCCTTGCTCTGGCTGGGTCCGCAGGCCGGGGATGAGCAGTATTACGACACCTGGATGCAGCGTCATCCGCAGGATAGCGAAGTTCAGAACTACTTTCGTGAACGGCGCAGCGGCCAGGCGCGCGGCCAGGGCTACGCCAATCTCAACAGCGGCAATACCGCTGCCGCGAAGCAGCAGTTTGAAGAGGTATTGCAGACCAACCCGCAGGATGCCGATGCGTTGGCGGGCATGGGCTATATCGCGCAGCGCAGCGGCGACTACCAGGCCGCATCGCAATATCTGAGCCGGGCGGCGGACCTCGGCGGCGACGCCTCGGCGACCCGCCGTCAGCAGGCGGCTGATGCCCTGTTCTACGGCCAGCTGGCGCAGGCTCAGCAGGCCTATAAGCAGGGCAATATCAGCCAGGCGCTGGCGCTCTCCGCGCCGCTTGCGCAGCAGAGCGGGGCGCGGGGCGCCTCGGCGAAGCTGTTTCGCGCCGATGTGCTGCGACATAACAAAGATTTACCCCAGGCCGAGCAAACGCTGCGCTCACTGTTAAACGACGACCCGCAGAATGCGGCGGCGCGGGAAAACCTCTACTACGTGCTGCGCGAGCAGAATAAATCCGCCGAGGCGCAGGCGATGCTGCAGACGCTGCCGCAGAGCCTACAGCAAAAACTGCAGCCGCGAGTGGTGGCCGGCATGCCAGGCGACGCCCTGCGTCGTCAGGCCCAGGCGCAGGTCAGCAGCGGTAACCCAGCCGGCGCAATAGCCACCCTGCGCGAAGGCGTTGCCCGCTATCCGGACGATCCCTGGCTGCGTCTCGATCTGGCCCGACTGCTGCAAAAATCGGGTAACGCCAGCGAGGCCTCTTCGCTGATGTCGGCGGCCTATCGCCCCGGCGCCAGCAACAGCGCGCTGTATGCCGCCGCGCTGTTCGCCAGCGAAAACGGCGCCTGGCAACAGGCGCAGACGCTGCTGGCGCGCATTCCCGGCGGCAGCCAGACCAGCGACATGCGCGATTTACGCCAGCGGGTGAACTACAACCTGCAGCTGGTGACCGCCGAAAACTACCTGGCGCAGGGCAATACCATCGCCGCCAGCAATACCCTGCGGGCGATGGCCTCCACGCCGCCGAAAGCCCCGGCGGACGCCGGCAAGCTGGCGCGGCTGCTGGCCGAGAGCGGCGACCTGACCACCGCGGTATCGCTGGTGCGCAACAATATCAGCGGCGGGGTGTCCGGCAACGCCGGGGATTACGCCGATCAGATCGCCGTCCTGAACCAGGCCGGGCTGACCGGCGAGGCGCAGAACCTGATCAGCAATCCGCAGCTGCAGGCCAGCAGTACGCCGACGCAGCTGGCGAGCATTCGCAATGGCTATGTGATCAACGAGGCCGACCGCCTGCGCGAGCAGGGCAATTATGCCGCGGCGTATGACAAGCTGATCCGCGCCATGCAAAGCGATCCGCAGAATACCGATCTGATGTTCGCCATGGCGCGGCTGTACCAGAGCGGCAAAATGAACAAAGAGGCCGGGGTGGTCTATGACTATCTGATGACGCGCGATACGCCGAACCAGGATGCGCGCGCCGGGGCCATTGACGTGGCGCTGTCGGCGGGGAACAACGATCGCGCGGAACAGCTGGTCGGCGGCTTGCGTCAGGATAACTCCCCGGATCGCCTGCTGCTGCTGGCGAGAGTGGCGGAGGCCCAGGGTCATCATCAGCAGGCGATGACCTACCTGCGCAGCGCCCGCGGCAAACTGCTGGGCATGCAAAGCACCAACAGCAGCGAAACGCCGACCGTCGGCGGGGTGCTGGCGGCGGATAACCCCTTCATCGGCGTGTCGCAAACGTCGGCGCCGACGCGGACGGCCTCCGCCTACGGGCAGTATATGCCGTGGCAGGTTGCCCAGTCGGCCGCCGCGCCCGGCTCCTCACTGCCGGGGATCCAGCGCACCGATCTGCCGGTGGAAACCGCCCAGACGCGGATGCTGCGTCAGGTGGACACCATGATGGAGTCGCTGCAGGAGAAAACCGGCAGCTGGCTGCAGGGGGGAATGGACGTGCGCGGACGCGACGGCGAATCGGGCACCAGCAAGCTGACGGAGCTCAGAACGCCGCTGACCTGGTCCTCCTCGCCGTTTGGCGACTCGCGCTTTGACTTTACCGTCACCCCGGTGTCGTTAAACGCCGGGACCGCCAGCGGCGACGCCTGGCGTCGCTACGGTGCCAACCCGCTGGCCAACGCGGTCTCCAATATGGTGAGTACCGCCACCAGCGAGCAGGCGGCGATCGCCTCGATGACCGAGGCGGAGCGGACGGCCTATTTTGCCAGCAATCCGGGGGCAGAGGCGTTAAGCGGCCTGGGCACCCTGAACGCGGCGGACTTCAATCCGACCACCAGCAGCGGGATGGAAAACCTGGCGAAGCTCGGGAGCTATGATTCGGGGCAGGTGGCCAGCTATCTTTCCTCGTCCAGCCGTAAGCCGAACGTTGACCAGACCAGCGGCTCGACCGATTCGCAGAAGGCCAACGGCGTCGAACTGGCGCTGGCGCTAAGCGGTGACGATTACCGGGTCGATATCGGCAGCACGCCGCTGGGCCAGGATCTGAATACCGTTGTCGGCGGGGTGAAATGGTCGCCCAAGCTGACCAACTATCTGTCGCTGATCCTCACCGGCGAACGCCGCTCGCTCACCGACAGCCTGCTTTCGTATGTCGGTCTGAAGGATGCCTATTCCGGTAAAACCTGGGGGCAGGTGACGAAAAACGGCGGCACCCTGCAGCTGAGCTATGACGACGGTGACGCGGGCTTCTACGTTGGCGGCGGCGGTTACAGCTACCTGGGGCAGAACGTCGCCAGCAACACCAGCATCAACGCCAATGCCGGGGTCTATCTGCGGCCCTATCATGACGAATACCGCCAGCTGCAGGCCGGGTTGAGCATGAGCTATATGGATTACTCCAAAAACCTCAGCTACTTCACCTATGGCCAGGGGGGCTACTTTAGTCCGCAAAACTACGTCAGCGTGTCGCTGCCGGTCAGTCTGACGGAAAAATATGATAACTGGACCATGAAGCTCGGCGGCTCGGTGGGCTACCAGTCTTACAGCCAGGATAAGAGCGCCTATTTCCCGACCAATTCGGAGTGGCAGCAGACCCTGGAGACGGCGGTGAGCAATGGGTTTGCCAAGGAAGCCTACTATTCTGCGACCTCGAAGAGCGGCATCGGCTATACCCTGCGCGCCGGGGCGGATTACAAGGTCAACAAACAGATGACGCTGGGGGGCCAGATTGGCTATGACACCTTCGGGGATTATAACGAAAGCACCGCCGGGCTCTATATTCGCTATATGTTAGGAGATCATTGATGATGACGGAGAACAATAACCCGGTGGTGATGACCTGGTTTCAGCAGCAGCAAACGCCTGCCGGATGGTTCGATCTGTTGATTATTATGGTCGAAGGTATGTTAAATAATGCCGGCGAGCTGGAAAGTCAGCCCTTCCTGCGTCAGATGGGCGCCTCGTTGGCGGAGACCCATCCGTTGCCGGCGTCGGAGACCGTAGGGGAGCTGGAGGCGAATATCAACCGGCTGCTGACCCATTTTCACTGGGGGGTGGTGACCATCGACGTCGGTGAGGATGGCCTGCGCTTGCGCCATCAGGCGTTGCCGGTCAGCCGCGATGATGCGGGGCGCGTGCGCTGGTGCAACGCGTTCTGTGCCATACTCGAGGGGTTATATTCTCGCTGGCTGCAGAGTCAGGGAGGCAGCGCTCACGTAATATTGCAGCGTGAGCGGGTGTTCTCTGTCTCTGACGTTCAGTTTCTTTACTACCATCCATAATGAGTGAATTTATGCCCCTGCGTGCTTTAGTGGCGGTGATAGTGACAACGGCAGTAATGCTGGTGCCCCGGGCGTGGGCGGATACGGCCTGGGAGCGTTATAAGGCCCGTTTTATGATGCCGGACGGCCGTATCATTGATACCGCCAATGGCAATGTGTCGCATACGGAAGGCCAGGGCTTCGCCATGCTCCTGGCGGTGGCGAATAACGATCGCCCGGCGTTCGACAAGCTGTGGCAGTGGACGGACAGCACCCTGCGCGACAAGTCTAACGGGCTGTTTTACTGGCGCTATAACCCGGTGGCGCCGGACCCGATCGCCGATAAAAACAACGCCACCGATGGCGATACCCTGATCGCCTGGGCGCTGCTGCGCGCGCAAAAGCAGTGGCAGGACAAGCGCTACGCCATGGCCTCCGATGCCATCACCGCCTCCCTGCTGAAATATACGGTGGTGACTTTCGCCGGTCGCCAGGTGATGCTCCCGGGCGTGAAGGGGTTTAACCGCAACGACCACCTGAACCTTAACCCCTCCTATTTCATCTTCCCGGCCTGGCGGGCCTTTGCGGAGCGGACGCACCTGACCGCCTGGCGGACATTGCAGAGTGACGGGCAGGCGCTGCTGGGGCAAATGGGCTGGGGGAAATCGCATCTGCCCAGCGACTGGGTGGCGCTGCGGGCGGATGGCAAGATGCTGCCGGCCAAAGAGTGGCCGCCGCGGATGAGTTTCGATGCGATCCGTATCCCGCTGTATATCTCGTGGGTCGATCCGCACAGCGCCTTGCTCGCACCGTGGAAAGCCTGGATGCAGAGTTACCCGCGCCTGCAAACTCCGGCGTGGATCAACGTTAGCACCAACGAGGTCGCTCCGTGGAATATGGCCGGCGGCCTGCTGGCGGTGCGTGATTTAACGCTTGGCGAACCGCTGGAAGCGCCGCAGATTGACGACAAGGATGATTATTACTCCGCCAGCCTCAAGCTGCTGGTCTGGCTGGCGAAACAGGATCAGCGCTAGCGCTGTGATGGCTTTGCAGGTTTCTCAGCCCGTATCCTGCGGGCTGAGAGAAAAGAGCAGGAACGTCTCACGATGTAAGGCCGCCAGAATAGGCGGCCTTGTCGCTTATTGCGGATAAGGCACCCAACTGCCGCCATTCAACTGGACATAAGGCTTGCCCTGATACTGGATAACGATGGCGTTGGCGTTTTCGGACACCGCCGCGCTCTGCGGCAGGTTGGCGACATACTGCTGCCAGTTGACGCTGTCTTCGCTGAACATTTTGCCGTCGAGGGCGCGCACCACCAGCTCCGACACCGCCAGGTAGCTGCTGGGCTGATCGATGATAATTGGCGCGCCTTCATGCGGCGCCTTCATGCCGAAGAATTTCACCGCCGTCGGGACGTTAGTGATCGACGGGCTCGGGATATCCCGCAGGCCAGACACCTGCATCTTATCGCCCTTCAGCGCGCCGCCGTGTTCCGGCACCACCACCACCATCACCTTACGCCCCGATTTTTCCAGTTCGGTGAAGAAGTTATCCAGGTCGTCAAACAGCTTCTGCGCCCGCACTTTGTAGTCCGCGGTTTTGCTTTGCCCCGGGAAGTGATTGCCGTCATGCAGCGGCAGGGTGTTATAGAACGTGGCGCTCCGCGGATTGCTGCTGGCCTCTTCGGTCTTCAGCCAGCGGTTGAGAACCGCGAGATCCTCATACACTGGCGAGCCATCAAATGCCTGCAGGCTGACCGGCAGACCGCTCTGGTCCATCAGCGGGCTCTGCATGCCGCCCAGCGAACGCAGCTCTTTTAGGAAGTCGCCGAACAGGCCGTTGTGGCCGAGCATCAACTGCTGGTTGAAGCCGAGTTTCGCCAGGTTTTCAAACAGGTAGCAATCGGCGCCGGATGGCTGATACAGGTTGGTATGCGACAGCTGGCCGCAGCTGGCGCGCAGCAGACGCACCGCCGCAGGTCCGCTGTAGGAGGTCGCTGAGTTAAAGTTTTTGAAGACGATATCGAAATGCTTCCACAGCGGGTGGTCCATCAGCCCGGCGGCTTCAATATCCGACCAGGAGAGCGAGCAGATATTGATCACCAGCAGGTCAAACGGCTGCGCATCCGCCGGCAGCTGGTCCGGGAACGGTGTCTTGCGCTTCTGCTCGGCGGCATAGAAACCGTTCAGCCAGTTGGTGAGGTTGGCCGAGGTCGGCGGTTCGGTCTGCGGCGGAATATCGCTGCTGGCCGGGCTGGACGCGGCGCCAGCGGCGGCGTTGGTCCCGACGTTGGCCGGCGCGGTGGCGGCGGCAGTGGTGGGCTGACCGGCAGGCCAAATGGTAAAGGCCGGCAGCAGCGGACTGACCGCCTGCCAGACGACCATCGCGGAGACAAACACGGTAACGCGCAGCCACTGGCTGATAAACAGCCACAGCACCAGTAAAACAAAGAAGGCGCCGACCATGCTCCAGTTGATAAAGCGGACAATCAGATCCCAGATATAGCTGGCGCTGAAGCCGGCGATTTGCGATCCCTGGCTAAAAATCGACTCAGGCCCGGGTAGCCAGGTATCGTGCCAGAACAGCGCGAATCCCAGCGGAATGGCGATCCAGTGGCGGATGCGGTGCAGCTTTTCGCGCGGGATCGGCACCAGCAGAAAGGCGAGAAACACCAGGTTAAGCATCGGGTGAAAATTGAGATACCCGGCCCACAGCAGGGCAAACTTGACCAGAAAGTAGAAGTTCCAGCCGCCAAGGCCGCGCCAGTACTGCCAGAGCGGAAGCGGTGCCGCGGTCGTTTTTTTATTTGTCATTTGTTCGCTTTGCCTTGCTTAACCGTTGTTCCCCGGCGTAATACCCCTGCCGGTTTCACGTAACGGGGTTTAAAGAACATCAGTCTTAACGTCGTGCGGATCCGGCGCTGATAGTGGCGCGTCAGGTAGCCCAGCGGAAAAAACAGCAGGGCGCAGAGCACCACCAGTTGCAGAATATCGGCGATAGACATCATCAGGCTTGCTCCTCACGGGTGGTTAACCGGTGTGGTTCGGGGTAGCGTCGCCAGTGGCGTCCATCATGGGTGGCGTTGATGGTCTCGTTTTTACCGACCGTGAGAGGCAGCGGCGTATTCCAGCGCGCCGGCTCGATGCCGCGCATGATCACAATTTCCGAGAGAATCTGTTTGTCTTCAAACCACACCATGCGGTTAGAAAAAATATCGCCGGTCGGCAGCGGGAAAATGTGGTTTAGCGCGGTATCGAGGTCATTGATCCGGCAAAACGACAAGAACAGCACCAGCCGGTTATTGCCGATGGTCATGATGTCGCCCATCCGGTTGGGTTTGCATAACGTCAGCGCCTGCTCAACGCGCAGCCCCGGCGCCGGGCGCAGGGCCACCATCACGCCTTTGCTGTCGGCCGGCAGCAGGGTATTGGTCATCACGTTGTGCACCGCTTCGCAAAAGGCGTCCCATTTCTGATAGCCGCGCAGTTTTAGCGGCTGGCTCCAGGTCAGCAGAGTATT
>OLGB01002657.1_pt1 | contig 18476 bp, 13 predicted proteins | sample 1605691 | NCBI WGS metagenome assembly OLGB01 (sample SAMEA3888925, study PRJEB22519) | human gut metagenome | biome: human gut; feature: human-associated habitat; material: faeces | place: Denmark | collected 2010 | reverse complement strand
GGAAAACTGCCATGGCGCGGAAAAGGTGCGCCGTTTCCAGGCGGAATTCGGCGGCGCGCGGCCGGACGCCGGATACCAGGCGGCAGGGACGCCGGGCGGCGCTCCGGACGCGGCCGCAGCGGCCGCGTTTGCCGAAGCGTACGCCGGCGACGACGCCGACTGCTGCCCCGGCTGTGAAGCCCCGGTACCGCCGGACGCCGACTTCTGCCCGCGCTGCGGCTTCGACCTGCGCACGTACAGGGCACAGCAGCGCCTGCTGGAGACGGACCCCGCGCTGACAGAGCTGAACGCGCGGTACGCGCGGCAGTACGTGTGGCGGCTTTGGTCCGCCATTGCGACCGCGGCGACGCTGGCGCTGCTGGTCCAGGGGCTGGAGGGGAACGTGCCGGACGAGCTGGCCATACCCGCGCTGCTGCTGTTCCCGCCGTCGCTCGTGGTGTGCATCGTGTTCTGCTGCCTGCGGGGCGCGACGCACAAGCGCATCGCCCGCCTGCTCGACGAAAAGACGCGCCTGCCGGCAACCAGCCCGGCAAATATGCCTGACCGGCACTGACTGACCTGCACCGCGACAGAGGAGGGAGGCCATGCAACCGGCACAGCTGATTCACACGCTGCAAGAGCGGGACGCGCACGCCATGCTCCTGTGCGGCGGCGCCATACTGCTGCTGGGCCTGCTGTTTTTCTGGGGCATCCGCAGGCTGCGGCGGCGGCCCGCCGGAAAACGGCTGTGTCGCCTGGCCGGGCTGCTGTGCACCGCCGGCGTGCTGCTGGCCATCTGCCTGGCGGGATTTGCGGGGGCGGCCCGGCAGTACGGCCTGCTCCGCCTGGATTTACAGGCGACCGGCACCTGCCGGACGGTGGCAACGCTGGAGGCTCGAAAACCCGGCTTCTTCTACAAAGGCTCCGGCCGTTGCCTGCTGGATGGGCGTTGGCTGCTCGACGGGGCGGATTCGTCCAGGACAAACTGGCTCGTCGGGGAGCGATATGCGGTGGAGTACCTTGCACATTCGGGATACATCGTGTCCAGCACGTTTGTTCTGGAACCGGACAGGCTGGCGGGCCACGAGACACACAGCCTGCAGGGGCTCGGGCCGGACGCCCGCACGCTGTTTCGGCAAAGCGGATGGACGTCGGCCATTCTACAGCGCGTAAGCGACCATTGCGACGCAACCGGCGGCGCAATGGCGGAGCAGTTCCACAGCGCACCCTGCTCGGTGTCGCTGCTGGAGAGCGAGCCGACAGGGCAATATCTGCTGAAGGTGTATCAGCCGCAGGGCCCGTTCGTCTGCCGGCTGGTCGTGGACGCCGCCACCGGGGAGATTACCCATTTCTGGACGGAATCGTGAGGCCACGGGCCAAAAATACGCCGGCCCCTCCCCCGTATGCCAGGGAAGGGGCCGGTTTTTCGCGCGCGGAACGTCAGGAACGGGCCCGGCGCTTCAGCACGACCGCGAGCACCACGCCCGCCACGATGAGGCACAGCCCGACGACCAGGAGCACCGTGCCGAACACCGTGACGGGGTTGTTACGCACAAAGCCCGCCATGCCGCTCATCCCGTCCCACGGCAGGTCGCCGGACACCGTCCAGCCGGACATGCCCCCGCCCAGGCTGCCGAACGGGTCGTTCACCACGCCGGAAAAGGAGGAAAACATGCTCCGGCTGATGCCGCGCGCCAGCCCGCCCACGAGCGCAAAGCCCGCGCCCGTGAGCGCGATATACACGCCGGCAAGCCAGCCGTACCGCCGGAACAGCCGCCCGAGCATCCCCGGCAGCGCGTCCACCCAGTCCGCCCTGCCGCCCTGCGCCGGCGCCGCCTGCGCGCTCTCCGGCGCGCCCTGCGGCTCCTCCTCCGACAGCAGCCAGTCGACCGACACGCCGAACGTCTCCGACAGCAGGCGCAGCTTGCCGATCTCCGGCTCCGCGTCGCCCGTCTCCCACTTGCTGACCGCCTGCCGCGACACGCCCAGCAGCGCCGCCAGCTCCTCCTGCGATTTGCCGGCCTTTTTGCGGCAATAGTAGATCTTCTCCGATAGCTTCATAGGACCCTCCCCAGATGTGTGGTTTTCTCCATTCTATCTGGCGTAGCCGTGGCAAAGCCATACGCCGTGCCTTGCAATGCCGCAACCGGCGGTTGCGTCTGGTTGCATCGGGCATAAACGGGGCGCTGCAGCCGTCCACCAGCCGCGGCGCCCCCTTCGCGCTTCCCGGCAACACGTTCCGGGCGCCTGCCCCGCGCCTTTGCCCGGCTGCACGGCGCTTTTCCCGTCGGCCGCGCCAGCAGGCCCGGCCGAAAAGCGCGCTCCCAGCCCGCCCGCGCACATCGCCGCCCGGGGGCGCAGCCCGGCGCATGCAAGGCGTCCGCCGGATCGCGCCCACCGCGCGCGGCGTTACCCCCTGCGCACCTCGACCACGTCGTCGTCGAGCACGACGGCCACGAGCATCGCCCCGCGGCCCGCGCGCGGCTCGATGTGCACCGATTCGGTCGAGATCGTCGTCTCCGCGCCGTGGCGCTGCACGAGCGTGATCGGGAACGGCTCGCACACGTGGAACACTGCCTGGATGCAGTTGCCGTTCGCGCCGTTCTTTTTAAAGTCAAACGTCTTGACGCCCTTGCCGTTGCGCCCCTGCACCTCGTAATCGAACAGGAAGCTGCGCTTGCCATAGCCCCGGTCGGTGACGACCAGCAGCTCGCCCTCGTCCGGCAGCTGCCCGGCAAAGCACACCGCGTCCCCCTCGTCCAGCTTGATGCACTTGACGCCGCCGCTCACGCGCCCCATCGCGGGGATGGACTCGGTCGTAAAGCGGATGCTCATGCCCAGCCGCGTGACGAGCAGCAGCGTGTCACCAACGAGGCGCTCCACGCCAAACACGGCGTCCCGCTCCTTGAGCGCGATGGCCACCGTGCGCTTGACGCGCAGCCGGTATTCGGCCGCGGCCGTGCGCTTGACGTTGCCGCTGCGCGTATAAAACAGGTACTCCCCCTCCTCCTCGTCCGGGAAGGCGGCCACAATGCGCTCGTTCTTCTCAAACGGCAGCAGGGACGCGAGGTTGGCCGCGCGCGCCGTGGCGCGCGTCTCCGGGATCTCGTCCGCGGTGAGCGAAAGCACCGCGCCCTGATCGGTAAACAGGCGGATGCGCCGGTCGGAGCGCGTCTCCACGACGAACAGCGGCCGGTCCTCGGCGATCTGCGACAAATTGAACAGCCGCGTGGGGCAGCGGCGCACCTTGAGCCCCTCGCACACGGCGACCGTCACGTCCTCCGCGGCGGAGAGCTCCTCCGCGTCCACGGCGATGGCCGCCTCGCCCTCGATGACCTGCGTGCGGCGCGGGTCGGCCAGCTGCGCGCGGATGGCCAGCAGTTCCTTTTTGATCAGCGCGACAAGCTTTTTGTCCGACGCCAGGATGGCGCGCAACTCGCCAATGAGCTTGACGACCTCCGCGTACTCGCGCTCGATGGCCCGCAGCTCCAGGTTCGTGAGCCGCTGCAGCCGAAGGTCGAGGATCGCCTGCGCCTGCAGCTCGGTGAGCCGGAACTCCGCCATGAGCCCTTCCTTGGCCTCGCGCGGGGATTTGGACGCGCGGATGAGCGCGATCACGCGGTCGAGGTGGTTCACGGCGATCATCAGCCCGGCCAGCGTGTGCTCCCGCCGCTCCGCCGTCTCCAGCTCGTTTTTCGTGCGGCGCGTGACTACGTCGCGCTGGTGGCGGATGTAATGCTGCAGGATCTCCTTCAGGCCCATCTGCTGCGGCTTGCCGCCCGCAATGGCGACCATGTTCACGCCGAACGTGCACTGCAGGTCGGAATACTTGTACAGATATTGCAGGATCTTCTCCGGGTCGCCGTCCTTCTTGACCTCGATGACGGCGCGCATGCCCTGCCGGTCGCTCTCGTCCCGGATGTCGCCGATGCCCTGGAACAGCGTCTTCTTCTCCTGGCTGACGGCCAGGATCTTCTCGAGCGCCGCCGCCTTGTTGACCTGATACGGCAGCTCGGTGACGACGATGAGCGTCTTGCCGTTCTTCTGCTCCTCAAAATGCGTGCGCGCGCGCATGGTCAGCTTGCCGCGGCCCGTCTCGTACGCGCGGCGGATCTCGTCCGACGCGAGCAGGAAGCCGCCCGTCGGGAAATCCGGCGCGGGCAAAATGCGCATCAGCTCGTCCAGCGAGATACGCGGGTTTTCCATCATGGCGATGACCGCGTCGATCGCCTCGGCCGGGTTGTGCGGCGGGATGTTCGTCGCAAGCCCGACCGCGATACCGGACGCGCCGTTGATGAGCAGGTTCGGAAACCGCCCCGGCAGCAGCTCCGGCTCCTTGGTCGTGTCGTCAAAGTTGAACACAAACGGCACGGTGTCCCGGTCGATGTCCCGCAGCAGCTGTGCGGCCGCCTCCGTCATGCGCGCCTCGGTATAGCGCATGGCGGCGGCCGTGTCGCCGTCGACCGAGCCGAAGTTGCCGTGCCCGTCCACGAGCGGCACGCGCATGTTGAACGGCTGCGCCATGCGCACCATGGCGTCGTACACGGAAGAGTCGCCGTGCGGGTGGTACTTGCCCAGACAGTCGCCCACGATGCGCGCGCTCTTGCGGTGCGGCTTGTCCTGGGTGAGCCCCAGCTCGAGCATCGTGAACAGGATGCGGCGCTGCACGGGCTTGAGCCCGTCCTCCACGCGCGGCAGCGCGCGCTCCAGAATGACGTGCTCGGCATAGGGCATCATGGAGTTGTGCATGACCTCGTCCATGCTGCTCAGCAGGATCTTTTCCTGGATCGGTTCCGTCGTCTTTGGCATATCGTCGTCCTCTACTGTCGGTTGGCCATCTTTTCAAACACGTCGTCGCGCCGGCGGTTGAAATCCGCATACTCGAAGATGTACTCCTTGCGGGACTGCACCTTGTCGCCCATGAGCACGGTGACCAGGTGTTCCACGTCCGCCGCGTCCTCGATCGTAACGCGGATGAGCTGCCGGTTCTGCGGGTTCATCGTCGTCTCCCAGAGCTGCTCCGGGTTCATCTCGCCCAGCCCCTTGTAACGCTGGAGCGTATAGCCGCGGCCCACGCTGCGCGTGGCCTGCCGCAGCTCGTCGTCGTCGTAGCAGTAGACGGACTTGCCGCCCTTTTGCACCTTGTAGAGCGGCGGCCGGCCGATGTACACGTGCCCCTCGGTGATGAGCGGCTTCATGTACCGGTAGAAGAACGTGAGCAGGATGGAGCGGATGTGCGCGCCGTCCTGGTCCGCGTCGGCCAGGATGATGATCTTGTCGTACCGGAGCGAACGGATGTCGAAATCCTCGCCGATGCCGGTGCCGATGGCCGTGATCATGGAGCGGAACTCCTCGTTCTGCAACACCTGGTCGAGCCGCTTTTTTTCGACGTTGAGCGGCTTGCCCCTGAGCGGCAAAATCGCCTGAAAGCGGCGGTCGCGCCCCTGCTTGGCGCTGCCGCCCGCGGAGTCGCCCTCGACGATGAACAGCTCGTTCACCGCCGCGTTGCGGCCGGTGCAGCTGGACAGCTTGCCCACGAGCGGCGCGTTTTCCAGCTTGTTCTTCTCGCGCGCGGTGGCCTTGGCCTTGCGCGCCGCCTCGCGCACCTTGGCCGATTTGACCGCCTTTTCCGCGATGGCGTTGCCCACGGCCGCGTGCTTCAGGTCCTCGAGAAACCGCGTGAGTTCCTCGCCCACCACGGCCTCGACCGCCGGCCGCGCCTCCGTGTTGCCCAGCTTCGTCTTGGTCTGGCCCTCAAACTGGATGGAGCGCATCTTGAGGCTCAGCACCGCCGTGATGCCCTCGCGGAAATCCTCGCCCGCGAGCGACGCGTCCTTCTCCTTCAAAATGCCGGTGCGGCGGCAGTAGTCGTTCATCACCTTCGTGAAGGCGGCCTTGAACCCCGTCTCGTGCGTGCCGCCCTCGGTGGTCGGGATGTTGTTCACATAGGAAAAGAGGCTGTCGGCATAGCCGTCGTTGTGCTGCAGCGCCAGCTCCACCACGATGCCGCCGCTGCTGCCCTGCACGTGGATGGGCGGCTCGTACAGCGTGGTCTTGTCCGCATTCAAAAACGTGACAAAGTCCGACAGGCCGCCGTCGAACCGGTATTCCACCGTGCGCGGCCGCTCCTCGCCGTCCTCGGCGGCGCTGCGCCGCCGGTTGTCGGTCAGCACCATGCGCACGCCGCGGTTGAGGTACGCCAGCTCCCGCAACCGGCGCGACACGACGTCATAGTTCATCTCCACCGTCTCAAACACGCGCGCGTCCGGCTTGAACGTGACCACCGTCCCCTGCCGGCGCGTCCGCCCGACCTCCGTGAGCGGATATTTCGGCTTGCCGGAGACGATGTGCCCCGTGCCGTCGTCCACGCTCTCAAACTCCATCTTATACGCGCGGTTCTCATAGAACACTTCGACCGTCAGCCACTCCGACAGCGCGTTGACCACCGACGCGCCCACGCCGTGCAGCCCGCCCGAATAGCCGTAACTGTCGTTGCCGAACTTGCCGCCGGCGTGCAGCTGCGTAAACACGACCTCCACGCCGGACACGCCCAGCTTTTCGTGAATGCCGACCGGGATGCCGCGACCGTTGTCCGCCACGGTGACCGACCCGTCCCGGTTGAGCGTGACGCTCACCTCGGACGCATAGCCGTTGGCCGCCTCGTCGATGGAATTGTCCACAATTTCCCAGAGCAGGTGGTGCAGCCCGCGCTGCCCGGTCGAGCCGATGTACATGCCCGGCCGCATGCGGACCGCATCCAGCCCCTCGATCACCTGAATATCCGATACGGTATATGTCTTTGCCATGGATACCCCCACATCTATGTCTTACCGGAACAATAGTATACCACAAATTGTGCGCTTGCGAATCCCCCCGTCCCGCCTTGCGCGGCGCGCGAAATGGGGGTTTTTTGTCGAATTTATAATTTGTTCAAAAAAAACGGACAAATTGACCGTGTAGGTGGTGACAAATGGGGCAAAGTGGTGTATACTTACTGCACAAGAGGGTGAAAGTGTCGGCTGCCACAGCCGTCGCCGGCGCCCCGCGCGGGCGGGCATGCCGCCCGGTACCGCCGCTTGGAAAGGGGGAACGCGCCATGTTGATCGGTTCTTTTTCGCACACGCTCGACGCAAAAGGGCGCGTGTTCGTCCCCGCCAAATGGCGCGACGACGTGGGCGACGTGCTCATCGTGACGCTCGGCCTGCTCGGCGGCGGCGACGCCACCTGCCTGTTTGGCATGTCGGTGTCCGAATGGGAGCTGTTTTCGGAAAAACTCGCCTCCCTGCCGGTCACGGACATGGCGGGCCAGGCGGTACGCCGGCGGCTGTACGCCATGGCCGCCGCGTGCGAGACGGACAAGCAGGGCCGCGTGCTCATCCCGGCACAGCTGCGGGAGATCGCCGGCCTCACGCGCGAGGCCACGCTGATCGGCGTGGGCAACCGCATCGAGTTCTGGGATCCGGATCAGCTGCGCCGCCACAGCGAAGCGGCAGACGCCGGCTTTGCGGACGCGCTGCAGCACCTGCAGCAGCTGGGCATATGAGTTTTTCGCACGTTCCCGTCCTGTCGCGGGAGGTATTGGAATATCTGCGGCCGGAGCGGGGCGGCCTGTTTGTGGATGGGACGCTGGGCGGCGGCGGCCACGCGGAGCTGGTGCTCAGCCGCATGCCGGAGACGGGCCGGCTGATCGGAATCGACCGGGATTGGGAAGCCGTGACAGCATCGGAGGAAAGACTGCGGGCCTTTGGCGCCCGTTTCCTCGCTGTTCATGGCAATTTTTTTCAGATGCGGGAGCTGCTCTCGCCGCTCGGCGTCCACGCCGCGGACGGCATCCTGCTGGACCTCGGGGTATCGAGCCACCAGCTCGACACGCCGGAACGCGGCTTTTCCTACCATGCCGACGCCCCGCTGGACATGCGCATGGATCAGAAGGCCCCGCTCTCGGCGCGCGACGTGGTAAACGGCAGCTCGTTTGAGACGCTGTGCCACATCCTGCGCGACTACGGCGAAGAGCGCTATGCCGCGCGCATTGCGGACCGCATTGTACGCGAGCGCGAAAAGGCGCCCATCGAGACGACCGGGCAGCTCGCCCGCCTGGTTGCCGCGGCCATGCCGGCCAAAAGCCGCCACGAGGCGCAGCACCCGGCCCGCCGCACGTTCCAAGCCATCCGCATCGCCGTCAACGGCGAGCTGGACGGCCTGCGCGCCGCCATCGACGATGCGCACGACCTGCTCGCCCCCGGCGGCCGGCTCGTGATCCTCACGTTCCACTCGCTCGAGGACCGCATCGTGAAGCAGGCGTTCCGCGCCTACGAGCACCCCTGCACCTGCCCGCCCAAGGCGCCCATCTGCACCTGCGGCAGGCAGCCCACGGCCAGGGTGCTCACCCGCAAGCCCCTTTCGTGCACGCCGGAAGAGGCAAAGGAAAACAGCCGCGCCACGTGCGCCAAGCTGCGCGCGATCGAAAAGCTGGACGCGGCAGCGCCGCGGGCCTGAACCGCCGGCACCGGCAGAAAGCGCGTGCTAATTTGTGCCATTGACCGCATAGAGATAGTGAGGGATCTGCATGGAGAAAATCCGCTTTGAACGCGACGAGCGGCGAAACGGCGCCCCGCCGACAAGGCTGTATGCGCCCACCCGCGACAGTGGGGCCTACGCATACGATCCCGAAACCGGAGAAAAGCTCAAAGCCGCGCCGCTGAAGGCGACCCCGGTCGCCCTCCGCCCGCGCACCGAGATGAAGCTCAGTTCGCGCATCGGCATCATGTTCTGTGCCTTTGTGTTCGCCGGCATGCTGGTGTTCGTCCTGTCCGGGTATGAGCGCATTTCCCGCGCCTACGCCCAGATCAACACGTTGAACGATTCGATCGAGGAGATCCAGCTCCACATCAACACGCTGGAGGCCGACATCGAATGCGCCGTAACGCTCGAGGACGCCCAGCAATACGCCGAAAGCCATGGCATGCGCTATCCGGTACAGTCGCAATACTTGCAATCGGGCAGTCCGATCCCCATCACCGGCAGCACCACCCCCTCCGGGGACGCGCCGGACGGGACGACGCCGGACGGGGAGGATCCCGCCGGGCAGACGCCGGACGAGGATACGCCCGCCGTACCGTAAGGCTACGGACGGCGGATAGCGGATCCGCCCGCAGGAAGGAGCCAAGGCATGGCAGCACCTGCGCCACAACTGAAAAAACGCCTGATGATCCTGCTGGGATTCGCGGCGGTCCTGTTTTTACTGCTCGTGTTCCGGTTGTTTCAGGTACAGATTATCGACGGCCCCAGGCTGCAGAGCATGGCGCTGAAACAGCAGACGCGGCAAAGCGCTATCCAGGCCCAGCGCGGCCGGATCCTCGACACGAACGACACCGTGCTCGCGCAGAGCGGCACCTCCTACCGCGTATTGGTCAACCCGCAGGTGCTCGACGGCGACGACGCCGAATCGGAGCGCGTGCGCGTGTCCATCCTCGTGTCGGACATCCTGGACATGAGCTATGACGAAGTCTATGCCAAGGTGTCCCGCACCGACCGGTCGCAGCTGGTGCTCAAGCGGCAGGTGTCGAGCGATGTGGTCGACGAGATCATTGCGCTGAACTTCGGCAACGGCATCATCAGCTTTTCGACCGACATGACGCGCAAATACTCCAACGGCAACCTGTTTGCGCAGCTGATCGGGTTCACCGGCATCGACGGCGAAGGGCAGACCGGCATTGAAGCGTCGCTGGACAAATACCTGGCCGGCGTCAACGGCCGCATCGTCACGCCAAGGGACGCCCGCGGCAACCCGCTCGCCTACGGCGAGGAGGAATACATCGCCCCGACCAACGGCTACGACGTCACGCTGACCACCGATGTGGCCGTGCAGGGCTACCTGGAGACGGCGCTCGCCGAGTGCATGTCGGTCAACAACGCGAGCACGGTCACCGGCATCGTCATGGATCCGTCCACTGGACGCATCCTGGCCACGGGCACCAACCCGACGTTTGACCTGAACAACCCGGACCGCAGTGACGTCACCTCGTTGATGGCCATGTCGCGCAACCGTTCGGTCACGGACACGTTTGAACCGGGCTCGATCTTCAAGATCATCACGCTTGCAGCCGCGCTGGACTCCGGCGCGGTGACGATGGACAGCACGTTCGAGTGCTCCGGCTCGCTGACCTTCCGCACGGACACGATCCACTGCTGGAAGAAGGGCGGGCACGGGCACCAGACGCTCGCCGAGGCGTGCCAGAACTCGTGCAACTGCGCGTTCATGCAGATGGCGCTCGCGATGGGCGTGGACACGTTCTACGACTACATCTACGCCTTCGGCTTCGGCACCACGACCGAGAGCGGCATCCCCGGCGAGGACACCGGGGAAGTCATCCACCGCAAGTACATCCGCGACACGGATCTGGCGCGCATTGGCTTTGGCCAGAGCATCACCACCACGCCGCTGCAAATGCTCTCCGCCGCGGCGGCCGCCATCAACGGCGGGGTGCTCATGCAGCCCTACGTGATCGATTCGATCACCGCCACCGACGACGACGGGCTGACCTCCGTCATCGAGCACAACGAACCGACGGAGCTGCGGCGCGTGATCAGCTCCGAGACCTCCGCCAAGGTGCGCGAGATCCTCCAGTCGGTCGTGGACGAGGGCAGCGGCAGCAACGCGCAGATCACCGGCTATACGGTCGGCGGCAAGACCGGCACCGCCCAGAAATACGACGAGAACGGCAAGGTGTCCAGCACGCTGCTGATCGCCTCGTTCATCGGCTTTGTGCCGGCGGACGACCCGGAGCTCATCTGCCTCGTCATGGTCGACGAGCCGCGCGTGCCCGTGATCTACGGCAGCACGGTCGCCGCGCCGTTCGTGCAGCGCACGCTGTCGAACCTCGTGCAGTATTACGGCATCATGCCCAACACCGAGACGGAGACCGTGACGGTGCCGAACGTGGTCGGCGAAACGGCCGAGCGCGCCTCCTATATCCTCGAGCGCGCCGGCTTCCCGGAGGCCATCTACACCACATCGGAAGCGCAGGCCGTCGTGCTCACGCAGGTGCCCGCCGCCAACACCGAGGTGCCGGAAGGGACGCGCGTGGTCATCTACACGACCATGACCACCTACAGCGACGAAGACACGGTCAAGAGCCTCGTCGAAGTGCCGAACCTGGTCGGCAAGCGCCGCCAGGACGCCTTCGACGCGCTGGACAAGCTGGGTCTCGTGCTCAACTACGACAAGAGCGCGTGCCTTGGGCAGATCCTCACGCAGTCCATTCCGGAAGGCACGGAAGTGGAGCCGGGCACGGAAGTGTTCGTCACGTTTGACAAGGCGCCGCCGTCCGCCACGGCGCCCACGCCGGAGGACGGCACCGTGCCGGAAGACGGCACCGTGCCGACGACGGAATAATATTCAGATATCTTCAGGGGAATTCGGGAGGAAACGACTCATGCTGTTATCGGAACTCGCCATGTCGACCGGCCTGCGCTACACGGGGGAAAACGTAGACATCCGTTCGATCGAGTACGACTCGCGCAAGGTCAAGCAGGGGAGCATGTTCTGCTGCATCGTCGGGCAGCTGTTCGACGGGCACACGTTCGCCGAGGCCGCCGTAAAGCAGGGCGCCGTGGCGCTGCTCGTAGAGCGCGAGCTGCCGCTTGCCGTGCCGCAGGTCGTGGTCAAAAACGCCAGAAAATCCATGGCCGAAATGGCCGCCGCGTTTTACGGCTATCCGCAGCGTGAGATCCAGGTGCTGGGCGTCACCGGCACCAACGGCAAGACGACCACCACCTACATGGTCAAAGCCATCGCCGAGCAGGCCGGCAAAAAGGTCGGCATCATCGGCACCATCCGCAACATGATCGGCAGCGAAAGCCTGCACACCGACCGGACGACGCCCGAGTCGGTCGACCTGTTCCGGCTGCTGCGCACGATGGCCGACGCACGCGTGGACCTCGTCGTCATGGAGGTCTCGTCGCATGCGCTCGAGCAGTTCCGCGTGCACGGCATCAAGTTCGACGTGGCGCTGTTCACAAACCTGACGCAGGACCACCTCGACTACCACAAGACCTTTGAAAACTACCTGCAGGCGAAAAAGATCCTGTTCCTGAACGCGAAAAAGGCCGTCGTCAACGTGGATGACCCGTATGCCGACCGCATCATGTCCGGCCTGTCCATCCCGATCACCACGTTCGGGGTGCGCGACCGCGCGGACATTGCGGCGTCCGACATCAACATCACCACGCGCGGCGTCCAGTTTGACCTGCACACCCCGTGCGGCGACGTGCGCATGAACCTGCCCATCCCCGGCCTGTTCTCCGTGTTCAACGCGATGGGCGCCGTGGGCATGGCGCAGGCCATCGGCATCCAGCTCCCCGCCATCAAGCAGGGGCTGGAGTCCATGACCAGCGTCTCCGGGCGGCTGGAGGCCGTCGGCTCCCACCTGCCCTACTCCATCTTTGTCGATTATGCGCACACGCCGGACGCGCTGGAAAACGTGCTTAAGACGGTGTGCGACTTCGCCAAAAAGCGCGTGATCTGCGTGTTTGGCTGCGGCGGCGACCGCGACCGCGCCAAACGGCCGATCATGGGCGAAATCGCCGGGCGGTACTCCGACCTGGCCATCATCACGTCCGACAACCCGCGCAACGAGGACCCGATGGCGATCATCGAGACGATCGAAGAGGGCGTCAAGCGCTCCGGGGCCAAATACGTCGTCATTGAAAACCGGCGCCAGGCCATCGCGCACGCCATTTCGGTCGCCGAGCCGGACGACGTGATCCTCATCGCCGGCAAGGGTCACGAGAATTATCAGGAGATCAACGGCACACGCTATCACTTTGACGACAAGGAAACTGTAAAGGAACTGCTCGAGGAGCGGAAATAGACGACACATGCAGACCTATTTACTGAGCGCGCTCGTCGCGTTTGCCGTTGTGCTGGTGCTCGGCCCCATTGTAATCCCCATGCTGCGGCGGCTCAAATTTGGGCAGGTGGAGCGCGAGGAAGGGCCGGATTCGCACAAGAACAAACAGGGGACGCCCACCATGGGCGGCATCATGACGCTGCTGGGCGTTCTCGTGGCCACGCTGATCTTCGGGCTCGAAAGCGCCGAGCTCGTGCTGCCGGCGCTGCTGGTCACGTTTGCCTTCGGCTTGGTCGGCTTTCTCGACGATTTTATCAAGGTCCGGCTCAAACGCAACCTCGGGCTGCGCGCCTACCAGAAGATCATCGCGCAGTTCGGCATTGCGCTGCTGGTCGCGCTCTGGGCCTACCGTTCGCCGTACATCGGCTCCAGCCTGTACCTGCCCATCTCCGGCGGCAGCTGGGATATCGGCGTCTATTACATCCCGCTCGTGATGTTCGTCGTCATCGGCACCACGAATGCGGTCAACCTGACCGACGGGCTGGACGGGCTCGCCTCCGGCGTGACGATGATTTATACGCTCGCCATGACCATCGTGTTCGCGCTGCTCTCCGGCCGCGCCACGCTGCTCGGGCAGACGCTCTACGGCGTGAACCTCGACGGCATGGCGGTGTTCTGCGCGGCCGTGACCGGCGCGTGCCTCGGCTTTATCCGCTACAACACGTTCCCGGCCCGCGTGTTCATGGGCGACACGGGCTCGCTCGCGCTCGGCGGCGCCATCGCCATGATGGCCATCACGAGCCGCTCCATCCTGCTGCTGCCGGTGATGGGCTTCTGCTTCGTCGGGTCCACGGTGTCGGTCATCCTGCAGGTCGGCTCCTACAAGCTGCGCCACGGCAAGCGCGTGTTCAAGATGGCGCCGATCCACCACCACTTTGAGCTGTGCGGCTATTCGGAATCGCGTATCGTAACGATGTATACACTGGTGACGACGGTGCTCTGCGCCATCTGCCTGCTGTCCTACCTGCGGTAGGCGCATCCGGCGACAATCCAGACTGTTTTTGGCGGACGGCCTTGCCGTCCCCATAGATTTTTCAGGGGGTATTCCGACATGGAAAGACAGAAAACCGCGCTCATTGTCGGCATGGCCAAGAGCGGCATCGGCGCCGCCAAGCTGCTGTGCCGCAACGGCTGGCGCGTGATCATCAACGACCAGAAGCCGAAAATCGACGGGCTGGAGGCGGCGCTCGCCGGGTACGATGTGGAAAACCGGCTCGGCGAGGCTCCCGAAACGCTGCTGGGCGGCGTGTCGCTCGTCATCCCCAGCCCGATCATCCCGATGACCACGCCGTTTCTCGTGCAGGCACAGCAGCAGGGCATCGAGGTGATCTCCGAAATCGAGCTGGGTTACCGGCACGCACAGGCCGACTTCGTCTGCATCACCGGCACGAACGGCAAGACCACCTGCACCGCGCTCACCGGCGAGCTGTTCAAGGCCGGCGGGTTCCGCACGTTCGTGCTCGGCAACATCGGCGTGGCCATCACCGAACACGCCCAGGAGACGCGCCCGGGCGACGTGATCGTGGCGGAGACGGCGGCGCTGCAGCTCGAGGGCTGCTCCCGCTTTCATGCGCGTGCGGCCGCCTGCTGCAACATCACGCCCGACCACCTCGACCACTTCGGCACGATGGACCGGTACATTGCGGCCAAGTGCAAGGTGTTTGACAACCAGACCGCGGACGACTTTGCCGTGCTCAACTACGACGACCCGGAGGTGCGCGCCATGTACACGCTCTCCCCGGCCACCTGCCTGTATTTTTCCCGCCGCAGCGAGGTGCCGGAGGGCATGTTCGTGCGCGACGGCGTGGTCATCTACCGGCGCGGCGGCCACGAGCTGCCGCTGCTGCGCGCCTCCGAGATCCGTATCCCCGGCGGCCACAACCTCGAAAACGCCATGCTCTCGTCGCTGCTCGCGCTCGCCATGGGCGTGCCGGCGGACGCGGTGCGCGAAACGCTGCGCACGTTCCCCGGCGTGGAGCACCGCATCGAGTTCGTGCGGGAGCTGGACGGCGTGACGTTCATCAACGACAGCAAGGGCACCAACCCGGCCAGCACGATCCGCGCCATCGAGGCCATGACGCGCCCCACCGTGCTGCTGCTCGGCGGCTACGACAAGCACCTGGATTTCCACGAACTGTTTGACGCGCTGCGCGGCCGCGTGCGCGCGCTCGTCATCCTGGGCCAGACCCGCGACCAGCTGCTGCGCACCGCGGCGGACGCCGACATGCTCGAGCTGTGCCACACGGCCGACACCTTCCGCGAGGCGGTCGACACCGCGCGCGCCCTGGCCCGCCCCGGAGACGTGGTGCTGCTCTCCCCCGCCAGCGCAAGCTGGGGCATGTTCGACAACTTTGAACAACGCGGGCGCGTGTTCAAGGAGATCGTGAACGGGTATGAAAGCGCGCGCTGAGCGGCGCGCAATGCGGCGTCGAACTGCGCCAGAAAGGTAAACATTTTGCAACAATCGGGCGGCCGGGTGGTCGCCCGGCTTGCGATTGCATAGATATCATAGTATAATTTGATAATCCTGTATCCTGTAGCATGGAGGCGCAATGGAAAGACAGGCGCGCGTAAAAATGCATCGAATGGACTATGGCATCCTGCTGACGGTGACGCTGCTGTGCGCCTTCGGCCTTGTCATGGTGTTTTCCGCCAGCTATTATTACGCGCAAAACTATGCCGGCGCCAACTACGACGGCTATTTCTATCTCAAAAAGCAGGCCGTCTACATGCTCATCGGCTACCCGATCATGCTGCTGCTCTCGTTTTTCGACTACCGGCGGCTGGAAAAATACAAGGTTATCGGCTTTCTCGTGTCGGTCGTGCTGCTGGTCGCCGTGCTGATCTTCGGCGAGGAGCTCAACGGCGGCAAGCGCTGGCTCAACATCGCCGGACAGAGTATCCAGCCCTCCGAGATCGCCAAGTTCGGCATGATGCTCTACATGTGTGCGTTCATGTCCAAAAAACACGCGATCATGCGCGACTTCAAGCGCGGCATGCTGCCGATGCTGCTCGCCATCGGCGTGATCTGCGGCCTGATCATGCTGCAGCCGAACATGTCCATGGCGGTTATCGTGGGCATGATGGGCTATGCGCTGCTGTTTGCCGGCGGCGCGGACATCAAGCAGATGCTGCTGCTCGGCGTCGTGCTGGTCGCGCTGTTCGTGCTGTTCGCCGTGATCGAGCCGTACCGGTTCGCGCGGCTTACGTCGTTCCGCGACCCGTGGAACGACGGCGACGGCGGCCTCGGCAGCGGCTATCAGCTGATCCAGTCGCTGTACGCGCTCGGCAGCGGAGGCCTGTTCGGCCTGGGGCTGAACAATAGCCGGCAAAAGCTGCTGTACATGACCTACGGCGAGAGCGATTTCATCTTCGCCATCCTCGGCGAAGAACTCGGCTTTGTCGGTGCCGTCGCGGTCATGTGCGCCTACGGCTTCATCATCTTCCGCGGCCTGCGCACCGCGCTACGCTGCCGCGACCGCTTTGGCAGCCTGCTCGCCACCGGCATCACGGTCGTGTTCGCGCTGCAGGTATTCGTGAACATCGGCGTCGTCACGGGCTCCATGCCCACGACCGGACAGGCGCTGCCGTTCATCAGCGCCGGCGGCTCCTCGCTGCTGATCTTCCTCGCTGCGATGGGCGTGCTGCTCAACATCTCGCGCTATACCACGGCCGCCACTAGGCAGCTTCCCGTCGTGGCCGAAACCCGCCGCGGCGCCGACCTGCCCGTCCCCCGCCGCGACACGCGCACGCCTTCCCCGTCCACGCGCTGACGGGCTGACGCAATCCGGCACCTTGTAAAAAATAGTGGGAACATTCGACACCTTCCGCGCATACAATATCGTGTGTGGAACGCAGGCTGCCCGCACCGGCCATTCGCCCATGTCCCGCCATGGAGCTCGCCCGTGCCGTCGCCGCCGCGTCCAATCGATGCGTCGGAGGTGTTTCATGCCGAAACTGATCGTGGAGGGCGGATACCCGATCGACGGCGTTTGCCGGATCGGCGGCGCGAAAAACGCCGTACTGCCCATCCTGGCGGCCTGTGTGCTGACCCGCCGGCGCGTCCGCCTGCTGGACTGTCCGCGTCTCACGGACGTGGAAAACATGCTCCGCATCCTGCGGCTGCTCGGCTGCAGCGCAGAGCGGCTGCCGGCGCAGGCCGGCGCGCCCGGCGAGGGCGACACGCTGTGCATCGACGCGTCGGGCGCGTGCCGGTGCGAGCTGCCGGAGGATCTCTCCAAGGAGCTGCGCTCCTCCATCTTTCTGCTGGGCCCCGTACTCGGCCGCTTTCACCGGGCAGTGGTCACCTATCCCGGCGGCTGCGAGATCGGCAACCGGCCCATCGACCTGCACCTGACCGGCCTGTCCGCGCTGCGCGCCGAAATCCGGGAGCAGGGCGGCCGCATCCGCTGCGACGGCGCGCGGCTGCTGGGGGCCAGCATCCACCTGGACTACCCGTCCGTGGGCGCGACGGAAAACATTCTCATGGCAGCCACTGCCGCCGAGGGCGAGACCGTGATCCACAACGCCGCGCGTGAGCCGGAGATCGTGGATTTGCAGAATTTTTTGAACGCCGCCGGCTTTTTCGTGCGGGGCGCCGGCTCCTCGACCATCGTCGTGCGCGGCGGCTGCGAACCGCGGGAGGTCACCTACCGCATCCGGCCCGACCGCATTGCCGCGGGCACGCTGCTCGTGGCGGCGGCGATCACCGGCGGGCGCATCGCGCTGGAAAACGTGATCCCCGACGACATGGCGGGCACCCTCGCCAAACTGACGGAGTCCGGCTGCACCATCGACGTGCGCGACCGCACGATCCGGCTCACCGCTCCCGCCCGCCCGCGCGAGCTCAAGCTCGTGGAAACGCTGCCTCACCCCGGCTTCCCCACCGACATGCAGGCGCAGGTTTTCGCGCTGTGCACGGTGGCCGACGGCGCCAGCGTGATCGTCGAAAACGTGTTTGAAAACCGGTTCAAGCATGCGCAGGAGCTCTCGCGCATGGGCGCCATCAGCACCATCAAGAACCGGACCGCCGTCATACGCGGCGTGCCGCAGCTGACCGGCGCGACCGTGACCGCGCACGACCTGCGCGGAGGCGCGGCGCTCGTGCTTGCGGGGTTGCGCGCCAAAGGCGTGACCACCGTGCTGCGCGCCGAGCACATCGACCGCGGCTACGAGCGGCTGGAAGCCACGCTCAGCGCCCTGGGCGCGCACGTGCGGCGGGAGGCCGACTGACCCCCGCCCAACCCCAACCGGAAGGACCGCTCCCACGCCGGGAGCCAACGGACCACATGGCAAAGAAGAAACGGGACCCCGAACGAAAAAAACGCAGCCTGCTGTCCAGCCTGTTTGAACCGGCCGACGCGCCGGAGACGGACGGCCTGTTCGACGAACCCGCTCCCGAAGACGACGCCGAGCTCGTCCACCTGTTTGACGACGACGACGTGGAATATTCCGACGAGCAGGACGAAGCCGTCCTGTCCGACCTGACCTGGAACGACGGCGAGCACGTGGTGGAGGACGTGTCCTCCCTGACCCGGCAGGCCGACGCCGCGCGCCGGAAACGGCGCGCCGACCGGGACGAGCCGC
>OLGB01002656.1_pt1 | contig 18478 bp, 17 predicted proteins | sample 1605691 | NCBI WGS metagenome assembly OLGB01 (sample SAMEA3888925, study PRJEB22519) | human gut metagenome | biome: human gut; feature: human-associated habitat; material: faeces | place: Denmark | collected 2010 | reverse complement strand
GCCCTTACCACATCCTTAGCTGGCGGGGGCATTCCTCCCGGGCCAGGCTGTTTACCTGCTCGTAGGTATAGCGCAGGCCCAGGCGCTCGCATTCGGCGGTTAGCAGCCCTAGGCGCTCCTCGGCCCAGGGCGAGGGGCACAGGTAATCAAGCCCAAAGGCCGCCGCATACCGTTGCTTTACGCCCGCAAAGCGCGGGTGGCTATCCAGCGCGCGGTAAAAACTCTCGCGGCTGCCGGCGCGAAGGGTCATGCCAAAGTGGCACAGCACAAAGCGCCCGCCGTTTTCCCTGGTGCGGCGCGCCACGTCCAGCACGTTTTCCTCCCCGTCGGTCAAAAAGGGCAGCATGGGGTTTAGCCAGGTGCCGGTAAGCACGCCCGCGTCCGCAAGGGCGCGCATGGCCTCAAACCGGCGGGAGGGCGGGGCGGCGTACGGCTCCAGCAATCCTGCCAGCGCATCCTCCCCCGTTGTGATGGAAAAGGCCGTCCAGCACGGCGCTACGCCGCGAAAACGGGCCAATACGTCCCTATCCCGGGCAATAAGCGCGCTCTTGGTGCTCATGCCCACGCCAAAGCCGTGCTGAAGCAGCAATTCCAGCGCCCCGCGCGTTACGCGCAGCCTTTCCTCCAACGCGTTATACGGGTCGCTGGCCGCGCCCATCATCACCACGCCGGGCGCTCTGCGGGCGGAAAGCTCGCGCTTGAGCATGCCCAGCGCGTCCCGCTTCACCCGCACCTGATGAAAGTTTTCAATATGGTAGCACTCGCTCAAGCTGTCGCAGTACACGCAGCCGTGGTTACAGCCCCTGTACAGGTTGAGCGTATCCGTAAAGTGGAAGAAATGCTCGTCCGGCCTGGCGCGCAGCAGCAGCCTTTTCGCGTCCTCCACGGCAAAGGAAGGCGGCTTATTCATTGGGAATGGCGGTGGTAAAATACAAAATGTCCCCAATCGCGCGCATGTTCTTGGGGTTTTGGCCGTTCAGCTTGGCCAGGTGCAGCAGCATGGAGGTGGATTGGCCGCCGTCCAGGTTATACGCGGTATGCGCCCCCAGGCCGTGCATAAGCTCCGCCAGCTGCGGCACGCTCAACCCTACGGAGTCCTGTTGGTCGGGCCCGTCCGTCGCCACCAGCACATAGCTTAGCGGGGCAATTTGGCCAATCGCCATGCGCTGCTTGTAGGTTACCTTGCGGTTCACAATCTCCTGCACCTCGCCGTCAATCACCAAAGCGGGGCCAAAGGCAAAGGAATTGGCAATGGGCGTGTCAAGCTGGGCGTAGCCCTCCTCCGTCATGGGCCGGATGATGTGAAAATCGCCGTTAACGTCAATCGCCAGTCCGTCGTATTCCTCATTCGCGCGGTTGCGCAGCAGCTCCCCATTGCGGTACACAATCCCCGTGTTGTGGTAGGTAAACCAGTCCCCGTTTACCGCCAGCACCGCCTTCACGCGCTTGGCAATTTCACTGGCTCGCATCGTGGTTTTGGAGGGGTAGGGCTTGGCCTGCTCCGTTTTCATCTGGTCCGCCCTGGCAATCTGCACAAAGGCCACCACAACGGGCGTATCGTATACCCGTATGTTGTGAATCTGCACGTCCAGCGAATCATCGTGATAGGACAGGTTATCCTCGCCGTAGCCGTTTTCATCGGCGGCGTAATGATCCTTAACGTCCTTGGGCGCTTCAACCGCGCGCCCCTCGGGAAAGGTCACCTTCACCATCTGGGGCAGGGCCTCCTGCGCCATAGCGCCGCCCAGCAGCAAAAGGCACGTAAGCACGGCGCTGAAAGCGGCGGCAAGGGTTTTGGTTTTTTTCATGCGCAAAGCTCCTTTCACGCGGCGGGCTTCGCGCCGCACAGGCGGCGCATCCACAGCACGCAGCCGCCCATCAGGGCGCAAGCGCCCGCCATGGCCATATAACACGCATCCACATCCAAAAATGCCAGGAACGGGATGCGCCCCTCGGTAGCAAACTCCAAAAGCACGCACAATACCGCCATAAGCGCATACAGCCCAAAGCACGCGGCCTTCCAAAGCACCTTTCCTCCGCGCGCTCTCAGGCAGTAGCAAACAAGCACCGCAAGCACCACAGCGGCGCTTGCCACCTCCTCCACGCGCACAAAGCCCCAGCGCAGGAACTCGTCCCGGCGCAGGCTTTCAAGCACAATTTGCGCGCTGGCGTATAAGCCAAGCAGCATAAGCGCGCCGTCACCCTGCCAGGTTGCCTTCCTTTTCAAAAGCAGCCAAAACAGCGCCAGCGCAACCAGCGCTTCCAGCATAAACAGCGCCCATGCCCATTCCTCATAGTAGGGGTCGTATACCATAAAGGGAAAGCGGCGCAGGAAGGGCCCGCCATACCAGTACTCGCCATAGCCCTGACCCAAAAAGCCCTCGGCAACGCGGGCAGCCGCAATCATCCAGGCGGCGCTTGGCGCGTACTGCTCCAGCATCGTAAGCCTATCCGCGCCGCCAACGGCCAACAGGGCCAGCATGGCCCCCAGCATGCCGCCGTAGAACATATACCCCTTTTCCCAAAAGGCGAACAGGTAGCCAACGGAATAGCTGTATATCGTGTATTCCACATCCACCAGGCAATACAGCAAATGGGAAAAAAACGCCGCAAAAGGCGGCAATAGCGCCGTCGCCAGGGCCCTTTTCCGCCATGAAACGCCAGCCCGCCCGCAGCGCAGCCACCCCAGGGCCAGCGCGGGCGCGGCTCCCGCCAGCAGGGCGATCGCACACAGCAGCCGGTTTTCCACACCTATCGCAAACATATCTCTATCCTTCGCAAGCCGTTCTACATTCGCAGGCAAATGGCGCGTTACTCATCCCATTCGCAAATAAAGCTGCATCCGGGGTCAACCTCCGCGTCCTCGTAAAAGTGGCTGTCGTTCCACGTGCCGTCGGTATGCTTGTAAAAGTACATGCCATACCGTTCGCGGCCGCTGCGGCTGGGTTCCCCCCTGTGCCAGTTGGTAAACGCAAGGGGCTCGCCCGTAACCCAAATCCAGTCGCCCGTGCGCTTTTCATCGGAAAGGCCAAAATACGCCGTCAGGTAGCCGCACTCTCGCATAAAGCCGTACACAAAGTCGTTTTCCTCGGCCGTGGCAAGGGTGGCAAGGTGCCCGCCCAGCACCTCGCAAAACACCTTGGCCTCCACCCAGGTGCGAACGCCCTTAAAAATTTGGTAGCGGTGCCTGGTTCCGTCCGGGGCCGTAAAAACAGGCGATTTGGGCGAGGTTTTATCGTCCCTGAGCTGCTTGGCGCTAAAGCTGGCAACCGGCCAGATATGCAGCGAGGCGTTTTGGAAATCCTTCAGCCCCTCAAACAGGGCGTTGGCCTGCGCCTGCTCTCCAACCTCGCTAAGGGCCACGGCCCGGCGAAACGTTTCTGTATTTCGGACGGTTTCCCCCAGCAGGGCGGCGCGCTCGCGGCTGTCCTCATACTCGCCGGCGGCCTCAAAGCCGCGCCTGGCCAGCGCATAGCGGCCCTCCTGCTCCAGCGCGTTGGCCGCATCATACACCGTAGACGGCGTGGTTTGCGCCGCAAGCCCGGCGGCAAGCGCCGCGCTATCCTGGTAACCGTCAAGGTACAAAAACAAAATGTACGCCCGGCTGTGGCTGGCGGCTATCCGGGCGGAGGCGGCCTGCTCATACATGGCGGCGCATAGGGCCTCCTGGGCCAGGGCCGCCTTTTCCGCGCTGTTTTCATAATCCTCCAGCGCCAGGAACAGGTCTAAGGCGTCCTCATACACGCCGCCGTTCAGGCAGGTTTCCGCCTTCTCATAGGCGGCGCGCAGGGTGAGCGTATGCACAACGGCATATAGCTGGCTGGTCGCGTCCTGGCAATCGCCCGCCTCTATAAAAGCGTCGCGCGCGCCCGCAAGGTCGCCCGCCTCCTTCAGGGCCAGACCCTTTTCATACCATTCCTGCTCCCTGGCGGCCTGCCTTTGCGCCTCAAGCCTGTCCCCGGCGACCTGCGCGCGCTCCGCGCTGTCGCGGAAGCTGCCCAAGGCCTCAAAAAGCGCCTTCGCGCCCTCGTAATCACCGGCGTCATAAAGGGCCTTTGCCTGCTGGTACTCGTCCCGCGCGATGCGCCAGGTGCATTCCCTCACATAGGAACGGCTTTTTTCATAATCGTCAAGGGCCTCAAAAAGCGCCTTCGCCTGCACATACTGCCCGTCCTCGTACAGGGCCTTCGCCTCTTTATAGCTTGCGGCCTTCCATTTGCGCCTGCTGGCGGCGGCGCGGGCGCGGCTGTCGGAAAAATCGCCCAGGGCTTCAAAGGCCTCATACGCCTGCTTATACGCCTGCGCGTCAAAAAGCGCCTGAGCGGCGTCGTACCGCGCCTGCAAGGCGGCGTCCTGCCCCGTTTCCTCCAAAGAGGCGGCGGCGGCCCGGGCAAAAAACAGCCGGGGCGCCGCGCCCTGCCGCGCCTCAAGGCCGCCCGCCGCCAGAAAAGCGGCCAGGAGCAGCCCCGTTAAAAGCATTCCGTTCTTCTTCATATACGCTTTCCTCCGCTTCGCCGCCAAGCTGGGCGCTGAGGGCCAAGCCCGTATTCAGTCCTCGCACGCAACCCACATGACGGGGCGCATGGTGTTGGTGGGCCAGTCCACGTCCTGCATGCCGTAGCTGCTGATGCGCCCGTCCAAGCGCATGCCGCAGATATCCAGGTTGCGCGCGCCAGAGGTACGCGTCCACCAGCGGCAGCTTCCGGTTTTATCGCTCACGGTGCAGCCCTTGGACTTGGCGTACTCCGTGGGGTAGGCCACCCTGTCCGCCATTTCGGGGAAGAAATGCAGCACCTCCTCCTTGCTAAGGAGGTAAATTTTATCCAGCGTATCCTCGCCCGCGCCCTTCATGCCGTGCGGATTGGTGTTTGTAACGGTCGTGGTAAGGATAAGCGCCTGTTCCTCGGGGGTGAAAGTTTCCTCCAGGAATTCCCCGTTCATCCAGGCCCGCAGGTCGGATTTACCCCAGTACATGGGCACGCGCTTGGGGTAAAAAATCACGGTGTCAATGCAGTACTTGGTCAGTAGCATGGCCTTGCCGTCCTTAACGTCCAGCACAATCCATTCCAAGGGCTCCTTGCCGTTGTCGGGCTGGTTATCCTGTTCATAGCTGCCAAAAATGATCACTTCGCCCACCTCAGGGGTGGGAATGCCAGCTGCCAGGGCCTGCGAAGAAAAGCACAGCGTCAAAAGAACCAAAACGCACAGCAATCGTTTCATGGATGCGTTCCCTCCAGCACGGATAGATTGACCCTATGATATGACATTTCCAGGAAAACGTCAAGCGTCCCGCCTTGAACCTCGCGCCCGCTTTCTTTACTTTGGATGGGGGAAATGCTATAATGGGCCGCATGGCCGCCCTGGCCATCCGTATTTGATTTCCGGCGAAAGGCGCTTACATAATGATGTTTCACTCAAGAAAAGGGCGCGCGGGGGCGCGGCTTCGCGCCTGGGGGCTTTTGGCGCTGGCCATGTGGGCAAGCCTGCCCGCCGCCCTTGCGCAAACCCAACCCGCGGCGCGCGCCAACGTGCGCTATACGGTGGATTTTTCTTATTTGCAGCAGGCCGTCCCCGGCAGCGTGGCCTGGCTTTATCAGCCGGATACCACAATAAACCAGCCCGTGATGTTTTCCCAGGACGCGGGGTATTACCTCAAGCGGCGGTTTGACGGCTCCGCCAGCTCCAACGGCGCAATTTTTGTAACCGGCGCGGAGCCGCCGGATTTTTCCGCGCCCGTGGTTACGCTGTATGGCAACAACTGCATGGATAACACCCTGTTTGGCAGCCTGTCGGAATACCGGGACGATGCCTATTATCAAAAAAACCCGACCCTTTTCCTTCTCACGCCCCAGGGCAACTACCGGCTTGACATATTCGCGGGCGTGCGCGTAAAGCTAACCGATACCGAAACCTGGAACGTATCCTCAAAAACGCCCCAGGCCCTGTTTGCAAGCGATCTGCCCGCCGTGCTTGAAAAATCCTTCCTAACGCCCCTCTCCGCCCTCCTGCCAACGCAGGCGGACGCATGGGCCGTGCTTGCCACGGAATCGGAGGAGAAGCAGGGCTCCCGGTTCGTGCTCTACGCCAGGAAGCGCCCCCTTGACGACGCGCGTGCGCGAACCGTTTTTGTAAACCAGCTGGAAATGGATTCGCGCGCCACCCTAAACGGCTATCACAGCGTTGAAAACGTAGGCTCCTGGATGCTCTACGCCCAAAACGACCCGCTTTGGAACAGGCTCACCTTTGAAACGGAAACCTCCGGCAAAAGGCGGCCCTTTGGCGACGGCGGCTGCGGCCCCACCGCCGTCGCGATGGCCATCGTCAATTTGGTTGGCAAGGAGGAGCTGATAAAGCTGGGCGAATACGCGGCCTCCCCGTTTGGGTTCCGCTTCTGCCCATGCTCTGTGAACGAGTACTGGTGCTCCGGCAAGCACCTGCCCTACCGGCTTACCACGGCGGACGCGTATCTGCGCTATTTCCCCCTGGCGGTTGCCGGGTTTGCCGCCGGCAACAATATCTGGGGCGTGCAGGGCAGGTACGCCAACGGCTTTGGCACCAGCATGCACTATGTGGAAAAACTGTGCCAAATCTTTGATATATCGGTTTCGCAAACCCGCGGCCTAAGCGACGCGCTCGCCTTTTTGCAAAAGGAAAACGCCATTGTAATCGCATGCACAACCGGCTACGGCAGCCCCTTTACCAACACAAGCCATTTCCTGGTGCTGGCCGGGGTGGACGATACCTACCTCTACGTATTGGACCCCCTTCGCCGCAGCCATTACCAGGCCCTGGATCAACGGGGCTATCTGGAGGTGCTCACGCCGGGGTTGGTGCGCATAAAGCTTGAGGACGCCGCAAAATGCAGCCTGTACCCCGCCTACCTGCTGGAGCGCGCGGCGCCGTAGCGGATGGAAAAGTCAGGCGGCCCCGGGCCGGATACGCTCCGGCCCGGGGCCGCCTCTTTTTTTGTTCTGTTTAGCCCCTTAGGCCAGCATCCGCGCCGCGTTATAGCAGCAAATCAGCAAAATCACCACCAGCAGGGCGCAGAAAAGCCTGTCCGTCTGCCGTATCGAAAGCCGCCTGTGCAGCTTTGCGGAAACCAGGCCGCCAATCGCGCCCGCAGCCACCATCGCTACCAACGTCATGGGTTGAAAGTCGGGCACGCTGCCGGTAAGCAGGCTCACAACCAGGCTGGCCGTCTGTGAAAGCAGAATGATAAGAAGGGAGTTGACGGCCGCCTTTTTGGTATCCATGGAAAAGAAGTAATACAGCACCGCCAGGTTCATCGGCCCGCCGCCAATACCCAAAAACGAGGAGCACACGCCCAGCGCAAGGCCAATGGCCGCGCCCACGGCGGGGCTTTGCACGTCCCTGGTGGCGATGCGCGCCTTGTTGCGCACATATAGCAGCGTGCCCAGCACCATCACGCCCAGCAGCACGGCCTGCGCCGCGCCCACAAGCCTGTCCGCCCCGGCGGCGCGCTTGATCAGCTCAAAAAGCTGCTTGCCAACCACGCCGCCAACCGCCGCGCCAATGCCCAGCGGCACGCTGCGCCGCGTATCCAGCTCGTTCGCGCCCCGGTTTTTGTATACGGAAATCACGGACATTGCCAGCACCGTAAGCCCCGAAAGGAACGACGCCGTTGAAACGCTCATAATGCCGGCCGCGTCCAGCACGGGCTTAATCACCACGCCGCCGCCAATGCCGCACACGCCGCCAATGGCGCTGGACATAAGGCATATGGCAAACACAAACAGGATCGTCATCTGCTCTTAGCCTCTCATAACCCGCAGGGATGAGCTGGCGCGCCGTCGCGGTAGCGGCTGTTGTCCTCGGGGTTTTTCATGCACAGGTGCACGGCCGCGGTGGTGAAGGTTTTGGGCAGCGCAAGGATGTTGGGATTGGGGCCCACAAACTTGCGCTTGGCGTCCTCAAGCGCCTCCTCAACCGTCGCGCGGGTTTTTAGGCCCATGCCGCGCGCAATGCCCGGCTCGCGCGCGCCAACGATGTAAATCGCGCTGGTGTGCTGCTCGGCCAGGTGCCCGCAGCTCATCATCGAGAAGCCATGGAACGGGTGGAACGCGTTTGCGAAGCGGTATTTGCGAATGTACTCCTCATTGGTGGCAAAGTACTCGCCGTAGCGGTTCATATCCGGCAGGATCTGCATGGAATCATGCTGGAACATTTCGTACAGCTCGCGCAGATACGGCCAGCGCTCCTCATGGAACCAGCCGTCGCAAATGCTGGGCACGATGAATACGCAGTGGTCGGCCAGAACGCGCTTGTGGCGAATCACCTGCGCGGAAAGCGCCTGCATCATCTGGATGGGGTTGGTGCCCATGCCGTTTCCGTAATGGAAGTTGGTGGGCATGCCAAATACCACCACGTCGTACTTCTTTTCCGCCCAGTGCACATAGGTGCGCTTATCCGCCGTCTTCCAGGAAATGGGCTGCATCTCCTTGGCCCAGCCGGAGTTGATCTCGATCTGGCGGGACTTGGTGTCCAGCACCGCGTCGCAGCAGAAGAACCTTTTGCCCATTTTTTCTTCCATGAACATGCCCTGCTGGTCAAACTTATCGCGCATCAGGCTGGAGGTGGAAACGGGCACAAAGTCCTCGCGGTGCATCACCTGGGGCACATGGTGCGCGGAAATGCTGCGCCAGTGGGTAATGCCGGTGGCGCAATGCTTATACCCGCCGGAGTAGCCCCCATAGGGGTTGCCCTGCGTGTGGCCGATCAGGATAGCCAAATCCGCATCGTAAACGTACTTGTTCATAATCACATGGTCGCCCTGGGGCGTAAAGCCCAGGTCAACCAAATGGTCGTAATCCTCGCTGTCGTGGCTGGTAATCTGCCCATGGGGATAGAATTCCTCAAACAGCGCGTCGCCCAGGATGGTTTTCATCTCCGGCACGGTGGCGCGGGGGTGCAGGCCGTTGGAGAACAGCAGCAGCACGTCCTTGCGCTCCACGCCCACGGCGTACAGCTCGTCCAGGCACGCGCGGATGGACACCTTGCGGTGGCTGGTGGGCTGGTTGCCGCCCTTTACAATGTCCGGGATGACGATAACTACCTTGGTGCCCTTATGCGCCAGCTCGCGCAGCGCAGGCATGCCAATCGGGTGGCGGATGGATTCCAAAGTGGCGTTGTAAAGGCTGTCCCAGTCCTGCGGGATGCACGCCGGGTCCGGCACGGTTTCGCCTGGGATAAAAACATCCGTGCTATCCGGCAGGTTGGCGGAGAGAAAGCCGTTGCCATATTCAAAGCTAAGGTTCATATGCGTAACTCCTTTCGGGCTTTTGCGCACCACGCGGCCTTCCTTACCGGCCCAGGTACAGCCTGATGATTTCCAGATATTCCTCGGGATAGAAGCCGATTTCGCCGCTGAAGCGCGTAAGGGCGATGAGCCCGCCGTCAATCTCCTCAATGGAGGCGAGCATGGCGGCGTTATCCTTTTTGAGGCCGCCGCCGTAAACCACGTCCATGCCGCCGGTGCGCTCCTTCACAAAGCGCGCGATCTTGGTAATGTAGGGCTTATCCGCAGGGGTCTTGCCCGGCCCGATGGACCAAACCGGCTCGTAGGCGATCACGACGCGGCTCTTATCCACGCCCGCAAGGCCAATGTCCAGCTGCGCGCCCAGCACCTCCTGCCACCGGTCCTGCTCCTCGCTTCTTTCGCCAATGCAGTACAGCACGTCCAGCCCTGCGGCCTGCGCCGCGCGGATTTCCGCGTTCAAAAGGCGGCTCACGGCCGCGGCGGCCTCCGCGCCTGCAACGCCCGCCTCCGAAAGGACACCCAGCTTGTCGTTCCTTTCCTCGCAGTGGCCTATCAGCGTGCTCTCGCAGCCCATCTCGCGCACGGCGTTGCCCGTGCGGTTGGTTGTGAACGCGCCAAAGTTGCCGCCCACGGCGGTATCCGCGCGGTACACGCCCTGGCTGCCCAGCTTGACCGGGCTACCCGGCGTGCGCGCCGCCGCCGCGCCAAGCAAATGCGCCTCCGGCAAATACATCACAAACTCGGCCTGCGGGTAGTCCCGAAGCGCATCCTGCGCGCCCCGCACAATGGCCGCGCCCCATTCGCCCATCGGGGCCAGGCGGTTCACGCCGCCCCGGGCCGGGGAGATATCAAACCGTTTCAGGTTTAGAAAAATGTGCTTCATCGCGCGCCCTCCTTAAATGCCGGCCTTCTTGTAGCGCTCCGCCATCTGCTCCAGGCTTACGGGCTTAATCAAATGGCTCTTGCGGTAGCTGCCAAACTGCACCAGCAGCGGCGCGATGGCTTCCGTCACGCCGTCCTTCATGCAGTCCTCAATGCGCTGTACGTCCTCGTCCCCGGGCTGGCCGTGCATGATGGTTTCCATAATGCTGCCCACATAGTTGCGCGGGTCAAAGTTCTTGGGCTTGGCGGCCATATCCTCATACACCTTGCCAATGGACGGGCTGCGCTTGAGCTGGGGATGGTTCAGGAACAGCTCCATGATGTTGCGCGTGCAGGCCAGGCGGATATCCGTATCCACGTTGATTTTGTTAATTCCGGCCCTGGCAACATCCACAAGCTGGTTCACGTCTATGCCAAAGGCGTTTTCAAGCTGGCCGCCCATGGCGTTGATCTGCTCCACATATTCCTGCGGCACGGTGGAGGAGCCGTGGCTTACCAGGAAGCCGTCTATCCCCTCGTGCAGCATGCACTCCTTGGTTGCGATGGCAATCTCCCGGCGGATTTTCGTATCCTTGCCCTTGTTGGCGCCATGGCAGGTGCCATAGCTGATAGCCAGCGCGTCGCAGCCCGTTTTTTTGAAAAAGTCCACCGCCTGCATGGGGTTTGTGTAGGTGGAGGTGGCGCTGAACACGTGGTCCTCCACGCCCGCCAGCACGCCCAGCTCGCCCTCCACGGTAACGCCGTAGGCATGCGCGTACTTTACAACCTCGCGCGTCAGCTCCACGTTCTTTTCATAGGGCAGGGCGCTGCCGTCAATCATCACGGAGGTATAGCCTCCGTCCACGCAGGCCTTCACGGTTTCCAGGCTCTTGCCGTGGTCCAGGTGCAGGGCGATTGGCACGGGGCTGTCCGCGCCGTATTTCTTCACCGCGTCGCCAATGTTCTTCGCGCCTTCGCGCTTGGCCCCGGCCGTGCCGTGCATAAAGTCCATCTCGCCGCCCATGAAGGCGTTGGACGCCTCCGCGCCCTGCAAAATCGCGCCGGAGCGCAGCAGCTCGTGAATCTTCACCGCAGCCTCGATCTGCCCGACGCTGTTCATGTTAAACGCCGCCTGCCCATAGCGGTAGGTATCCGCCGCTTCCAAAATCGCCCTCATTGGTACCAGCATGGTTGCATCCTCCGTTCGTTTGGTGGGTTTTCCGCATTTTCATTATAGCGCATGCCGCGCCCCAAACAAAAGTATGAAATTATGCTATCCCCTCATACACGCACACGCCGCCCACAATCGTGCTGCGCACGGCAAGCCCTTTTGTAAGCGCCACCATATCCGCGTCCATGCCGGGCGCGATGCGGCCCTTGCGCCCGTCTATGCGCAGCGCCCTGGCGGGGTTTTGCGTAAGCAGGGGAAGCACATCCTCCACGGGATGGCCCGTAAATTTCACCAGGTTTTGAAGCGCCTGGCCGGTGGTAAGGGTGCTGCCGGCGCGCACGCCGGTCGTCGCCAGCTTCGCGTCGCCGTCCTCCACCACCACGTCGTTCACGCCCAGCTTGTAGCGCCCGTCCGGCAATCCGGCGGCCATGATGCTGTCCGTCACGGCCATGACCCTGTCCCAGCCCTTGCACTTGATGAGCATGCGCACCGTGCCCGGATGCAGGTGCCGCCCGTCGCAAATGGCCTCGCAATAGCAGTCGCTCTCCAGCGCCGCGCCCATGATGGCGGGCTCGTGCTGGTGGAACAGGCGCATGGCGTTAAACGTGTGGGTCACGCAGCGCGCGCCGTTTTCAATGGCCCGCATGGAGGCAGCGTAATCCGCCCCGGAATGCCCGATGGCAACCACAACGTCCTCGGCGATTTGCGCAATCATCTCCGGCACGCCGGGTACCTCCGGCGATACGGTCACGTACTTCACCACGCCGGGGAACGCCTCCTGGTAGCGCCTCAAAAGCGCCGCGTCCCCCTCCTTGAGCAGATGCTCGGGCATGGCCCCCTTGTACTCCTTCGCCAAAAACGGCCCCTCCAGGTGCGCGCCCAAAAGCTGCGCCCCGCGCCCCCGGTCGTCCATCACCGTTTGAATGTGCGCAAGGCAGCGGCGCGTGGTTTCCTCGGTATCGGTAAGCACGCTTGCGCAAAAGGCCGTGGTGCCCTGGGTGGCGAAAAACGCCGCTATGCGCCTTAGGCCCTCCTCGTCCGCCGCGTTCACATCAACGCCCGCCGCGCCGTGCGTGTGCGCGTCAATAAAGCCGGGCGCCACGCGCAGGCCCGTCATGTCCATCGCCCGCGCGCCGTCCTGGGGCAGGTTTTCGCCCACGCGCGCCACGCGCCCGTCCTCGCACAGCACGTCCGCGCGCACGAAGCGCCCGTCCTGGTAAACCTCGCCGCCCCGCAGCAAAAGCCTTTCCATCGCTCCCACCTCCGTCAGAAGGGCTGCTTGGCCGCGTTGGCGTTCACAAGGATCATCGCGTCCGGGTGGCGCTGCAAAAGCGTCGCCGGGAAGTGCGCGCTCACCTCGCCATAGGCCGCCTGGCGCACCACCGCGCGGTGCCAGTCGCGGAACACGCCCAGCCGGATCTTCTTGGCCGAGAGGATTTCCGCCATGCCAATGGTCACGCAGCGCGCGGGCATGGCGTCAATCGCGCCGCCCAGATCGCCGATGGCGTTGGCAACGCGCGTTTCACGGCTGATGTCCAGCGCGCGCGTGGGCAGCTTGGCAAACGCCTCCGGCGTGAGCCCGTCCTGCGCCTCGTTAAAGGCGATATGCCCGTTGATGCCAATGCCGCCAAAGGCGATATCCACGCCGCCAAGCTCCTCAATCAGCCTGGGGATGCGCGTAAGGTCGTGCGGGTCGGGGAAAACGCGCTGCTCCCCAGGCATAAGCAGCTCCCCGTCAATTTTTCCATACACATTCCGGTTCATAAACCCACGGAAGGACAGCGGGTTGGTTTCCTCAATCCATTCGTCCCCGTCGGCGAGGTATTCATCCATGTTGATGAACCAGCAGTTTTTCAGGCTCAGCCGCCGCTCGTTCACCAGCCTTACAAAGATGGGGTACTGCCCCACCGGGCCCACGGGGCAGATGAACACCGTGCGCCTGCCCGCAGCGTTGTTCTGCTCGATCTCGCGCACCATGGTAAGCGCCAGCTCATAAAACACCTCGCCGGAATCGCCCAGCTTCACCAGCGGTATCTTTGCCCCCTTGCCAAGCTCCCCGGCGGAAATTTGAAAATACTCCTTGTTCATGCTTTCCTCTCCTTTTCCTTGTGAAAGCCGGCGCGCCGGCTAAAATAGGTGTTCCACGTTCAGCTCCCGTATCATTTCCACAATCTCCTTGGTGCGCGTGCAGCCGAACTTGCGCAAAAGCCCCTTGATTTGCGTTTTCACCGTTACAACCTCCACGCAGCGTATCTGCGCGATCTCGCGCACCTTGTAGCCGTCCAGCAGGCAGCGCACCAGCGCGCGCTCCGCGGGCGTAAGCTGGGATACGTTGTTGATAAAAAACAGCAGGCTGCGTTCCGACCGGCGCAGGCGGGAATACTCCTTAAGCACGGTATGCTGCACGCGCGCGTCCAAAAGCGCCTCGCCCTGGTACGCGCTGCGGATATGGCGCAAAAGCTCCTCCTCCGGGCAGCCCTTTACAATGTAATCCACCGCGCCCGCGCCCATGGACATAAGAATCATGTTCTCGGTTTCATGCGCGGTTAAAAACAGGATGAGCGCTTCCGGCTTGTTTTCCAAAATATGCTCCGCGGCGCGTATGCCCGCCGTTGTGGATTCCATCTCGATATCCACCAGCGCCAGGTCAAAGGGGGTGTTCGCGGCCAGCGCCTCCAGCTGCGCGCCGGTAGCGGCCTCGCCCACCACCCGCATATCAGGCTGCGCGTTCAGCGTGTCGCGTATATCCTCGCGCAGCAGCTCAAAGTCGTCCGCAATCAGGATACGGATCATCTCGCCCCACCCGCCTTATCTGTCGCACCTGGGCAGCATGATAAAAAAGCTGGTTCCCCGGCCGGGCGCGCTTTCCACCCGCATCTGCCCCAAATGCGCCTTTGCGATCATGCGGGCATGGTACAGCCCCATGCCCCAGGAGTAGTTGGAATTTTTGGAGGAATAAAACGGCTCGAATACCCGCTTCTGCTCGCCCCTGGGAATGCCCACGCCCTGGTCGTGCACCTCAAGCACAGTATACAGCCTCTCCTGGCGGCTGCTAAGGCGCACGCCCGTGCCGTTTCCCGCGGCCAGGCTTGCCTCCCAGGCGTTGGTAAGCAGGTTATACACCGCCTCGCTCAGGTAGCTCACGTCCGCCATCACGTGAACGTCCCTGTCCACCAGGGCTTCCAGGCGGGCGTCCGGGTATTTGCGGTAAAAGCGGCTAAGCGCCGTTTCCTCAACCTCGCCAAGGCGGGTGAGCGTAAGCCTTACGGATTTTTGCTTCACCGTGCGGTACAGCTCCTCGCTGCGCGAAAGCAACAGCTCGTTGTTCTCATGAAGCTGGTCCACGCAGGCGCGCACGCGGGAAAGGTCCGGGGCCTGCTTCTCCAGCTCCTGGTAGATGTGCTTTTCCAGCACGCGGTTAGCCAAAAGCTGGTTCTTAATGGAGTGCACAAACACCGAAGCGCCCGTGCGCGCAATATCGAACTTGCGCTCAAGCTGGATTTCCTCACGGTCTGTGATAAAGGTATCCTGGGTATAGCGCAAAAGGCTTAGGATGCCAAGCCCCCCGCAAATCACGTTGAGCACCACCAGGGTAACGTAGCCGGCCAGCGTGGGCGCGTACTGCAAATAGCCAATGCCCTTGTTCCACACATAATCATAGCTGTAAAACCGGTACACCTGCGCGGGGTCCTGCCCGCAGTAGAGCAAATAAAGCCCGCTCAGCGCCGCCATGCACATAACGATATAGGCAAACTGCCTGCGGCAGAAGCGCATGGTAATCATCCTAAGCTCCGTAAACAGCAGCCCCAGCGCAACCACCACGTAAGCGATAATCCACGCATAGGAAAACTGTACGATTACGCCGTGCAAAACCGGCCATCGCTCCGTAATCGCCCGAAACACCGAGGGGATGTACACAACCAGCGCCGCAACCGGCAGCACGGCCACGTACCATTTCACGCGCGGGTGGCTCCTAAGCGCGGGCAGCATGGAATATTGCAGGCTGATTTCCATCAGAAACAGCGGAAAAAGGTAGCGCCCCACGGCGATTAGGTAGCCCATTTGGCCCAGGGTTACGTACATGTACTGCACGCGGTTTTTCAGCTCCAGCGAGAAGTACAAAAAGCACAGGATTTCCCGCGTGTAGCCGCCCTTTTTGGCAATGAAGATGAGGATGCCGGAAAACTGCACCATCAGGCTGAAGCACATGCCCAGCAGGAACAGCGATTCATGGTTCTTCCTCAAGCACAGCACGCACACGGAGGCGATGAGCATCGCCCCTATAAGCACAAACAGCACGCCCATCCCTCCTAGCCGTGAACAAAAATCTTAGGCCGCCTGATAAGGGCGGCCTAAGAGCTGCTTCCATGTGTATTACTTGCCCGCCTCAATCATGACGTCCAGCATCACGTATTCGGCCACTTCGGGCACGGGATCCTTCTCAACGGCGCCATTGGCCACGAAGGTATCGCGCTGGAGCAGGTAGTAGGCTTCCACGGTGCCGTCCGCAGCGCCCGCGGCCACTTCCGCGCCGGTGAGCCACTCGGCGTCGCCGCGCTGGTTGAACACGCTCTCGTAATCGGTGGCGGTCTGGGCGGCTACCCACTGGCTAACTTCCTCGTAGTTGCCGTCGGCGGCGTAATCCATGCCCTTGAACAGCGCGCGGGTGAAGCGCACCAGCACGTCGCGGTGGTCGTCGGCGTACTTGGGCATGCAAATCCAGCTCGCCAGGGAAACGGTCTGGTCGGCAAAGGTCATGTTGTCGGTAAGCTTGGTGGCGTCCGGCATTTCCTCAAGAATCTTAAGGCTGTTGGGGCTCCAGGTCGCGCAGGCGTCCACGCCGCCGGAGAGCATCGCGGTCACGATCGCGGAGGCGTCCATGTCAAAGGCCTGGATATCGTCCATGGTCATGCCATGCTTGGTCAGGGAGTTCACCAGGATGTCCTCAGAGGAGGAGCCGGAGGAGTAGGCAACCCGCTTGCCCTTGAGGTCCTCCACGGTGGTGATGCCCTTGCCACCAATCAGCGCGTCGCCGTTGGAGATATGGCTGAGGGCGAAGATGTCGGCCCGGCCGTTGATGCACAGCTTATGCGCGCCCTGGCCAATGTAGCCCACGTCGATGGAGCCGCTTTCCATGGCGGCGATAATGGTGGGGCCGTCGGCAAACTCAAAAAGGTTCACGGTGATGTTTTCATCCGCCATATAGCCCTTCTGGATGGCGGCTTCAATGGCCCAGAGGCTGCCGTAGTTGGGCATGTAGGCAACGTTGAGGGTTACGGGCTCGGCGGCCTCGGCCACAGCCAGCCCGGCGGCGCACAGCATCGACAGCGCCAGGATAAGGGAAAGCAGCTTTTTCATGATCATTTCCTCCGTTCTATGTTTCTTCAAGCGGGCATGCCGCTCAAATTCTTTTTGGGGAAGCCCCCGCCGGGCGCCCTATTTGCGAACCTCCAGGTATTCCTGGTACACCTGGCTCCAGATGCGGTTCTTCAGCTGGGTGAACTCCGGGGTCAGCTTGGTTTCCTGCGTGCGCGGATAGGGAATATCCACGTTGATAATCTCCTTGATGCGGCCCGGGCGCGCGCTCATAATGATAACGCGCTGCGCCAGGATGATGGCCTCCTCCACATCGTGGGTGATAAAGAAGCAGGTTTTCTTCTCGCGCTCCCAGGTGCTTAGCAGCTCCGTTTGCAGCTGGGTGCGGGTTTGCGCGTCCAGCGCGCCGAAGGGTTCGTCCATCAATAGCACCTCGGGCTCCGCCGCATAGGCGCGGGCGATGGCTACGCGCTGCTTCATGCCGCCGGAAAGCTCCTTGGGATAGTGGTCGGCAAACTTGGAAAGGTCCACCATTTCCAGGTAACGCATGGCTTCCTCTTCGGCCTGCTTTCCCTTTACGCCGCGCATTTCCAGGGCGAACATCACGTTCTTTTTCACCGTAAGCCAAGGGAACAGCGCATACTGCTGGAACACCACGCCGCGCTCCGTGCCGGTGCCAAGCACCTCCTTGCCGTCGCAAAACACCTTGCCCTCCGTGGGCTCTAGCAGGCCGGCGATGATGTTAAGCAGCGTGGATTTGCCGCAGCCCGAGGGGCCGACCACGCAAATGAACTCGTTATCATGGATGTCCAGGCTCACGCCGTTGAGGGCGACCATCTCGCCGTTTCGGCCGTTAAACACCTTGCGGACGTTGTCGATGCGCACCCTCACATTGGCATTCGTCAAATTTCCCGCTTCTCCTGCCATGAGGTGAGCCTCCTTTCCGCCGTCTTAATCAGTTTTTCAATGGTAATGCCCAGGATGCCGATGATGATGATGTACAAAAGCATCGGCGCGGACTCAAAGCTGTTGTTCAGGCTGCGTATGCGCATGCCCAGGCCCGCGTTTGCGCCGGTGGACTCCGCAGCGATCAGCGTGGTGAGCGCCACGGACGCGCCCAGGCGGATGGCGGTTAGGATGAAGGGCAGCGTGGCCGGGGCGATAACGCGGATGAAGATGTCCTTATCCGTGGCGCCAAGCACGCGCGCCGCCTTGATGAGCGTTTCATCCACGTTGATAACGCCCTGGTAAATGGTTACGCACATAATCAGGAAGCAGGCGATGGTGATTACGATGATCTGCGGCCTGCGGCCCACGCCCGCCGCGATTACGATCAGCGGCACATACGCCAGGGGCGGGATGTTGCGGATGAACTGGATCCACGGCTCCAGGATATAGCGCACGGGCTTGTACCAGGCCATGAGGATAGCCACCGGCAGCGCGATGACGAAGCCCAGCGCATAGCCGGAAATAACCGATATCAGGCTGGAGGAAAGGTCCTTAAACAGTACGCCCCTGTCGATCATGGTTTTGATGCTTGCGCCTACCTTGAAAATGTTGGGGAAGGCGCGGGACGTTGCCGGGATGATGGATAATACCCACCACAGCAGCATGGCAGCCAGGAAGGAGAGCAGCAGCCACATCTTGGCTGGAATCCGGTCGGCGATGCTGCCCTTTTTGTCGCGTTTGTCCATATGGCAGTCTCCTTTACGGGTCGCTTTAGAAAAGCGTTACAATGATATATTGATTATATAGCAGGCACTCCCGCCGGGGAAGTATGAAGTTTCTTCATCCTTCCCTCAGGCCGTCGAAAAAGCTCGCCTGCGGCGATCTTTTCCGCCGAAACAGGGTTC
>OLGB01002649.1_pt1 | contig 18523 bp, 16 predicted proteins | sample 1605691 | NCBI WGS metagenome assembly OLGB01 (sample SAMEA3888925, study PRJEB22519) | human gut metagenome | biome: human gut; feature: human-associated habitat; material: faeces | place: Denmark | collected 2010 | reverse complement strand
TTTTGATACCCTTGGGAGCTTTTATAGCGTTGTCCGGTTTGCGGGACTCTGTTCAGCCGAGGGGGCCTTTTAAGGCGCAAACAAAAGTAAAATCTCCTCCACCCGCCTTCGGCAATAGCCTTCGCGGAAATTAAGGTTACAGAGGTGAAAGCCGCTGTACGCGGCGGACGATATCAGCAGATATGCAGACCTCGCCTGACAGCCTGCAAGAAGCAAGGCGGGCGCCGCCGTATTGTATGAGCCCTGTGTATCAGAGGAGGCCTCCGGCACACCGGTCCCGCTCTATTCCACCCCGCCCACCGTCGAAAAGTTTTAGCAGTCAACTTCTAAAACTCGCCAAATTTCATGACTCTTAGAAGTTGACTTCTAAAAATTGACGATAGCGGGGCTTTCAGATATACTCTTCCCCAGAGGGAAGGGAAGACAGAATGATAGAAAGAACTGAATATCTCGATAAGCTCACGGAGTACAGGGATATGGAGCTCATAAAGGTCATCACGGGCATAAGGCGCTGCGGCAAGTCCACTCTGCTGGAGCTCTATCGTGAGCGGCTTCAGGCCTCTGGCGTGCTGCCGGAGCAGATGATTTCAATAAATTTTGAGGACGCCGACTACAATGACATCGATGATTACAAGGCGCTCTATTCCTACATAAAGAAGCGGCTCGCCCCCGACAGGATGAACTATGTCTTCCTCGACGAGGTTCAGCACGTGCGCGAGTTTGAGCGCGCCGTGGACAGCCTATTCATTAAAAAGAACGTTGACCTCTACATAACAGGCTCCAATTCATACATGCTCTCCGGCGAGATAGCGACGCTCCTTTCGGGCCGTTACGTGGAAATAAAGATGCTCCCGCTCTCGTTCAGAGAATACGTCTCAAACTGGAATGAGAACCCAGACCTTCCGTCCAGATACAGGGACTATACCCAGTTCGGCTCTTTTCCGTACACGCTCAAGATGCGCGGCAAAGCGGACCTCGTGCGCGAATATCTCAACGGGGTATACAGCACCGTTATTCTCAAAGATATCGTGGCGCGCAGGAATATCAGCGACGTGATGACGCTTGAGGGCGTGGTCAGATATCTGCTGGACAACGTGGGCAACACCTGTTCCACAAAGAAGATAAGCGACACTCTTACGTCCTCCGGTCAAAAGACCTCGACGCACACCGTGGAGAATTACCTCGCCGGCCTGCTGGACAGCTTTGCCTTCTACAGGGCGCAAAGATACGACGTAAAAGGCAGGAGCTATCTCAAGACCGGCGCGAAGTATTACGCCGTGGATATGGGGCTGCGCTATTTTCTGCTGGGCAGCAAGTATGAAGATGTCGGGCGGATACTGGAAAACGTGATATACCTTGAATTGATCCGCCGGGGCTGCGACGTCTATGTCGGCAAGGTGAACAAGTACGAGGTGGACTTTATAGCCAAAAAAGGGCAGGATACGGCGTATTATCAAGTGGCATCCAGCGTCCGCGATGCTGGGACCCTCGCTTCAGAGCTGAGGCCGCTCGAAAGCATAGCGGACCACAACCCAAAATATCTGATAACGCTGGACAACGACCCTCCCGCTTCGCACGACGGCATAAAGCAGATATACGCGCTGGACTTTCTTTTAGGGAGGGAGCGTCGGGCGTGAAGCGCAGTTTGCGCTAAACATCAAGCGATCCGCGCCGCCGCAGGCTCCGCGGCATAGAGAGCGCGGCCGCGCCTTCTCCGTTTTGCATTAGTCGTCGCAGTAAATGTCATACGCTCACGTTAGTCGCTGTAAAAAATGTCATACGCCCACATTTTTCATTGTAAAAATGTGGGCGACATTGTATGATATACCGGCGAGGTGATGGACATGTACAGGACGGCAATAGAGGAATTGCGCAAGTGGAAAGACAAAAAGGCAAAGAAACCTTTGATAATACGCGGCGCGCGGCAGGTCGGCAAGACGTGGCTGATGAAGGAATTTGGAAGGACGGATTACGACAGGGCCGTCTATGTCAATTTTGATAATAACCGGCCGATGAAGGCGCTCTTTTCCGCAGACATGGACGTGCGGAGAATAACAGCCGGGCTGGAGCTTTACACGAACCAGAAAATCGACCCGGCGAACACGCTGCTGATCTTCGACGAAGTGCAGGAAGTCCCTCAGGCGTTGTCGTCGCTTAAATATTTTAACGAACTTGCGCCTGAATATCAGATAATATGCGCGGGGTCGCTGCTTGGCACGGCGCTCCACCACGGCACTTCTTTCCCTGTTGGCAAGGTGGAGTTTCTTGATTTATATCCGCTCTCCTTCTCAGAGTTTATGTTGGCGGTGAAAAAAGAAAAATTTGCGGCGCTCCTGCACGAGTACGATTTTGCCATGGTTACGGCGTTCAAACACGAGTATATTGAGCTGCTGAAAAAATATTACTTCATCGGCGGAATGCCGGAAGCCGTTATGAGCTTCATCGAAGACGAGTCATACGGCGGCGTGCGCGAGATACAGCGCCGCATCCTCGACGCGTATGAGCAGGACTTTTCCAAACACGCTCCGAACGAAGTCGTGCCGAAGATAAGAATGTTGTGGAACAGCATTCCCTCCCAACTTGCCAAAGAGAACAAAAAATTTATATACGGGGCGGTAAAAGAGGGGGCACGGGCAAGGGAATACGAATTGGCGCTGCTCTGGCTCTCGGACTGCGGCCTTGTCCACAAGGTCAACCGCGCCGCCGCGCCAAAGCTTCCTTTGAAAGCATACGAGGATCTTAAGGCGTTCAAGCTGTTTATTGTGGACGTCGGGCTTCTTGCCTGCATGACCGGGCTGGACAAAAAGATACTCATGGAGGGAAACGACCTCTTCAAAGAATTCAAGGGGGCGCTGACGGAACAGTATGTGCTTCAACAGATGAAGACCATGAAGGGCATAAACGTCTACTACTGGACGAACGACAGGGGCGGCGCCGAGATCGATTTCCTGATAGACAACGGTTCCAATGTGATTCCCGTCGAGGTCAAAGCCGAGACCAACCTGCAAGCTAAGAGTCTGAAGACGTTTTATGAAAAATTCAAGCCCGAGACCTCCGTCAGGATTTCAATGTCAGATTATAAGGACGAAGGCTGGCTGAAGAATCTGCCGCTGTACGCGACGGACAATATCAGCCGATATGCAGACCTCGCCTGACGGCCTGATAATAAAGCCCTCCCGTCATTCCCGAATGCCTCTGTCGGGAATCCAGCGGCTTTAAATTTATTTTCGCCGCAGCCGGCTCCGCGGCATAGAGAGCGCGGCCGCGCCTTCTCTGTTTTGCATTAGTCGTCGTAGTAAATGTCATACGCTCACGTTAGTCGCTGTAAAAAATGGACAGACGCATCAATAATGCAATGCTCAGAGAAATGGTAAATTGGGGGTTACACTTTTAAAGCCTCCCTCCCCGAGGCGGCTAGAGAGCCAAATCAGTGTTTTTCTGATTTGTGCGAATCGGCTGGTAGTTACGCCAGAGGTGGCAGCCGCACGGTTTTACGATTTATGCTTTAAAAGCCTCCCTCGCCTGAACAGCATCCCGAAAATCGGACAGCCAAATAAAGCCCCTGGATTATAATAAAACTAAATACATATAAAGGGGGCTCTTCTATGCGTAAACGTAAAACAGAAGAAAGAATAAAAGCAATTGAGATGCACAAACAGGGAATTCCACGAAGGCGGATTGCTGAAGAACTTGGTGTTAGTCATGATTCTGTTAAAACATGGATATCTTTATATAAGAGCGGACAGAAGGACTTACTGGATGATACAAGGAAAAAAAGAACCTACAGCAAGGCTGTAAAACTTGAAGCTGTTTCGGCTCATTTAGAAGAGGGACGTACTATGGTAGATGTTACCTCATCTTTTAACATTTCAAGTCCCTCTCTTTTAAGACGATGGTGTAAGGAATTTATCGAACAAGGGGATATTTCTAGTTCAAAACAAGACTGTCCAGATAAGAAATTGGAAGTTACAAATAGCATAGAAAAGATTAAAGAGCTGGAAATGCAGGTCGATGTATTAAAAAAAGCCTTAGAGCTGCAAAGGTGGTGATAGAAAGAAATATTAAATACAGAATCATTTTTGAATTTTCAACAAAACATTCTGTCTGTGTAATGTGTAGATTTTTGTCCGTATCTCGTTCGACATACTACAGTTGGCTAAAGCGGCGTGGAATGGAAGATAAAGACGGTCCTCTCATAGAAGCAATAAGAACGGGACAGAATATCAACAAAAACACTTATGGGTACAGGCGAATGACTCTGTGGCTCAACAACTTCATTGGCATTCATGTAAACAATAAGAGGGTAAGGCGTGTTATGAAAAAAGCGGGACTTCAAGCGGAAATAAGAAAAAAGAAAAAGTTTAAAGTGATGTCAGGAAATATCCACAGCTATGAGAATATCCTGAACAGAGAATTTCGTTCCGACAGACCAAACCAGAAACTGGTTACTGATATCACATATATACGAACAAAAAAGGGTAATATATTCCTCTCCATGATAAAAGATCTCTTTGATAATTCCATACAGGGATATCAAATCAGTCGTAATAATAATATTAAGTTAGTAACCGATACATTGAAGAAAGCATTTGAAAATAATAATAAGGTGGTCGCTGATGGACCAATCCTCCACAGCGACCAGGGGTTTCAATATACAAGCCATGCATATTTCAACCTGACACAAAGATACGGACTCAAGGTCTCGATGTCAAGGAAAGGAAATTGTTTGGATAATGCCTGTGCAGAAAACTTCTTTAGTCACATTAAATCAGAACTCGTCAACCGAGTAAAATGGGAGAACTACGAGGAGGCCAAAGATGCTATAGACGAATATATAAGGTATTATAATAACGACAGGATACAGATAAAATTGAAAAAGGCTCCGATGCAATATCGAAGTCTCTTTATTGAATAAATTTTTGATACCCTTGGGAGCTTTTATAGCGTTGTCCGGTTTGCGGGACTCTGTTCATCCGAGGGAGCCTTTAAAAAAGTAAAACCAACGACTCTAGGCTCCGGCTCGGAGGCCGGAGCGACGGAAGGGCGGTAAATCGCAGTTTATCTTCTACCTGACCTTTCTTGATGCGTTTGCCATGCACGCGTCGTCAAAATTAATGACGGCTGTGATGCTTTTGTGATAGAATATACTTTGCACAAAATTTGGTGGCTTTGGAAGTGAGGCACGCGGCATGGAGATCTATCGGGACCCTGAAAAGATAACGCGCTTTCTGACAAGCTGGATAAAGGAAAAATTCGGCGTGGCAGGAGCGAAAGGCGCGGTGCTCGGCGTCAGCGGAGGGATCGATTCCGCGGTGCTGGCGGCGCTCCTGGCGAAGTCACTCGGTCCGGACAGGGTGATCGGCGTGATAATGCCCTGCTACAGTATGCAGGTAGACGAGGATTACGCGAAGCTGCTGGCCAAGACCATAGGGATAAGGACGATGAAGGTCGATCTCTCATCATCCTACGACACCCTCAAGAGAGAGATCGAAAACTCACTTCCCGGACTCGGCGGACTTTCCGCCGCCAACATCAAACCCAGATTACGTATGACCACGCTCTACGCGGTAGCACAGCAGTACGGATATCTTGTCTGCGGCGGGAGCAACAAGGATGAGATAACCTTTGGATATTTTACAAAATACGGCGATTCCGGCGTCGATCTGATGCCGATCGCGGACCTGCTGAAGGGCGAGGTATGGGCCGTCGCCGAGTATCTCGGCGTTCCGCCTGAAATAATCGGTCGTCCTCCGACGGCGGCGCTCTGGGAGGGGCAGACCGACGAGGCGGAGATGGGGCTGACCTATAAGGAGCTTGACCGCTATATCGCGACTGGCGACGCGCCGGAAGAGACAAAGCAAAGAATAGAGATGGCATTTAAGAGATCGGCGCATAAAAGAGCTTTTGCACCAATGGCAAAACTGCCCGATAATCTTTAATACAAAAATTTAAACTAATCTTATGAGGTGATTTTTTTGTCAGGACATTCACATTGGTCTGGTATCAAGCACAGGAAAGCGGCGCAGGACGCCAAAAAGGGCGTAGCTTTCCAGAAACTGGTCAAGGATATTATCGCGGCGGCAAAAGAGGGCGGCGGAGATCCCAACGCCAACTTCCGCCTTAAGGTCGCGGTAGAACGCGCAAAGGCCGGCAACGTTCCCGTCGACAACATTGAGCGCGGCATCAAACGCGGTACCGGCGAACTCGGCGGCCCGATGGAAGAGATATATTATGAGGGTTACGGCCCCAACGGCGTTGCCGTGATGGTGCAGGCGATGACGGACAACAGAAACCGCACGGCCCCCGATATGCGGTCGCTGTTCTCGAAGAGTGGCGGTTCGATCGGTGAAATGGGCTGTGTGGCCTGGAATTTTGACCGCAGGGGCGTCGTGGAGATCGTCGGCGAGGGCATCGACGAAGATGAGCTGATGATGGCGGCGCTGGAGGCCGGCGCTGACGATCTGGAGTCGGCCGACGACGGCTTTGAGGTCTCCTGCGACCCGAACGTACTTTCGCAGGTGGCTCAGACCTTAAAGGGTGCCGGCTATAATGTGGAGACGATGGAAGTCCAGATGGTGCCGAAGAACACGGTGGCGATCAATAACAAATCCGACGCCGCCAAGATGCTCGCGATGGTCGAACGTTTCGAGGACCACGACGACGTGCAGGCGGTCTACGCCAACTTCGACATCCCAGACGAGATCCTGTCGCAGCTTGACTAATCAAAAGCAGAACGGCGCTATAAGGGCGCTTGGTATTGACCCCGGGCTCGGGACTTTGGGCTACGGGGTCGTTTCGCAGTTGGGAAGTTCGCTGATATGCGAGACCTACGGCGTCATCAAAACTCCCGCGAAACTTTCCCTTTCGCAGCGCCTCTCCTGCCTTTATAATGAATTGAAATCAAAAGCGCAGGAGTTCCCGCCGGACATGGTCGCGGTGGAGAAGCTCTTCTTCGGAAGAAACGTCACCACCGCCGAAATGGTTTGGCAGGCGCGCGGCGTCGTCTTGTTATTCGCGGCGCAGCTTGGCTTTGAACCATATGAGATAAAGCCCAGCGAGGTAAAACTCGCCGTCTGCGGCTACGGAAACGCCGAAAAGGGACAGGTCCAGGGGATGGTGGCGCATCTGCTCGGGCTGGAAAAGAATCCTAGCCCGGACGACGCGGCGGACGCGCTCGCGATCGCGATCGCCGGTCTCGCGATGCGCAATTACGACCAAAACATTCTGAAAGGATATTGAGATGATAAATTTCCTGCGTGGGACGCTCTCCGCAATCGCAAAAGAAAGCATCGTGCTCGACGTCTCCGGCTTCGGCATAGAGGTCTATCCTACCAAGGCACTGCTGGCCTCCGCCGTTCTCGGCGAGGAGATGAAGTGTGTCGCTTACCTTCAGATAAGCGATGCGGGGCTGGCAATGTTTGGCTTCGCCTCTGAAACGGAAAGGGATTTTTTCCTCGAACTTCTGCAGGTCAAGACGGTCGGGGGCAAGCTGGCGATCACGCTCATGCGATACCTCGATATAGGACATATCATCGAAGCCGTCAAAAACGGCAACGTCTCCATGCTCTCCGTTCCCGGCCTCGGCGCTAAACGGGCGGAACGCATCTGCTTCGAGCTCAAGCCGAAGATAGAGAAAAAATTCGCCGGCGTCGCAAGCGGCGCTCCCGCAACTGGGGAGGCCTCTTTCGATTCGTTCGTCACGGACGCGCTGTCCGGGCTTGGATTCTCACACGGGGAGTGCGCGCGCGCTATCGCCACCGCGAAGGCGCAGGCCGACGACGATGTGAAGTGGAGCGAGGAGAGCCTTCTGATGGCCTCTCTGAGCATCTTGCAGCGCAGGTAGGTATAAAATATGGACGAAAATAATAGCAGCAGCACCAACAAGCTTATTGAGACAATGCGCCGCGAAAAGGATGAGGAGATATCCACGCTCCGCCCGCAGGCGCTTAACGACTTTATCGGTCAGAGCGGCCTCAAGGACAAACTGACTATCTTTATGACCGCTTCGATCCAGCGTAGCGAGCCGCTTGACCATACGCTCTTTTACGGCCCTCCCGGACTGGGCAAGACCACCCTCGCGGGGATCATCGCAAAAGAGATGAAGGGCACCCTGCGCGTCACCACCGGGCCGGCCCTGGAGCGCGCCGGCGACCTAGCGGCGATACTTTCAAATATCCAGCCTAACGACGTCCTCTTTATCGACGAGATCCATCGAATGTCGGCCAATATCGAAGAGATATTATATCCGGCGATGGAGGACTTTTCCCTCTCGATCGTGGTGGGGAAGGGCCCGCTCGCGCGCAGCATACGCCTCGCGCTGCCCAAGTTCACGCTGATCGGAGCGACGACGCGCCTCGGCCTCCTCACCTCGCCGCTGCGCGCGCGCTTCGGCATCGTCGAACAGCTCCGCCTCTATTCGCCGGAGGAGCTTACCGCGATCGTCAAGCGCGGCAGCGGCGTGCTCGGCGTAAACATCGCCGACGAGGCGGCTGAAGAGATCGGCCTCCGTTCGCGCGGAACGCCCCGCGTGGCGCTGCGCCTCCTGCGCCGCGTCCGCGACGTCGCCGAGGTCAAACGGGTCCCGCTGATCGAACGCGACCTCTCTCGCTACGCGCTTGACATGCTCGGCGTCGACCCGGAGGGACTTGACGAGGGCGACCGGAAATTCCTGCGCGCGCTGATCGAGCTCTTCGACGGCGGCCCCGTGGGGCTTTCCACGCTCGCCGCGGCGCTCAACGAGGACGCGCAGACGATAGAGGATATCTACGAACCATATCTGATCCAGAAGGGGCTGCTTGAACGCACGCCGCGCGGACGCAAAGCGACGCGCAACACATGGGACTACCTCGGCATTCCCGTCTCGCCCCGCTTCATACAGCTTCAGCAGAATCAGCAGAGCCTATTCACACTGGAAGAGGAGAACCTATGAACCAGCTCGGCAAGATGCTGATCGCAATGGGACTGCTGATCGCTGCGGTCGGATTTCTGTTGATCATCGCCGGAAAACTGAATATACCCTTCGGCAAACTGCCCGGTGATATCACCTACCAGAAGAAAAACCTTACCGTCTTCGCCCCCTTCGGAACGATGATCGTCGTAAGCGTCATCCTGACACTGATATTGAATATATTCTCAAGGTGGAAATAGTGAAAAAATACATAACCGCGCTCCTGTTTCTTCTTCTCTTCTCGCGGGCGGCCGAGGCGCGCGACGTCCTGGTCCTGCTGAAGGGAAACGCCAGCCAGTGCACGATCGGCGGGACCTCCTACGTGATAAGGGTGGCCTCCGGCGGCACGACGCCGGCGATCACCGGCTCCTTTTCCCTCTCCTACGCGGGCGGCGCTTCCCTCAAAGCCGGAGAGGTGAGCTACGACATGCCGGTCACCGTGACATCGCAAACACCGATCATCATCAACGGCGTGAGCTACCATGGGACGATCGTCTTTGAGGCTTCGTCCTCCGGTTTCAACATCGTAAACCAGGTGGACGCGGAGGAATACCTCAAGGGCGTGCTGAAGGACGAAATGAGCCCGGCGTGGCCGGCGGAGGCGCTCAAGGCGCAGGCCGTGCTCGCGCGCACATACACACTGTCGTCCAAGAAACATGGCAAATATGACGTCTGCGCCCAGGTGCACTGTCAAAGCTACGGCGGCGTCGCCAGCGAGTCCGCGGCCATCAACGATGCGGTGGCGGCGACGGCGGGCGAGCTCCTAAAATACGGCGGCTCGCCGGCGCAGGTCTTTTACTATGGGGACAGCGGCGGCTTCAGCGCCTCTTCAAAGTCAGTCTGGGGCAAGGACATACCTTACCTGCAGGCGCGTCCCGACCCAATAGCCTATAACAGCCCCAACGCCAGCTGGCAGACGACCCTCTCGATGCAGCAGATAGCCAACGCGCTCTCCGCCTCGGGCGTGTCGGTGGGGTACATATCGTCGATCAGGCCCTATGCGCGCGACGAGAGCGGACGCGTTCAGCAGTTGGAGATAAGCGGCAGCGGGGGGCGAACGCTGATATCGGGCAGTCAGTTCCGCCTTGCCGTCGGCGCCGGCGTGGTAAAGAGCACCCTCTTTGAATTTGGCGCGGCGGGTACGTACACGCCGGCATCCGTGACAGCCCCAGCGCAGCCTTCGGCGTCGGCGCGGAAGAGTTCTCCCGTCGTCGTCGACCGCTCGACGATGCCGCAAAAAGATATCGACAAACTCTACTGGATGGCTCAAAATAAAATATTTTCCGTCCAGGAGCTCGTTTCAATGATAGGCAAAGAAAAAGATTACCCAAAATTCATCGCCGAGGGCGAGGCGCGAATGAGCGGCAAAAAGACTCCGGCGGCGTCGCCCGCGCCGCAGCCGGCCGCACTGCCGGCCAACGGCGCTTCCGCCGGCGCGCCGCAGTTTTCGATGAACGCCGCCTCCGGCTCATCCGTGACGATCTCCGGGCGAGGCTCGGGGCACGGCGTCGGTCTGCCGCAGTGGACGGCCAAGGCTCTTGCCGAAGCCGGCTGGAGCTACCGTCAGATACTGGACTATTATTTCCCCGGAACGACGCTGGAAAGAGGCAATTGACCGATATGGAAAGAGACCTTACAAAGACAGCCGCCTACGACTACGACCTCCCTAAAGAGCTCATAGCGCAGGACCCCGCGGAGCCGAGAGATTCGTCACGGCTGCTGGTGGTCCATAGGAAAGACGGACTGACCGAAGACCGGATATTCCGCGACATTACGGAATATCTGCGTCCCGGCGACCTGCTGGTGATGAACGATACCCGCGTCCTGCCGGCGCGCGTCGAGGGCGTAAAAATCAACGGCGGCGCGAAGGTTGAGATATTCTTTCTCCACCCCGGCGCGCGGCGGGACGAATGGACGGCCCTCGTGCGCCCGGGGCGCAAGCTGCCGGAGGGAACGAAAGTCGCGCTTGACGCCGGCGTGGAGATAACGGTCGGCGCGCGGCTCGAAGACGGACTTCGCACGGTCGCCTTCGCGGACGGCGACGACCCGTTCACGCTGATCCACCGCTACGGACAGACGCCGCTGCCGCACTACATTACCGACACCCACGCCGAACCCGAGCGTTATCAAACGGTCTACGCCAAGCGCGAAAAGGAAAACTCCGTCGCCGCGCCCACCGCGGGGCTGCATTTTACGCCAGGGCTGCTGCGAAAACTTACGGATATGGGCGTGCCGCACGCCTTCGTCACTCTGCAGGTCGGTTTGGGCACCTTCCGCCCGGTAAAGGCCGAAAACATCGCGGAACACGTCATGCACACCGAATTCTGCGAAATACCGCCGGCCGCCGCCACCGCGATAAACGAGACTAAGGAAAAGGGAGGGCGCGTCGTAGCCGTCGGCACGACCGTCGTCCGCACGCTTGAATCTTTCGCGCGCGAATACGGCCGAATCGTCCCCGGCGCGCTCAGCACCAGGCTCTTTATAAGCCCCGGCTACCGTTTCCGGGTGATCGACGCGCTGATAACTAACTTCCATCTGCCTATGAGCACTCTGCTGATGCTCGTCTCCGCCTTCGGCGGCTACGAAACGATGATGCGCGTCTACAACGAGGCGGTGGAGAAACGCTACCGGTTCTTCTCATTCGGGGATTCGATGTTTATTGAATAGGAGGAAGCGTAAATGAAGATAACGATGTACGGAACAAAAAACTGCCCAGACGTGCGCGCGGCGCTTGAAGAGGCGGCGCAAAAGAAGATCGAACTCGATTTCAGAAATTTTGACGAGGACATAACGGCGCTCAAAGAATTCATCCGCCTGCGCGACGCCTCGCCGAAATTCGACAGGGTAAAAAAGAACGGCGGCATCGGTATCCCGTGTTTTCTCGACGCGGCCGGTGAGCCGGTCTTTAAGCTCGACGAAGCCGCAAAAGATTAACCGCCGGCGGCTGAAGCGCGCACAGCCGGTTTTTTGAGGGTGAATAAACGCGATGGAACTTGAAAAAATGAGTGAGTTTTTCGACCGCCGCTTGGACGGCTACGAAGAACACCAGCTGAACTGCATAAACGCGGCAAGGGAGTTTTATCCGTACACGGCATCGCTGCTGCCGACAGACGGAGGCTGCCGCGTACTCGACCTGGGCTGCGGAACGGGACTGGAGCTTGAAGCGTTTTTCGCCGCGAACCCCTCCGCGCGAGTGACTGGCGTTGACCTTGCGCCGGGAATGTTAAAGGCGCTGAAAGATAAATTTCCCGGCAAAAATCTTGAGCTGATCAACGCGTCGTATTTCGATATCGATTTTGGGACCGCCGTATACGACGCCGCCGTATCCGTCGAATCTTTGCATCATTTCACCTTTGAACGCAAACGCGGCTTATATCGAAAGATTCACACTGCTCTGAAAGCGAACGGCTATTTCATACTGACGGACTATTTCTCCCAAAACGACGACGCCGAGAGAGTGTCGTTCGCCGAGCTTAAGCGGCTGAAAGAGGAACAGAATATCGCGGACGACGCCTTTTATCATTACGACGCTCCGCTGACTGTCCAACACGAACTCTACGCGCTGGCGCAGGGCGGCTTTACAAAAGCGGAAGTCCTGCAAAGCTGGCAGACGACCGCGGCCATAAAAGCATACAAGTAACGCCGCGCGCGTGAACGCCTCGATTACAACAGGCGCAACGCCGGGTCGTTGATATTCATTATCCTAAATCCCGCCTCCGCCTTCTGGTCGTAATAATCAAAATCCCGCTCAAGCACCTTTTCATAGCAGCGGGCGGCCTCCGCGCTGCGCGGAAGCTCCCGCCTGATGATCCTCGCGACACAATAATTGTAGGTGCTCTCATAGACGTTTTTCAGTTTGTCCGCCAGTGCCAGAGACTGTGAGAGATATGCGGCGCTTTCGCGGTAATTTCCCTCATTGAAGAGAATAAGCGCCAGATAAGACTCCGTCAGGGCGCGGCTCCAGTTTGTATGTATGCTGTGGTAGAGGTTTTCGGATTTCAGGAAATATTCTTTGGACCGCTCCTGCCGGCCAAGCTTATAGAGCACCTGCCCCATATTGGTGTAGAAGACGGAGAGGCCGTTCATGACGCCGTTTTCCTCACATATGGAGATCGCCTTCACATAATATTTCAGGGTAGCGGGGTAGTTGGCCTGATACTTTTCGACGGAGGCCTGATAGTTGAGGATGCAGGCGATGTTGTAAAGCGTGTGGTCGCATAGCTTTCGCGAGCGGAAGAGGTTATAGCTCTGTTCGAGAAGGCTGGAGGCGTTTTCAAGCTCGCCTGCTAAAATGCTGTACATGGCGAACAGTTTGAGGACGTCGGCGCGTTCCTCTTCGAGTCCGTAATTTTTTATAAGGCTCAGCGCCGCGGTTATGCCGGGGTACATAGTCTTCGGCCGCCTGAGCTGATAGGCGTAGTAGACCATCTGCTTATGGGCCTTGATCTGCCGCGCCGCGTCGCTGTCATATTCCAAGATGCGCTTTATATTTCGTATGCCGGCGGCGTAATCGCAGGTCTTGATCTCAAAGCTTCCTTTCATGAGATAAAATTCATACTTCACGTCGTTTGGCACATTGCCTATGGAGATTTCTTTTTCTATCTCGTCGATATAGCCGGCGGAGACGTCGCTGATGAATTCCGGAAATTCCACGTCAAGGTTGATTAGAGAGCTGAGCTTGCGTATCTGATGCTTCAAATACATGGCGCGGTTGCCGGCCTGCTGGTAGTGATAGAGTATCTCGTCTCCGTCGCCCTCGGAACCGTCGCATACGGTCTCCATGTATTGGGCGATCATGTTGTGGGTGCTTTCGCGCGCCAAAGCGCTCTGTTTATCGTAGATGCATTTGCGGAAGCTTTCGCACTGGAAGCGGAAACAGATGTCGTCCCCGTCAATATATTCCTCAATAAAGCCGCACGTGACGAGGACGTCCAGTATCTCGGGGATTTCGGCCGCGCTTTTCCGCAGCAGCCCGGCGATCACGGCGTGGTTGATGCGGCGGATGAAGAACGACGCCAGGGTGAGCACCTGACGCTGCTCGGCCTTGAGGTTCCGCATCTTGTTATTGAGCAGCACAGAGAGAGTAGAGGCGTATAATTCGCGGTCCTGACCGGCGGAATTAAGGTACTCGAAAAGCAGCAGCGGATTCCCGTTGGTCTCGGCAAATATCGTTTCGGCCCCGCAGCGGATTTCCGGACAGCGGCTCCTGATGACGGCCTCGATCTCCGCTTTGCTGAAATTTTCCAGTCGAATGACCTCCACGCGCCGGTTTTTCATGAGGCCGTAGTGTATCTTTGAGAAATCGGCGCTGTGCTCCGTGGAGATGGCAAAGAGGAAAAACAGGCTGCCGCCGGAATAGGATTCGATGCTGCCGCGCAAAAAATCCATGCTCACAGCGTCCATGTACTGGACGTCGTCTATGCAGAGAACGATCTTATAACGCTCCAGCGCGGTTGCGAAGAGTTGGCGGTTGTTTTCCACAAAATGACGGTAGGAGAGCGGGTCGAGGGCGTCTATCCGATCGACGGCCCTCCCCTGGTTTTCAAAAGAGAAATATTTCATCAGAAATTGCAGAGAGCTACAGGTCTTGTCCGCGAGCGGCTGTTTATCCTTTTGGATCCTGTCGATGACCTCGCAGGCGATCTGGTTGAGCACGCGGTAGGGGGAATCCTTTTCCGCTTCGTAACAGGTGACGCGGATGACAAGGCATTCGCCGCCGGTCTCGCTGAGAAAGCGGGAGAGGAGCGCGCTTTTACCCGTGCCCATCGGCGCGCTGATGATAAAGCTGCTGAACTCCCTTCCTTCCAGGAAGTTCTTGAAAGAGAGTTTCAGCCGTTCCAGTTCCGGGCCTCTCGGGACCCATGAGTTTCGCGCGCCGTCCGCTTTTTTCGACAGCCGCGCAAGCGTGTTTTTATAAAGCGCCGTCAGTTCCGCGCCCGGTTCAACCGAGAGCTCGTCCCGCAGAAGGCCGGCGATCTCTTTATAGGCGCACGCGGACTTTCGGTAGCGCCCGTGCGCGTTGTAATAGTTCATCAGCGCCGCGTAGAGCGATTCGTCGTAAGGATCGCGCTCCTTGAGCGCCTGGAACATGACGACGGCCTCTTTTTCGCTGCAGCCGGCGATCTTCTGATTAAATTTCTGCTTCAGCCCATCGTAATTCGCCAATTCAAAACCGCTCTTGTAATCGTAAAGGAAGCTGTTGAATTCCGGGCAGCCCTCGATAAAGAGATCCTTGAACATATCCCCGCCCTCATAGCGCGTCTCTATCTCCAAATCGCCGCCAAGCGCGAGAACGTCCCGGCGGCTTTCAAATACACTTTCGCCGTTAAAAGCTTTGCGGATATAGTGCAGTGTCGTGCGCAGGCTTTTTCGTCCGCTCTCCGGCGGCACGCCCGGCCAGAACATATCCGTCAGAACGTCTCTGGAGGCCGTTTTTTTGATGACCATATAAAAAAAGAGCGCCCTCGCCCTTCTGGTAATGAAGGAAACTTCATCGTTACCGTACTGTATCGTGGAATAATCGGAAATTATTACGGTTATCCTCATAAAAACGGTTCTCCTTATAACGTTTTTATAACGCCTCGCGGATAGAATAGCACAAAAATGGGGCATGGAGAAAATTTTTACAAAAATGTTCCGTCAGTGTGGGAATAATCGGCCATCGGCCCGATAAAAAAAGGGAGGAGCATATCATTATGGTATCACTAGTGCAGACCGTTTCTAAATTTGCAGTCCCCGAACCATTGAAGCCTTATGTCGAGATATTTTATACACGGGAGGAGCTGACGATCATCAAGGCGCTGGACGGCGCCGCGCTGAGCGGGGAAGAGCTCGCGGCCCGAATTGACGCCGAGTTTGGCGGCATGAAGGATTTTTACCATTTCCTGAAGATAGCCTACCGCCGCGACGCCGTTTCAAAGGTCGATACGGAGGAGGGTGTCAAATACGTAGCCAGCCCCATGACCTCGCGGGTCAACAACTGCGCCACCTTTGAAAGGGAGACCTGGGAAAGGATCCCCGCGAAAGATCGTGAAGCGATCGTCGGCTATCACTACAGCAACTTTCTGCATGGCAAGAGTATGCTCACGTTGGAGCAGCTGCGCAAAAACGGCAACAGGGTGATGCCGCTGGATGAAATCGTCGAATATCTGAAAAGCTACAGCGCTGACGTCATCACGATCCTGCCCTGCGACTGCCGCTCAAAATTCGGCTCCTGCGGACACAGCAGGAACGTATGCATCAGTATCAGTACCGCCCTCAACACTCCTTACGACAGAGGATTGGGAACGCCCGTCTCCACAGATGAAGCCGTCGAGATATTGAAAAAAGCCGAGAAGGAGGGGCTCGTCCACTCGGCGGAGGCCGGCGCGATCTGCAACTGCTGCGCCTGCTGCTGTTACCCGACGAGGGCGTCGCTGGATCTCGGACTGAAGGGAAAATGGCCCGTCGTCAGTTACGTGGTCGAGATGGACGAGGAGAAATGCGTAAACTGCGGGTTGTGCGTAAAGCGCTGCCATTTCGGCGTCTTTGCCAGGGACGCCGGCAAAATAACGATGGACGCCGATAAATGTTGGGGCTGCGGCCTCTGTGTTTCCAGTTGTCCGAAAAAGGCGCTGTCGCTGCGGAAGCTTGCCGCGGAAGAAGAAAACTGAAAGGGCTGAACCGTCATGATGCTGCTGAATCCGGCAATTGTTTCGGTAATTTCCCTTTGCGTGCTCTGCCTGCTTAAGGTGAACGTGATCATGGCGATGCTGGCCGCGATCTTTATCGGCGGCTTTGCCGGCGGAATGGGGATCGGCACGGTCCTTTCCTCCGTCTACGCGGGGCTTGGCAGCAACGGCGAGACATGCCTGGCCTATCTGCTGATGGGGATATTCGCCGCCTGCATGAGCCAGACCGGCATCGCCGACATCCTCTCACGCAAGGTGGCCGCCTCCGTCGGGGACAAAAAATATATCCTGATCATTGTCCTCACGCTGGTCGCGGTCTCCTCCCAAAATCTCGTACTGGTACACATCGCCTATATCCCGATCCTCATACCGCCGCTCTTGTGGCTCATGAACAGGCTGAAGATCGACCGCCGCGCGGTAGCCTGCTGCACCGCCTTCGGGCTCAAAGCTCCCTATATCGCCATCCCCGTCGGCTCGGGCTTGGTATTTATGGGGATCATCAGAGACAACATGACGGACAACGGAATGCCCGTCACCATCGACCAGATCACCTCCGTCAACTGGATACTCGGATTGGCGATGCTCATCGGCCTGCTGATCGCCATATTCTTCAGCTATCGTAAACCGAGGGAATATCAGGATATAAGCTTTATGGAGGAAACGGAAGCCGATCTGAAGATGCACTACCGACATTGGTGGACGCTGGTGTCCATCGCAGTTCTGGTCTTCCTGCAGCTCAAATACCAGTCCCTGCCGCTTGCCGAGTTTGGCGCGCTGTTGGTGATCTTCGTCTCCGGCGCGGTCAAGCTGAAAGACATGGACAAGCAGGTAGCGGAAGGCATCCGGCTCATGGGCTTCACCGCCTTTGTGATACTGATCGCCGGCGGCTACGCGCAGGTGCTGAAGGATACGGGAGCGGTGGAATCCCTGGTCAGAGGCGCGGTCTCGATCATGGGCGGCAGCAGGATGGTAGCGGCCATTGTGATCCTCTTCATCGGGCTTTTCGTTACGATGGGCATCGGCACCTCCTTTGGAACGATACCGATAATCGCTGTCATCTTCGTCCCTCTCTGCCAGCAGATCGGCTTTTCTCCTCTGGCGACGATCGTACTGATCTCCGCCGCCGCGGCTTTGGGCGACGCTGGCTCTCCCGCCTCCGATACGACGCTCGGCCCCACCTGCGGGCTGAACGCCGACGGTCAGCACGACCATATATGGGACACCTGCGTGCCGACCTTTCTTCACTTCAACATCCCGCTGATGATCGCCGCCGCAGTCGCCTCGCAATTTCTGTAGGGACGCGGGGCAGGTATTGAAACGGAGCATATATTTTTAAGTATCGCCAGCATATTTTTAAGTTTTTTAGTAAAATATAAAACAGGGAGGAACAGCAATATGAAGAAAATTTTAGCGGCAGTTATGTTTATGGTCATTATGGCGGCGGGCGCGGCATCCGCGGCTCCCGAGTACAAGATCAAGGTCGCCTATATCTCATCCGAAAGCCACCCGACAGCGCAGGCGATGACGGGCTTCGCCAAAGATGTCGACAGCGCCTCCCAAGGCAGGATCAAGGTGGAGCTCTATCCGAACGGGCAGCTCGGCAGCGACCGCGAACTATGCGAGGGCGTGCAGATGGGCACGATCCAGATGGTCGTCTCTTCGACTTCGGCCCTCGCCGGGTTTGACAAGAGGATACAGGTCCTCGACCTGCCCTATCTTTTCACGACGAGAAAGGCGGCCTTTGACGCCGTTGACGGCGAGCTTGGAAAGAAGCTCAACTCATATCTTGAAAAGAAGGGATTCCTGGTCCTCGGCTATCAGGAGAACGGCTTCCGTCACGTAACGAACAGCAAGCGCCCCATCAAGACCCCGGCCGACCTCAAGGGACTCAAGATCCGCACGATGG
>OLGB01002646.1_pt1 | contig 18542 bp, 17 predicted proteins | sample 1605691 | NCBI WGS metagenome assembly OLGB01 (sample SAMEA3888925, study PRJEB22519) | human gut metagenome | biome: human gut; feature: human-associated habitat; material: faeces | place: Denmark | collected 2010 | reverse complement strand
TATATGGCGAAGTAACCACATGAGCAAAAGGAAAGCTGCGTAGCAGCGATTTTGCAAATGTGGTTCTGAATAGTTACTTATGATTTCGTAAATTAATATTCGTAGTCGATGCAGGCGCGGCTTTCGCGTAACGGAGTGATGAATGCGCCAAAGGTTTTGTGGGTAGGATGAATCTGATAAGCATTCAGGCCTTCGATATCATCAAAATCACAGATTAAAGCCAGTTCATAGTTGCTTTCTGCAGCTTTTTCATCATTGATGGCAACGACGAGTTTCTTTAAGGTGGGAATCTCAGCTTCAAAAACGGAAAGGCGCTTCTTAGCTTCCACGATGTTTTCCTGTTTCGTCTTTCCTTCGGCATTTTCTTTTAGCTTGAACATTACAATGTGTTTAATCATAGGTGTATTTCCTTTCTTTGTTGTTATATAGAAATTTATCGGGCAGGTACGAACGACCTTTTGACCCTGATATCATCATATTATAAGATAATAAATGAAAATACAATACTGTTGCTGTTATAACATTTATTGAAAGTGTAAATTACTGGAACAAGGTACGATTGAACCGTAACAGTGTAAACCTACTTGCAAGGTTTCCGGTAACAGGATATGATGAAAAGGGTGTTATAGTTCATACAGCAGGCAGACACTTGCTGTCAGGCTGCGTAAGAACATGATTTGAGTAGAGCACTTAGCGAGGTTATTTCGAGCTTAGTGCGAACCATACAAGTTCACTTGGCGAACCAAAGGTGAGTCTAGTGAAGCTTGTTTTGGAGTGAGCAGGCTCCTTTTGCGAAGCAAAACTTCAAATGAGCCTGCGAATAGTTGCTGGAACGAGGTACGAGTGAACAGTAACTAAAATAAGATGAGGTGACAGACATGGCAAAAACGGAAGAGGATATTTGTAAGGAATGTAAGGGAAACTGCTGCAGGTCCATGGGATGCTCTCTTTCTCCGGAGGATATGATCCGCAGAATCCGGGCATGGAAGGAAATATCCGGAGCAGAGCAGATGCAGCACAGAAGGACAGAAGAAGCAAAGACAGAGGAAATCATGTCAGAAAAAGAGCCTGATACTGAAGAGATCGAGAACTGGCTGATGAACAGCAATTGCGCGTTGGATTCCTTTGGGTATCCGGGAGGGAGTCTGCTTTATGTGCGGATGCGTCATAAGTGCTTTACCTTTATCGGAGTCGATGCCATGGGAGAATGTGCGGCATTGACGGATACAGGATGCCTGTTATCCTATGAGGATCGTCCCAAGGGAGGACGGATGCTGATTGCAAGTGAGGATCGTCGCTGCACCCAGGAATACACCAGGGAGATGATGGTGGAGGACTGGATGCCTTATCAGGAACAGCTTAAGCAGATCTGGAAAAAGTGGTATGAGAGGTTTATGCAGGATGGGACATTTGACCGCTGCGAGGAAGAATATATGAAGCTTCAGAGAACACGCAGGGAGCAGATGATGGCTTCCATGCAGGAATAACAGAGGAAAATGTATGCTTAAGGTTTCACATATTAAGAAAAAGTATGGAAAAAGAATCATATTGGATGATATCTCACTGGAAGCTGAGTGCGGACAGTGCCTTGCTGTTGCCGGAAAAAATGGCTGCGGTAAGACAACACTGATGCAGATTCTGGCAGGAGCCATCCGGCCTGATGCTGGAGAAATTTCCTTTTTCGGAAAGAATCCGCTGCAGAAGCGCACATACTTCCGGAAGTATGTGGGATATGTTCCGCAGGAGCCACCGCTTATTGAGGAGCTTACCGTGAAGGATAATCTGAAGCTATGGGGTGTCTGGCAGTCGGAGCACCGGGAATTGCTGCTTTCCTCCTTTGAACTGGAGGAACTGCTGAAAACAGAAGTCCGGAAACTGTCGGGAGGAATGAAGCGACGATTATCGATTGCCTGCGCACTGGCACAGTGGCCGCCGATTCTGCTGTTGGATGAGCCGACAACAGCACTTGATTTATATTATAAGGATAACATTCAGCAATGGCTGATGCAGTATCGGAGCATGAATGGAATTGTGCTGCTGACTTCGCATGATGAAAACGAAATTCTTTCCTGTGACCGCTGTCTGATTATGAAGCAGGGGAAGCTCACAGAGCTCACGGGAGAAGATTTGACCATAGAGGAAATCAGAAAAGAAATCATAACACCGGATAAGTAAGGGTGAAGGGAGAAGAAAAATGCCGAAATTTGATCCAATGACAGGAGAACTCATTACAGAGGAAACAGACGAAAAAGGAACTGCATCTATATCAGAAAACCAGACAGATATTGGGCAGACAACAGAACAAAACGGAAAACAGTTTGTGCCAAGGTTTGATCCGATGACGGGACAGTCAATTCATATAGAACAATCGCAGCCACAGACTCAATCACAGTTCCAACGGCAGCTCCAGTCTGAATCACAGTCCCAATCGCAGCCGCAGTTTCAGCCACAGCCCCAGTTTCAGCCGCGGCCTCAATCTCAGGAACCGAAGAAGTCACACAAGATGGCAATCATCGTTTCGATTATTGCTGGAGTAGTGGTATTGCTTGGAATTCTTGCTTTTGTATTAGCAGCAGTGCTGCTTTCCAATCCGAGAACAGCTGTGGAAAAAGCATGTGCAAAGACCTTTTCAGAGGGCGGATATTTATATGATACATGCAGGGATTTTCAAGGATTTGAAAAAGATTACACGGTTACGTCCAACATCAAGATTGCGATGCAAAGTGAATATTCTGACGGCTCAATCATATTGTACACGCAGCTGGGAGTAGATGGAAAAGACAAACAGCTTGCCGGAACGATGGCATATAACAGCGCATGGATTAATATTCCTGAAATCGAATATAAGCTGCAGATTGATGCGAATGAGGTTCGTCTTCAGATCCCATCGGTAGACAGCCATGTGTTTACTTATAATTATACAGAGGAAAAGCATGGATATCTGACAGAAATAGCCTCTGCGGAGGATCTTCAGGCGATTGATGATGTTCTGAAAATGATTTATTCCAGTGAATCATCGGGCGATATCAAAAATACAGAGTCTGCTGTGAAGCTGATGAACTGGTACCGTTCCCTGAAGGTGGAAAAATCAGATGCAGGGCAGTTTGAAGTGGATGGAAATATCCGGAAGTGCAAGGGATATGCGATTTTGGTGACACGGGAGGATATGAACCGGTTCAGGGAGATTTATCAGGAATATGTCGAGACCGTGATGACAGATCGGCTGCATGCGCTTGGAATGTCCGCAGAGGAATACACGGAGCAGATATTTGCAGATATTCAGGATATGGAGGATGCAACGATCCGGTTTTATGTGTATCAAAAGGAACTGGCCTGCGTGGAGCTTGAAGCTGCAGGGGATATTTATCAGGTGATTTTCCATGGTGGGGACTATCGGACGCAGAATATGGAGATACTTGTGAACGGTGCTGTAGTATGTACGATCGAAGGAACGCTTGCAGGGGATGAGGAAAGCATTACAGTGGATTTTTCGGGAAACCATGTCGAGGTGACATACAACCGGAGTACAGAAGCTTATGACATTAAATCGGAAAATACTTATGAAAAGATTGAAATGAACGGAAGCCTTTCCGTTGGAAGCAAGGAGATCAGACTGACTGTGGATCAGTTTGCCCTGGAGGGAGAGGCGGATTATACCCTAAGTGGGGATATTGCTGTAACTAAGGGTGTGGTCATTGACACAATGAAGGGGGAAGCCTTTGATATTGGAAATGCCAGTGAAGAGGAGTATGATGAGTTATTTGATGATCTGAATCAGTTACTTTATGGATTATTGGGATACTAAAAGGAAACCGGATGAAAACGTGGATTGCTTTTTTCATAGTGGAATGTAAAAGAACATGGAAGACACTGTTAAAGTCCATAGGAAGCTTTTGCGCCTGCCTGCTTCTGACGGCGGTATTGGTAGCGGCATTCAGCGAGATCATGCAGAATGCACAGGTGTTTCAGAAGGTGAATATTGGCATTGCAATTCCGGAGGGAGAGAGTATCAGCCGTCTGGCAACACAGTATATTTCCTCTATGGACAGTGTCCGTTCGGTCTGTGATTTTTATTATCTGGATGAACAGGAGGCTGTGGAGCAGTTAAAGCAGGGAACCCTTCAGGCGGTAGTTGTGCTGCCTGAGGGCTTTTATCATGATGTGCAGGTAGGGATCAATCCGCCTGCACAGATTTATTTTCCGAAGGATGCTGCGCAGAACACACAGGTATTTGAAGAACTGGTGACGGCAGGAGTATCCTTTTTGCAGACCGCAGAAGCGGGTGTGTATGCGGCATTGGACACGGCTTCTTATTATGGTGTCGAATTACAGGGGGCAGGACTCGGTGATACGATTGCTTATCTGTTTGTGAATCAGATGTTGAAAAGAGACAGCGTATATTCTGCCAGAATGCTCTCGTCCATGGGGAATCTATCGGTTGAGGAGTATTATTACGCAGCAGGCCTTGTGATTCTGCTTATGATGTGTGGGATCCAGTTTGGATTTTTATATGGAAAGCGGAACAGATCCGTGGAAGATAAACTGAAAATTCGTGGCGTAGGAAGTATCCGACAGTCCGTCGTTAAGATTCTGGTAATGACAGAGTTTTTGTATGTGACAGGACTCCTGTATTATTTTGCGGGAATCGGCGTTGCCGGTTGGACCAAAACGTATTTCGTATTTTATCAGGGGACAACATGGTATGCCCTGTTGCTCTTGTGTCTTGGAATAGCGATTTATTTTCATGTGTTGTATGAGCTTTCAGGCAGCAGCTCACAGGCGGCAGTATTTGTTTTGGCAGTAAATGTAATTACAATCTGTGGAGCCGGTGTACTGATTCCGGAGGCTTATCTGGGAAAAGAGATTGCCGGAATCAGCCGTTTTCTGCCGATGAAGTACTGGAATGTATATGCGGCAGGAATGCTGGAAGGGGAGATATCGAAAGATTCGGTTGCCGGAACGGTATTTTTCCTGTTTGTTGGAATGGTGGCAGGGATGCTTCTTTCCTGGGGGAATGGAAAGAACGGGCAGCAGTCACGTAGCCACTCTGAGCCTGAAATCTGTGAACAGTCACGTGATAATATCCGATCTTGTATGCATGCCCATACAGGTATATGCGAAAACATAAAAAAAGTCCCAATGGGATTTGTTTATTATAAGCTTCAACTGAAATTATGGCTGAAACACAGAATCTGCTGGCTTCAAATACTGTTTCTGGTACTGCTTCTTCTGGTGATTGGAGGTATCCATATCCCGGATACAAAAAACAGCAGTATCGGACTCGCAGGCGTGACATCCGGTATTACGCAGACCATCGCGGACCGTCTGATGCAAAAGAGGGATGTGTATCAATTTACCACTTATGAAGGCGCGGAAGAGCTGGAACAGGCGGTAGAGGCAGGAGAGCTGGAATGCGGATTTGTGTTTGACAAAGAATTTGCAAAGCAATACGAAGAAGGTTCATTTACAGACAGCATTACTTATGTCTATACTCCTTTTACAACGAAGGGGATGGCGGTACGAGAGACTGTATATGGAACTGTTCTGGAGCTTTATGGAGAAAAGCTTTTGCAGCAGAATCAGGAAACAATTGTCGGACAGAGCTCCGAAGAGATTTCAGCAATGCTGGCAGATCGGTATGAATATTATTTGAACAGTGATGCGATTTTCCATACAGAAGTGATTTATGTGGAAACGGATGCCGGAATGGAGAGTGACTTAAGAAGAGCAGAGCCCGGCTCCGACGGGCAGAATGGAGACGCAGACTGGCCGGAAAACGGGAAACCGAATCACAATCAAAACCGCAATCAAAACAGAATTGCAGGTCAGCCGGCTGATATGGAAAAATTGATTCGTGGTGTGATTTCCTGCATGATTTTTCTGACGGTTTATCTGTCGGGAGCGTCCTGTAAGGAAGAGAAAAATCAGCATTTCCTGTCAATATTGGAGAAAGGAAAACGCCGCAGCTATGAGTGTGCCGGAATGCTGGCAGCAGCAACACCGATGATGCTTGTCGGGACAGGCTTATCCTGCTTAACCATATTGCAGTCGGAGATGCTGGATGCGGCGAGTGGAGCAGGATTTGTAACCGCAACGGGAATTGGAATGGTAATTGTGACAGAGATTTTGCAGATGCTTCTGCTCATTGTGGTATCCATTTTATTTACTGCGTGTACGATGTGTATATGGAAAAAAGATATGGGAATGTTATCGGCACTTCCTGTACTTATACTGCTGCAGATCATCATCTGTCCGGTAATTTTTGACATGGCAGTGTATGTACCGGTCCTGAAATACATCCGGTATCTCTGCCCTATTGCTTATTATCTTTAAGTGCTTCCTAAAGTTTTCGCAAGCGAGCTCCTTATTTTTATAAGAACTTGATTTTGGACTATTTTTTCAAGTTTTGTTGCATTATATCCAATTTCGCTATAAGAATTAGCAATCTCTTTACTACAATGGTTGGATTTTGGACATATATGCTTCTTGTCGCATTCATATGTCCATTTTCGCTATCATGTTTTCAGTTCTTTTCATTACAGATAATGAATTTTGGACTATTTTTTTATGAATTGCTCCATTATGTCCATTTTGAAAAGTGCAGCTTGCAATTTTGAGAAAGATCCCTTATGATGAACTTAGACATGCGACTGACGGAAGCAGAGTGATCTGTGTAGGGGCACCTACAGGGAGCATGTGAATAAAGAAGAGCCGACCGTCTGGGCAAACACAGTATCGCATGTGTATGTCCAGATTTTTTATGTAGAGCACTTAGCGAAAGCAAGCCGAAGGCGCAGGTTGAGGTTAGTGCGAACGATACCTGGACACTTAATGAGAACAAGTCGAAGACGCAGTTCGAATTTAGTGAAGCAGGTATATGTAGAGCACTTAGCGAAAGCAAGCCGAAGGCGCAGGTTGACAACGTCCATATTGTCATAACTTGCATGGCTCTGAATAGTTACAAATAAGGAATTAAGAAGGAGGAAGCAAAAATGGAAAAACTGTCACTGGACAGGGAGCTTAAGGAGAATGCATATCCGGGAAGAGGAATTGTGATTGGAATCTCACCGGATGGAAAGAAAGCGGTAACTGCTTATTTTATCATGGGAAGAAGCAGCAACAGCCGTAACCGGATTTTCGTTGAATATGAGGATGGAATCCGTACGGAGGCCTTTGATCCCTCAAAGCTGGAGGATCCGAGTCTTATCATCTATGCCCCGGTTCGTGTACTGGGAGATTATACCATTGTTACAAATGGAGATCAGACGGATACCATTTATGACGGGATGCGGAATGGACTGAATTTTGAGCAGGCCCTGCGCAGCCGGGAATTTGAGCCGGATGCACCGAATTATACCCCGAGAATTTCCGGAAGCATGAAGATTAAGGACGGAAAATATCGTTATGCGATGTCTATTTTGAAGAGTGATAATGGAAATCCGGAAGCCTGCAACCGCTTTACCTTCTATTACAATAATCCGCTTGCGGGAGAAGGTCGTTTTATCCATACCTATATGCATGACGGTAATCCGCTCCCGAGTTTTGAGGGAGAACCGAAGCTTGTGGAGGTAATGGATGATATTAATGAATATACGGATCTGATCTGGAACAGCCTTAATGAAGAGAATAAGGTATCTTTGTTTGTAAGGTATATTGATATTGCAACCGGCAGATATGAGACAAGAATTGTTAATAAGCATCAGAAATAGACACAGATGGCAAGCTTGTGAAAAATGAGGCAATGACATATTTTTCAGTTGATCAACCCGATAGGAAAGGACAGTAGAGATGAATGAAATTCAATTAAAGTATGGATGTAATCCGAATCAGAAGCCTTCCAGAATTTATATGGAGGATGGGAGTGATCTTCCGGTTAAAGTGTTAAATGGTAAGCCGGGATATATCAATTTCCTTGATGCATTTAACGGCTGGCAGCTTGTTAAGGAGTTAAAGCAGGCAACCGGACTTCCGGCAGCAACCTCCTTTAAACATGTATCTCCGGCAGGAGCAGCCGTAGGACTTCCGCTCACGGAAACCCTTGCTAAAATTTACTGGGTAGATGATCTGGGAGAGCTTTCTCCTCTGGCATGTGCTTATGCAAGAGCACGTGGTGCGGACAGAATGTCTTCCTTTGGCGATTTCATTGCCTTGTCGGATGTCTGTGATGCGGATACGGCTCGCCTGATTAAAAGAGAGGTTTCCGATGGCGTGATTGCACCGGGATATACCGACGAGGCCATGGAGCTTCTGATGCAGAAGAAAAAAGGAAACTATAACATTATTCAGATTGATCCTTCCTATGTTCCGGCTGAAATTGAACGTAAGCAGGTATATGGCATTACCTTTGAACAGGGAAGAAATGAACTTGTAATTAATGATGAACTGTTCTCGAATATTGTGACGAAGAATAAAGAGCTTCCGGAGGAAGCAGTTATGGATATGAAAATTGCCATGATCACCTTAAAGTATACACAGTCCAATTCCGTGTGCTACGTTAAGGGTGGACAGGCAATCGGTATCGGGGCAGGACAGCAGTCCAGGGTGCATTGTACCCGTCTTGCAGGACAAAAGGCGGACAACTGGTATCTGCGTCAGGCACCGCAGGTGCTTGATCTTCAGTTCGTAGATTCTCTGGGACGCGCAGACCGTGACAATACGATCGATGTTTATATCGGCGAGGAATATGAAGATGTGCTTCGTGAGGGCGAATGGCAGAAGCGCTTTAAGGTAAAGCCTCCGGTATTTACCAGAGAAGAAAAGAGAGCATGGCTTGACGGAAACAGGAATGTAACCATTGGTTCTGATGCGTTCTTCCCGTTCGCAGATAATATTGAGAGAGCCTATAAAAGCGGCGTGAAATACATCGCTCAGCCCGGCGGTTCTGTTCGTGACGATCTTGTGATTGAGTGCTGTGACAAGTATGATATGGTGATGGCATTTACCGGAATCCGGCTGTTCCATCACTAAAAAGATAAAAGCAGTTATATAGTTATAAGCAGGCGATACTCGGTTTTTATACGGAGTATCGCCTGCTTTTATAATTAGAAGTAAAAGCTCAAATGGCTCAAATTTTTGAAGAAATACTTTATAATTTGCAGAAAAAGCTGAAGAAGATGTAAAACGGAGAAGAAGATCGCAAAAAGTTCGTTGTAAAAAATGCTATTTAACAACAAAAGTTCCTTGCATTTTTTGCAATCAAGGATCATACTATACTTATCAGAGTAACGGAGGTATATGTATGTACCGAATGGCGATCGAAAAACTATTAAAATGGAAACAGTGTAAACACCGTAAACCTTTAATTATTGAGGGGGCGCGTCAGGTTGGTAAGACCTGGTTGATGAAAGAGTTTGGCAGACAGGCATATTCAGATACGGTTTATATCAATTTTGATTCCAACTCGAGGATGGCAGAATTATTTGCTTCTGATCTGGACACAGACCGGCTGATTATGGGATTGGAACTGTATGTGGGACATAAGATTGATCCTGATAATGCTTTGCTGATTTTTGATGAAGTGCAGGAAGTTCCCAGAGCATTATCAGCTCTTAAATATTTCAATGAAAATGCGCCACAGTATCATATTGTATGCGCAGGCTCCCTGCTCGGGATTGCTTTGCATCAGGGAACCTCTTTTCCTGTCGGCAAGGTGGACTTCTTAAAGCTTTATCCGCTTTCTTTCAAGGAGTTTTTAATGGCGTCCGGCAAAGAACAATTCGCCAAATTGCTTGATCAGCGGGACTTCCAAATGATTACCAGCTTTAAACAGACATATATTGATGCTTTAAAACACTATTATTTTGTTGGTGGTATGCCGGAGGCAGTGCAAAGCTTTGTAGAGAATAAAGATTTTAATGAGGTTCGTGAAATTCAAAAGCGAATTCTTGCTGCCTATGAACAGGATTTTTCCAAGCATGCCCCAAACGAAATTGTACCAAGAATCCGCATGCTATGGAACAGCATACCTTCCCAACTGGCGAAAGAAAATAAGAAGTTTATCTATGGCCTTATCCGTGAAGGCGCCCGGGCAAAGGATTATGAAACTGCGCTTATGTGGCTTAGTGATTGCGGACTTGTTCATAAAATCAGTCGTGTTAATGGTGTAGGACTCCCTTTGCGGGCATATGAGGATTTGAAGGCGTTTAAGCTGTTTTTGGTGGATGTTGGACTTCTGGGATGCATGGCCGGATTACGACAGCGTACACTACTTGATGGTAACGATCTTTTTGCTGAATTCAAGGGAGCCCTTACGGAACAGTATGTCTGTCAGCAATTAAAAACAATTGAGGAACTGGTTATTTATTATTATACAAATGACAGAGGATCCTGTGAAATTGATTTTGTTGTTGATACCGGTGAGAGAATTGTTCCGGTTGAAGTAAAAGCAGAGATAAATCTTAGAGCTAAAAGTCTGAAGACTTATCAGGAAAAATTTACACCTGAGGTTTCAGTCCGTACCTCTATGGCTGACTACAAAAGGCAGGAGTGGCTTGTTAACCTGCCATTGTATGCCATAGATCAAATTAACGGGATATAAGAAAAGCCGGTTCAATATGATTTTGCATCGCAGCGGTGAGGGTACTGGTCGGTTGCGGAGGTGTTATGAATAACGAAAATAGCAACAGAGAGACGGGGATATGATATTCCGTCTCTCTGAAAAAATCCTGCTATATGCACCTGCAAACATGGAATATACAAAGCATTTCAAAAAACTGCTTTTTGCATAGTCGGCTTTTACTCTGGCAACATTAGAGATCTTCTCTATTACAGCAGTTTCCATACAATCACTCCTTCCGGTATGTTTTGTTATTTACCAGGGATATTGTCCCTGTTTGCTATAGGGAAGAAGTTTACCGTTCCATGTAATAATTACCCGGTCTCCGTGAGGATCCTTCTGAATATCTACATCAATGCCGAAATCAATGGCACTCATAATGGCATTACCGCCCTTTTCGTGGATGATTTCCTTAATTGCAGGACCATAGGTATCGAGCACCTCATGTAATCTGTAAAGTACAGGATCCGTATTACCTTTATAGGGATGTTCGCTTAAAACCATAGTGATTTTGGAATCAATGCCGAGTACCTCAGCCAGTTTCAGGCAATACTCTTCGGGTACATACTGTTGACCCTTGATGGCACTGGTCAGCCAGACCTTATTTACGCCGATTTTTTCAGCAAGCTCTTCATAGGTCATACCACTTGCTTTTTTTGCAGCCTCAATTTCAGCAAGCTCTTCGGAAAATTTCACTCTTTCGAGGTAATCAAAGTTGTTCATAGGTGTCATACTCATAATGGTTTCTCATCTCGTTTGTTTTTGGAATTCTGCAGAATAAAAAAGAGCAACGAAACTTTTTAAAAGCTTCGTTGCTCTTGCAAGCATAATAGCATTGTAATTATTGGATGTCAACAAGAAATTTTCTGACGGAAGCTTGGGCACACAGAAAATTTTCTGACGGAAGCTTCGTTAAGGAAGACAGGGAATGCATTGAAAATTCCGTATACAGCTTCTTTAAGATGATTCGCAAGAGCAATCCCTACAAAAGCACCGTAAAATGTATTCCAAATAACTTGAAATTGTAATGCTGGCGATTTATAATATAAAAACAACACATAACTCGCCATAATATAAATAATAAGTTGATTTGCGGCGGTTTATGAGAGAAAGGTGATAATATGAAGATCGTTGGAAGAAAACGGGAAAAGGATGAGCTGATGCAGTGTCTTATGTCTAAAAGGCCTGAATTTGTTGTTGTTTATGGAAGAAGGAGAGTCGGAAAGACCTATCTTGTCCGGGAGTTCTTTAATAAACAGTTCTCTTTTTATGCTACAGGACTTACGGATGAGAAAACAAAGGGACAGCTTCGTGGTTTTGCGGCCAGTCTGGTGGAATATGGGGATATGGAAAAGAAGGCTCCGAAAGATTGGTTTGAAGCTTTTGTGCGCTTAAGGAAACTTCTTGAAAGTGATCGAATATACCGTGAACCAATTAATAACAAAAGAGTGGTCTTTCTTGATGAGCTTCCATGGATGGATACTGCAAAGTCTGATTTTAAAAGTGCGCTTGACTATTTCTGGAACAGTTGGGCATCTGCGCAGGAGGATCTGGTGTTAGTTGTCTGCGGATCTGCAACATCATGGATCATTACAAATCTTCTTACGAATAAAAAGGGTTTTCATAACAGGGTCACGAAACGCATACACCTTGCTCCGTTTTCATTGGCAGAATGCGAAAAACTATTTGAGCTTAATGATATCGTTATGCCCAGAAATCAGATGATTGAGAGTTATATGGTTTTTGGAGGCATACCGCAATATCTGAACCTGTTGGATTCGCGCCTTAGTCTTGTACAGAACATTAATGAGTTATGCTTTAAAGAATATGGCTATCTTTATGATGAATATGATAATTTGTTTCGTTCACTATATGATAAGCCGGAGAAGCATATGGCAATTCTTGAAGCTCTGGCGAAGAAAAAAGACGGGCTGACAAGAGCGGAGCTTTCAAAAGAAAAAGAAATCGGAGGGGGATCTGTTTTGACAAAAGATCTCCGCGAATTGGAGGAATGTGGGTTTATCCGAAAATATAATAATTTCTCGAAAGCGGAAAATGATTCACTCTACCAATTAATTGATCCATTCACCTTATTTAGCATCCGGTTTATTCAGAATAAAAAATTTGACTCCTGGAAGGATTATATCAATTCTCCAGGGTATAATTCCTGGAGAGGAAGTGCTTTTGAAATTGTATGCCTGAATCATATTAATCAGATAAAGTCCGCTTTGGGAATTAGTGGAATTGAAACAAATGAATTTGCATGGAAAAGCAGCAATACAGAAAAGGGAGCACAGATTGATTTAATTATCAGCAGAAAAGATGGTGTGATTAATCTTTGTGAAATGAAGTACACGAACGAAGCATACTCTCTGGATGCCGAGGAGCATGAAAAAATCATGAACCGGTTGTCGCAGTTCCAAAAAGAGATGGGGACGAAAGAGGCCATTCATATCACGTTGATTTGCGGAAACGGTTATAAACAAAGTAAATATTCTGGTTCAGTTCAGAATGTTATTCTGGGAGATGATTTGTTTGACAACTGATATTCTGTGAATATGGTAATAAGCTTATGCATGGGCGTGGCTGAATTATTTCTTATCATGTGTGGGAATTTACCTATTGACAAGGTGGGTCATTGTTTGTTAGACTTCCAACTATATATTTGCATGGACTATAATGGACTATATATATGGATTGGAGGGAACTCATGAAACAAAAATGGATTTTAACCGGTGCGGCGTTTTCATTGGCTGCAGTACTGAGCGGATGCAGTAACATTCCTGTATTAAATCAGCTGCAGAACAGTCAGGCACAGACACAGACCGACAGTATGGGTGAGACGAAGGAGCAGACGGTTCCTGCGCAGACCACTCCTGCACAGACCGATGCGCCAGTCATAGCTGATTTAACAGGTGAGATTGACGAGGCAAGGGCAAAGGAGATTGCACTGGCTCATGCGGGTGTTCCGGAAACGGAAGCGGACATTACCAAATTAAAGCTGGACTATGAGGATGGCCGTCAGGTTTATGAGATTGAGTGGTACGCAAATGGTGCGAAGTACGATTATGAGATAGAGGTCGCTACCGGTGAGGTAATTAAATCCGGCTATGAAGCGAAAAACAGCCCTGACACCGGAAGCGGCGTTACGACTGACGAAGAGACTGCGAAGCAGACAGCTCTTGCCCGTGTGTCCGGAGCAACGGAAAAAGACATCTATGAATGGAAGCTGGATTACGATGATAATCGTCCGGAATATGAGGGCAAGATCATTTACGGTGATATGGAATATGAATTTACTATTGACGCAAATACAGGCGAAATTCTTGAATGGGATATGGACTCTGTGTATGATTAAAGCAGATCCCTATGGGCGAACCACCGTCCATAGGGATTTTTACTATCTATTTAAAAGTATTACGTGGAGGACCGGACAATTAATTCAGTATCAAGTAAAATATGCTGGGTTGGTGTGGAAGGATTTTCGATCAGATTTATTAACATCTCACAAGCCTGGTGCCCCAGCTGTTTTTTGGGCTGGTTGATTGTAGTCAGGGAAGGTACGACCATTTTTGATAAATCAATATTATCAAAGCCAACAACCGCAATATCTTCCGGTACGCGTAAACCAAAATTCTGAATAGCCTTAATTGCTGCAGCACCATATACGTCAGAAACACAATATAAGGCATCCGGACGTTCGGTCTGTTTAAGTAAAGAGGTGATTACAGACACCGCAATGTCAAAATCAAATTCTGTTATATGAAGGATCCAATTATTGTTGACCTGCATACCGGCTTTGCCAAGTGCATCCAGAAAGCCCTTTTCACGGTATCTGGCATAGGCATTTGTTAACTGACTGTTGATTAAAGCTATTCTGGTGCGTCCGATAGATAGTAAATAGTTCACGGCAATCTGCGAAGAGTATACATCGTCAATGGATACAAAGGAAACGTCGGGAAGATTACAATGCTCTGAGCACATTACCACCGGATATTTTAGTTTGATCTTATTTAATTGATCTGTGTCTAATACATTATGTACTAAAAGCAGACCGCAAAAATTATTCTGATTAATGATTTTTTCATATTCATATAGAGAAAAGCGCAAATCTGATGCTTCGTAAAAAAAAGTTCTGTAGCCGTGTGTAATGGCGGCATTTTGAATTCCTTCAATAACATCAGCATTAAATGGATTCCGAAAATCAGGAAGACAAACCAGTATGGATTGAGAGCCGGCTGTATCTTTTGCTCCGCAATAGGTATTGGGATTTAATCCTAATTCTGACATTGCCTGGAATACTCTTTGTTTTGTTTCCGCTTTCGTGTTTCCAATCTGATTGATTACTCTGGATACTGTTGCAATTGACACATCGGCGCGTGCTGCAATTTCTGAAATTGTTACATCCTTTGAAATGGCCATATTTCCTCCCTTATGAAAAATTTTCATGATGATTAGTCAAAATGCACTAAAACATGAAACTCATATATCGTTTAAATAAAAAACTTACTAAATTTCTGATTATCTTTTCATAAGTTGGTAAATGCCGATATATCCCGTATTTTAGGGCTTTATCGGTATTTTCTTTTTGGAAGATACCTTGCATAAGCTGGCATTTACCAGCATGAAAATGCAACCAAAAGTAGTAAATGAGTAGTAAATATAAGCTCCGATATTAACAAGCCAGCCTTTCCAGCTCCGCTTTTGCAGATTGAAATGTACCGTGTGCGTAATAACCAAGTGTCATGGTTATGTTAGCGTGTCCCATGAGATATTGCAGAGTGTTAGGGTTCATTCCTCTGTTTGCCATATTCGTACAATAAGTATGTCGGAATGAATGTGGTGTGATGTTCGGTAACTTGTCCGTGTGATATTTGTTATACTTCTTAATCAATCCTCGCACCATGCCCTCATAGTTTCCTGCAACTTTAGGCAAGCCCTCACGGTTTAAGAATAGGAAATTGCTGTAACCACCTACAATCAGCGGTTGTGCTTTTCCTCTGCTCTTTAGTATTCTTTGGATTGCTTGATAAGCCCGTTCTGTCAATGGAAGTTCCCGTTTTCCGTTTTTGGTCTTAGGCGTTTCAATATAGTAGCCGATTTCGCTGTCTTTCAATAACTGGTGGTCTATATTGAGTATTCTGTTCTGCATATCAATATGCGTCGTTAGTCCGCAAAATTCAGAAATACGAAGTCCCGTTTCCAGCAGAAGCACAACCTCATCATAATACTTGCTGTAAATCTTGTCCTTTTCCATAAAGGCAAGCAGGCGTTCTTCCTGCTCTGGTGTAAGGATAACTTTCTGCTCCGTATCATCTTCCAGAACATCACTTAGCTTAAAGTCAAATGGGTTCTTTCTGATACAGTCGTCTTGTATCGCCATGTAAAATGACGCTTTCAAGGAACGCTTATAGTTATCAATCGTTTTATAGGCATATCCTTTTTCACTCATTCTGATAGCCCATTCTTTAGCGTCCGACTGCTTCACAGTATCAATCGCCCTCATACCCAATGGGTCGTTTTTCAGAGCGTTCATAAGATACTGTCGTCCTTTTTCAGTAGCCCTTTTAATGTTCTTTCTTTGGCTGTTCTTCTTCTCATAGAGCTGGCAGACTGTCATTTTACCACCGACTGTGTCGATACCGTCGTTAAGGTCTTTTTTTATCTGTGCTTCTTTTTCCCTCAACGATATATCATCACGCTTTCCAGCAGGTGTCTTGTCTGTCGGTACAAGTTTCCAAGAATAGATAAATTGTGGCTTTCCGTATATATCGGTATATTTATAAACGTATCTTCCGTCTTTTCGCTGGCTCTCTCCATTACGCAAATTGCGATTTTTACTGTCTTTTCGTTTTACATTAGACATAGTGTAAAGCTCCTTTCCGTCATGGAATGAGCCGTGATACGCTATACCTTATTATACCATATCTACGGCTCAATGACTGTAGTGGTATAATAAATTTGTAACAACTTGTTCGAATAATATAGTATTATATTATTCAAATCAAGGAGGAAATCACTATGTCAGTACGTTACAACGAAGACTTCAAAAAAGAAGTAGTTAGAACCTACATGGCTGGCAATAAATCAACAGTTCAGATTGCTGCTGATTATAATATTGCCAAAAGTACTGTTAGCCAATGGGTTAACCAGTACAAGGAAGAATGCCTTTATACCACTAGCACAACATCTGAATCCAATGAAGCCAAGGAAATCCGGAGATTAAATCAGCTTCTCAACGAAAAAGATAAAGAGATTGCTTTCCTAAAAAAAGCAGCGGCATTCTTCGCGAAGGAAATCGATTAGTGGTATATCGATTCATTGATGAAAACAAAAATGTATTTGGTTTAAGATGGTTATGTAAACAGTTTGGTATTAGTCCCAACTGTTATTACAATTACAAAAAGGATGCAAAGCGAGAATATCACAAGCGTTTGGCACACATTTTTGAACTTATAAAGTACGTTTATTACAATAATAATCGTGTTATAGGTTATAGGGCTATGCGCATTTTTATTAAACGCTACGGGTATGAAGTTAGTAATACCACTATGCATAAATACATGAACAAAGAACTTAATCTGTGTGCTGTAATTATGCATTCTAAGCCTGGATATAAAACCGGCAAGAAACACAAAATATTTGATAATCTCTTAAACCAAAACTTCACAGTCGATTGTAAAAACAAAGTATGGTGCACGGATTTTACTTATATGCGCCAGCCAAACGGAAAATTCAGATATAACTGCTCTATCATTGATTTATTTGACAGATCAGCAGTAGCATCGTTAAACAGTAATTATATAAATACTGATTTGGCAATAGAAACTCTCAAAAAAGCTTTGGAGCAGGAACATTATCCTAAAGTGATTCTGCATTCAGATCAAGGTGTACAGTTTACTTCATGGGATTTTGTAAATTTCTGCAAAGATAATAATGTTACTCAAAGTATGAGCAAGGCAGGATGCCCTTATGATAATGCACCTATGGAGAGATTTTATAACACTTTTAAAAGCAACTTTTATAACGTAACATCATTTTCAAGTGTTGAAATGATGGATGAGCTTACTATGAAATATATCAACTGGTACAATTATGTTCGACCTCATTCATACAATAATTATTTAACACCTATGGAGGCTCGTTACAATTAGTTATTTATCGAACAATGTGTTACAAAAAAGCTTGACCAGTACACTCATAGTCTTTTTCATAAATGCAGAAGTACACCTCACTTTGGAGGGAGCCGATATACAGGGTGTTCCCCATACATTCTTTTTCCCCACGCCGTACCAGTTCGCCGCTGCGGTAGCTTTTGAAGCTGCGGAAGACCGAGATACATTCCTCATTCCGGCACTTCTCTGTCAGATGGGGAATGTTCAGGATTCCCGTTTTGTCATTGATGGCAAGGTCAAGCCGCTTCATCACGCCGTCCTCCATGAGAACATCCATGAAAAACTCATACCAGCTCCGTTCCTGTGCCAGCAGATAGCTTTCAAACTGGCGGCAGCCACGCCCTTTCAGTTCCAGCAGCACCCCTTTTTCCAGTTCCGGTGATACCAGAACGAAAATATCCCCCAGATAGTAATGCTCCGTGTAAGAGTAAAATCCGTAGTCTTCATGGATAAAGTAGGGGAGTTTTAGCCGCAGCACGTCTTCCACGATATGCTTCACATCCGTAGTGGGGAAGCGAATCCGCACATAGTCAAAGAGCATTTCAAGGGGATTGTCTGGATTGAAGCGTTCCAGAGCTTCCGTGATGGCTTCCTGTAATGCTTCGGATGGGTGAGCCTTGCCCGTTTCAATATCGCTCAGGTACGGACGGGTGATTCCGGCAGCTAAGGCAAGTTTCTGTTGTGAGATACCGTAAACTTCCCGTTTCTCTTTGATGTCCCGTACCCATGTTTCTTCATTCAGTGAAAATCCCTCCTGTCTACTACAATATATTTATGGTTAATATCCCTTACAGCCAGTAAGGAATTATCCA
>OLGB01002645.1_pt1 | contig 18547 bp, 30 predicted proteins | sample 1605691 | NCBI WGS metagenome assembly OLGB01 (sample SAMEA3888925, study PRJEB22519) | human gut metagenome | biome: human gut; feature: human-associated habitat; material: faeces | place: Denmark | collected 2010 | reverse complement strand
TTGACCGTTGGCTTCACAAAGAATTGGCGAAAAATATCGTAAATGGGAAGCAGATAACCAAAAATATAATACCCAATCTCAGTTTTTTCCCGAGGACCGCAAACCTATTTTTTTCAAACATATTCTTTAAAAATAAAAAAATGGTAGCTCTTGATAGAGAAGAGTTAAGTATTAAAACTGTTTACAAAGGAAGGGGGAAGAAAAATGAATAATCCTAGAAATATATTATCAGAGGAAGACGTAAAATTTTTGGAGCAAAATGATATAAAAGTTCCAAATAAAGATTTGGAAGATGAAGAATGGTTAGAATTTGAAATGGAGATTTCTAAAAAATTAAAACTTGATGATGTAGAAAGAATAATGGATATATTGGATGATAGCACTAAATAGTGCTTTTTTGCTACTTAATAGGTAGCATAGAGTAGATAGTTTATAGATTATAAGAACCTGGGTTGACTATCTATTCTATGGTGCTTATAAAATGCACTAATGAAACATAGAAATATGTTTTTTTTATTTGGTTAATTCGCCGTAATGAATAATAATTTGGATATTTTCTATCCGTAAAAGAAAAGGAGGGTTATCTATGGAAGATAACAAAGATATGGTAACTGCTACCGAAACAGCAGAAGAAAAAAATACTCAAGGAGAAGATAAGGCAGAGAAAACTTATTCAAGAGATGAGTTGAACAAAATTATCAATGCTGAGAGAAACAAAATTAAGGCTGAAATTCTTAAAGAGGAAGAAGAGAAAAGAACTGAAGCTGAAAAGTTAGCTAAAATGAAAGCAGATGAAAAATTAGAATATGAAAAGCAAAAAGAAACTGATAGAGCAAATAAAGCCGAAATGGAACTTAACGCTTATAAACTAAAAGATACTGCTATTCAAATTGCTAATGAAAAAGGACTAGATGTAAAACTTTTAGACATGATTGATTTTACTAGAGAAAGTGCTGAGACAATTAATAGCAAAATTGAAAGTATGACAAAGCTATTTAAGGATGCAGTAGAAAAAGGAATTAATGAAAGTCTAAAAGAGAAAAGTCCTAGATACGTAGTTGGAACTACAGAAAATTCCAAAAAAAATATTTCAAGAGCGAGTTATTAACTTGCTTTTTTTCTTGCAAAGAAGGAGATAAAGGAGAGTGAAAAAAATGGCAAGAACAAAATCATTATATATTCAAGATTATTTAAACGACAGTGTTATGGATAATCTAGCTGAAATACTAGGTGGTGTTATTGAAAACATACAAGCCGGTTGTGTCAGCGAAGCTTTAAAAGCTAAAAACGGAAGTGGAGAACCTACATCAGGTAGTGTTGAGTACAAAAGATTTGTAAATGCTCAATTAAAGGATAAAGGAACTGCTAGAACAGCATCAAAAGGCGATAAAGTAAAAGCAGAGCCTATTATTGTTAACTTAACAGACGATAAGGAAATAGTAGAAGAGTTACAATTAAAAGATGTAAAACTTTATGGTATTGATGGAATGGCAGAAAAGAGAAAGGCAAATGCTGAAAAAAGAATTAAAGCATATTTAGATAGAAAATTCTTTACATGTGCAAAAACTGCTGGAACTTTATTTGAAAACAGCGAAAGTTTAACAAACAAAGTTGATATAATTGACGCTATGATAGTTAAAGCAAAAAATACTTCTAGTGATTTCATTGATGGACTTGATGCTGAAGATTTAGCAATTGTAGTTGATGGTACATATAGAAAAGCATTAAAAAATTATCTAGATAGTTTACCAAATGGTACAGTGCCATCTAATGGTTTAATTGGTATGTACGATAGCATAGAAGTATACGAAAGTAACAGATTACCAGAAGGTGTTCATTGTTTCGTTATGCTAAAAGAAAGTATAGCTGAGCCATATTATTTAAGTGAATATGACGCAGAAAAAATACCTTTCGATGATGCTATAGCACTAGAAACATTCGTATATAGTGGTATTCAAGCATTAGTAAAAGAAGCTATCTATTACTATGCAGAAACAGCAATAAGTGCTTAAGAAAGGATAAGGTGTTGATATGGAAGATAAAATACTAAAAGAAATTAAAAGCGACTTGTCAGATAATTATAATTCTTTTGATGAGGACGTTCTTAAAAGCCTATTAGAGGATGCTATATTCAATGCCTTATATTTTTCTAATAGGAAAAATACTGAAAGTAATATACAATTACTAAAATCAGAAATAAAAGAATATGTTAAGACAGTTTATTTACAAAGGGGTACTGAAGATGTAAAAAGTTTAAGCGAAAGCGGTAAAAGCTCTACCTTCAAGAACCCAACTGAACAAATGCGTAGTGATATAGTAAAAAATGGAAAAAGGCTGGTGTTGTAATAATGCAATTACGTTATAAAAACACGATTGACTTAAAAAAAGTTGAACAACAAAAAGCTAAAAATGGAGCAAAAGTTGAAACTTATATCTATATCAAAACATTTTCAATTCAAAAACAGGAATTAACAGATGAAGTATCAGCCTCAATTTATGGGGCTGATATTACTTCTATGATTAGAATCACCTCAATTAGAAATGAATTAGAAAAGTATTTAAAAGAAAAGGTCGGGACAAAGCCAGACAATATTTCAAAATACTATTTATTTCAAGGCGAGAAAAAATATAAAATAAAGTCTGTTAAATTAAAATGGGTGGACTTACTAGAAATATGATGGACATTTCAAAAATGGTTTTAAGAATTGAAAATAAAATTGATAAAGAATATATTCCAAAACTAATTAAGGCACAAAGAGATACTGCTAAAAAAGTATGGGAAGATATTATAGAAACTTCGCCATATAAAGGTGGAGACTATATTTCCAGTATTAAAGTTGAAGATACTATCAACAATGGTGGTGTAATAAAAACTAGAATAACAAGTGATTTAATGGTTGACTGGGAAAGAAGAAAAGGTGGAACGATTACTTTACCTTTAGCCCACTTTATCAATTGGGGTACAGGACCTTTAGGAGAAAGTACTAATATTTTTCCACATGGTTATCCATATACAACGGATGCGCCCTGGAATTATGCAACGTATTTACAAAATTTACTTACAGGAACATGGGGAAGAAAAGCAAATCCACATTTTTATTTGTCATTACAGAAAAATGTAGGAATATATAAAGAAAATTTGAAGGCGGTGTTTAAATGATACGAACTTTAATACAAGAAAAACTAGATGAAATAAATGATTTAGAATGTGGTTCATTCTTACCAGATGGAATAATTGAAGAAAAAACTACATATTTTGGTTACACACTTCAGAAAACATTTTTAAGTCAGTCCTTTGATAAAAAGGATGTTTACAAGTTATCTTTATATGGCATCTTAGAAAGAAAAAATGATATGACGTCAAATACAATTGAAATACTAGATTTGATGTCAGAAAAAATTGTAAATAAATTAAAAGAGCTTAACTTTAAAGTGACTATAAAAGATATTGACCAAAGTGATGATTTGATAAAAAAACAAATCACCGCCGAAGTTAAAATGAATGAGACTAATCATGAATTAGTTTTTTAATGAGAGGAGAAGAAATATGAAAAAATTAAAATTAGATATTCAAAGATTTGCAGATGACCATGAGGCAGATTATACTGTAAGTGCCGGAAGCAAAATTGAATATTCGGAAACAGAAAGTGGTACTTATTCAAGATTATATGGCCTATTAAAAGTGCCAGTTATTGGCGAAGAACCAAATGATATAGATACTACAAGTTTAGATAATTTAGAATTTGAAACAAGTAAAGCTGGGTTAAAGCCTGCTGTTAAATTAAATATAGACTTTAATATGGAAAACCCAGATACTAACGCAAATATAAACCTAGTTGATGACTTAGCTACAAGTAAAAAGACTTACTTCTTTAAAATAACAAGGTCTAATGGTATTGTTCACAAATTTAAGAGTAAAGTTGCTTATAGTTTTAATGAAATAGGCACAAACGAGATAGATAAATTCACATTATATCTTAGACCAATAAAAGAAGTGGAAACTACAGTTCCTTCAACTAGTGCATAGCAGATTTATAGGGTAGCTAGTTATTATATTAGTTACCCTATTTTTTTAATAATAAATTAAGTAAAGGAGAAAATTATATGAAATATTTTGAATTAGAATTAAATGGAAAAGTTATAAGATTTAGATTAACAACTTCTGAGTGTATATCACTAGAAGAAAAGAATAAATGTAAAATGTTGGATTTTATAAGAGATTATAGCCATACAACATTAGTTACTTTACTTCAATCATTGAGAAAGGCAGAAGTACCTAATTTTAGCAAAGCTGATGCATGCAATTTGATGGATGAATTAATAGATAACGGCTATACTTTAGAAACAATTTTATATGATGTAATTTATAAGGCGTTGGTTGTTTCGGGTTTCTTAACGAAGGAGGAGTTGGACCAGATGAAAAAGCAAACAGAGGAACTCCTTCAGACAGCAGAAAACGAACAGAAACAAATTATACAGAAATAATTAACTTTCTTTATGATGAACTATTAAAATTTGATTTTAAATATAGTGACTTATATGATATGACGCTAGAAGAATGTTATCATAGTTTGGAACAAAGAAGAAAAAGTCTAGCTTATAAAATGTGGAAAGAAGCAAATCTTATTGAGGCAGCAGTTAATGATTTATTTTGCGAAAAGGAAAATTTGTTTCCGAACACACCAGAAGAAGCTTCGCCAGAATTGTTCCCTAAAAAGGCAACTATACAAAAACCAAAATGTTTAAATAAACATTATGTAACGAAAGGAGGACAAAAATATTATGAATGATGAAAAATTTGGTGTTACGCTTGAACTTATCACTGCACCATTCACAAAGAAAATGAATGCTTTAAAAAGTACAGTTAACAATTTTATATCCACGGTTTCAAAGGGTGTAGAGCCAAAGTTTGAAGTAGAAAAAGCACTTAATGATTTAGATAGTATTAATGAAAAATATAAGGATTTAACAGATAAACAGAAAAAAGAATTGAGTATAAAATTAAAATATTCTGATGTTAAAGATATGGAAGCTGAATTAAAAAAGATTAATGTTCTTGCATCTTCTATTCCTGAAATAATAGAGCAAACTAAAAACTATCCAAATACAACTGAATTTGCTAAGAATTTAGAAAATGAAACTAAAAGCCTAAGCAAATATTCTGAAAAAATAAAAGAACTTAAAAATGAGTTGAATAATTTAGAAAATTCTCAAGCACCAAAAAAATTAAATAATGAGCTTTCTTCTTCATTTGAAAAAGGTATTTCTAAAATCAAAAAGTTTACATTATCACTGATTTCAGTTAGAAGTATTTTTTCACTAGTTAGTAGAGCTTCTTCTCAATATTTATCTCAAGATACAGAAAATGCTAATAAACTACAGTCAGCATGGATAGGATTAGGCTCTATAATGGCTCCTTTGATAGAAAAAATAGCTAATTTTACAATAAGGGCTGTAAATTATATTAATGTTTTTATACGTGCATTAACAGGGGTGGATTTATTAGCTAAAGCAACAACAAAATCAATGGATAATTTAAGTAAATCAGCAAAAAATGCTACTAAAACTTTAGCAGGCATAGATGAAATTACAAATTTGAATAGTGATACTAGTTCTTCTAATAGTTTTAACTGGGCTGATAATTTCAAGAACATTGAACTTAATACAAAAATTGTTAAATTTATAGAAAACGTGGCAGATAAATTAAAAGGATTATATAATAATGTTTTAAAACCTATAGGCTCATGGATAATTGAACATAAAGAATTAATAATATTACTAATTGAAGCTGTACTCGCTTATAAATTGGTAAAAAAGTTTGAAGTTTTAAAAGGCAGTGTTGATAAATTACTTATATCTCTTGGTTCAAAGGGCGGGGCTGGATTAATTGGTTCATTATATGCGTTAGCTACAATTGGTTCAATTGTTATAACCATTAAAATTATAAAAGATATAAAAGAAGAAAACAAAAATTTAAAAGAACAAATAACCTCACTTAGAGAACAGGGCAATGAAACTTTTAAAGAATGGGCAGAAAACGCAACTGATTTAGGAGAAATTTTCTACGAGATGCAAGGTACACAAGAAAATATTACAAAAGCTTTAATTTTAAGTTCATCACTAACTTCACAAATATTTGGTCATAGTGAAGAATATTTAAAAAACGCAAAACAATTTGTAATAAATTCTGGTTATATTGTTGATAATTTACATAAACAATATGAAGAAGAAAAACTAAACAACGAAGAAAAAGCAGCAATATTAAGTAAATTAAAAGAACAAATAGCTGCAAATGATTTAGTAATAGAAAAGTTAAAAAGTCAAGGCGAGAACACAAGTAGTCTTGTTGAAATTCAAGATAAATATAAAGATTTAACATTGACAATTGTTGATAATTTAATTGAGCAAGGTAAAAGTTATGATGAAATAACAGAAAAGACGGGTTTATCAAGAGCAGAGTTAAATAATTATAAAGAAGATTTAAAAAAATTCTGTGAAGTAAAACCTGAACTTAAAGTAAATGTTACTGCTGATACAAGTTCTGCTTCTTCAAAAATAACAAATTTCTTTAATAAAATAAAGAATGCTTTTGCTAAACTAACTCCAAGAAATATATCTGTCGATAACTTTAGTAAGCAAGTAGCTTCATATGACGTTGGTACTAATTATGTTCCAAATGACCAATTAGCTTATATTCATAAAGGCGAAGCTGTTATACCGAAAAAATTTAATTCAAGTGCTTATTTCAACAGTGACAATGAAGAAACTTGTAGGCTGCTTGAAACTTTAATTGAAAAAGTGGACAATATAGATTTAAATCCACAGATATCAGTAAGAGAAGTGGGAAAAGCAAGTGTAAATTACATTAATAGTGAAAAAAGAAAAACAGGAAGGAGTGTTGTTTAATGAATGTTTGGTATATAGAAATAAATGGTAGTTATCAAAAAATGTTAAGCCCTTCTTCTTATTCTGGCGAATGTGAAGATTTAGACAGTAATTCATACAGAAGTATTGTTACTGGCGACTTAATTGATACAGTTATCAGTACGCGTTGGAGTAAGCTTAAATTTTCTTATAAATGCTTAAGTGAAGAAGAATTTTTTTCAATTAGTGAGCAGATTAAGAAAAATCCTATTAAAGCTAAATGCTTACATCCGATTTACGAAGGTGGATACATAGTTGCTGAGTTTAGAGTTTCTAGACTTAATTGGGAAATTTTAGAGACAGGAGATTATACACTGTCTTTTAATTTAGTACAAAAAAAGAGAGTGAGTGGTCAGTAATGAAGATTTATTTTGATGGTGTACTTATAGACTATAAATATTATAGAAGTCTTACAAATGAATATTCACTTTATACTGATACATTTTTTCTTGGAAGTACAGCTGCAAATTCATTTAATTTAGTTCTTGATAAAAGTGCAAATGTCACAGTGCCAAATATTGTTACATTAAAAGACAATGAAAATACAATTGCCACTTTACTTGTTGATAATTGTTATGAAAATGAAGATGGCAGTATTACTTATGAATTAATTGATAATATGATTAATTTTGAATTTAATTATAATGCAAAAAATATCATTGATTTAAGTTCTACTGGTAAAGTATCTCTGTTGGAAATATTATCAGATATCTGCACAAAAGCAGGTGTTGAGTTGGGAATAACTGAATTAGACCAAGAAGAACAAGTTAGTTGGTATGATAGTACTATCAGTGCTAGAAAGTATATAAGGTTTATTGCAACTTTGCAATCGTCATTTGCTTATATAGATGAACTTGGCAAATTAAAATTTTCTAAAATTAAAAAAACTTCAAGTAAGACAATTGATTTTCAGATGTTAGGCGATTATAAAATAGGAGAGAAACATAAAATCACGCGAGTTGTGTATGATAATGGTCTTTTAGTATATGAAAAAGGAACTACTGATGGAGATACTATTTATATTGATACTGATAATCCTTTTATAACTAGCCAATCTCAAATTGATTATATTTTTAGTCAAATTAATAATTTTGAATTTTATTCATTTACGACTAAAAAATGTCCTATAGATTATTCAATAAGACCTGGTAGTATAATAACTTTTATTAATGGAGAACTATCTTATCCAACTATTGTACAATATGATATAGAATTTAATGGTCAATGGATCGGTACAATGTCATTAAACATTAGCACAAAAAAGCAAGAAGAGACGAAAGTAACAAATGATACTGATAGTGCTATAAAAAGGTTGACTATTAGCCAAGAAAGAGATAATGCACAATTAAAAATCTTGAGTGAAAAAGTTGGTAATAATGAAAAATCAATAACCGAGTTTCAACTCGAAATAGACCAAATAAAAAGTGAAATAAGCGAAGTTGCTGATGTTTCAGTTACTGCTGATGGAGTTGGTACTGTTACATTAGAAAATGTAGCTGGAAATAGTGAACCAATTTATGTAAAAATTAGACCTACTACTAAAAGTCTTTCACTATTGTATCCAAGTAATGATTTATTTCCGAGTGACGATTTATTTCCTTTAGAAAGATATTTGTCCTTTAAAAATGGAGATTATGAAGTAACATATAGATTACCAGCAGATTTATGGTTTTTAGATATAAATACTTATGATGAATTTGTTCTTGATTATGAAAAACAAAAATGTTACGTCATACACAGAACAGAATTTTCTTCTGCAGGAATATTGCAAGCATTAGAAAATGAAAACATTGAGTATTTTGATTATCCGGAAATTTCATTAACAGAAGGTAATTATTCTGTATCACTTTTAGGTCATGAAACAGCTTCTATTTATTGTAGACTTATGGCTAAAAGCATATATACTGAACAATTCGCTACAAAAATAGAATTAAATTCTAAAATTACTCAAACTGCTACTTCAATAAATTTGGAAGTTTCAAAAAAAGTAGATAAAGATAAAATTGTAGCTCAAATAAATTTAACGAGTGATACCGCTAAAATAGAAGCCTCTAAAATCAATATTTCTGGTCTAATAACAGCAGTTAATAATAATGAAACTACAACTATTGATGGAAGCAAGATATCAACAGGTACGATTACTGCAGACAAAGTCACTAGTAATTTTATTACAACAGAGAATTTTAATGCTCAAAAAATAAATGCTGATAACATTACAAGTGGAACAATAAATTCAAGTAGATTAAGTTCTAATGTAATTACAACAGAAAACTTTAGTGCTCAAAAAATAAATGCCGATAATATTACAGCAGGTACACTATCAGCAGACAAAATAAGCAGCGGAGTTCTTTCTACATCGGGAGTGGACATTTATAATGGTACTGGATTTATCAGAGCATTATACACAGGCTCAGCTCATCCGTACGTTTCAGCATTAAATGTTGCAACTCAGGGAAGCATCGCCGGTGGTATTTCATTTAGAAACAGCAGTTCAAGAACAGGACTTGGAAGTGAAATGGCTAGTTTGGCTTATAGTACTAATGAAAAGAGATTTCTTTTAGAAAGTATTAATCAATTGAGTATTTATGGAAAAAGTACTACTTTTATTACCAGCAATGGAAATATGAATATTGAAGGTAAACAAGCGGTTAGATATGATAGTGGAGACTATTTTAAAATAGTTGCCGGATATGCTAACCAACCAGCTAGTTATAGTGGTAGCATGTACCTTTATGCTCAAGAAAGTGTTAATTTGAATGCTAAGAATGGTGGGGTATATGCGGGTTCTGGCGTGGGCAGTTCAAACAGTAAGGTTAAAACAACTGGTGGAGATGTCTCATCAAGAAATACTAAAAAGAACCTTAAAAAGTTTAGCAAAGAATACGACACTGCTTTGCAAATTTTAAATGATATGAACTTATATAGTTATGACTACAAGTACAACTTATATCAAGATCCGCATCAATACGGGTTTATCATTGATGAAATAGAGAAGTTAGACAAAGACCATAAGTTCTTTAAAATTTATAATGAAAAAGCAATTGTAAATGGCAAAGATTTAAATTTCAACTTAGAAGGTAAAAGAAGTAAAGACAAGGTCGTTGATTTAATGAGATATGATAGTGACGCACTTGATAAATATTTGCTAACTGTGTGTAAGGCATTATTAAACAAAGTTAAAAATTTGGAAGGAGTAATAAAAAATGGATAAACCAGTTATATTAAAAATTAAAGATACAGAAGAAAGTTTAATTAATGCAATAAACAAGTCGGAACTACCGGCTTTTTTATTACGACCAATTGTTGAAAAGATATTCAACCAATTAGTACAAACTGAAAAAAACGAAGTTACAACTGCAATGATGCAGTTTAACAAAGGAAAGGAGAGTGTTTCAGATGAAACAAAAAAATCTAAGCCTACAAAGTAACCATGGTAACCATGGGGGGGGGGTTATTACAAACAAAAAAGAAAGAGAGGTGGCAGTTATTTAGTAACAGCACCTCTTATGAAAGGAGGGCAGGCTTAAATAAATTAACTTGCTCTTCTGATAGAGGTGGTTCTCTATGATAACATTTAAGAACAAACCAGATACAACTACACCAATTAATGCTGAAAATTTGAATGCTAATTTTAATGAATGCAAAAATAAAAGTGCTATATTAGTTGCTTTATCTGCTAATGCTGAACTTACTGCGTCTACAGCGTGGGCAACTTTATATATCCCATTTAATACAACTATTTATAAAGTTGGGAATGGATTTAAATTAGAATCAGACGGAGGTGTTTCCGTAGATAGCGATGTAACAAGAATAAAAGTTACATTCTATTATCAATTAGCAGAAGATTGTTCACAAGGTGTTTATGGAAGAATTTATGATATAAAAGCAGGCATGTTGTCAAGATACAATGGTTCTATCCAAAAAACTACTGATAGATTTATGATTACTCATGGGATATTAAATGCAACAGGTTCAAATAAAATCTATGGTTCGATTGCTTCTGGCGGAACATCGACTATAAAAATTAAAGGTACAGATATGTATACATACATGTTAGTAGAAGAATTATAGATAGAGCAAGTTAAAAGCCGAATATATGGCATTAATAGAATTTAAGGATAAACCTAATACAACTACACCGCTTAATGCAACTAATCTTAATAACAACTTTAATGAGTTAAACAGAAAGTGCAATCAATTAAAAGGTGTTGTGTTATTTAATGGAAATTTCAGAATTGGTGAAACTAAAACAATAACCAATTTACAAAATTATGATGTGTTAGAATTTTATTATTCTAGAGGGCGCGACTACGGTGGAACTTGCACTAAAGCTGAATATTCTTCTGCACATACTTCTGCTACAATTATTTACGTTGGTGGGACAAGTGGTACCTATTGGAATAAAAGAACGGCTAATATTTATTGGAGTGGGAATAATGTGGAGTTTAGAAGTATTTTAGAAGAAAACACAAGTGGCAGTAGTGTAATTACTACTACAAACAATTATGATAATTTATATAAAATAATTGGCTATAAATTATAGAGAACTTACTAATAACAAATTAAATGGCTTATGTAAAACAAGAATGGAAGAATTTACCTAATCAAACAACACCAGCAAATGCAACTAGAATGAACCATATAGAAGATGGTATAGTAAAAAATGATATTTTCAAAAATATGCTTTACATGAATTACTCAAGAGGTACTTCTACAACAATAAATGGAGTAACATTTACTATTAACGATGATGGAAGCATTAGTGCTAGTGGAACTGGAACTAAATTGGGATATTTATGGCTAATATATAATAACAACTCACTAGAACTAGATGATGATAAGACTTATACTTGGTCATTAACAACAGTTAGTGGAACATTTGTAGATGTTGCAAGAATTGTTAGTAAGGAAAATTCATCTAACTTACTTGATATCACAACTTCAGTTCCTACTAGAACATTCAAAGGTTCATATTTTCAAAGTGCAATTAACTGCTTTTTAAGAGTACAACCGAATACAGTATACAATTATACAATTAAATTACAATTAGAAGAAAGTTCTAGTGCTACAGATTATGCACCATTTGCTGGTTACATAGTAGAAAGTGGTTCGAATTCAAATGGTAATTGGATTAAATATAGTGATGGCACAATGATATGTTGGGGATATTATGAGAAAGAAAATATTGCAATTAACAGAACATTTGGTTCATTATATGAATGTCAGTCTTTCAATTTAGGAGATTTTTCACAAAATTTTGCCGAGATACCAAGAGTAACGATAACAAAATTAGGAACCGTTTGTGCTTGGATAGAAAGCTTGGATAATGTGACAAGAAGTTCTTTAGGTACTGCAAATTGGGTAAGACCAACAGCTGGGACTTATACATTAGCTTATTCCTATACGGCAATAGGACGTTGGAAGTAAATTAAAGAAAGGAGTAAATATGGAAAATTTAACTTTAGGAGAACTAGCAAAGTTCTTAACTTTTTTAGGAGGGTTAATAGGCTCTATTAAATATATAAAGAATGGCACTGTTAAAAGTATATCAAAAGTAATTGATAATAGATTAGAACCGATTAGACAAGAAATTAAAGATTTGCGAGAAAATACAACAAAAAACAACTTATCAAGTATTAAAACAGATTTAATTAACCTGATGGAATTAGCTGATAAAAAAGCTATTTCAACGGAACAAAAGCTAAGAGCGCATGAGCTTTATGATTATTATCGGCAACATGGTGGAAATAGTTATGTGCACGATAAATGGGAAAGATTAATTAAAGAAAATAAATTATAAATTATAAGGAGAGTGAATAAAAAATGAATTTTGAATTATTAAAACAGGTATTGTTAATTTCAATTGGTAGTAGTATTATTTCTACTACATTAATACAGAAAATAAAGGAAGGATACAAATTTAAGTCTAGCAAAAATATAATAATGTCATCTTTTGGAGTGTCTATGGTTATAGGTACTCTTTTTAGTTTAACGTTTACCGATTTGAATATGATTAATTCGCTATGGGTAGGATTAACAAGCTTTATTGGTGCAGATACTGTATATAAGACATTTGAAGACAAAATATTTAAATCATTTGGAGAAATTACAAAAAAGGAGAGTGATTAAGATGGAAGAAGCAAAAGAAATGGAAATTCAAACTACAGTTAATGAAGACGGTTTGAAAGAATTATTGGAAGGAAGTGAAATTGAAAATGTTTACGAAGAGAATAAGTAAGCCTACTAAAGGTAATAAATCATTTATCCGTAAAGTATCTGGCGGATGGAATAGTTGTATACCAGGCTATCCTGCAGATAAAGACTGTGATGTTCTAGCAAACTGTGTTGGATATGCGAATGGTAGATTTAATGAAATTATAACTGAATTAACAGGATTTCAAGGAAACAAGTATAATACTTTGAATTGTAATGCAGAGAGTTTTATTGAAAAAGCTAAAAAGGCTGGTTTGGAAGTTGGACAAACTCCTAAACCTGGTGCAATCGCTGTATGGGCTAAAGGAATCGTTGGAAATGCTGACGATGGAGCAGGACACGTTGCAATAGTAGAAGAAGTGCTAGATGATAATACAATCTATACGAGTGAAAGCGCTTACGGAATTAGCGCTTTTTATAATGCTAAAAGAAGTAATTCTAACGGAAGATGGGGAATAGGAAGTAAATATGCATTCAGAGGATTTATTTATAATCCAGCTGTTAAAGAAGAACCAACACCAAAACCTGAACCAAAACCAGAACCAACTCCTGTTGACGAATTTAAAGTAGGAGACAAGGTTTGCGTTAAAGGTTATGCTACTGCTGCAAGTGATGGAACAGGTAATAGAACTGCAAATTACGGTGGTAATCCTAAAGACCCTACAGATATCAGATATATCACATTAATTAATAGAGGTGCAAAAAGACCTTACCATATATCTGCAGGTAAAACTTTACACAATGCGGATAAGGGCTGGGTAACTAAAGAACAACTTACTAAAGTAGAATAAAAAAATTCTGGTTAAGAGTGAATAATTTCATTCAAAACCAGTTTTTTTATTTTCTTTAATTTATCCATTATTTCCATGAATGACTTGCAAATGTGATACAAATTGTGGTATAATGTACTTGTTAATAAAAGTAAATTTGATTATGTTATTACTATAGTTATTTATATTAATGTATACAAATGTGATACAAAATGTATTGACATTTAGTAGTATAAGTGATAATATATTAAACCAAGAAATAGTTATATTTTCTTAACTATTGATTAAAATATTAATGGACATAAAAAAGAGTGATACTTGATTTGCAATGTCAGGTGTTCACTCAGTCCTTATAACCATGTGAACACCGTTCTAGTTGATACGGTGTTCTTTTTTAATGTCCTTTCTTGTTGTTGAAAATTTCTTCTAATACTAGGAGTATTAGAAATATTAAGAACAATGTTAAATTGTTCATAATTTCCTCCTTCAATCATAGGACCTCACCTCCTTCACATCTATAAAAATTTTGAAAATTTATATATATGGACTGAGGTAGAACACCTAACAATCATGTGTCACTCTGATAAATATTATACACCAAAGCGACATAAAACTACAATATATAATTTTAAAAGTTTAATTCTAAAGATAATTAATCTTAAATATATCAACAAAATCAACTTCAGGATAAACTTCCTGAAACTTTTTTTGTGCCATTTTTTTGTATTTCATAGAGTGCTGTATTTCATTATGGTGTTCTCTGCACACTGGTAACACTAATCCGTACCTCATGGAATTATTTCTATTTCTACCACCCAACAGCTCATGTAAGTCATCTTTAGGCTTATTACAAAAGTAGCACTTGTCTAAATTATCAGTGAATATACTAAATCTATTTCTTTCAAGTTTAACACGTTTTTTACTCACTTGTTTTAAAGGCTTTTTCAGCCTGTTTGAGACACTTTTCTTGTATTTCTTGTAAATACATGATTTGCATTCCTTTAAATCAACAGCCTTATTCATTCTTTTGCAGTAAAAGAACCTATAGCCTTTCTTTTGTTTAATTTTAAAAAACTTACAATACATATTTCTTCTTCTCCTTTTGTATGTAAGTCCCTTTTGTATTTAGGTCCACCTAACTGATCTGCAAGAAGTTTTGCCATTTTAAGATCTTTTTTCTTTATATTAATAGGATATTCAAGCATCTTTTCATATTTAAACATTACTTATTACCTCCATTCATCCATGGACACATTACATTATTCCATAAGTATTCATTATACATATTAGAACTTTTTACACAAAGTGGACCATATTTCTTTTCATAAGTTTCTTTTACATTATTTAACTCATTAATAGAGTTTTTAAAAATTTTAAATACTTCTAAATCATTAGGATATATGTCTAAATAAAGATTTAAATCTATTACTCTAAAAGTTAATTCTTGAATTTTTAAAAGTAAACTATCTTTTTCTCCTTTTACTACTACTTTATAAATATAATTTTTATAAGGAATATATTCGTTTTTAAAACTGTTTCCTTTGTTTAATGACTCGCTTAAACTATATAAAGAATTATCTTTTCTAAAGTTATTAACATTAACATTAATAGTGTCTACTTTAAAATCATTGTCAAATTTTTTAACTGTGTTATCCATATCAACATAGTTATATTCGTTATCCACACTTACACTTTCCTTGTCAATATCACTATAGTTAAAAGTATTCTCTCTTTCATCATAATACATGACATTTCCCCCTTCATTAGATATCTTATGTTTTTAACTATACTTAGTAAGGGCTTATAACTAAAAAATTTGTAAAGTTTATAAACTTAGTATTGATTATTTAAAAAGCTATGATACAATTAAAGAGGTGATAGATTTATGAATTACAAAATTATTTCAAATAGCGACATGGATACCATTGAGCTTGCTCAAAATATTGAAAGTGAAAAGTTTCCTAATATGGTTATATGTATGGAAGGAGACTTAGGTAGTGGTAAAACACTTTTTACTAAGGCTTTTGCTAAATCTATGGGAATAAGTGAAAATATTACTTCTCCTACATTTAATATTATTAAAGAATATGACGGGGAAGAAGGTTATAAGTTATATCATATGGATGTTTATAGATTAAGTGAAAGTAAAGAAGATATAGGTATTAGTGAATACTTTAATAAAGGTGGAGTAACTATTATTGAATGGGCTGATTTGATTAGTGATATTTTACCTAAAGATAGGTTAGATATTAGAATTAAAATAGTTGATGAAAATAAAAGAGTTTTTTATATTACACCTCATGGGGAAGAGTATGAAGATTTATGTGAGAGAGTTTTGTAAACTCTTTTATTTTTTTATTAAATGTGGTAAAATATAGGGCGAAAGAAGTTGATTTTATGTATACGTTGTTTATTGATACGCATGATGAATTGATTACTGTTAGTTTAGTTAATGAGAGTAATGTTTTTACTAAAGAACAAGCTAGTTTTCATAAGCATGCAGTTTATTTAGTACCTATGATTAGGAGTATATTAAGTGAAAACAATTTAACAGTAAAAGATATAAAGAATATAGTTTGTATAAATGGGCCTGGTAGTTTTACGGGATTAAGAATAGGGCTTACTGTGGGTAAGACTCTTGCTTATACATTAAATGTTTCAATTTATTTGATGTCTAGTTTGGAAGCTTATTTAGTGAGTAGTGAAAAAAGTGATAATAACATTGCTGTTATAGAGGATACTAAAGGGTATTATATAAGAGGAAATAATATAGAAGAACAATACGTTACAGATATGAGTAAATATGAAAAGTATAACATAGTACCAAAGGTGTTAGATGTTAGAAAAGTGGTAAGTGAAGCATTAAAGAAAAATAGTGTTAATGCACATCTAGTTAGAGCTAATTATGTTAAAGAAATTGAGGTAAATAAGCGTGATTAGTGAAAGTACTATAGGGTATTATAAATATAGAGTATCTTATATGATAGATGAAGTGAGTGTTAGTTTTATAGATATAGAAGTAGTAATGGAAGACATTAATATAATTGATGTTTTTACTAAGGAAGAATATAGAAGAAAAGGATATTCTAGGAAGTTATTTAATTATATATTTGATAAATATAAGGATAAGAGATTTATGTTAGAAGTGAGAACTAAAAATAGTATAGCAATTAGTTTATATGAAAGCTTGGGATTTAAAGTTATTCACACACGTTTAAAGTATTATAAAGATGATGACGCGTACATTATGGAAAGGAAGTAATTATGAAGGATGTATATATTTTAGCAATTGAAAGCTCATGTGATGAGACAAGCGCTAGTATTGTTAAGAATGGGAAAGAAGATATAGCTACTACAATTAATACACAGATAGATACACATAAATTATATGGTGGAGTAGTACCTGAGGTTGCTAGTAGGTTACACTTAGAAAATATTACTTTAGTAATAGATGAGACACTTAAAAAAGCAAATATGAAAGTAGAAGATATGGACGCGATAGCGGTTACTTATGCACCAGGGCTTTTAGGAAGTTTGCTAGTGGGATTAGAAGCTGCTAAAACACTTAGTTTAGTTTATAATAAACCATTTATTAAAGTTAATCATATGATGGGACATATCCTTGCAAATAATATTAATCAAGATTTAAGTTATCCACTTATTAGTTTAGTTATAAGTGGGGGGCATACTGATTTACTTTATATGGAAAATGAAAGTAGTTTTAAGTATATAGGAAGAACATTAGATGATGCAGTTGGAGAGTGCTTTGATAAAGTTGCAAGGATACTTGATATGCCTTATCCTGGGGGACCTAATGTTGAAAGGTTAGCAAGTAATGGAAATAATACTTATCATATGCCTAAGATATTAGATGACAATACATTCAATTTTAGTTTTAGTGGGATAAAAAGTCATGTTAATAATTTAGTACATAATGCTAAACAAAGAGGAGAAACTATTGTTAAAGAAGATATAGCAAGAAGTTTTCAAGATGCAGTAATAGACGTGCTTGTTAGAAAAAGTGAGAATGCGATTAATCATTTTGGCGTTAAAAACTTTTCTATTGCAGGAGGAGTTGCGTCAAACTCACATATAAGAGAAGCTTTAACTAAAATGTGTGAAAGAAATGATGTTAAGTTGTTTATTCCAGATAAAAAGTATTGTACAGATAATGCAACTATGATAGGGGCTGCTGCGTATGTACTATATAAAAACAATGAATTTAGTGATTTAGATGTTAACGCATCAAGTCATGAAGAGTTAACTTTAGAAGAAATGTAGTTTACTTTTAGTTAAAAGCATGGTATTATTAATACACATGAACTAGCTGGATGCAAATTTGCCTCGTTCAATGGAACCAGGGCTCGTGCGGAGGCTAGTTCTTGTTTTTTGTTTAAAAATAGTTTACTTTGTGTTAAAAATATGATATTATTAGTTACACATGAATTAGCTGGAAGCAAGCTTGCCTCGTTCAATGGAACCAGGGCTCGTGCGGAGGCTAGTTCTTGTTTTTTGTTTAAAAATAGTTTACTTTGTGTTAAAAATATGATATTATTAGTTACACATGAATTAGCTGGAAGCAAGCTTGCCTCGTTCAATGGAACCAGGGCTCGTGCGGAGGCTAGTTCTTGTTTTTTGTT
>OLGB01002644.1_pt1 | contig 18550 bp, 17 predicted proteins | sample 1605691 | NCBI WGS metagenome assembly OLGB01 (sample SAMEA3888925, study PRJEB22519) | human gut metagenome | biome: human gut; feature: human-associated habitat; material: faeces | place: Denmark | collected 2010 | reverse complement strand
AGGACGACTTATGAAAATACTGTTTGCCGCCAGTGAGGCGTTTCCCTTCTGCAAGACGGGCGGTCTTGCGGACGTGGCCGGCAGTCTGCCGGTATCTCTGGCCGAGAACGGCGATCAGGTGGCGGTGATCCTGCCGCTGTATGATAAGATCCCCTACGAGTGGCGGCAGCGGATGGTCTACCGCAGCTATATCTATGTGGACGTGGCATGGCGGCACCAGTACTGCGGCCTGTTCGTCATGGAGTATCGGGGCGTGACGTGGTATTTCGTGGATAACGAGCACTATTTCCGCCGGGGCCGGTTGTACGGCGAGTATGACGACGGCGAACGCTTCGCCTTTTTCAGCAAGGCGGTGGTGGATCTGCTGCCCAGTCTGGACTGGATGCCGGATGTGATCCACTGCAACGACTGGCAGACGGCGCTGGTGCCCATCTACCTCAAGGACGTTGCCACCCGCTGGGACGCGGTGCGGGGTATCAAAACCGTGTTTACCATCCATAATATCGAGTATCAGGGCCGCTATGGCCCCGACACCGTGGCCGACCTTTTCGGTCTGCACGAGGGCTGGTGGAACGATGGCACGCTGCAAATGGACGGCGACGTGAATCTGATGAAGGCCGCCATGCTGGTGTCCGACGCGGTCACCACCGTCAGCCCCACCTATGCCGCCCAGCTTCACGACGATTACTATGCCCACGGCATGGCTTCCATCGTGGACGCCATCGGCTATAAGCTGCACGGCGTGCTGAACGGCATCGACATGACCTCCTACGACCCGGCCCATGATATGGCCATCCCTGTGCACTACGGCCCTGACGACATGACCGGAAAGGCCGCCTGCAAGGCTGACCTTCAGGTGTCGCTGGGACTGCGGGAGGAGCCGGACACGCCGCTGCTGGCGGTGGTCAGCCGTCTGGTGGGCCACAAGGGCATGGAGCTAATCCGGGACGGCTTTGACGGCATTATGGCCACCGGCTGCCAGCTGGTGGTGCTGGGTCAGGGCGAGGGCTACTACGAGGACTTTTTCCGGGCGCAGGCGGGCCGTTATGTAGGCCGCACCGCCGCGCTCATCACCTATTCCGAGGGGCTGAGCCGCCGCATTTACGCCGGTGCCGACCTCTTCCTGATGCCCTCCAGGAGCGAGCCTTGCGGCCTTTCCCAGATGATCGCCATGCGCTACGGCGCGGTGCCCATCGTCCGCCGTACCGGCGGACTGGCCGACAGCGTGCATTCCTGTCAGGTGGGCCAGCCGGACGGCACGGGCTATCTTTTCGAGGACTATGACGCCGGGGCCATGCTGTCCGTCATCGGGCAGGCCACCGGACTTTACAAGGGCGACAGGGCGGGCTTTGCCGCCGTCCAGCGGCGGGGCATGACCGCCGACTTCAGTTGGACGCGCAGCGCCCGTCTCTATCACGATATCTATTCCAAGCTGTAAGGAGACAATCGCATATGACCTATACCAAGCATGATATGAAGGAGGCTATCATCCGCAAGCTGCGGCTGAATTACGGCTGCACCGAGCAGCAGGCCAGCGACGGCGAAATGCTGAAGGCCTGCGCCATGGTGCTGCGTGACATTATGGCCGAGCACGGGGTGGAGAGCCGGGAAAAGGCCGCCCGCGAGGGCGCCCGCCGGGTTCACTACCTGTCGCTGGAGTTCCTGATGGGCCGCAGCCTGATGAAGAATGCCTATAACCTGAACGTGCTGTCCCAATTGCAGGAGGCCATCGAGGAGCTGGGATTCAAGGCTGCCGATATTTTCGACATGGAGCCGGACGCAGGTCTTGGCAACGGCGGTCTGGGCCGTCTGGCCGCCTGCTATCTGGACAGCATGACCACGCTGGATATCCCCGCCGCCGGCTATTCCATCTGCTATGAGCTGGGCATCTTCAAGCAGAAGATCGTGGAGGGCCAGCAGGTGGAGCTGCCGGACAACTGGAAGGACCTGGGCGCCGCCTGGCTGCTGCCCAAGCCCGCCGAGGCCCAGGAGGTCCGCTTCGGCGGCAAGGTCCGGGAATTCTGGGACAACGGCCATCTGCACATTATCCATGAGGATGCCACCGTGGTCCAGGCGGTCCCCTGCGACATGGAGATCGCCGGCTACGGCACGGAGCATGTCAACGTTTTGCGGCTGTGGGATGCCCGGTCCACCAAGCCGGTGGATATGTCCCTGTTCTCCCGGGGCGAGTACCTCAAAGCCGCCGAAGAGGAGGCCATGGCGGAGACCATCGCCAAGGTCCTCTATCCGGAGGACAACCACGTGGAGGGCAAGAGCCTGCGTCTCAAGCAGCAGTACTTCTTCGTCTCCGCCACCATGCAGTCCATCGTGGCCAAGCACCTGGAGACCTGCGGCACCCTCCACAATTTCCATGAGAAGAACGTCATCCAGATCAACGACACCCATCCGGCCCTGGTGATTCCGGAGCTGATGCGTCTGTTCATCGATGACGCCGGCATGGACTGGGACGAGGCGTGGCGCATTACCACTCAGTCCGTGGCCTACACCAACCACACCGTTCTGGCGGAGGCGCTGGAGCGCTGGCCCCAGGATCTGTTCTCCCGTGTTCTGCCCCGAATTTGGCAGATTACCCTGGAGATCTCCCGCCGCTGGCAGGAGAAGGTGGAGGACTTCTACCACGATCCCCGCAAGACGGAGAAAATGGCCATCGTCTGGGGCGGCGAGGTCCGCATGGCGAACCTGTGTATCGCCGGCGGAATGGCTGTCAACGGCGTCAGCGGCCTCCACTCCGAGATCCTGCGCAAGGATGTGTTCCGGGACGCCTGCGGTATGGAACCCTGGAAGTTCCGCAACGTCACCAACGGCATCGACCACCGCCGCTGGCTCAGTGAGATCAATCCCCGGCTGGACAGCCTCATCAAGGAACTGACCGGCGGAGACGAGTACCTTCTGCACCCCCAGGCGTTGAAGAAGCTGGACGCCTTTGCCGACGACCGGACCGTTCTGGATCGGCTGGCCGAGATCAAGCTGGCCAACAAACGGGATTTCGCCGCCCATGCAAAAAAGACCCGGGGCGTGATCCTGAATCCGGACGCCATCTTCGACGTGCAGGTCAAGCGCCTGCACGAATACAAGCGGCAGCTTTTGAATGTGCTGCACATCATCGCGCTGTATCAGCGGCTGCAGGATGATCCCAATGCCATCACCCAGCCTCACACCTTCCTCTTCGGGGCCAAGGCGGCCCCGGGCTACGCCGTGGCCAAGCGGATCATCCACCTCATCAACTCCCTGGCCGACCAGATCGACCACGATCCCCTCTGCAAGGACAAATTGCAGGTGGTGTTCCTGGAGAACTACCGGGTCTCCCTGGCGGAACAGCTGATGCCCGCCAGCGAGGTCTCCCAGCAGATCTCCACCGCCGGCAAGGAGGCCAGCGGCACCGGCAACATGAAGTTCATGATGAACGGCGCCCTGACCATCGGCACCCTGGACGGCGCCAACGTGGAGATGCACCAGCTGCTGGGCGACGAGAACATGTTCCTCTTCGGCCTGCACTCCGACGAGGTGGAGCAGATGAAGCGGGAGGGCTATGTGCCCCAGCGGATCTACAACCGCTCCCCGGTGCTCAGCCGCTGCCTGGATGCCCTGCGCAACGGCTTCCGGGACGGCGTGCGCTACGACGATCTGTACCAGCGGCTGCTCTTCGGCGCCGGCGGCAGCCCTGCCGACGAGTATCTGCTTCTGGCGGATTTCGACAGCTACTGCCAGGCCTCCGACCGGGTGGTCCGGACCTATGCCGACCCCGTTCAGTGGAACCGCATGAGCCTGCACAACATCGCCCGCAGCGGCGTCTTTGCCGCCGACCGGGCTGTGGCGGAGTATGCGGACAACATCTGGCGGGTGCCCCACAGAAAATAAGCCCGATGCGGCGGAGCCGGTTTTTCCGGCTCCGCCGAAAAAATATCCCCCGGCCCGGGATTTTTTCCGGCGCCGGGGGATATTCCTGATAGAAAGGCCTTTCCACTCTGGAGCAAACGAGGTGAGACAAGTTGACGGACGCGGAATTCCGCCTGGCGGTGGAACGATATGGGGATATGCTGTTTCGGCTGGCATACAGCTGCACCCGCAGCCGGGCGGATGCGGAGGACGTGATGCAGGAGACACTGCTGAAGCTCTACACAGCCCAAAAAGCATTTGAATCACCGGATCACGAGAAAAACTGGCTGGTCCGGGTGGCGGTGAACGAGTGCCGGCACCTGCTGCGGACACCCTGGCGGCGCCGGACCGGGCCTCTGGAGGAGGCGGCGGATACGCCGGTGTGGGACACACCGGCCCAAAGCGAGCTGTTTCGCCAGGTGATGGCCCTGCCGCCTAAGTACCGGGCGGCCATTTACCTCTATTACTATGAGGGCTACGCCGTCCGTGAGATCGCCGCCCTGCTGGGAGCGAAAATTTCCACCGTCCAGACCTGGCTCCTGCGGGCCAGAGGGCAGCTGAAACTAAGATTGAAGGAGGCTGAAAGCCAGTGATTGATGAAAAACTGTATCGCGAGACCTTTTCCAGGCTGCGGGCCTCTGAGAAGGCAAAAGAGGAGGTCTTTCACAAAATGAAAAACAAAACCCACGCCCGGCGCCTGCCGAAGCTGCTGCGGACGGCAGCCATCGCCGCCGTGATGGCGATGGCCCTGGCCGTCACTGCCGGAGCGGTGAACTATGCCACGGACGGAGCGCTGTTCCGCCAATTCCGGATCATTGCCTGGTCGGGAGAGGATACCCTGCTGGCCCAGGATGAGGAGGGGAATCAGGTCCATATTACTGTGGACAGCTCTGCGCAGGATCTGGTCACCCGGGAGAACGGGCGGCTGATCCTCCATGCGGACCAGGATATCGATATCACCGAGGCGCTGGAGGAGACCGGGGCATACCACTATACCTATGAGGTGCTGACCGTCTGGGAGGATGGCAGTCAGGAGACCCGGACCGTCACCATCGATGTCACCGGTGATCTGGATGACTGGACTGTCACCCGCGGCAGCAACGCCCCGGAAAGGGCGGCGTGAGTGCCGGGCTGAAAAAATAGAAAACGCGGACAGGAAGAGCGTTCCTGTCCGCGTGTTACCGTTCTTTTGACAGCCCCAACAGATAGTCTGTGCTGACCCCGTAGTATTTGCTCAGCGTGATCAAATGGTGGATGGGCAGCTCATTTGCGCCGCGCTCATAGCGGGCGTACATGGTCTGCGACGTCCCCAGCACCTGGGCGATTTGTGTTTGCGTTTTGTCGGCATCCTCACGCAGATCCCGGAGGATCCGCACGTAGTCCATGTCGGTCATTGGTTGACCCTCCAATCCCATGGGATTTTGCGTTCGTTTACTAATGTAGCATAAAAACAGGGGATCCTTCCATCACAATACAAAATTTTACTACAAAAAATAGAAAAAACAGACAAAATAGAGGAAGATTTTGACTATTATTACAAATAATGGACAAAAACTTTGCGTAAATGAAACGCCGTGAAGCGAGGAAAACGGGCGGCTGTGCCAGAGAATACTTTACAATCCTCATTTTTATGGATATAATATTATTCGTATGTACTTTTCTGCCGAAACGGCTGGATTTTCAAAGGAGGGACCCGCCCGAGCCATGAGCAAACAGAAAAAGAAAGCGGCCCTGAGCCGGGAAGACGAGATGACAGGGGCCAAGCTCTTCGGCAAGCATGCCTCAGTGGAAAAGCGGCGGGCGCTGCTGGCCGTGACACTGGCGGTCTGCGCGATGCCCATGCTGCTGGGGTGGCGCTTTTGGAGTGAGATTCCCAGAGTTGTGGAGACCGGGCTGATCGGCCCTGGAGGGCAGGACGATTCTCTGCCGCGGTGGATGGTGGCGTTTGGGATGCCGGCCTTTATGTGCCTGATGGACGCGATTACCCACATGCAGCTTCATCTGAACCAAAAGCGTATGACCATTCCGGCCGCGCCGGTGCGCCTGCTGGGGCGGTGGGGATTTCCCGTTTTGTCCGTCATTTTCTGCAGCTGGCTGATTTTCCATTCTGCCGGACAGAAAATGCTGCAGCTGTCTTTTGTCACTCCCTGCGCGCTGGGCCTGCTGTTGCTGCTGCTGGGATCCCATATGTTTGACTGTCCCCTGGACAGCCGCCTGGCGCTGCGGTTTTCCGGCCTGGAGGAAAACCCCCTCCAGTGGAAGGCGGTTCACCGCTTTGCCGGATGGATCTGGATGCTGGCGGGTTTGGCGTTGATCGCCTGGACAATGGCCGTGGGAAGTCTCTCGCTGGTTATGCCGGCCATGGTGCTGGCGGCCTTTGCGGCGCCCTGGATCTTTGCCCGCAGCCGCAGCGGAAAGATGGATTGAAGAGAAAATCGAGAAAATAAGGAAGTAACGACTATGGAATATACACAGGGCGTCCGGTTTGATACGCTTTCCCTGTCTCCGGAGATCATGCGGGCCATTGAAAAGCGGGGGATCGAGGTGTCCACGCCGGTCCAGGCGGGCTGCATCCCGCCCATGATGGACTGGCAGGATGTGATTGCCAAGGCGCCTACCGGCACCGGCAAGACCTTTGCCTACGGCATTCCCATCGTGGAGCACGTAGACCCGGAGAACGAGAGTGTCCAGGCGGTGATTTTGGCGCCCACCCGGGAGCTTGCCATCCAGATCGCTGACGAACTGCGGGACCTGGCGGAGTTCAAGCCCGGCGTCCGTACCGTCTGCCTTTACGGCGGCCAGCCCATCGGCAGGCAGATCGACACGCTGAAAAAGCGCCCCCAGATCGTGGTGGCCACGCCGGGACGGCTCAGCGACCACATGAAGCGCCGCACCGTCCGGGTGGACACGGCAAAGACCGTGGTGCTGGACGAGGCGGACCGGATGCTGGACATGGGCTTCATCCACGACGTGACCCGCCTGCTGGACAAGATGAACAAGCGCAAAAACCTGGGCCTCTTCTCCGCCACCATTTCCCGGGAGGTCATGGACATCGCCTGGGTCTACCAGCGCGACGCGGCGGAGATCACCGTCCGGGAGGACGAGCAGAACAAGCCGGACATCAAGCAGTTCCGCATGGAGGTGCCCCAGAACGAGAAGGCCGACGCCATTGCCCGCATCCTGGAGGAGACCGGCTTCGACCGGTGCATGGCCTTCTGCAACACCAAGGGCTCCACGGAGCGGATCGCAAAGTTCCTGCAGATGCTGGGCGTGGACGCCGAGTGCATCCACGGCGATATCCCCCAGAAGCGCCGGGAGCAGGTCATGGACCAGTTCCGCCAGGGCAAGCTGCGGGTGTTCGTCTCCACCGACGTGGCGGCCCGGGGCATCGACGTGGACGACGTGGACATCGTGTTCAACTGCGACGTGCCCGACGAGAACCAGGACTACGTCCACCGGATCGGCCGCACCGGCCGGGCCAAGCGCCAGGGCGTGGCGGTGACCTTCATCTCCGACTACCCCGCCAAAATGCGCATCGACGACATCGCCCAAAAGACCCGGAACGAGATCGTCCCGGTGAAATTTGGCGAGGACGGCAAGCTGACCGTGGTAGAATAAAAGAGCGCCGGAAACCATGCGGTTTCCGGCGTTTTTTTGCTGCGCGGGGCGGTCCGTCAGGACGCCAGCAGGGTCTCCAGCTGGCTCCAGAACTCCTCCGGAGTGAAGGTGAGGATGTCGTAGGCGTTCTTCTCCGTCAGCAGCCAGCCGTCGCTGGTGAGAGTGAACTGGTCCTCTCCGGCGGTAAAAACACAGCTGTCTTTCGACGGGGTGGTGTCAATGGTACCAGTGGCCCGCTTCACCTTGGCCTGGTCCAGCAGATCCAGCAGCGCCTCCCGCTGCTGGTCGGTCAGGACCTGGGGGGACGCTCCGTCCAGACAGGACTCCACAGTCTCCGCCGTCCGCAGGGCGGAGGGCGTCACCGACGAGGCGCTAAGATCGGACAGGCGCAGCATCAGCAGCAGCGCCGCCACAAAAAAGATCACCACGGCCAGGCTCTTGGGCCGGTTATTCTTCAGAAACCGCCGGGAAAGGGCTTGGTTGACTGCCTGGACCTCCGGGTCCTCCATGGCGGCGCGCAGGTCCTCCGCGGTATCCGGCTTCTGGAAATTGTCCTTGTCTCCCATGGGGAATTCCTCCTTGCCGATCGGGTTTTCTTGAGTATACCACGGGGCGGCGAGTTTGTGAACAAACCTTAAAATTTGTAATTTTTTGTTACTTTTTCCGTGAAAGAACTTTACAAGGCTGCGAAAGTTCTTTATAATGTCTTTGCTTTGGAAGCTGTGAGGGTGCCGCGGAGCCGGCACCTCTTCTTTACTCCCAGGAAAGGAGCGATACGGATGAAGAAACAAACGCGATGGGCGTGTGTGCTGCTGGCGGCGGCGCTGTGCCTGAGCCTGCTGGCCGGATGCAGCGGCGGGGAGGAGGGCATGGATCTGTCCGTGTGTGTCGGTGCGGCGCCGGAGAGCCTGGACCCCATCTATGCAGTCAGCGCCGCGGACCAGACGATCCTGACCCACCTGTATGAGAACCTGATGCAGGCGTCCGTGGATGAAAACGGCGCCCTGACGGCGGTCAGCGGCATGGCGAAGAGCGCCGAGTCGGAGACTGACGTGGATGGCAACGTCACCTGGACCTTCCGCCTGCGCAGCGCAAAATGGTCTGACGGGAAGAAGGTCACGGCCGACGATTTCGTTTACGCCTGGCAGCGCCTGGCGGACCCGGAGCGGAATTCCCCCTATGCTTCGCTGCTGTCCATTGTGGCGGGCTATGAGGAAGCTCGGGCCAGCGGAGATATGAGCCTGCTGCGGGTGAGTGCTGAGAACGACTCCACTCTTGTGGTGGTACTGAACGGCAATTACGAGTGGTTCCTGACGCAGGTGTGCACGGCGACCGCTACCATGCCGCTGCGGCGGGATCTGATGGAGCGGTGGGAGCCGGAGGAGACCGGGGAGGATCAGGAGCAGTCTGCGGAAGAGACTGAGAGCACGGCGGAGACGGAAGAGGCGCTTTGGTGGAGTGACGTGTCCGCCCTGGTGACCAACGGCCCTTACCAAGTCAGCGGCTATACCCGGGACGAGAGCCTGACGGCCGCGGCCTATGAGGACTATTACGGCCGGCTCAAGGGCCCGGAGACGCTGACGTTCCGCTTTGCGGACACTGCGGAGGAGGCCTGGGCCCTGTATGAGGCGGGAACTGTGGATTTTGTGGGCGAACTGCCTCAGGAGCAGCTGGAGCTTCGGGCGGCGGACCAGACAAAGTCGCTGACAGCGGAGCTGAGCACCTATGCGGTGGTGCTCAACTGCGCCCGGGATCTCTTCGATGAGGCGGAGGTGCGCCGGGCGCTGACACTGGTCCTGGACCGGAATGCCCTGGCCCAGGCGGCGGGCACGGACGCCCGGGCGGCGGAGGGCCTGGTGCCTCCGGATGTGCCGGATAGTGACGGCACGGCCTTCCGGACGGACAGCGCTCTGCTGGACAACGACCCCAATCACTACGCCGACGCCTGCGCCCAGGCGGCGGAGCTGCTGTCCCAGGCCGGTTACGACGGCGGCCGGGGACTGGGGGATCTGGAATACCTGTATGTGGACGACGGTGCCGGCGCCGCGGCTGTGGCCCAGGCTCTGTGCCAGATGTGGAACCAGAAGCTGGACCTGCGGGTGACGGCCCGGGCCGTCACAGAGGAGGAGTTGTCCCAGGCTCTGGCGGAGGGCACGTTCACCCTGGCCGGAGTGGAACTGCGGGCGGTGGCCAACGATCCGGAATGCTTTTTGATGCCATGGGTCTCCAAAAGCGGGGAGAATATTGCAAATTATGCCAACAGCGCCTATGATACGCTGCTGTCCATCATCGCCAGCGCTCAGGACAGTACCGCCCGCAGCGGCTGCCTCCATGATGCGGAGGCCCTGCTGCTGGAGGAGGGCGTGGTGGCGCCTCTGTACACCACTGTTACCGGCTGGCAGCTGCGGGATACCCTGACAGGCCTGTGGCGGGACGGCCGCGGCTGGTTCCGCTTTGCCAGTGTCGTGGTCAGGAGCGTGTGAGGGTCTGTCGATCCATATAAAAAGCCGCGGCGCCTGTCAGGCGCCGCGGCTTTTTTCGTGCAGCAGTTGCTGGAAAGAGGGGAGATGTGTATAATGAGAGGACAAGACCCTTATAGAAAGGAGCATCCCATGCGATCTCAAACCCATTACCTGGAGACCGGCTCCCGGGATCCCGCCTACAACCTGGCTCTGGAGGAGACAGTGCTGCGCCGCCGTATTCAGGGCGACTATCTGCTGCTGTGGCAGAACGACAATACCATTGTTATCGGCCAGAATCAGAACGCTGAGGCGGAGATCAACCGGGCCTTTGTGGAGACTCACGGCATCCGCGTGGTACGGCGGACTACCGGCGGCGGTGCCGTGTATCACGACCTGGGAAATCTGAATTACTCCTTTATTACCGACGCCGGCGATGCCGAGCGGCTGACCATGGAGCGCTTTACCCGTCCGGTGGTGGAGGCGCTGCGGGGGCTGGGCCTCCAGGCGGAGGCCTCCGGCCGCAACGACATCCTTGTGGAGGGCCGCAAGGTCTCCGGTACGGCCCAGCGCCTGTTGGGAAAGCGCATCCTGCATCACGGTACGCTGCTCTTTGACGCAAACCCGGAAATGGTGGCCGGTGCGCTGAATGTGGACCCCACCAAATTTCAGTCCAAGAGCTCCAAGTCCGTACGCAGCCGTATCGGCAACATCCGTACCTTTTTGAAAGAGGACATGGATCTGCCGGCCTTCTGGGCCTATCTGAAGGAGGCGCTGGCGGGTGACGGATTGACGCCGGATTGTCTCACGGCGGAAGAACTGGCTGAAGTGGAGGAGCTGCGCCGGGAGAAGTATGACACCTGGGAATGGACGTTCGGCCGGTCTCCGCGATACAGCATGACCAACCGCCGCCGCTGGGAGGGTGGATCTCTGGAGCCCCATCTGGAAGTGGAGAAGGGACTTATCAGCGGCATCGTGTTTTACGGAGATTTTTTGGCGCTGCGTCCTCTGGAGCCAGTGACGGGGGCGCTGCTGGGGTGTCCCTTCCGCCGGGAGGCGGTGGCCGCGGTCCTGGATCGCTTTCCGCTGTCCCAGTATTTTGGAGCCATTACCCGGGAGGAGATTCTGGATACGCTGTTCCACCCGGCTGGTGAGGATGAATGATCCTTATTGGACCATATGCTTTGAAGAATATTCAAACGGTGCCCTTTCCGGCTTGGAAAGGGCACCGTTTGTGTGTGATCATTTGGAATTGAAGGCCCGGTACAGGTCCAGCAGATCGTAGCAGCTGTTGACATGGGTCTGAATGGCGGAGGAGAGCAGCAGCTCGTCTCCGGTAGCCAGAGCGTCCACCATCTGCACGTGGTGCTGAAGCGTCATCTCCCGATGGCGGTCCGGCTGATTGGTGCGGAAAAAGAAATAGAAGATGGCGGCCACAGACCAGTTGGCCTTGTACAGCTCCAGCAGCTGCTTGTTTCCTGCCAGTTCAATATACTTGGAGTGGAAACGAAACTCCACATTTTCCGCTTCGGCATCCCCCTTTTCGTAGGCGCCGTGAAATCCATCCAGCATCCTGCGCAGTTCCGTCAGGGTCTCCGGCTGGGCGGCCACTGTTCGCAGCGCACCGGATATGGCATAGAGCTCCATCATTTTGCGGACTTCCAGCACATCCTGCACCTGCTCGGGAGACATTTTTGCCACCACCATGCCCCGGCGGGGAATGGCCTCTACCAGGCCAAGCGATACCAGCCGGTTGATGGCGGAGATCACTGGCGTGCGGCTGATGCCGAGAGAGTCTGAAATCTCCTGGGTGGTGAGCTTTGTGCCAGGGGGGTACTCCCCGCTCTGGATACGGGCGCGGATCTCATTGAGGGCATAATCCAGCATCGATCCGGTTGGCTTCACGGCAGGTCCCTCCTTGTCAAAAATGGTGCGCGGTCCAAACGACGCGCACCTTCGTTACGTTTTTTCTATTATAGAGGAAAAACGCCAAAAAGTAAATGCAAATTTTGCCTCTTACAAGGTAAATCTCACAAAACCTTTATGGCGCTGACCTTTAGTCAAACGTTTCCTCCTGCAGGGGCTCCAGCAGCAGCCGTGCATCGGGAATGGTGATGAGTTTGCCCAGAGCCCGCCGGGCGGCCAGCCGATAGCCCCAGCGGTCATCCTCCTGAAAGGGCAGATGCCAGATCAGCAGATGGCGGGGCCGGATGCTCTCGATAACAGCTCTGCCCCGGGGAAGAGTCAGCCAGGGAAAATTCAGGATGGCCAGATCGATGGGCTCGCCGCCTACGAATTTCACCAGCGCGGGGCTGGCTACGGCGCAGTCGCCCGCCAGCAGCACCCGGAAATCCCCGCTCCGGAGAATACAGCCGTAGTTGGCAACACGGGCGTACTGGGCGCCCTCGTGGGGCAGGGGGGCGAAGCGCAGCTCCAGACCCGCAAGGCTCATGCGGCTTTCGCCCTCCAGCAGGATCTGATCGGGTAAATGGGGCTCTGGCAGTACCAGTTTTGCCCGGGGCCACAGCCGCTGGGCCTCCTTCAGCAAAGGGATGGAGCAGTGGTCGGGGTGGCAGTGACTGCACAGGATCAGGTCCGGGTCGTAGAAGGCCCGGGTCTGCTCAAGAGCCGCCATCAGAGCGGGAGAAATGGTGGAAAATCCGGGAACCTGCTGGCGGTGCATGGCGTCGTACCAGATGCGGGCGGGCCCCAGTGTCAGGGCGCCGCCGGCGTTGGCGCTGAGCGTGACGGTACAATGAGACATGGGAGAACTCCTCTTTTCTATTATCGGTAAAGATCCCTGCATTTTGAGTACAAAATGCAAAATTCAATTTTTATTTAAAATTTAATGCATATAGCACAAAGCAAGGTAAAATTTTCGGCTGTTATCACGAGTATACCACAAATCGGACAAAAAGGAAGTACTATTCCCTTATTTTTTGATTTTTTTGCTGAAAAGATGAACTTTACGCAAAATTAGGCAACGGCTTGCCGAGAAAAAAGCTCAATACAAAATCTGCTTTTGTGATTGCCAATTTTCCGGGGCGGTGTTATAATTTTGAAAGTCGATGGAGAGGGATTCTCTCCATCCGCGTGCCCAAGTGAGTGTTGCGGGAGAAAGAGTTCTGGGTTCAGAAGAGACTTTTGAATGGATATGTGGTGAATAAATATTCAAAAGCTGCTTTCGCGGCACCGCGCTGGGAGGAAAATCGCATGAATGTGAGGAAGGGAATGATTTCATGAAAGCCTACAAAAAGATCATGGGAGGCATCGCCGAGCTCGAGAAGATCGTCACCAGTCTCGTTTTGACGTTTGTCACCCTGATCACCTTTGCGAACGTGGTCGTTCGGAAGCTGAGCGACAGCCAGTTCGCCTGGACGGAGGAATTGGTCATCAACCTGTTCGTCCTGCTGATCATGCTGGGCTGCGGCCTGTGCACCCGGGAGGGCAGCCTCATCAGCCTCTCCTTGATCTTCGACCGTCTGAAGGTCGGCGGCAAGAAGGTCCTGGTGGTCATCACGACCATTGTGAATACCGTGTTCTGGGTGCTTCTGCTGTGGACCGGCTGGGAGAAGGTCCTCTCTCAGATCGCCTCCGGCAAGCACACCAACTCTCTGGGCTGGCCCGAGTGGGTGTTCACCATTTTCCTGCCGATCGGCGCAATTTTCCTGATTTTGCATACCATTGAGTATCTTGTGGACGTCCTGCACGGGGACGCGGACTGTGTGAAGGAAGAGGGAGGAAACGACTGATGATTAACTTTATTCTGTTTGGCTCCTTCTTTGTGATGCTGTTTTTGAACATTCCCATCTGCGTCAGCCTGGGTATGTCCTCCATCTTCGCCATGTTCTGTTCCGGCGATATGCTCTCCATCGTCCCCACCAACGTCTACAACGGCATGGCCAAGTTCCTGCTGCTGGCCATTCCGTTCTTCGTCCTGTCCGGCAACATTATGGCTAAGGCCGGCATTTCCACCCGCCTGGTTCAGTTCATTGACGACTGCATTGGACATCGCCGCGGCGGCATCGCCATCGTGTGCGTGGTGGTGGCCTGCTTCTTCGGCGCCATTTCCGGTTCCGGTCCGGCCACCGTGGCGGCTCTGGGCATCATCCTGATCCCCGCCATGATCAACCGCGGCGGCTTCTCCGCTCCGTTCTCCTCCGCCATGATGGCCAGCGCATCCTCCATCGCCATCGTTATCCCGCCCTCCATCGCGTTCGTGGTGTACGCCTCCATCACCGGCGTCTCCGTGGGCGACATGTTCATGGGTGGTATCATCCCCGGCATCATGATGGGCATTGCCCTGGTGGTGGTCATCATGATCGAGGTCCGCAAGAAGGGCCTGACTGCTTCCCGCGAGAAGGCCTCCTGGGGCGCCCGCTGGAAGTCCTTCCGCACCGCGTTCTGGGGATTCCTGATGCCCGTTATCATTCTGGGCGGTATCTACGGCGGCATCTTCACTCCCACCGAGGCCGCTGCCGTGTCCGTGGTGTACGGCCTGCTGGTCGGTATGTTCATCTATCGCGAGGTCAAGCTCCGCGACCTGTATGATCTGCTGGTGGATTCCACCAAGACCACCGGCGGTATCATGCTCATCATCGGCGCTGCTACGCTGTTCTCCTATGTCTGCACTGTGCACGGCATCTCCGGCGCTGCGCAGAATCTGCTGCTGAGCATTTCTGCCAACAAGTACATCTTCCTGCTGATCGTCAACATCATCTTCCTGATTGCCGGCTGCTTTGTGGACGCCAACTCCGCCATGTACATCTTCATCCCCATCATGTACCCTGTCGCCACTCAGCTGGGGATTGATCCCATCCACTTCGGCGTTCTGTCCACCGTGAACCTGGCCATCGGTCAGGTGACCCCGCCCGTGGGCGTGAACCTGTTCGTGGCCATCGGCGTCAGCAGCAAGCTGCAGGACGTCCGGGACAAGACCAGAGTTACCATCGAGACCATCTCCAAGGCCGTGTGGCCCCAGATTGTGGCCTGCGTCGTGGCTCTGCTGCTGGTCACCTACATCGAGCCCCTGTCCACCATCCTGCTGTTCAAGGCCTAAGTTCCATCCCTGTCGGTCTGTGATCACGTAAGTGATATCAGATAAATCCCAAGCACAATGTTTAAGGAGGAAAACCCATGAAAAAGTTTCTTGCACTGATCCTGGCTCTGGTGATGTCCCTGAGCCTCGTCGCCTGCGGCGGCGGTGACACCGCCACTGAGGAGACTACCGATGATGCCGCCGGCACCGAGGAGGGCGGCACCACCTTCGAGAAGCAGACCTGGAAGTTCACCTGCTCTGCTACCGAGAACACCCCCTGGGCTGACATGGGCCGCGAGTTCGGCGAGCTGGTCAGCGAGGCTACCGGCGGCGCTGTGACCGTTCAGGTCTTTGCCGCCGACCAGCTGACTGCCGGCAACCAGACCGAGGGCATTCAGGGCGTTATGGACGGCACCATCGAGCTGTCCGCTCACTCCAACATCATCTACTCTAGCTTCGACCAGCGTCTGAACGTTGTGTCCCTGCCCTTCCTGTTCGACTCCTTCGACGATGTCGACGCCAAGCTGGACGGCGAGGCCGGCGCAGCTGTGGGCGAGGTCGTGGAGAGCATGGGCCTGCACCTGCTGGGCATTGCTGAGAACGGCTTCCGTCACGTTACCAACAGCGCCCGTCCCATCGAGTCTCTGGCCGATATGAAGGGCCTGAAGATCCGCGTGGCCGGTTCCGAGCTGCTGAACGAGGAGTACACCGCCTGGGGTGCCAACTGGACCAACGCCAACTGGTCCGAGGTTTACACCGGCCTGCAGACCGGCACCTATGACGGCCAGGAGAACCCCCTGCCCACCGCTGACGGCGCTTCCATCGCTGAGGTTCAGAAGTATGTCACCTACTGGACCGGCGTGTATGACTGCATCTTCTTCACCATGAACGGCGATCTGTACAACTCCCTGTCTCCCGAGCTGCAGGCCATCGTTGACGAGTGCGGCCAGAAGGCTGCCCAGAGCCAGCGTGAGAAGGAGCGTGCCATGGACCAGGAGATCCTGGACAAGTGGGCCGCCGCTGGTGTCACTGTCACCGAGCTGAGCGAGGAGGCCGCTGCTGAGTTCAAGGAGGCTGCTGCCTACATCTATGAGGATCAGAAGTTCGTGGACATGATGACTCCCGAGCTGATCGCTGCTTTCACCGCCGAATAAGCTTGCGCGACTTACGCAACCGCTCCGGCGTTTGCAGACTGCGCTGAATCGAAAAAACGTGGCTGCAGGCGACTGTCGCCACGTTTTTTCGAATCAAAATTCAAAAATAACCAGTATTTTCCACAAAAAGCAGGAAACATTCCGCAATACAAATTAAAAACACCGATCAAATCGGCAGAAGGGAGTTCTTTCCTATGGCAGCAACGAAAGCGAAGGCTGAAAAGTACACCAAGGAACAGGCGGCCAAGTTCTACGAGACTATGTGCACCATCCGCAAGTTCGAGGAGACCGTCAAGCACGATTTCCTGGCGGGTGAGATCCCGGGCTTTGTCCACCTGTACATCGGCGAGGAAGCCATTGCCACCGGCGTGTGCGCCGCCCTGCGGCAGGATGACATGATCGAGTCCACTCACCGCGGCCATGGTCACTGCGTGGCCAAGGGCGCCGATGTGAACCGCATGATGGCTGAGATCTACGGCAAGAAGACCGGCCTGTGCCAGGGCCGCGGCGGCTCCATGCACATTGCTGACTTCTCCGTGGGCATGCTGGGCGCCAACGGCGTCGTGGGCGGCGGCTACAACCTGGCCACCGGTGCCGCCCTGGCCAACAAGATGATCCTGAAGAACGACAAGGTCTCCGTGGTGTTCTTCGGCGACGGCGCCTCCAACCGCGGTACCTTCCACGAGGCCATGAACGTGGCTTCCGCCTGGAAGCTGCCCGTCATCTTCGTCAACGAGATGAACTGCTGGGCTTCCACCACTCCCTACCGCACCACCTGCAACGTGGAGAACATCTCCGACCGCGCTGCCGGCTACCATGTGCCCGGCGTCATCGTGGACGGCCAGGACGTGTTCGCCGTGTATGAGGCCGCCAAGGAGGCTGTTGCCCGCGCCCGCGCCGGCGAAGGCCCCACCTTCATCGAGGCCAAGACCTACCGCATCGAGGGTCACTTCGTGGGCGATCCCGAGCTGTATCGTGACCACGCCGAGACCCAGAAGATCTACCACGACACCGATCCTCTGAAGATGTTCCGCGCCAAGGCCGCCAAGCTGAAGCTGATGACCGCCGCCGAGTGCGACGAGCTGGACGCCAAGTGCGACGCGAAGATCAAGGCCGCCAAGGAGTTTGCCCTGAGCAGCGAGTATCCCGATGCGTCCGAGTACATGAAGTACGTCTATGTGGACTAAGGCGAAGGAGGAACGAAACGATGCGTAAGATCACATTTGCACAGGCCACCCTGGAAGCGATGGCCGAGACGATGGCAAAAGACGATAAGATTTTCGTTATGGGCGAGGACCTGGCCCGTCAGGGCGGTATCTTCGGCCAGTTCAAGGGCCTGCCCCAGCAGTTCCCCGGCCGCGTGCTGGATACCCCGATCTCCGAGACCTTCATCATCGGCGGCGGCGTGGGCGCTGCTCTGGCCGGCGCCCGTCCCGTGGTGGATATGCACTTCGCCGACTTCATCGGCGTGCCCATGGACGAGGTGTTCAACCAGATGGCCAAGGCCCGCTACATGTTCGGCGGTCAGGCTAAGGTGCCCCTGGTGCTGCGCGCTCCCGACGGCATGACCATCCAGGGCGCCGCCCAGCACTCCCAGTGCGTGGAGGCCTGGTTCACCCACATCCCCGGCGTTCAGGTCGTGGCTCCCTCCAACCCCTATGACGCCAAGATGGTGCTGAAGGCCGCCATCGAGAGCGACGATCCCGTCATCTACTTCGAGAACAAGATCCTCTACAAGGAAAAAGGCGAGGTTCCCGAGCTGGCCGACGAGGTGCCCTACACCATCGGCAAGGCCCGCGTGGAGCGCGAGGGCTCTGACGTGACCATCGTGTCCTACTCCATCGGTATGAAGAACGCCCGCGGCGCCGCGGACCTGCTGGCCAAGGAGGGCATCAAGGCCGAGGTCATCGACCTGATCACCCTGTCTCCCTGGGACAAGGAGACCGTGCTCAACAGCGTGAAGAAGACCCACCGGCTGTGCATCGTCCACGAGGCGGTCAAGCAGGGCGGCTTCGGCGCTGAGATCGCCGCCACTGTGGCGGAGGAGGCCCTGGAGTATCTGGACGCCCCCATCCTGCGGTACGGCGCTCCCTTCTGCCCCATCCCCTTCGCTCCCACGCTGGAGAAGATGGTTCGTATCTTCCCGGAGGACCTGGTCAAGGGCATCAAGGGCATGTTTTAATGCCTGTTGAAAAGGAGATTTTCAAGTATGGCAACTGAAGTATTGATGCCCAAGCTCGGCCTGACCATGACCGAGGGCACCATTGAAGAATGGAAGTTCAAGGAAGGCGACACCGTGAAGGCCGGAGACGTGCTGTTCTCCGTGGCCACCGATAAGCTGACCAACGACGTGGAGTGCGACACCGACGGCGTGCTGCTGAAGA
>OLGB01002634.1_pt1 | contig 18600 bp, 13 predicted proteins | sample 1605691 | NCBI WGS metagenome assembly OLGB01 (sample SAMEA3888925, study PRJEB22519) | human gut metagenome | biome: human gut; feature: human-associated habitat; material: faeces | place: Denmark | collected 2010 | reverse complement strand
GACACAAACTCGAGATGCGCAAAGAGCGTGCGCAGAAATGGAGATTAGTGTGAAACAAACCTCTGATTTGTGCCTGCGCGCACCGGGCACAAACTGGGCAGGTGCAAGGACGTGCGCAGAAATGAGGAGCAACATGATTAACGAAACGATTTCAATGCAGATGCCCGGTTCCCTGCCGGAAAGCAGATTGATTACCTATATTCAGGATACGTACCCGGAGGTGGATATTCCATCCAGACCTCTGGTGCTGATTTGCCCGGGCGGTGCTTACGCCTACACATCCCCAAGAGAGGGAGAGGCTTTTGCCATGCAGTTCCTTTCCATGGGCTTTCATGCGGCGGTGTTAAAGTATTCCTGTGCGCCTGCAGTATATCCTACGGCGCTGACAGAGCTGGCATCGGCAATTAAGCTGATTCGGGAAAAGGCTGACGAGTGGCATGTGGATAAGGTGATTGTACTGGGGTGCTCCGCAGGAGGACATCTGGCAGCCAGCATGGGCGTATTCTGGCAGGAGGCATTTCTGGCAGAGGCAGTTGGGCTGAAAGCGGAGGAAAATGAAATACTGCGTCCGGATGGAATGATACTCTGTTATCCGGTGATTACCTCCGGGGAGTTTGCCCACAGAGGCTCCATGGATAATCTGCTGGGAGCGGACAGATGTATGGATGCAACATGGCTGGAAAAAATGTCACTGGAAAAGCATGTGACAGAAAAGGTGCCGAAGGCATTTATCTGGCATACCTTTACGGATGGGTCTGTACCGGTGGAAAATTCCCTGATGTTTGTGAGCGCGCTGAGGAAGGCAGGAGTGAACACGGAATTTCATATGTATCCGGTGGGAGGACACGGTCTGGGACTGGCAAACCGCCTTACCCAGAATCCCGGCGGCACGGCTATTCAGGAGGAATGTACTTCCTGGATTACTCTGGTAAAGACATGGCTGGAAAAGCAGTTTGTAGAAACAGAGCAGGGCGGTAACAGGGATTCACTCAGCTAAGGAGAGTGCATGAATTATATTGTATTTGATTTGGAATGGAACCAGAGCAGTACCGGAAAAGCGGCGGAGGTGGAAAATCTTCCCTTTGAGATTATTGAAATCGGTGCTGTGAAGCTGGATGAGAATGGAGAAACCCTTCAGGAGTTCAGCCGTCTGATTCGTCCTGTCGTATACAGGGAAATGAATCAGATTACAGGAGAATTGGTTCATTTACAGATGAAAGAGCTGGAAAAGGAAAAGACTTTTCCGGAGGTTATCCATGATTTTCTGGACTGGTGTGGTACGGAACCCTTTCTGTTCTGCACCTGGGGAAGCCTGGATTTGACGGAATTACAGAGAAATATGGCATTTTACCATATGGAAGCCCTTTCTGAGGGGCCGATTGCCTTTCTGGATGTGCAGAAGCTGTTCAGTCTTGCCTATGAGGATGGAAAGAGCAGAAAGGCGCTGGAATATGCGGTGGACAACAGGCAGTTAAAGAAGGATGCACCCTTTCACCGTGCGATTGGGGATGCTGTTTATACAGCAGAAATTTTCCGGGAGATTTTCCGGGAAAAGCATGAGGTGCTGGCGCGGATTTCCTTTGATGTATTCCACCCGCCGGTGGACAGAAAAGCGGAAGTAAAGGTACAGTTTGATACCTACATGAAGTATATTTCCAGAAAATTTGACAGCAAGGCAGAGGCTTTTGCAGACAGGGAGGTATCCTCCAGCAAATGCTATCTCTGCCATAGAAACCTCCGGAAAAAGGTGAAGTGGTTCAGCATCAATGGAAGGCATTATTACTGTCTTGCCTATTGCGAGAAGCATGGCTATCTGAAAGGAAAAATCCGAATCAGAAAGTCAGAAGACGGAAAAATTTATGTGGTAAAAACAACAAAGCTTATCTCTGAGGAGGAAGCGGAGGCAATACGGGAAAGAAGCCGGAAAGCAAGGGCGACTTCTTAATCCCGGAATCTTCTGGAACGGGGCATTTTTAATGTCCGGTTCCTTTTTCTTCGCTTTTTCCGCCAGCTCTTTCTGGTATTCCGTCCCGGAAAGGCATAGTTTTTCAAAAATGCCCTGAAAAGAAGGAAAAGTACAATCAGCAGCAAAATTCCCGCAATGATGGTAAAAAGCCGTAAAATATTTACAAATATTACGGAAGAATCTGCTTGGGAGGATGCAGGCTGAGTTTCAGAGGCTTCCTCTGAAAGTCCGTCAGAGGTATCAAACAGGCTTTGCTGCTTCTTTTCTCCGGCAAAATTAACCCGCACTGTTCCAATGTTGACGCCGTGGTAGGTATAGGTAATCAGAGCCGCTTCGTTTTCTCCCGCTGTTTCATAGGAAATGACGGACTGGGTATCCTCGAAGGAGGCTGTTCTTGGCAGGACAATAAAATCATCTTTGTTAAGGGAAAGAAAAGGAGTGGAGCTGCCAAGGATATCATTTCCACCATAAAACAGTCCGTCCTCTTCAATGTTGAACTTGTTTTCCGTCTGGGATACATTTACCTTTTCAAAGTTGGAAAAGCCGTACTGGAAAAGAGAAATGGTATCCTCATACTGATAGGGGGCTTCATCCTTTAAAACAACGCAGATAAGCCGCATGCCGTCCTTTTCCGCACAGGAAACAAGGCAGCTTCTGGCATCTGCGGTATAGCCGGTTTTACAGCCCACCAGATATTCATAGGCATATTCACCACCGGGAATAATTTTCATCAGGTTGACTTCCAGCTTTCCCTGGGGCAGCTTTTCCGTGGCGGGAAATTCCATCCGGCGGGTGAGGGTAATCCGGCACAAAAGCTCATTGGAGAAAAATGCCCGTCCAATCATGGCAAGGTCATAGGCGGTAGTGTAATGGTTTTCATCCGGCAGGCCGTTGGGGTTGGAGAAATGGGTATTCAGGCAGCCAAGCTCTTTTGCCCGCTGATTCATCATTTCCGCAAAAACGGACCAGTCTGTTGTCCCGGTAATATGTTCTGCCAGAGCGTAGCAGACTTCATTGGCAGAACGAATCAGGATGGCATTCAGGCATTGTTCTACGGTAAGCTCCTGTCCCACATCCATGGCAATATGGCTGCTGTCCCTGGGGGTATCGAAAATGGCATCATGGGAAAAGGAAACGATGTCATCCAAATCGCAGGTTTCTGCTGCCATCAGGGTAGTTAAAATTTTTGTGGTGCTGGCGGGATATTCTTTTTGATGAATATTTTTCTCATAAAGAATGGTTCCGGTTTCCGCCTCGATTAAAATAGCGGCTTCCGCACCAACAACAGGACCGGTGGGCCAGTTTTCCGTCTGGTTGGAAGTAATGGGAAGAGCGCGGTTGACCTCTAAAAGTGCATCCCCGGTGAGGGTTTCTGCCCGGGAGGAAAATCCGGGAGCAAGGGACAGGCTGCAGGCTGCAGCCAATGCTGATATTAATAAACTTCTTTTCATGGGAATCTCCAATTCTGAAGGATTTAGTCTGTAACGGTGTCTTGTAACAGCTATTATGGGTATTTTATCACAATATGGCGTTGGAGGGCAAAAGATTCTAGGCACAGATAAAAATATCTGCTACAATATTATAGCAGCTGGAGTGAAGAGGTACAGGGTTAAGGAGGGCAAACGTTTTGAAGCATAAATTAGTGTTACAATATCCGTCATCCTGGTGGCATGATATGTGGAGAGAAGGTTTGCCGGTTGGAAATATACTTATTACCCAGAAGACGGAAAAGGGATTTAAGCATTTTGAACGGGGACTGGATTTGGAGAAAGCGCTGGCATACCAGCAATGGTCAGACAACGGAATACAGATGCGCAGGGAGGTCTTTGTTTCCCGGGCAGAGGATATAGTCGTGTATCATCTGACCGCGGATACAGAAAAAGGAAGCGATTATCATGTGGAATTGGAAACCTACCGGAATGACGGAGAAAATGTCCGGGAGGCAATGCAGGAAATATGGGATAGTGAGCAGAAGAGGGTCTGTATAGAGGGAGTCCAGATGGCACACCCCATGCCGACAACAATCAATTCTACAATAGATTTGGCTATTTTAAAGGAGTTTTTCGGAAATCTGCTGGAGTTTTCAGAGAAATCTGGCTGTATGGAGTTCCCGGCAGAAACATTTTTCAATTTGACATCAGGAGGGTGAAGCAGAATGAATAAGTCTATCAGAAAAAGAAGCCGCTCCATCAGGCAGCCGCTGATTTTGATTTTACTGGTAATCAGTCTGGTACCACTTCTGGGTATCGGGCTGTTTGTCATATACAGAGGTATTACACTGGCACGTTACCAGATGAACAGGCAGGAGCAGGAGTATCTGGAGAAAACAAGCATGAGACTGGAAGCATGTATGCAGGATATGGAAACCTATTTCTCCTCAGCATCTGCGCAGGAAAATCTACAGAAATATTATTATCAGAAGCTGGACTACAGGGAATATTCCTCTTTGATAGCGGTTCAACGGATGTTCAGAAATTTTTTGGAGCAGCAGAGCCTGATAGACAGTGTATATTATGTCAGTTTTGAGAACAACTTTTTTATCGGGAGTCAGTCTGCGGATTATTTTGAAGAGAAATCAGGAGAGCTTTTACAGGAAATTGTAAAGGGGAGTAATAAAACTATTTTCTGGGAGTATATTCCGGCATGGGAGGGGTTTATGCGTTCCATGAAAAAAAGTACGGTAAACATTCAGGGACTTACCATGTTTATTAAATCTCCGATGTATAACACTAACAATGAAAGTGCTGTTCTTGTAACAATGTCCCAGAGTAAGCTGGAGGAAATGTTTTTCCGGACAGAGGAAAGAGGGCAGGTTATTATAGCAGATGATACCGGAAAGGTACAATTTTCATATCTCCCGGACAGAATAGGTACCAGTCTGTCAGACTCAGGTGTCCTGATGATGGCGAATCTGGAGGGGGAGAGCGGAAGTGATTATATACAGCTTGCGGACGGAAATTATTATGTAAACTATCTCCGAGGAGAGAATGGCTGGTTATATCTGACAGTAAGCAATGCGAAAACGATTGAATCAGATATGCACCAGATGCTGGTCATTTATCTTATAACAGGGTCGGGAATTGTGGCTATTCTGGTTACTATGGCTATTTTGATTTATAAATGGCTTTATACACCTATTTTACGTCTGACCCGGAAAACAGGCGGATTAGAGAATAGTTTGAAGACAGGGGGAAATGAATTTACCATTATTGAGGAAGGCATGAACAGTCTGATTTCCCAGAAGCAGATGATGGAAACACAGATTTCCTTCTTCCAGAATGGTATGAAAGAGCTGTTTTTTATCAAGCTGATTCGAGGATTTCTGCAGGAACCGGCAGAAATCAGGAAAGAGGGACAACAGGCAGGGATAGAGGAAAATTACTCTGCCATGGCGCTGCTGATGTTCCATTTCAGACAGTCCGACAAAAAAACGCAGGAAGAGCTTGTGGGGCTGATGAAAAAAATTTATGCGATGCTGCCGCTGCAACAGATTATTATAAGCACAACCTTCCAGGGGTTCTGGGTGGTATGGCTGGGGGGAATGTGCAGTGTGTCTGAGTTTTTACAGGAAATGCTGGAAATACAGTGTAAGCTTGAGGAACAGTTTCCGGAGGGGATTTTGTTACGCAATAGCGAAATATTTACGGATTTTACGCAGTTGAGGACTACATTTTACAGAACGATGGCTGCTTTTGCTTATCAGGCAGACAGGGAAGAAAATATACAGGTTATTGCAGCAGATAATATGTATGAGCATGGTTTTCCGGAACAGCTGAGCGAACAACTGGTGCTGGCAGTTAAAAATGGTAATTTAACGGAAGCGGAAATGATATTGGACAGAATACTGAAAGCGATTTTCCGGAAAAAGAAGGAGCCGGTACTTTATGAGGTATATATTATCCGGCTTGCGGCAGTTCTGCTTGCGATGCTGGAGGAGCCGGATATGGAACCGGAGCACCTGTATCAGATTTTACCTCAGCCTCTGTTGGGAAAAATATCTGAAATTTGTGACAGATATTCTGCAAAGGATGTATTCTTCCAGGAGATAATTGTGCCGATTGCGGACAAGGCGGCAGAAGACCGCAAAAAAGACATGGATGGACTGGGAGAGAGGGCACTTGCGCTGATTCGCAGGGAGTTCAGTCTGGATTTGACATTGGAAAGCTGTGCCAGGAAACTGGGGTGTGAACCGATGTATCTCTGGCAGGTATTCCGTGAGCAAAATCATGTAACCTTTTCTCAATACCTGGAGGATTACCGGTTACAGAAGTCAGTAGAATGTCTGATGACTACTGATGCTTCCGTAAAAGAAATTGCGGAAGAATTTGGGTATGCAAATTCCCAGAATTTTATCCGGAGCTTTAAGAAAAAAACAGGGTGTACACCCGGTCAGTATCGGGAAAAGAACAGATAAAAATAAGCACATAAAAAAATCCTGCAGACAATCTTTTTGGTCTGTGGGATTTTTTATACGCAAAAAGTCCTTAAAAATCAATGGATTCAGAAGATGATTATGCAAATTACACAAATGATTATTGATATTTATAAAGCAACTGTGCAAAAATACAAATACACAAGGAGCAAAAAATAACGAAAGCAAAAAAAAGTCATAAAAGAAAAAACAAAAAGCAGAAAAAAGGAGGCAAAAAGAACGGTGGGAGAAAAAACAAAAATGTTACCCGCACAACAAAAGACAGATGATAGAAAGCGGAAGCGAAAACAGATATTGCATCGTATCCGGATGGATAAATGGCTGTATATTTTGATGATACCGGGATTGCTGCATATTCTTATTTTCAGATATGTCCCTATGTATGGTGTACTGATTGCATTTAAAGACTATAATCCCTATACAGGTTTTTTTGACAGTCAATGGGTTGGCTTCAAGCATTTTATCCAGTTCTTTAACAGTGCGAATTTTAAGAATCTGTTTACGAATACTTTATGGATATCCCTGTTAAACCTGGCGCTCTCTTTTCCAGCACCTGTTATTCTGGCAGTGCTGATAAATGAACTCAGGCTGCCGAGGGTAAAGAAAGCTGTACAGACCTGTGTATATATTCCACATTTTCTCTCATGGGTAATTGTGGCAAGCCTTACCTCCACAATCTTTTCCATGGATGGTGTGATTAACCGTATGCTGACCGCAAATGGCATGGAATCGGTTAAGTTTTTAACTTCTACTACGTTGTTCCGCCCTATGATTATCGGGCAGACAATCTGGAAATCGGCAGGCTGGGGAACAATTGTATTTCTGGCGGCTATGGCAGGAGTGGATTTGCAGCTTTATGAAGCAGCAATTGTGGATGGCGCAACACGTTTCAGACAGGTCTGGCATATTACGCTGCCGGCGATTCGGAATACTGTTGTCATTATGTTGATTCTTCGTCTGGGCTCAGTGCTGGATACCGGCTTTGAACAGATTTATCTGATGAGTAATGCCTTGAATCGTACTGTATCAGAAACCTTTGATACGTATGTTTATACGATTGGTATTACTCAGGGCTCCTTCAGTATGGCAACGGCGGTTGGTTTGTTTAAATCGGTGATTGGAATTGTACTGATATTCGGCTCCAATGCTCTGGCAAAAAAAGTTGGCGATTCCGGAATATTCTGACAAATTATTTTGAAAAATGTATAGACAGGAGATGAGTATTGAAAATGAAAAAGCAAGCAAACAGGTCTAAAAGGCTGAAACAGAATGATACCATCTGGTCAAGAATCTTTGATGTCTGCAATGTAATAGTTTTAATTGCCTGCGGTTTTATTACGGTAGCACCATTTATTTATGTATTTGCCTGTTCGGTGGCAACGGAGCAGGAAATACTGACCAGAAAATTCTTTCTGATACCTCATACCTTTCAGCCGGAATCCTATAAATACATATTTTCTTCAATTACCTTGCCAAGGGCATTCGGCAATACGGTGTTTATTACTCTGGTAGGAACAGCACTTGCGATGTTTCTTACTGTAACACTCGCTTACCCCTTGTCTAAGAAGAGATTGTGGGGCAGGTCGGTTCTGCTTTCCCTGATTTCCTTTACGCTGGTGTTCAGCGGAGGAATGATTCCGACCTTCCTTGTTATCAAGGGGCTGCATATGATTGACAGCTTTGCGGCACTCATAATACCCAGTGCGCTTAGTACATGGAATCTGATTGTCATCAAGAATTTTTTTGAAGGCTTACCTGCTGAATTGGAGGATGCCGCTAAAATTGACGGAGCAAATGATTTGACTATCCTCGGAAGAATCGCTTTGCCACTGTCAAAGCCAATGCTGGCAACCTTCTCTCTCTTTTATGCAGTAGGTTATTGGAACAGCTATACCAGCGCGCTGCTCTATATCAATGATAATACAAAGTGGACACTGCAGATTATGCTGAGGCAGATTATCATGCTGGCAAATGGCTCAATTGAAGGAAGCGAATACGATGTCCTGGCTACCCAGCCGCCTGCAGAAAGTGTAAAAATGGCAGTAATTGTATTTGGTACTTTACCGATTCTTTTGGTATATCCGTTCCTACAGAAGCATTTCGCAAAGGGTGTTATTGTAGGAGCTGTGAAGGGATAGATAATATTTATGTGTGTAATACACAGAAGGGAGAAAGAAATGAAAAGAAGATTTAAACAGGTACTTTCAATGGCAGCGGTGACAGTTCTGACAACAGGATGTCTGGCAGGCTGCGGGAGCAATAGCGGTGGAGAAAGCACCTCTGCTGCAGGCGGAGGTCAGTCAGATGCGTCCCAGACAACGGACACGACCACTACAACAGAATCTGAGGCACCGGAGGCAAGACAGAGCGTCAGCATTATGGGGCTGACTTTTAACGGGAATCCGATTCCGGATGATAATCCATTGGTTACAACCCTGGAAGATACAGTTAATTATGATATCAATTTTACATGGATTCTGGATGCAGATTATAAGGATAAAATCAGCACGATGATTGCAGGAGGTACTTTGCCGGAGATTACTCTGCTGAAGTCGATTGATTCCAATATAATTCAAAACTGTCGGGCAGGTGCATTCTGGGATTTGACAGACTATCTGGATGACTATGAATATCTTTCCCAGATAAGTGACGTGGCAAAACAGAATATTGCCATTGATGGCAGAATCTATGGAATTCCCAGAACCAGACAGCTGATGCGGCATGTCATCACCTACCGTCAGGACTGGCTTGATAATCTTGGACTGCAGCCTGCGGCAACTTTTGAAGAATTTGAAAAAATCATCAGAGCCTTTACTTTTGATGACCCTGATAAGAATGGAAAAAATGATACTTATGGTATCGTGTCCACAAGTGCATCTACCGGCTTTGATACAGTAGCGATGTGGTTTGGCGCACCCAATGGCTGGGGAGAAGATGCTGACGGAAGTTTGCAGCCGGCATTTCTGACAGATGAGTATTTCCAGTCCATGGAGTGGCTGAGGGGTCTTTATAAGGAAGGAATTCTGAATGCGGATTTTGTGACATTGCCGAATTCCGGTGCGAAGGATGCCTTTAAGTCAGAGCAGTCCGGTGTATTTTACAGTGATGCAGAAGGTAATGCCTTTGCAACTTACTTTACATCCCAGGGCATTGATGCGAAGATTACAAGTACAGCAGCATTTGAAACAGCTGCTGGAAAGGTAGATCCTTCTGCGGATGGATATGCCGGAATTCTGGCAGTTTCCAAAGCTTCTGTGAAGACAGAGGAGGATTTAAAGAGGTGTCTGACTTTTCTGGACAGATTAAACAGTCCTGAATGTCAGAATATGTTCCAGTATGTAGGCCTGGAAGGAATCGACTGGCAGCAGAATGGGGATGGTACGGCTTCCAAAATTGGCGATGGAAATGTTACAATCGGGGAATATGATGGATTTAACCAGATTATGATGAACATAGGCTCTCTCTATTATCCTGAAAAGCCTGCTAATGAAATTGCAGAACAGATTGCAGAAGCGCAGAAGGAAAACCTGAATTATCTGGTAAGCAATCCCGGAAAAGCGTTACTCAGAACATCGGAAACCTATAATTCTATTGGAGCACAGCTTGACCAGCTCATTTCTGACGGAAGAATCCAGTATATTGTAGGGGAATTGGATGAAGCGGGCTGGCAGAATCTGCTTCAGGATTGGAGAAAGCAGGGTGGAGATGCAGTCATTGCTGAGGTAAACGCAGTCTATGCTAAAACAAAATAAAAAGATTTGTTATAGAGGAGATTAACATGAAACCTTATAAGATTTTTCCGAGTGAAAAGAAAACGGTAAAGGATCGTGTTTCCGGTGCGGAGGTCACTCAGCTGACCGCCTATCTTGGACACAGCCATCACTCCTATTTTACGAATAATGGATGGTATGACAATAACAGGAAACTACTGTTTACCTCTGACAGAGATAATGCAAGAAATCTTTTCAGTATTGACATCGAAAGCGGGGAGATATCCCAGCTGACAGATTTTCAGCCGGGAATGAAAATTATGCCGGGTTTTACCAATGATGTGAACCACGTGAGGAATGAGGTGTACTATTCGATTGGCAAATGTCTTTATGGACTGAGCCTGGATACGCTGGAACAGAGAAAGCTATATGAGGCACCTGAGGGCTTCAATCAGAGCATGGGGCTTGTGGGAGCTGACGGCAGATATGTATATGGAACTTTGGGAGAGGATTTATCAGATAGAATTTACTCAAACCTGAGTGCAAGCTATGTGGGAATGAGGGATATTTTCTTTGCTGAGCCGGATAGCCGGATAGTGCGTCTGGATTTGGATACAGGAAGTGTAGAAACCCTGTGGCAGGAAAAGTGCTGGATAGGTCACGTCAATCCTTCGCCTGTACGGCCGGAACTGCTGACTTTCTGTCATGAAGGTCCATGGCAGCTTGTAGACCATAGAATCTGGTGTATGGATGTACGGGAATGCAAACCCTGGAAGCTCCGGGAAAGGGAGGTCGAGGGAGAAAAGATAGGTCATGAGTATTGGCATCAGGATGGTATTCATGTGGGATATCAGGTACACAGACCGGAGGGAGGGTCACGCTTTGGTGTGATTAAATTTGACGGAACAGAACGAGAAGAAGCCCCATGCATTCCTTTTCCCAGTCCTGACCATATTTATTCCAATGATTTTAATCTGATAGTCAGTGACTCCGGTAAGGCAATTAAGCTTTACCAGAGGAAGGGAACGGAATTTGATAAGGCAAGAGTGCTTGCCATGCATGATGGAAGCTTCTTTTATGGCAGTCATCATCCACATCCGAGAATGTCGGCTGACGGCAGGAGCGTTCTTTATAACAGTAATGTCAGTGGTTATTGCCAAATCTATATTGCTGAAATTCCGGAGGATGTTTCTTCCCTCCCGGTGCTGGAAATAAATTAAAATATAGTAAGCAGGAATAAAAATGCTGTACTCCTCGGGGAGTACAGCATTTTTGGACAGAAAAGCCCTTATGTGCAGAAGGGGAAGCACAGTTTTCTGCCGACAGCACATATTTACAGGAATGTAAATCCAGGGAATCATTGACAAAACGAAAAAGATACAGTAAATTGATAGCACAAGTATAGCCGTCAGAGGGCGGAAGAAGCTTGTTATGCGCAAAGGGCGTGCGCAGAAGTGAGGAGAAATATGAGATTAAGGAATATAACCGGTTCCCGGGAGGTCATTGCGGAAAGCCCCTATGTGGTGCAGGAAGAATTACAGCCGCAGGTGGCAGGAACCTGGCATACATTGTTTGGAAATAATAATCCCATTCACATTGAGATTGGCATGGGAAAGGGAAAGTTCATTCATACCATGGCAAAGCTGCACCCGGATATCAATTATGTGGGAATTGAAAAATATTCCAGTGTCCTTTTGCGGGCAATCCAGAAGATGGAGGAAGAGGAGCTTCCCAATCTGAAATTCTTAAGGATGGATGCGGAGGATATTGCTACTGTGTTTGCACCGGGAGAGGTAGACCGGATTTATCTCAATTTTTCCGACCCATGGCCCAAGGACAGGCATGCCAGGCGCAGACTCCCTTCCAGGGAATTTCTGGCAAGATATGATGTAATTCTCAAAAAAGAGGGAAGGATTGCCTTTAAAACGGACAATCGGGATTTGTTTGATTTTGCAGTGGAAGAACTGGAACCGGCAGGCTGGAAAGCAGAGGTCATCACCTATGATTTGCATGGGGATGAAAAGCTGATGGAAGGAAATGTGATGACGGAATACGAGGAAAAGTTTTCCGCCATGGGAAATCCTATCTGCAAATATATTATTTACAGATAACGGATAGCCGGATTGAAACTGGTTATAGTAAATAGTTGCAGAATGTATCAGTGCGTACCTGATACAGGGCAGTCATCAAACAGTAATGTGCGCAGAAATGGAGAAAAGGAATGGAATACAAATTTACAACAGACAATTTTGAAACAGAGGTATTACAGGCAGAGCTTCCTGTATTGGTAGATTTTTATGCAGACTGGTGCGGTCCCTGTAAAATGATGGCGCCGGTTGTGGAAAAGCTGGCTGAGGAGTATGAAGGAAAGTTAAAGGTGGGAAAGTGCAATGTGGACGAAAACATGCAGCTTGCACAGAAATACCGTATTTCCAGTATTCCTGCATTTATGGTATTTAAAAACGGGGAAGCCGCAGCAACCTGTGTGGGAGCCATGTCTGCCACGGAATTAAAGGCAAAGCTGGAACAGGTAATGTAGGATTACGAAAAGAAAAGAGGTAGTGCTGTGAAGCATTACCTCTTTTCTTTTTCTGTTGGTTAATTTGCAAGCTTATCCTTTAAGGCAGCAGCCACAAAGCCCTTGAATAAGGGATGGGGTCTGTTGGGACGGGACTTTAACTCAGGATGTCCCTGGGTTGCTACAAAGAAGGGATGCTCTGTAATTTCGCACATTTCCACAATACGTCCGTCGGGGGAAAGCCCGGAGAGGCGCAGTCCATTTTCTGTCAGAACAGCCCGGTAATCATTGTTTACTTCATAGCGGTGACGGTGTCTTTCGCAGATGGTTTCCTCCCCGTAAAGCTCGAAAGCTCTTGAATCCCTATCCAGTACACAGGGATAGGAGCCAAGCCGCAGAGTACCGCCGATATCCTCAACTCCATTCTGGTCAGGCATCAGGGCGATGACAGGATGGGTGGTATTCGGGTCTAATTCGATGCTGTGGGCATCATTGTAGCCGATGACATTTCTTGCATATTCCACAATCGTGAGCTGCATCCCAAGGCAGAGCCCAAGGAAGGGCTTATTATGGGTACGTGCATACTGGATGGCAAGAATTTTTCCTTCAATACCTCTGGAGCCGAAGCCACCGGGAACGAGAACACCGTTGCAGTCGGAAAGAAGCTCTTCCACATTCTCAGGGGTTACGGTTTCGGAATCAATCCATTTAATATGAACAGTGGTGTGGTTGGTGATGCCGCCGTGTTTCAGGGCTTCCACGACGCTGATATAAGCATCATGGAGAGATACATATTTTCCAACCAAAGCAATCTGTACTTCATTTGTAGGATGCTTTAAATCATCTACCATCTTTTCCCAGTCGCTCAAATCCGGTTCCGGACATTCCAGATGCAGACATTCGCAGACTGCCTGTGCCAGATGCTCTTTTTCCATGGCAAGAGGCGCTTCGTAGAGGTATTCCACATCCAGATTCTGTAAAACACGGCTGCTGGGTACATTACAGAACAGGGCAATTTTATCCTTTAAGCCCTGATCCAGCGGATGCTCGCTGCGGCATACAAGGATGTCGGGCTGGATTCCCATAGCCTGCAAATCTTTTACGCTTGCCTGAGTGGGCTTTGTCTTTAATTCCTGGGAAGCGCTCAGATAAGGAATCAGAGTAACATGAATCAGAATAGCATTTTCATGTCCTACGTCATGCTGGAACTGACGGATGGATTCCAGAAAGGGCTGGCTTTCGATATCGCCGACGGTACCGCCTACCTCAATGATGGCAATGCGGGTATCCGGGTCAGTAAAATTGCGGTAAAAACGGCTTTTGATTTCGTTGGTAATATGGGGAATAACCTGAACGGTGCCTCCGCCGTAATCTCCCCGGCGCTCCTTCTGCAGGACGGTCCAGTATACCTTACCGGTTGTTACATTGGAATTTTTGTCCAGACTTTCATCAATAAAACGCTCATAATGTCCCAAATCCAAATCGGTTTCCGCACCGTCATCAGTAACGAATACTTCGCCGTGCTGGATGGGGTTCATGGTACCCGGGTCGATGTTGATGTAGGGGTCAAATTTCTGCATGGTAACTTTGCAGCCTCTGGCTTTCAGAAGCCGTCCAAGGGAAGCAGCGGTAATACCCTTTCCGAGACCGGAAACCACGCCGCCGGTGACAAACACATATTTTACTGACATACACTCCTCTTTTCCATGCTGTTTTGATTTTAGTGCCTGTCTGCGCAGACAGCATAAAACGCAGACCTTTGTGTGTGTTAATATATTCTCTTGGTGGTCTGAACCGGTTCACTGGTCAAATCAACGCCAAGTTTTTTGTAAATCTTGATATCTACTTCGGAGAGCATTACGGAAGTATGCACCTGACAGCCCCTTAAATTAGGAAGCTGTTCCAGAGAGCGCTTTGCATTCTCATCGGAGCAGGCGGCGAGGGTCAGGGCAATCAGAACCTCATCCGTATGCAGGCGGGGATTTTTTCCGCCCAGGTAGCGTACCTTTAAATCCTGAATCGGGGCAATTGCCTCCGGACAAATCAGCCGTGTGTCGTGGTCGATTCCGGCAAGATATTTCAGGGCATTTAACAACAGAGCAGCGGAAGCACCCAGAAAGTCTGTGGTCTTGGAAGTGATGATGTGCCCGTCTGCCAGCTCGATAGCCGCAGTGGGAACGCCCAGCTCTTCGGCTCTCTTTTTGCAGGCAACAGTGACTTTTCTGTCATCCGTGGTAATTTTTGCCTGTTTCATCAAAAGTTCAATCTTGTATACCTCATTGTCAGAGCTTTCATCCCTGACAGCCCGGTTCAGGGCATTATAGTAACGGCGGATAATTTCCATCCGGGAGGCTTCACAGCAGACCTCATCATCAATGATACAGTTTCCTGCCATGTTGACACCCATGTCGGTTGGGGATTTATAGGGGTTGGAACCGTAGATTCCTTCAAAAATTGCATTCAACACAGGGAAAATTTCAATATCCCGGTTGTAATTTACAGCAGTTTCCCCATAGGCTTCCAGATGGAAGGGGTCAATCATGTTGACATCATTCAAATCTGCCGTTGCAGCCTCGTATGCCAGATTGACAGGATGCTTTAACGGAATATTCCAGATGGGAAAGGTTTCAAATTTTGCATAACCTGCCTTGATTCCGCGCAGATTATCATGGTAGAGCTGTGAAAGACAGGTTGCCATTTTTCCACTGCCGGGTCCGGGAGCGGTAATGACAACGAGAGGTCTTTTTGTTTCAATATAATCATTCCGGCCAAAGCCCTGTTCGCTGACAATCAGGGGAATGTTGGCGGGATAGCCCTCGATGGTGTAATGGAGATATACCTTAATATTTTTCTTTTCCAGCTTTGCCTTGAACTGATTGGCGCTGTTCTGACCGGAATAGTGTGTGATGACAACGCTGCCGACATACAGACCCTTTTGCAGAAATTCTTCTCTCAGCCGCAGCACATCCACATCATAGGTGATGCCCAAATCACCCCTGACTTTATTTTTTTCAATATCGGCAGCACTGATGACAATCACGATTTCTGCATAATCGGAAAGCTGCATCAGCATTTTCAGCTTGGAGTCCGGCGCAAAGCCCGGAAGAACACGGGAAGCGTGGTAGTCGTCAAAAAGCTTGCCGCCAAATTCCAGGTAAAGCTTGTTCCCGAACTGGCTGATTCTTTCCTTAATATGTTCTGACTGCATATGCAGATATTTCTGGTTGTCAAATCCTGTTTTCATCATTCACTTTTGTCCTTCCGAATCTTTGAAAAAATATGGAACTGGAAATGCGAAGCATTTTGGAGGCTGGTTCTGAACAGTTACAAAATATGTTACTATTCTAGCACAGTTTCGGCATGGTTGGAATAGGGAAAAGTTTAGAAATCTTTAATAGATGACAGGTTTTTTTCACACTTCTGCTATTGATTTATCATTATTTAATCTCTATAATAAAATAGATTCCTGTCAGATTTGAGCGTAAATCTGAATCAGGAAAGAAGAATATGCTTTATGCCTGAGAATGGAGAGTGTTATGGACAAGCAAGTGGACAGATACGATAACGGGGGAGGATATCCCGGCGGAAATCGTGGAAATATGCCCGGTGGAAACGGTAACAGAAATAGTGGAAATGGCGGAAATGAGCCACCGAAGAAGCCGAGCGTCATGATGATTATTCTGGTTGCCCTGAGCACCCTGATGATTGTATATGTCATGTGGACATGGATGTTTGGATCAACTTCCAGTGGAGAAGAGGTAAGCTATACACAGTTTCTGGAGCAGTTAAATGACGGTAAGGTGGAGGCGGTACAGGTACAGAGCAATGGAGAAATCTGGTATACGCTGAAAGCGGAGGAGCAGAGTACAACTCTGGAGCTTCCCGGACTTATCGGCATGAGTACCCAGACTGCGAAAAAGAGATATGTGACGGTTCCTCTTTCCAGCGGAGATTTAAATGAACTGACAGGGCTTTTACAGGAACAGGGAATCGATGGAGAAAGGATTCTGGCAGATGATTCCAGATTCTTCGATATTATTGTGGGAATTGTGCTTCCGGTGCTCCTGATGTGGCTGCTTTTGGGCTTTATGTTCCGAAAGATGGGCGGAAGCGGCGGCCCCATGGGGGTTGGCAAGAATAACGCAAAGGTTTATGTACAAAAGGAAACGGGTGTGACCTTCAAGGATGTTGCCGGAGAGGATGAAGCAAAGGAATCCCTTGTGGAAGTGGTAGATTTCCTGCATAATCCCGGAAAGTATTCCAAAATCGGAGCGAAGCTGCCCAAGGGTGCCCTGTTGGTAGGCCCTCCCGGAACGGGTAAAACCCTGCTGGCAAAGGCGGTGGCAGGAGAGGCGCATGTACCGTTCTTCTCCCTGACCGGCTCTGATTTTATTGAATTGTATGTGGGCGTTGGCGCCAGCCGTGTACGTGATTTGTTCCGGGAAGCCAATAAAAACGCTCCCTGTATTATTTTTATTGATGAGATAGATGCCATCGGCAGAAGCCGTGATTCCAAGTACGGCGGCGGAAACGAGGAAAGAGAGCAGACCTTAAACCAGCTTCTTTCCGAGATGGATGGTTTTGACAGCTCCAAGGGAATTTTGATTCTGGGCGCTACCAACAGACCGGAAATTCTGGATAAGGCGCTGCTTCGTCCCGGACGTTTTGACAGAAGAATTATTGTGGACAAGCCGGATTTAAAGGGGCGTGTGGAAATCCTGAAGGTACATTCCAAGGATGTCAAGATGGATGAAAGCGTGGATTTGGATGCGATTGCTCTTGCAACCAGCGGTGCTGTGGGTTCTGACCTTGCCAATATGATTAACGAGGCTGCCATCAATGCGGTAAAGGAAGGCAGAGAATATGTCAGCCAGAAGGATTTGTTCAATTCCGTGGAGGTTGTTCTGGTTGGTAAGGAAAAGAAAGACCGAATCATGAGTAAGGAGGAGCGCCGCATTGTTTCCTATCATGAGGTTGGACATGCGTTGATTAGCGCCCTGCAGAAAAATTCCGAGCCGGTGCAGAAGATTACCATTGTTCCCCGTACCATGGGGGCACTGGGGTATGTAATGCATGTGCCGGAGGAAGAAAAGTACCTGAATACGGAGGCGGAACTGCGGGATATGCTGGTAAGCCTTGTGGGCGGGCGTGCTGCGGAGGAAGTGGTATTTGATACAGTGACCACAGGCGCGGCGAATGATATTGAAAAGGCTACCGATATTGCAAGAAATATGATAACGCGTTACGGTATGAGCCGGAAATTTGGTCTGGTTGGTCTGGCTACGGTGGAAAGCCAGTATCTGGAGGGCAGAACGGCTTTGAACTGCAGCGATACTACGGCTGCAGAAATTGATGCAGAGGTAGTTGCCATCTTAAAGGAAAGCTATGAAAAAGCACTCTCCATGCTGCGGGAAAACAGAGAAGTCATGGATAAGCTGGCAGAATTCCTGATTGAAAGAGAAACCATTACCGGTAAGGAATTTATGGAGATTTACCGCCGGGAGAAAGGAATCCCGGAGCCGGAGGAAAAGACTGAAACAGCCGGGGAACAGGAGGGCACAGAGCCGGAGAAACAGCAGGAAGGTGCAACCCGGAGCCAGAGTACGGCTGAACCGGAAATCAGACAGGGAGAGGCGAGGGAAGCTTCCGGGGCTGATACGGGCAGTGTTCCAATGGAAGAAGCGGTAGAAGTGGTTTACCGGCAGGAAGAACAGCCCGGAAAGGATACAGGGGAAAATGCGGATGCAAAGCCGGAGGACGACAGACCGGTAGGAAGATTTTCCAACGGAAAACTGGATTAAAACAAAACTGGGTTTAAGAAAAAAGAAGGGGTTGCAGAACGTGAAACTGCAATCCCTTTTATTATGATAAATCAAAAAAATTGTTGCAAAAATAAAATACTTGTGATAGTATACTTATATAAAGCATATTTCATTCAAAGGAATCGGAAAGATTCTCTGTTATTCTAATGGTT
>OLGB01002633.1_pt1 | contig 18605 bp, 13 predicted proteins | sample 1605691 | NCBI WGS metagenome assembly OLGB01 (sample SAMEA3888925, study PRJEB22519) | human gut metagenome | biome: human gut; feature: human-associated habitat; material: faeces | place: Denmark | collected 2010 | reverse complement strand
CCGGGGACACTGCGGGTATGAACCGCATGCTCTAGCCAACTGAGCTATGCCGCCAAATCTTACCCACAACGGGCACGAATTAATATACCAGATAGAAGGGGTATTTGTCAAGGGTTCCGGACAAGTTTTTTTACCTCTGCGGCATCTTTTTTTCATGCGCCTTGCTCAGGCCCCCGCCGGAGGACGTTTCTCCGGCGGGGGCTTTGGTTCAGAAATGCCGCTGCAAGGACCTTACAGGGCCTCGTCGGCCATGCGGCGGTACTTGGCGTAGCGGGCCTTGACGTCGGCGATCTCCTTCTCGTAGAGGGCGTCGGCCTTGGCCGGGAAGTTGTTCTTCAGAGAGGCGAAGCGGTTTTCGCCCATCAGGAAGTCCATCAGCTTGCTGGTGTCCGGCTCGGGAGAATCCAGCTGGAAGGGGTTCTTGCCTTCGGCGATCCGACGGGGATCGTAGCGGTAGAGGTGCCAGTAGCCGCACTCCACGGCCTTCTTCATCTCCTGCTGGCTGCAGCCCATGCCGGCCTTGATGTGCTGCTCCAGGCAGGGGCAGTAGCAGATGACAATAGAGGGACCGGGATAGGCCTCCGCCTCCCGCAGGGCCTTGAGGGTCTGGGCCTGGTCGTAGCCCATGGCCACCTGGGCCACGTACACATAGCCATACTGCATCAGGATGCCGCCCAGGTCCTTCTTCGCCACCTGCTTGCCGCCCGCCGCGAACTTCGCCGTAGCGGAGGTGGGCGTGGCCTTGGAGGACTGGCCGCCGGTGTTGGAGTACACCTCGGTGTCCAGCACCAGCAGATTCACGTCCCGGTTCTGCGCCATCACGTGGTCGATGCCGCCAAAGCCGATGTCGTAGGCCCAGCCGTCGCCGCCGATGGCCCACACGCTCTTCTTCGCCAGGAACTCCTTGTTCTCCAGAATGTATTTCACATCCTCGGTCTGCTCCGCAGCCTCCAGCGCCGCGATCAGCGCGTCGGACACGGCCCGGGACTTCTCCCCGTCGTTCCAGTTGTTCAGGTAGGCGTCGATGGCCTCCACGGCCACACCGGCCTCCTTCATGGCCTCCAGGCGGATGATCAGCTCCTTGCGGATGGCGTCCTGGGCGTGGAAGAAGCCGTAGGCAAACTCGGCGTTGTCCTCGAACAGGGAGTGCTCCCAGGCGGGGCCATGGCCGCAGCTGTCCTTGCAGTAGGGCAGGATCGGCGCGCCGCCGGAGATGGCGGAGGAGCAGCCCGCGGCGTTGCCCGCGTACATCCGGTCGCCCACCAGCTGGCTCAGCAGCTTGATGTAGGTGGTCTCGGCGCAGCCGGCGCAGGCGGCGGAGAACTGGAAGTAGGGCTTTGCGAACTGGATGTTCTTGACGGTCTTGCTGTTGATGACGTCCTTCTTGAGGTACTGGTCCTTCATGGCCACCTCGTCGAAGTTCACCTGCTCGCTCTTCATCTCCTCGAAGGGGGTCATCACCAGGGCGTCGGCGGTCTTGTCGTTCTTGTTGGCCGGGCAGGCAGTCAGGCACACGCCGCAGCCCAGGCAGTCATAGGGAGAGATCTGCATGCGGAAGAAGTAATTGGGCGCGTCCTTGCCCAGGCCCTTGGCGGGCACCGTCTCAAAGGAGGCGGGCACCTGGGCCTTCTCCTCCTCGGTCAGCAGCACCGGACGGATGGCCGCGTGGGGGCAGCACATGGCGCAGCGGTTGCACTGGATGCAGCTCTCCGCGTTCCACTTGGGCACCTTGGTGGCGACACCGCGCTTGGAGAAAGCGGAGGTGCCGTTCTCCCAGGTGCCGTCCAGCACGCCGTGCTTCTTGAACACGGACACGGGCAGCTTGTCGCCCTGCTGGCGGTCCATGGGCAGCACGATGTCGCGGACGAAGGGCGTGACGCCCTTGGGCTCCGCCACAGGGGTATCGGCGGCGTTGGCCCAGCTCTCGGGGATCTCCACCTGCACTGCGGCGGAAATGCCCGCGTCCACCGCGGCGTTGTTCTTGTCCACGATGGCCTGGCCTGCCTTCTTGAAGTAGGAGTTGTAGTTGTTCTTCTTCATGTCCTCCACGGCCATGTCCAGAGGAATGACCTTGGTCAGGGCAAAGAAGGCCGCCTGCAGGATGCTGTTGATCCGCTTCTCTCCAAGGCCCACCTGCACGGCCAGCTTGGCCGCGTCAATGATGTAGAACTTGGCGTGCTTCCGGGCCAGATCCCGCTTCATCTTGCCGGGCAGGCGCGCATCCAGCTCCTCCGCGCTCCAGGGGCAGTTGAGCAGGAAGGTGCCGCCCTCCTTCAGGTCCTCGGTGGTATCGTACTTGTTGACGTAGGTGGGTGCGTGGACCGCCACGAAGTCCGCCGAGGACACCAGGTACGTGGACCGGATGGGTTGGTCGCCGAAGCGCAGGTGGCTCTGGGTCAGGCCGCCGGACTTCATGGAGTCGTAGGAGAAATACGCCTGGGCATACTTGTCCGCCACCAGGCCGATGGTGGAGATGGCGTTCTTGTTGGCGCCCACGGTGCCGTCGCCGCCCAGGCCCCAGATCTTGCAGGACACCTCGCCGGGATGGGCCAGCTCCACCTCCTGATAGTCCAGGGAGGTGTGGGTCACGTCGTCGTTGATGCCGATGGTGAAGCTGTTCTTGGGATTTTCCTGCTTGAGGTTATCGTACACCGCGATGAACTGGCCCGGCGTGGTGTCCTTGGAGCTCAGGCCGTACCGGCCGCCCACCACGCGGATGTCGCTCCGGCCCGCCTGGTTCAGGGCGGTCACCACGTCCAGGTACACCGGCTCGCCCACGGAGCCCGTCTCCTTGGAGCGGTCCAGCACGGCGATGCGCTTGCAGGTGGCGGGGATAGCCGCCGCGAAATGCTTCACGGAGAAGGGACGGTACAGGTGGATCTGCACCATGCCCACCTTGCGGCCCTGCTTGTTCAGGTAGTCCACCGTCTCCTTCACGGCCTCGGAGCCCGAGCACATGATGACGATGACTTCTTCGGCGTCGGGGGCGCCGTAGTAGTTGAAGAGCTTATAGTCCCGGCCGGTCAGCTTGCTGATCTCGTCCATGTAGTGCTGCACGGTATCCGGCAGGGAGGCGGCCTTCTCGTTGGCGCCCTCCTTGCACTGGAAGTACACGTCCGGGTTGACGTTGTTGCCCCGGTTGGTGGGGTGCTCCGGGTTCAGGGACTGACGGCGGAAAGCCTTCAGCGCATCGTAATCCACCAGTTCCCGCAGATCCTCATAGTCCAGCGCCTCGATCCGCTGCATCTCGTGGGAGGTGCGGAAGCCGTCGAAGCAGTGCATGAAGGCGTACTTGCCGCTGATGGCGCTCAGGTGCGCCACGGCGCCCAGGTCCATGGCCTCCTGGGGAGAGGAGGACATCAGCATGGCGTAGCCGGTGGTCCGGCAGGTCATGAAGTCCGTGTGATCGCCGAAGATGGAGTGGTGGTTGGAAGTCACCACCCGGGAGGCGATGTGCATGACGCTGGGCAGGAACTGGCCGCCCATGGCGTACATGGCAGGGATCATCAGCATCAATCCCTGGGAGGAGGTAAAGGTGGTGGTCAGGGCGCCGGCCTGCAGGGAGCCGTGGCAGGTGCCGGCGGCGCCGGCCTCAGACTGCATCTGGATCACGTCCACCGTGGATCCGAACAGGTTCTTGCGGCCCTTGGCGGACCACTCGTCCACCTTCTCCGCCATGGGAGACGACGGCGTGATGGGATAGATCGCCGCCACCTCCGTAAAGGCATAGGCCACATGGGCTGCCGCCGTGTTGCCGTCCATGACGACATAGTTCTTTTTCATCGGGATACTCATCTCCTTTAAACGCTCGGCGTCCCCGACCCGGAGCGCGGCAGACGGCCGGCCCGGGGCGGGGTTTTCCGCCGGATGGCAAAGCTGCGGCGGCACGATATTGGGAAGCCAAATCGCGCTGCCGCAGCTCCTGTATGATTACTTGTTGCCCTGTGTGTGCGGGGCGGAGATCACACGAAGTTGCAGACCCGGGCAATGGCCATCTCGGTGTAGCCCAGGGACTCGGCCTTGGTCTGCTTGCCGCAGGCCACTTCCTGCGTCAGCTTCAGCAGCTCGTCGCCCAGCTGCTCCAGGGTCTTGGTACCATAGATCAGGGGAGAGGCATCCACGTCGATGTTGTCCACCATGTTGGCATAGGTCAGCTTGTTGCCGGTGATCTTGATAACGGGGGCCAGGGGGTTGCCGGTGGGAGTGCCGCGGCCGGTGGAGAACACCACGATCTGGGCACCGCCGGCCACCATGCCGGCCACGGAGGAGGGATCGTTGCCCGGAGTGTCCATGATGACCAGGCCCTGCTTGGCCTCCACCTGCTTGCCGTAGTCATACACGGCATTGACAGGGCTGTGGCCGCCCTTGTGGATGCAGCCCAGGGACTTCTCCTCCAGGCAGGTCAGGCCGCCGGCCTTGTTGCCGGGAGAGGGGTTGCCCTCGCGGACTTCCTCGCCCACCAGCTGGAGGGCCTTCTCATAGCGGTGCACGATCTCGAAGATACGGTCGTGGACCTCGGGGGTAGCGGCGCGGCGGGCCAGGATGTGCTCGGCGCCGATGAACTCGGTGGTCTCGGACAGGATGGAAGTGCCGCCCTCCTTGACGATCAGGTCGCTGAGCTGGCCGATCAGGGGGTTGGCAGCCAGGCCGCTGGTGGGGTCGGAGCCGCCGCACTCGGTGCCGATGATCAGCTCGGACATGGGGAACTCCTCCTTCTGCAGCAGGGAGGCCTCCTCCACCATCTCCTTGGCATAGCGGACGGCCATGTCGATGGCCTTCAAGGTGCCGCCGGCCTCCTGGATGATGACCTGCTTGAGGGGCTTGTTGGTGCGCTCCTGGATGGCCTTCACCACCAGATCCATCTGGCAGTTCTCGCAGCCCAGGGACACCACCACGGTGCCGTAGACGTTGGGGTTGGCGGCATAGCCGGCCATGACGTCCATGGTGAACTGCTGGTCGGAGGCGACCTGAGAGCAGCCCAGCTGGTTGTTGAAAGTGACAGAGCCCACCACCTGCTGGGAGATGATGCGGGTGGTGTCGGAGGCGCAGACGCTGGCGGGCAGGATCAGGACCTTGTTGCGGACGCCAACGCGGCCGTCGGGACGCTTGTAACCGTAGAAATTCATCTGTAAATCCTCCTTTTCTCAGCCCTTGGCATCCAGGTTCTCGCGGTGCTCCTCGAGATTGTGGCAGTGGACGTGCTCGCCCTTCTTGATATCCCGGGCAGCCAGGCCGATGTGCTCGCCGTACTTGACGATGGGCTCGCCCTTGGGAATGTCGCAGGAGGCCAGCTTGTGGTAGATGGTGATGTCCTCCAGGGCGGTGAGGGTCTTTTCCTCGCCGGCGCAGGTATAGGTCACGGTTTCACCCTTCTTGATGGGCTCGATGGCGACGATCACGTTGTCCTTCGCCGCCTCCACGATCATGGCGTTCAGCATGGCGTATGTATCTCCTTTCGATCCTCAAAAATTTGCGCTTTATGCCTGTTTTTCAAACAAGGCCCGCTGGGCCTCGTCCTTGGGGAACTTGGGGCAGCCGAACTTCTTGGCCCACCAGGACGTGATGATGGGCACCAGGATGGCGGTCAGGATGGCGGAAGCGGCGACCTGGGAGGTAGCCACGTCGGACCATGCCGCCCAGGTGGGATCGGCCTCCGCAATGACGGCGGGCACGGCCACGGCGTTGCCGGCGGTGGTGGCCACGGCCCAGCCGGCGTAGCCGGGACGGCGGCTGATGAACTTGTCGCACAGGACGATGAAGGCGCCGCCGACGAAGCAGGTGATCAGGCCCAGCAGGATGCCCTGGGCGCCGCCCTTGACGATGTTGGTCAGGTTCATGCCGGAGCCCAGGCAGAAGCCCACGAAGGGAAGCAGGATGCTGCCGGCGGGAGCCAGGAAGTCAGACAGGTCCTTGTCGATGTTGCCCAGGATCATGCCCACCAGGATGGGGCCGATGGCGGCCACCAGGGCCATGAAGGGGATGTCGGCCAGGCCGCCCACGCCCATGGCGATCATGGTCAGCATGGGGCCGTCGTTGATGGCCAGCAGAGGCATGGCCGCCTGGTCGACGGTGTCGCCGTAGCTGTTCATCAGGGCCAGGTACACAGAGCCGTTGGAATTGGTCACGGCGGAGATGATGGCCAGCGCGCTCAGGCCCAGCAGGCCCTCGGCGCCGAAGAACTTGCCCACGCCGATGCCGATGGCGGCGCCGATGATGAACTTGGAGATCAGCAGCACGCCGCCGCGCTTGATGACGCCGCCCATCTGGCGGAACTGCAGGGTGGTGCCCAGGCAGAACAGCTGGATACCGATGGCGGTGTTGGCGCCGGCGCTGGTGAAGATTGCGGTGGTGAAGGAACCGATGTTGGTCACTTCCGGGATAAAGGTATTGATGATGGCACCCAACAGCATGGGCACGACCATCATACCTGCGGGGATCTTTTTCAGAAACTTCATGATCATATGCGTTTCTCCTCCTCGAATCTCCATTCTTTTTCTTCTTTTCCGTTATGCGGAATCTCATTTCGACACACACATAACTTTACTCGTCAAATAATATGATATTTTTTTATCAATTTGTCAAGGAAAAATCTCTAAATTCATAAATGTTCGATAATATTTACAAAATTCATAAAGCCTCATTGTACAATACTCCCTGTTTGCCGAAAAAACATTTTTTCTTTTCTGTTGACAAGCCTGGAATACGGGCGCTAAAATCAATAAAGGAAGCTCTGCTGCGGCCAAAATTCGCAGCGGTAATGGATAGAAAGAAAGGGAGATGTGATTGATGAACCCTGTAAACATGCCCTCTATGGACAGTGTGGCCCGCTTCAAGGCCGCCATGGAGTCTGATCGCGGCGCTCTGGGTCCCTTCATGATCGGTACGGACCCCGCCTTTGTGGAGGCCGCCGGTTACGCCGGCTATGACTTCGTACTGCTGGATATGGAGCACGGCACCACCACGCACCAGACCCTGCCCAACCTGATCCGGGCCGCCAATGTGGCGGGCGTATGCCCGGTGGTCCGCGTTCCCCGGGGCACCGACATCTGGATCGACCAGGCTTTGGACGTGGGCGCCGGCGCCGTCATGATCCCCCAGATCGATACCGCGGAGCAGGCCCGGGCCGCCGTCTCCGCCGCCAAGTTCTCCCCCGTGGGCACCCGGGGCACCTGCCGCTTCGTCCGCTCCGCGGGCTTCGGCGCCGTTCCCGGCAGCGAGTATTTTGCCAAGGCCCAGGACACCGCGGTGATCCTCCAGGCCGAGGGCAAGAAGGCCGTGGAGAACCTGGACGAGATCCTGGACGTGCCCGGCATCGATGTGCTGTTCGTGGGTCCCTATGACCTGTCCAGCTCTCTGGGACTGGTGGGTCAGATCGACCACCCGGCGGTCACCGCCTGCATCAAGGATATTATTGCCAAGGCCACGGCCAAGGGCGTCAAGGTGGGCTGCTTCGCCGATACCGTGGAGGGCGGCAAGAAGTGGCGCGATCTGGGCGTGAAGTTCATCGGCTACGCCTGCGACACCTACATCTTCATGCAGGCCGCCAAGGCCGATGTGGAGGCTTTTTCCGCCAAGTGATTTTCGCCTTTTCTGTGCGCTCCGACAGCCGCTCCCGCACTTGCGGGAGCGGCTGTTTTCTCTTTGGAAGCAGGTTTTCAAAAAAAATCGGAATTTTTTCCAGCTGGCTCTTGACAACCGCACTGTGTCTGCTATACTGTAGCTGCTTTCAGGCGTTTTGATTGTTGTATCATTATTTCGGAATTTAATTCCGTATTTCGGAATCGCCGGGATTTCGAAGCGGTACAAGGAGGACAATTTTATGAACGCAGCCTATTTGACCCCCGCCATCACGCTCTTCAACGAGGACGGCACCCTGGACCTGGTGAGCCAGGAGCGGCTGTTCAACAACCTGATCGACCAGGGTGTGGACGGCATCCTGGTAGAGGGCAGCAGCAGTGAGTTTTTCGCCATGCCCATGGACCAGCGCCGGGAGATGGCCAAGTTCGCCATTGAAAAGGTGAACCACCGGGTAAAGCTGATCATCGGCACCAGCCACATGGTGGCCGACGAGATCGTCAGCTTCTCCAACTACTGCCTGGACGCCGGCGCCGACGCCGTCATGATCCTGCCTCCCTATTACTTCCACTTCGACGCCAGCGCCCTGCTCCAGTACTATGACCGGCTGGCCCAGCAGATCCACGGCGATATCTACATCTACAACTTCCCCGACAACACCGGCTACACCATTCCCGCCGAGACGGTACTGGCCCTGGCCAAGATCCACCCCAACATCGTGGGCATGAAGGACACTGTCTCCGGCATGGACCACACCCGGGAGCTGATCAAGGTAGTCAAGTCCCACATTCCCCAGTTCGAGATCTACTCCGGCTTCGACGACAACTTCGCCCATAACGTCCTGGCCGGCGGCGACGGCTGCATCGGCGCCCTGAGCAACGTGGTGCCCGAGATCTGCGCCGCCTGGGTCAAGGCCTTCCGGGAGAACGACCTGGCCGGCATCGCCCAGGGTCAGCAGATCATCGACCGGCTGATGGACCTGTACACCGTCCGCAGCCCCTTCCTGCCGGTGATCAAGGAGGCCTGCCGCCTGCGGGGCATCGCCGCCACCAGCGTGGGCACCTTCCCCATGCCCAACGCCACTGTGGAGGATGACGCCAAGATCCTGGAGCTGCTGAACCGGGAGGGCGTACAGTAATCCCGTTCTCTTTCGCCGCCGTGTCTATGGACACGGCGGCGGTTTTTATGGCTGAATCATCCTCCAGCTTTTTCCACAAAACGGTTCTTCCTTCCGCGTGGCGGAAAAAGGGGGTTTCCAAGCCCGCTATTCCATGATATATTGGAATGACGGCGGGCGATCTTTTTCGCCCCATTCCCTGTTGGAAAGGATGTGAGGCCACATGGCCAAAGAGCAGGTATCCAGCATTCTCCGCGCCCTGCGGATCCTGGAGTGCTTTATGGACCGGGAGACAGAGTGGACGCTGAAGGAATTGGTGGAGTATCTGGACCTGCCCACCACCACGGTGTTCCGGCAGGTCTCCACTCTGACGGAGCGGCAGTACCTGATCCAGGACCCGGTGCGCAAGAGCTATCGGGTGGGCCCCCGGCTGATGCTGCTGGCCAGCGCCATTCTGGGCCAGTCGGACCTGCGGCAGACAGCCTGGCCGGAGCTGGAGCATCTCAGCGCCACGGTCCGGGAGACCATCAATCTCAGCGTACTGCTGGAACACGATATTTTCTATCTGGACAAGGTGGAGACTCACCGCTCCATCGTCTGCAACACCCGGGTGGGCACCCGGGCCCCAGCCTATGCCACCAGCAGCGGCAAAGTCATGCTGGCCGGTCAGGACCCGGCCTATATTGACGAGTATTGCAGCTGGATGCGCCTCAAGGCCGTACCTCTGACCAAAAAAACCATCACCGACCCGGACCTGCTGCGGCTCCAGCTGAACCAGGCCCGGCTCAACGGGTACGCCATGGACGATGGGGAAATTGAGGAGGGGCTGATCTGCGTGGCGGCACCTATTTACGACCTCAACCGCCACATCATCGGGGCAGTCAGCATTTCCGGTCCCGACTACCGGATGGAGAAGGACCAGGACTTCATGATCTCCAACGTCCGGGCGACCGCATCCAATATCTCCAGCCTTCTGGGCTACCGGACGTAACGCCCGCAGCGGGCCCAGCGGCGCCAATGGGCGCCGCTGTTTTTTGTTCTTCATTATAAAAAAAGGAGGCACCCCATGCGCTTTTTCCCGCTGAACCTGCTGCTGGCTCTGGGGCTGTTTTGTCTGAACGCCCTTCTGGGCGCCATTCAGTACCGTCACCGGGGGGATCTGTTTGCATACGGAAAATTTTCCTTCGATCCCAAGCCGGAGCAGCAGTTTTCCGGAAATTTCTTTCAAAAGACCGTCAATCCCGCCATCTATACCGCCCTTCTGTGCGCCCTTTTCCAGCGTGCCGGCTGGGGCGCCCTCTGCCGCTCTCTCTGGCTGACTGTTCCGCTGTACTGGATGCTGCGGGCGCTGTACATCGCGGCGAAAAACCGGTTCTGGCTGATCAACCGGCGCTACGAGCTGCTGTCCGCGGTCTTTTCCCTGCTGCTGGGGGAGGGGGTCTTTTTCGGCGCCCTGATGCCGCTGATGGAGGCGGGGGAAAGCGTGTTCATCTCGGCCCAGGACCTGCGCAACGCCGTCTGGTTCGCCATCCTGGCCTACATCGCCAAGACAGCCTGGGACGTGTGCCGGGGCGCCTTTGAGGAAGGGCGCCTGTACTCTCAGGAGGTGCGGAGCCAGGCTATCCGCAGGCGCTACGACGTCTTTTCCCGGAGATACGGCGCGTCCCTCCGGTCCCTGGTAGACGGCTGCTGCCCGGCGGAGCACCGCTCCCGCCGGGGCGAGCTGGTCTGCCTGCTCTATGCGGTGATGATCTATGAGGATCACAACCGTCCGCCGCTGTTCCGGGCGGCAGAGCGCCTTTGGATGGCACTGCACCCCGGAAAAGAGATGACTCTGGGGATCATGCAGGTAAAGACCCGGCGGCCGATCTCGGATACAGAGAGCATCCGTCTGGCGGCGGAGAAGCTGGTGCCCGTCTACCTGGAACATCTGCGCAGCCATCCCCTCTGGCACGCTCTGCGGGATTACAACAGCGGGGCCGACTACGTCCAGGAGGTCACTGCCATTTATAACGAGTTGCTGCAGCTGCTCTCCTACGATGAGCTGGCCCAATCTCCCGCCCCGGGGCCGTGACCCCTTTGCAGGTTGAAAAAATTTTTTTGCTCCGCGCAATAAACGTGCCTCCTCCCGCATTATACTGACGAACAGCAAACAACACCCCCCGACGATTGCTGAAAAACAACCTTGAGGAGGACATAAAGATGAAGAAGATCGTTACCCGCACCCTGGTGAGCTGCGCCGCCCTGGCCGTGGTGGGCGGAGCCCTGATCGCCCCCACCCTGGCCACGGAGCGCAGCCAGACCGCATCTGCCGCCCCCGCCGTCACCACCCTCTCCGCCACTGCGGTCTCCGACGCCGCCAAGCCCGCCGCCCTGGACGAGGCCGGCGCCAAGACCCTGGCTCTGGAGACCGCGGGGCTGACCGCCGACCAGGTCAGCAGGATCTGGGCCAAGCGCGATTATGACGACGGCCGTCTGGAGTACGAGGTGGAGTTCCTCTCCGGAGACTGGAAGTACGAGGTGGAGGTGGACGCCGCCTCCGGCACCGTACGCAGCTACGACCAGGACCGGAAGGGCCGGGGCTACACCCAGTCCGGCACCGACATCGGCGCCGAGGCGGCCCAGACCGCCGCTCTGACCCACGCCGGCGTGAAGGCTGCCGACACGCTCTTTATGGAGACGGAAGTGGATGTTGACGACGGCCTCCGGGTCTACGAGGTGGACTTCTTTGCCGGCAGCCGGGAGTACGACTACAAGATCGACGCCGCCACCGGCGCTGTCCTGAGCTTTGACTACGACATCGAGTGGTACGCCCCCGCCGCCGGCGGGGAGGACCTCCTCACTGAGACCCAGGTGAAGCAGATCGTGGAGCGGACCGCCGGCACCACCGGCGTCTACACCAAGTTCCAGCTGGAGCACGACGACGGCCGCCTCCTCTACGAGGGTGAGCTGCGCAGCGGACGCATGGAGTATGAGTTCGAGATCGACGCCGCCACCGGCGCCATCCTGGACTGGGACGCCGACCGGGATTGACCGCACGCTTCCCCAAAACACAAGACCAGCCGGGACGGAAGATCCGTCCCGGCTGGTTTTTTGCGCATTTGCAGGCCGCTCAGTTCTTTTCCGCCGGGCGGGTCTCGTAGCGGGCGGGGTCCTTGGGCAGGCACAGCTCCATGATGAGCCCCACCACGAACACACCGGCCACCATGTTGCCGGCGAACACGTCGCCGAACACGGCGGGCAGATTGTCAAAGAAGCCGTCCACCTCCGTGACGCCCACGCCCAGGCAGATGGACGTGGCGGCGATGAGGGTGCTGCGGTTGTTCATCCCGGCCTCCTGAAGCATCTTCACGCCGGACATCATGATGGACCCGAACATGATGACGGTGCAGCCGCCCAGCACGCAGTCCGGCAGGGTGGTGAAGAAGGCGCCCACCGGCGGGAACAAGCCGCCCAGGATCATGGCCAGGGCGCCGAACATGATGCAGTAGCGGTTGACCACGTGGGTCATGGAGATGAGGCCCACGTTCTGGCTGAAGGAGGTGATGGGGGAGCAGCCGAACACGCCGCCGGAGATGGCGGAGACGAAGCCGTCGCAGCACAGGGAGCCGGAGAGCTCCTTCTCCGTGATGTCCCGGCCCAGGCCGCCGGTACAGGTGGCGGTGGTGTCGCCGATGGTCTCCACGGCGGAGACGATGAACACCAGGGCGAAGGAGAAGATGGCGCCGATCTGGAACTTGGGCACGTAGGCGAACAGCCGGGGCACGGCCACCACGCCCAGCTGGCCGATGGTGTCGGCCATGGAGCCGAAGTCCACCATGCCGAAGAAGATGGATACCACGTAGCCCACCAGCATGCCCAGCAGCACGTACAGCTGCTTGGCCACGCCCTTGAGCATGGTGTGGAACACCAGGGCCGCCGCCAGGGTGATGACGGCCACCAGCAGGTTCTGCCAGGACCCCAGGGGGTAGGCGGAGGAGGACCCGAAGGAGGACACGCCCACATTCAGGATGCTCAGGCCGATGGAGATGACCACGCAGGCGGAGAGGGTGGGGCTGATGATCCGCCGCCAGTACTTGGCGGTCAGACCCAGGATGCCCTCAAAGCAGCCGCCTACGATGATGGCGCCCACCATGATGCCGTAGTCCTGAGAGGCGGTGGTCATGGCGGCGGCCAGGAATGTGAAGCTCAGTCCCATGACCACCGGAAGCCCTGAGCCGATCTTCCACACCGGGTACAGCTGGACCAGGGTGCCGATGCCGGCGATCAGCATACAGTTTTGCAGCAGCTGGGCCGTCTCCGCGGCGGTGAAGGGGGCCCCGTTGTACACCGCCACCGAGGCGATGATGATGAGAGGCGCCACATTTGCCACAAACATGGCCAGCACGTGCTGCAATCCGAAGGGGATGGCCCGTCCGATGGGGACCCGCCCGTCCAGGCGGTAGATGTTGTCGATGCTGCTTTCCTTCCTCTGCGCTGTGGTTTTCATGTAGCAAGACTCCTTTTATATATTTGCCAGGACCGGCGATGCCGGCGGGCGTCCATCGGATACGAAAAGGTTAACAAAAGTTATCCGCGACTTCCCCGGAGCTGGCTTGTGCCATATTATAAAAGGTCAACCTTTAAAATGCAACACTTTTATTTAGGTTGCACAAAATATTTTGAGACTGCGGCAGGCAGACTCGGCACACCCGCCTCCGGCGACCGCCCGGCAGGCGCAGCGGGCCCGGATTTGCCGGAGGTGTCCGGATGGCCGCGCCCCCCTGTTTTCAACGGCCGGACTTGCCCCGCCCGGAGCCGTTTCCTCCAATCCCACAGGGCGCAGAAGGGAGTCCGTTCTCCCGTCTCCAAACCGGTCATACCCTGTTTGTCAAAAGGAAACGTCTGCGCTGCCGGCCGGCAGCACAGACGTTTCCGCATATCATCCCTTTGGGGTTTTTCAGGCGCGGCCCTTTTTGAGCGGAGGTTTCCCTACTCAAACCGCCTGCCCGCCACATAGATGGGGACGAACAGACCTCCCAGCATGGCAGTCAGAAACACCGCCAGCTGACACTGCTCCCAGAGCTCCGGTCACCCTGGCGGCGCAGCTCCACACCCGTCCCACCGTCACGATGTGGGGCCAGTTGCGGTTGGTGAAGCGGACACCAGGGACATTCATGCGGAAGGGGCCGTCCATCATGCCGTGGATCACATGCTCATCGTAAAACCGCGGCAGCTCCTGCCGGGCAAAAAAGCAGAACCACGCGCCGAAAATCGCCCCCAGCAGCACAGCCGTCCCCGCATTTTCCACGGGTGCGTTCACCAGCGCGCCGAAAAGCAGCCCCGCCGCTCCCAGCAGCAACGTCAGCCCGTACCACAGCGGCCAGCGGCCGCAGCTGCGCCACACCCGCCGGGCTTTTTCATCGGAGTACGCAATGGCGGTTTTCACCACGTCCTCCACCGTCCGGGCGTCCATGGGCGCCTGGTCCACCTGCCGCCGGCACAGCAGCAGCTCCGTCACCGTCACCCCCAGCAGCTCCGCCAGCGGGACCAACAGAGCGGTATCCGGAATGGACGCGCCGGTCTCCCATTTGCTCACCGCCTTGTCAGATACGTACAGCTCCCGGGCCAGCTCTTTCTGGGTGAGCCCCTTTTCCCGGCGCAGCTGCGCCACAAAGGCGCCGAACGCCTGTTTGTCAATGGTAAACACATCTATCACCTCGGCAACAGCATACCGGCTCCGGGGCGGCGCGGCAACCGATCAACAGTAGAGTTGGACAAATATCGCCAAACCTGCGTGATCCCCGCAAAATTTTCGTCTCCCCGGAGCAGGTGCAGCGCGCACATACCGTCTCTCCCGACGGCGCCCTCCGTCTTTGTGCAGCAGCTCCGGCCGGAGCTGCCGGGCCGGGATGTCCCGCCGGACGCACGCCCTCTCCGTCCCCCAGTGCCGCGGCGATCCGCGGCCCGGGGCGCCGCCCTCCTCCAGCGGGGCGATCCGCGCTACGGCGCCGCCTTCTCTTCTTCATCTCTTTTGTATCATACCACCGCACCAACAAAAAAGCAGCAGCAAAAGCCCCGCCTCCCTTGCGGGGGCGGGGCGGTGTCGTATATGGCTCAGCCGGCTCCATCCGGCGTCAGCGGCCGGCAGGTGGCCCGCTCAATCAAGGTCGGCGTCACCAGCTTGCGGGTGTAGACCTCCTGCTCATGGCTCTCGATCAGCTCCAGCGTCAGCCGCACCGCCGTCCGGGCCAGGAGGGGTACGTTCTGGGACAGGGTGGTCAGCTGAATACCGGGCAGGCCGGCATACTCGATGTTGTCAAACCCCATCAGGGACAGCTGTCCGGGCACGTCCACCCCCAGCTCATCCGCCGCCTGGAGAACGCCCAGCGCCACCGCGTCGGAGGCGGCAAAGACTGCGGTCTCCGGCAGCGGGGCGGACAGCAGCTCCAGCCCCATGCGACGGCCGTTTTCCACGCTGGAGGAGCCGCCGGTGTTCTCCACGGTCCGCAGCTCCATTCCCAGCTCCCGGGCGGCGTCCCGGAAGCCCTTGTAGCGCAGGGTATGAGAGGCGGTACCCAGGCGACGGCCCAGATACACCACCCGCCGGTGGCCCAGGCGGTGCAGATACTCCGCCGCCAGATGTCCCCCGGCATAGTTGTCCACGCTGACGGCGTTGATGCGCAGGCGGGAGGTGTCCCGGGCATGGCTACCCAGCAGCACGCAGGGCACCGTCTCGTGGTAGCGGCCCAAAAGGACATGGGCCGCGTCGCTGGCATTGGCCAGGAGCACGGCATCCACCCGCTGGCTGATGAGGAAGTCAAACAGCGTCTCAATCCGGTCGTCTCCGGGCCGGCCGGTGGACAGCATCACCTGGTAGCCCCGCTCCCTGGCAAAGGTCTCGATATTCAGCGCCAGCGCCGCATAAAATGGATTGGAGATGGAGGGCAGGATCAGCCCCAGCACATTGGAGCGGCTGGACACCAGGCTCCTCGCCAGCAGATTGGTCCGATAGCCCTGCTCCCGGCACAGCTTCAGGATCCGCTCCCGGGTCTCCGCCCGGATCTCGGGGGCGTGATTCAGCGCCCGGGACACGGTGGTCACGGAGACGCCCGCCAGCCGGGCGATGTCTTTGATGGTCACCTGCTGCATGGAAGCGCCTCCTGTCTGCGGCGATTTCCGGAAGATACCCGGTAACGTTTGCACCATCATTATACCAGAGAATTTCCCCGCAAACATTGTGCATATGAGACAAATATATAGTTTTACCTTGCATATAAATGTTGAAAATACAAATCACGTCTTGACAAATCTGGTGTATGAATGCTAATGTAAGGCCATGGAACGAAAACGTTTGCATAAAATTTGCAGACGATTCGCAGGAAAGAGAGGGGAGATTGAGCGCAATGAAACAAACACAGCAGACCTATTCCAAGTCAAGGCGCTTGAAAAACCAAATCAAGGCCGTCGTGACAAACCCCTACAACATCATCGTCCTCATCGCCATCATCCTTCTGATCTATCTGATCGTGGTGCCGCTGCTGGACATGATCGCCACCACCTTCCAGTTGGCTCAGCGGGATCTGCGCGCCGTGGGCGGCGGCCCCGAGGACGTGGGCAAGTTCACCTTCTACTACTGGCAGCGGCTGCTGGCCAGTGAGCTGTCCATGAACATGCTGATCAAACCGCTGCTCAACTCCCTGACCATCGGCGTGGGCGTATCCTTCTTCGCCATCTTGCTGGGCGCCGTGCTGGCCTGGCTCATGGTCCGCTCCGATCTGCCCTGCAAGCCCTTCTTCTCCCTGGCGGTGATCATCCCCTACATGATCCCCTCCTGGTGCAAATCCCAGGCCTGGCTGTCCATGTTCAAGACGCCGCGGCTGGGCGGTGCGCCGGGCTTTGTGGCCTCCATCATGCAGTCCCTGGGCGTGACCAATCTGGACTGGCTGGAGCCCATCGCCTACGGCAGGCTGGCCATCATCATCGTGCTGACCCTGCACTATTACGCCTATACATACCTGCTGGTCTCCGCGGCGCTGAACTCCATCAACTCCGAGCTGGAGGAGATGGGCGAGATCCAGGGCGCCAGCAAGGCCATGATCCTGCGGCGCATCACCATGCCCCTGGTGCTGCCGGCCATGCTGTCGGCGGTGATCCTGACCTTCTCCAAGGCCATCGGAACCTTCGGCGTCATCAACTACCTGGGCTCTCCCGCACAGTTCTATACCCTGTCCAGCCAGCTGTACATGAACAACAAGTCCCAGAACACCCAGACGGCCTTTGCCATGGCCATCATCATGATCTGCATTGCCTCTCTGGCGGTGTTCGTCAACCAGAAGCTCATCGGCGCCCGGAAGTCCTACGCCACCATCGGCGGCAAGGGCGGCCGTTCCACCCTGATCGGCCTGGGCCGCGTGGGCCGGCCCGTCATCACGCTGATCCTGTTCGTGTTCTTCGCGGTGGGCATCATCATGCCGATCGTGATCCTGATCCTGGAGAGCTGCATGCTCAAGGAGGGCGTTTACAGCCTGTCCAACTTCACGCTCCACTACTGGATCGGCGATCCCGACCCCAAGATCATGGAGGGCATGCCCGGCATCTTCAAAAACAGCGACTTCATCAAGGCCCTGCTCAACTCCCTGCGGCTGACCCTGGTCAACGGCGTGTTCGGCACCATCTTCGGCCAGATGCTGGGCTATATCTGTGCCAAGGGCCGCGGCAAGTTCCACGGCAAGCTGGTGGAGCAGCTGGTGTTCATCCCCTACCTGATCCCCTCCGTGGCGTTCGGCGGCATTTACCTGTCCATGTTCTCCAAGCCTCAGATGCTCTTCGGCGTAACGCTCATTCCGCCCCTGTACGGCACCTTCGCCCTGCTGACGCTGACCTCCGTGGTCAAGCATCTGCCCTTTGCCTCCCGCGCCGGTACCTCCAACATGCTGCAGATCAGCGGCGAGCTGGAGGAGGCCGCCACCATCGAGGGCGCCGGCTTCTTCAAACGGTTCGTCAAGATCGTGTTCCCCCTGTCCAAGGGCGGCTTCATCTCCGGCTTTATGCTGATCTTCGTGTCCATCATGAAGGAACTGGACCTCATCATCCTCATTATGACCCCGACCACCTCCACGCTGCCCTATCTGGCGTTCCAGTATCAAAACGGCAACTCGCCCCAGGCATCCAACTGTGTGGCGATCGTGATGTTCGCCATCGTGTTCCTGGTGTACGCGCTGGCCAATATCTTCGGCGATGCCGACCTGGCCAAGAGCATGGCGGGCTGAGCATTCGGACATAGAGAGGAGACGAGAGACATGAGCAAGATCGAACTGGTACATGTTGATAAATATTATGGTAAGAACCACGTTTTGAAGGATCTGAACCTGACCATCGAGGACGGCGAATTCATGACGCTGCTGGGCCCCTCCGGCTGCGGCAAGACCACCACGCTGCGTGTGGTCTCCGGCCTGGAAAAGCCCCAGAACGGCTTCATCTACATGGACGGCAAGGAGATCGTCAATGCCGCCGAGGCCTATTTCGCCCCGCCCTCCCAGCGGAATTTGAACCTGGTGTTCCAGTCCTACGCCCTGTGGCCCCACATGACGGTGTATGAAAACGTGGCCTTCGGCCTGAAGATCCGCAAGACCCCCTCCGACCAGATCAAGAAGATGGTGGAGAGCGCTCTGGAGCGGATGCAGATCGGCGAGTACGCCACGCGGTATCCCACGGAGCTGTCCGGCGGCCAGCAGCAGCGCGTGGCCATCGCCCGGGCCATCGTGTCCGAGCCCCGGCTGCTGCTGCTGGATGAGCCCCTGTCCAACCTGGACGCCAAGCTCCGCGTGGATATGCGCTCCGAGCTCAAGCGGCTCCACCACGAGACCGGCAGCACCATCATCTATGTCACCCATGACCAGGTAGAGGCCCTGACCATGTCCACCCGCATCGC
>OLGB01002629.1_pt1 | contig 18621 bp, 15 predicted proteins | sample 1605691 | NCBI WGS metagenome assembly OLGB01 (sample SAMEA3888925, study PRJEB22519) | human gut metagenome | biome: human gut; feature: human-associated habitat; material: faeces | place: Denmark | collected 2010 | reverse complement strand
CGCGCCAGAACGTCCGGGCGGTCCGGATACCGCCGTCAACCCGGCCGGTCTGTGAGTATGCTGCCTGGGCAGCCGGTAAACTTGGCGCGCCGCTGGCGCTGCTGCACGTGCTCGAAAAGAGTGAGACTCCCGCCGTGTCTGACCTGACCGGGAGCATTGGTATTGACAGCCGGGAGCAGCTGACCGAAGCGCTGGTCCGCGTCGAGGGTGAGCGCAGCCGGCTGCTGATGGCGCAGGGCAAGGCCGTGCTGGCCGGCTGTGCGGAGCTCCTGAAGCAGACCGGACAGCCGGACGCACAGCTGCTGCAAAAGCACGGCGCACTGGACGAAATCCTGGCGGAGCTGGGCGAAGTCCGGCTGATGGTGCTGGGGCGCCGCGGGACGCAGAATCAGGTAGGCAGCCATCTGGAAAGCGTCATTCGCCTGCAGAAAAACCCGGTGCTGATTGTGCCGGAGACGTTTACGCCGCCGGCGCGGGTGATGTTTGCGTACGACGGCAGCAGTGAGAGCCGTAAAAACCTGACGCGCCTGACGGTCAGCCCGCTGCTGCACGGCCTGAGCTGTCATATCGTGATGGTCAACGGTGACATGTCAGCCCTGCAGGATGCGCAGGCTGTTCTTCAGGAAGCCGGTATCACGACCGAGACACGCCTGCTGGAAGACGAGTCCGTAACCGGGGCGCTGTGCCGCTACGCGGACGCCCATGATATCGACCTCACGGTAATGGGGGCCTGCGGGCACTCCCGGTTACGGCGATTCTTTATTGGCAGCCACACCACGGAAATGCTGTCTGAAAGCCGTCAGCCCCTGCTGATGCTGCGATGAAACAGGCGGGCCTGATATCAGGCCCGCCTTCACAGGGGAAAGAGGATGACGGGTATGAAGGTAAAGGCGCGTTATTGCGGCGCATCCGTCCTGATACCGGTGGCCAGCAGGCTGGCGCCAAGAATGTAGACCAGGCAGAACAGGGCCTGAAGATGCAGGGTGACATGGTTATCTATCAGCACGCCCATGATTACCGGGGATGCCCCGCTGGCAATCACCGTCCCTGCCTCAACCGCCGAGCGCACCCTGGCCAGCTGCGCCGGACCAAACAGCTGTACCCAGAGCGCGGTGGCAAGCGTTGAGGCAATGGCCGACGATACGCCGGTCATAATCAGGTAAAAAGGCGTCACCCACTGACCGTTGCTGAGCCATAGCGCCAGCATGGCCAGGGCCTGTGGCATCAGAAACCACGGCAGCAGCCTGCGTGGTGAGAGCCGGTCAATCAGCGGGCCAAACGACAGCAGCGATACCGCCTGGGTAATGGCATAGGCAATAAACCATACCGCCACCCACGACAGCTCCCAGCCTTTCTCCTGTGCCAGCCTCGCCTGGTGGAAGAAGAAGCCGGTGGTGATAAAGGGGGAGGCCAGCACGACAGGCAGCGCCAGCAGCAGGTTGCGGTTTCGCCATACCGGCGCCTCTTTTTCTTTCTCCTCACCCCGCTTTCTGAACGTACGCAGCGGCTTCTCTTTCCCGCGGGGCAAAAACATCAGCGCGACCCCCACGCCGGCAACAAGCATTCCGGCATTGATGCCCCAGGCAGCGCGCCATCCCGTCAGCGCGCTTATCTGCACCGCAATCACAGGAAAAACGGCCTGCGCCAGCGAGAGCCCCAGCGCGATGGCGCCGAGCGCCTTGCCTGCATCAAGGGGGAACTGGCGCGCCGTTGCGGTCAGCGCAGTATGCACCATCAGTCCCTGGCCGCCGAGGCGCAGAAAGTAAAACCCGATGCACAGCATCCACGCCGCCTGTGCGCCGGAAACCAGCAGGCAGGCCGTGAGCAGCAAAAGGGTGACCGCCAGCGTGAAGCGGCGGGTCGTGGTGTAGTCAATCAGCCGTCCGGCCCAGGTCAGCGTGATGGCGCTCATCACCGTTCCGATTGCGTACAGGCCGCCCAGTCCGCCGTCGGTGAGCCCAAAGGCCTCACGAAAATCCTGCCCGTAAAGTGAGACAAAATAGGTCTGTCCAAAGCTGGACATGGCCATCAGCATCGCACCGAACGTAAGGTGAGAGGCGTGATGAAACATAAACCGAAAAAGCTGACGCATGAATATCCCTGAAGGCGGGCTGCAGCCCGCCGATTAATCACGACGTGTCCGTACCGGCTGCTGCGGACACGGCGCCTGCGTCCCTGAAGCAGGTACACGCGGGTTCACCGTGAAAGGTGGCAGTCCCGTAACGGATATGAGAGAACGGTACCCGGCGCGGACTGGCTGTCGCGGCAGGCTCTCTGATAAAGGACGGGCGAAGAGAAACTCAGGGTGGCGTAATGTGCATGACTCACAGTCAGATATAAAATGCTGCCGAAACGATAATTTTTAATGCTCTTCAGGTCAAGCCTGAAAACGGGCTCCTCATGCCCGCCGCAGGGGGAGTCGCACAAAAACAGTGGATAGCCGCTTGATTAACGCCCGTGACCGGGCCAGAATTGCGGCGAGGTGATGGCGTTCCACCTTACCCAACCGCTTCCCCTGAGAAGCTGATGACGCCTGATATTACTCCCCTTTAACCGGGAGTATGTCAGGCCGCCCCGTATCATCAGCCTGCATACTCCCTCTGACACAGAGGTAAACCCCGTGAAATCTTATCTGGCCATTATCATTGGTGGATCCGCTGGCTGCCTGATCCGCTGGCTGCTTGGCGCACGCCTGAACAGCCTGTTTCCTGACCTGCCACCGGGCACGCTGGTAGTGAACCTTGCGGGCGGATTTATCATTGGTGCGTCGCTGGCCTGGTTCATGCGCCATCCTGACCTGGATCCGGCCTGGCGATTACTTGTTATCACCGGGCTGTGCGGTGGGCTGACCACGTTTTCCACGTTTTCCCTGGAAATATTCTCACAGCTGCAGTCCGGTAATTATTTCTGGGCGTTTACTTCACTGCTGGTACACGTAACCGGCTCCATTCTGATGACTGCCCTGGGTTTTTTTGTCGTCACATGGCTGCTGTGAGCGTGTGGCTGATGACGGATAAAAATGCCCCTGCCTGCGGCAGCTTTACAGGGCTTTACCTCTTCCGCCTGAAGCGGGCCGGACGTTATGATAAAATTAACGTCACGCTAATTCGTTAATTTATCAGCAATTAATTATCGTATTTTTTATATCTTCAGCGTAGCTCAGCCGGCTTATCCTCTGATAACCAGCGGTTGTATATCAGGGGAAGGCCTGTTTTTTTTGAATAAAGGGAGGGAGTGTGTCAGAAATCCCAGACAGAAATAAAAAGAGGATGTCAGAAGTGCCATCTGCATTTTTCAGCTCGCCCGCAGCCGGCGGCATCGTGCTCATCATCGCCTCAGCAGCCGCTATCATCGTGGCTAACTCTCCGCTCAGGGAGGGATATGAGGTATTCCTGAAATACAACGCCGCCGGCCTCTCCGTTGAGCACTGGATAAACGACGCCCTGATGGCCGTGTTCTTCATGATGGTCGGCCTGGAAATCAAGCGCGAGCTTCTCACCGGTCAGCTTGCCACCTGGGGCCAGCGCGCGCTGCCGGGATTTGCCGCGCTGGGCGGGATGGCCGTGCCTGCGGCCATTTACGTATGGTTTAATGCGGGCAGCGATGAAACCCTCGCTGGCTGGGCAATTCCTGCCGCCACGGACATTGCCTTTGCGCTCGGGGTACTGGCACTGCTGGGCAGTCGCGTACCTGCCTCGCTGAAAATTTTCCTGTCGGCGCTGGCTATTCTGGACGACATGGGCGCAGTGGCTATTATTGCGCTCTTCTATACCAGTAATATTTCGTTTCTGATGCTGGCCGGTGCGGCGGTCACGGTTGCTCTGCTGTTTATCATGAACCGTGCCGGGATTACCCGGCTGTTTCCCTATCTGCTGGCGGGGGGCGTGCTGTGGTTTTTCATGCTTCAGTCCGGGGTGCACGCCACCATCGCGGGTATCCTGCTGGCGCTCTTTATCCCGCTGCGGGTAACCGATCCGGATAAACAATCCCCTCTTGCCCGGCTGGAGCACGGCATCAATCCGTGGGTGACGTTTCTGATACTGCCGCTGTTTGGCTTCGCAAATGCGGGGGTCGCGCTCTCCGGTATGACGGCTGATGACCTGATGTCGCCGGTACCGGTCGGCGTTGCGCTGGGCCTGTTTGTTGGCAAGCAGGCGGGCATTTTCGGCCTGTCGCTGCTGGCCGTCAGCCTGGGCCTGGCAAAACGGCCTGAAAAAAGTACCTGGCTGCAGGTTTACGGCGTATCGGTCCTGTGCGGAATAGGGTTTACCATGAGCCTGTTTATCGGCAACCTGGCGTTTGCAGAAAGCCCCCTGTTGGTGGACGAGGTCAAGGTGGGGGTACTTGCCGGCTCTGTACTGGCAGCACTGGCGGGTATGCTGATACTGCGCTTTTCTCCTTCGCATCCTTCCCGGTAACGCATTCGGGTCCGGAAAATCCCCGTGATGACGGGGATTTTTATTTCCCTGCAAACTTATTAATCAACAGGGCCACCTTCATTACCGTCGGCATTTATTCAGGTGCTTATCATCACACTGGTGCCCGCATTTATAGTTTGCCGAAAAAATTCGCACCGTTAATCATGCAGGTACAAACAAAAAGCAGTCTTTTTGTCAATCATGGCAACTTTTCCTGGCCGCCCCCGGTTATGTCGGTTCTCTCGCCTGTTATTAATGTAGCGGGTAATGTCCCATTTCAAAAAGGGGAAAGGGAGAGGCATGCTGATGTCTAAAATCAGAATGCCCCCGGAGTTCTGTTTATGGATGAGAACCTACAGCTGCTTGTGTCCTGCCAGAATTTTCAGGCCAATGATACCCGCCAGAATCAGTCCGAAACAGGCAATGCGTAACAGGCCCTTATCTTCATTTAAGTAAATTATTCCGTACGCTGCTGTCCCTAAAGCACCAATCCCGACCCAGACCGCATAAGCGGTTCCTACAGGAATAGTCCGTGTTGCCAGGGACAAAAAGTACATGCTCACACCGATAAATGTCAGGCAAAAAATACTGGGGTAGATCCGGGTAAATCCCTCAGTCCGGAGCATTGACGCGGCATAAAAGACTTCGGCTATGCCGGCAATCACCAGATACATCCATCCATTCATAAAACTCCTTTAACGGCTCATCAAAACCAGCAATATTGTGGGCAATGTTAACTCTGTTTTTAAGCAGGGGATCATCAGCATCAACCGCGAAACCCTTTCCGGCACAGGAAAAAATCGCTGCCTGCGTCGGGTTAACTGCCTGGGCCCAGTTTTTTTAACCTGAAATAGGTGGCCCTGGATATGCCGGTTTTCTCCATCACCAGTTTAATGGGCGTTTCGTGCCGGATAAGCTCCAGTGCGGCGGCCGATTTGTGATGAGGTTTCCGTCCAAACCTGACGCCTGCCGCCATGGCGATGACCCGGCCTTCGTTTGTGCGCTCCAGGATCCGCTCCCGCTCAGCTTCAGCAACGGCAGCAAGGATCTGAATGACCATTTTACCCATCGTGCCTTCAGTACTCAGTCCATTCTCCAGAAACCGGATGGCTATTCCCTTTTTATAGCAGGCATCAACAATGTGGATCATATCCGCTGTGTTGCGGCCAAGCCGGTCCATTTTGGTACACATGATAATGTCATCTTTTTCGGCACGGGCAAGCAGCCGTTGTAACCCTTCACGTTCGTCCGTGGCGCCCGACATCATGTCAGTAAAAATCCGGTCATCTCTGACGCCTGAAGATTTCAGCTCCATGATCTGCGCCGTCAGTTTCTGATGGCTCGTTGATACCCTTGCATATCCCAGTAATGCCATATTGGTCTCACAAATCGATACTGATACTGCGTAGTATCATAAAGCATAAAACACGATTTTTGATACTCATGTAAGCACGCACTTTAAAAGGTCTCAAAACTTATAATATCTGAGACTATCAAAATTTGAGCAGAGCGATACCCTTACGAAAGGATGCGGGATGAGTGACGGTTTTCTGACCAGTGAACAGACCGAAAACTACGGACGGTATGCCGCCGAGCCTAACGAGGTTCAGCTGGCCCGGTATTTTCATCTTGATGAACGCGATCTTGTTTTTATTAATCAGCGCCGGGGGAAACATAACCGATTTGGGATTGCCCTTCAGCTAACCACGGCCCGTTTTCTGGGAACCTTCCAGACCGATCCCTTGCAAATACCTCCCGGCGTCCGAAATTACGTTGCATTACAGCTGAACATTCATCGCCCTGAGATCATGGCCCGATACGCCCAGAGAGAGAATACCCGTTGGGAGCATCAAAGGCTGATCAGGCAACACTCTGACTACCATGATTTTGGCGATTTCCCCTGGTCGTTCAGACTGAAACGTCTGCTTTATATCCGCACATGGCTCAGTAACGAGCGCCCCGGTCTGATGTTCGATTTTGCCACGGCATGGTTGCTCCAGAATAAAGTATTGTTGCCCGCAGCCTCAGCGCTGACGAGGCTCATTGGCGAAATTCGTGAGCGGGCAAGCAGGCGTTTGTGGCGCAGACTGGCTGCATTACCTGACAGCTGGCAGACTGAGCAACTGGCCGGTCTGCTTGTCATACCGGAAGGACAGCGGGTTTCCGTGATGGAGCAGATACGAAAAGGGCCCGTCAACGTCAGTGGTCCGGCCTTTACTGACGCACTTCAGCGCTACACACGCCTGCGCAGCCTGGAGTTTTCCCGGCTGAATTTTGCCGGGCTGCCTGCAATTCAACTCCGCAACCTGGCTCGTTATGCTGGCATGGCTTCGGTAAAATATATCGCCAGAATGCCGGAGGAACGGCGGCTGGCCATCCTGACCGCGTTTGTTAAAGCACAGGAAATTTTGGCACTCGATGAGGCTGTCGATGTTCTGGATCTGCTGATCCTCAATATCACGCGTTCAGCGAAGCAAACCGGGCAGAAAAAACGGCTCAGAACGCTCAAAGATCTTGATCGCGCGGCGCTACTTCTGGCACATGCATGTACGCTTTTACTGGATGATAAAATGGATGACGCAGCGCTGCGTCAGACTATTTTCAGCCACGTACCAAAGAACCGGCTGGCGGAATCCGTAGGTAAAGTCAATGAGCTTGCCCGCCCGCAGGACACAAATTTCCAGGATGAAATGGTCGAGCAATATGGACGGGTTAAGCGCTTTCTGCCAGCGATGCTGCGTGATTTACATTTTCAGTCTGCCCCTGCCGGCGAAAATACGCTATCGGCCATACATTACCTGGCCGAACTGAGTGGTTCGAAAAAACGCCTCCTGGAGAATGCGCCTGAGCAGATCATTACAGGTCCCTGGAAACGTCTGGTGTACGACTCCGAAGGCCGGATACAGCGTGCAGGATACTCATTGTGCCTGCTGGAACGCCTTCAGGATTCGCTGCGTCGCCGCGATATCTGGCTGGAGAACAGCGATCGCTGGGGCGATCCGCGTCAGAAGTTTCTTCAGGGGAAAGAATGGCAGGCTCAGCGGATCGCCGTATGCCGGGCGCTTGGACACCCCACCGATGGTGGAAATGCCGTTAAACAGCTGGCAACCGAACTGGACGAAACCTGGAAAACGGTGGCCTCACGCTTTGAGCTGAATGCTGCCGTGAGCATCTGTCATCAGGGTAAATATCCGTCCCTGACCATCAGCAGTCTGGAAAAACTGGAAGAACCGCAGCCGCTGATTCTTCTGAACAGCCGCGTCAGGCAGCTGGTCCCCCCTGTTGATCTGACAGAGCTGCTGCTTGAAATTGACGCCCGGACTGGTTTTACCCGCGAATTCACTCATGTGAGTGAGTCTGAAGCCCGTGCTCAGGATCTTAACATCAGCCTGTGTGCCGTACTGCTCGCTGAAGCCTGCAATATCGGACATGAACCGCTGATCAAACACAGTATTCCGGCACTGACCCGCCACCGTCTGAGCTGGGTAAAACAAAACTACATTCGGGCTGAAACGCTGGTCAGCGCTAATGCCCGGTTGGTCGATTTTCAGTCCACGCTGGAACTGTCTGAGCGCTGGGGCGGCGGAGAAGTGGCTTCTGCAGATGGGATGCGCTTTGTCACTCCTGTAAAAACGCTGAACTCTGGCCCTAACAGAAAATACTTTGGCTCAGGGCGTGGGATCACCTGGTACAATTTTGTTTCTGACCAGTATTCCGGCTTTCACGGCATCGTTATCCCCGGTACGTTGCGTGACTCTATCTTTGTGCTGGAAGGGCTTCTGGAGCAGCAGACGGGGCTGAATCCGGTGGAGATTATGACGGACACTGGAGGGTCCAGCGACATTATCTTTGGCCTGTTCTGGCTGCTGGGCTACCAGTTTTCGCCCCGCCTGGCAGATGCCGGTGAGGCGGTATTTTGGCGTGCAGATAAAAATGCGAACTACGGGGTACTGGATGAGCTGGCGCGGGGATGCGTTGAACTGTCAAAGATAGAAACCCAATGGGATGAAATGATGAGGGTTTCCGGTTCTCTGAAGCTGGGTACAGTCCACGCCTCAGAACTTGTGGGCTCGCTTTTAAAAAGTTCCCGTCCGTCAGGGCTGGCGCAGGCGATTATGGAGGTGGGACGGGTCAACAAGACGCTGTACCTCCTCAACTACATTGATGATGAAGAATATCGTCGCAGGATACTGACTCAGCTTAACCGGGGAGAAGGCCGTCACGCCGTGGCAAGGGCGATCTGTTACGGCCAACGTGGTGAGATTAGAAAACGTTACCGTGAGGGGCAGGAGGATCAACTGGGTGCGCTGGGGCTTGTCACTAACGCAGTTGTATTGTGGAACACGCTTTATATGCAGGAAGCGCTATCACATTTGCGCAGCGCTGGTGAGATCCCGGAAGACGAGCATATCTCACGCCTGTCGCCACTGATGTACGGTCATATCAACATGCTGGGACATTATACGTTCACGCTGCCGGAAAATATTCTGAAGGGAGAGTTGAGGCCATTAAATTTCAATTCAAACAATGAATTATTGCCTTAACGTGGTTTTTTACACGATTGAACCTCGAACCCCTTCCACGGCTTCGCTTGCCGCCCCGCTACGGCAGATTCGAAGTATTCATCGAAATGTCATCCTTTAGAAACAGTGCGTTAACAAGGAATTTCTATCCTTTGCATCGCGAACCGCAATTGTGCGGCCAGCAATATTGCAAAAGGTGATCAAATGATGCCCCATCCAATACAGGACGCCGTGCTGCGGGTCGACCGGTTGAGCGTCGTCTATCCAGGCGGCGTGACAGCCCTACGCGATACCTCGATTGCATTTCGGCGTGGTGAGTTCACCGTGCTGCTTGGTCTCTCGGGCGCAGGCAAGTCGACCTTGCTCCGTAGTCTCAATCGACTCGTCACGCCCACTGGCGGCAGTGTCACCAGCGAACTCGGTGAGCTCGGCAGCGGCTCGGCCTTGCGTCAGCATCGTCGGCGTACCGCCATGATCTTTCAGCACCACCAGCTAATCGAACGTCAAAGCGCACTGGCTAATGTGCTTACCGGTCGGCTGGCCTTTCACAACACGCTCCGCTCGCTGTTTCCTCTGCCGCGTGCCGATCAGGAGATTGCGCTCAGTTGCCTCGCTCGGGTCGGTCTGGCAGACAAGGCGCTAAGCCGGGTGGACAAACTGTCCGGTGGCCAGCAGCAGCGGGTAGGCATCGCGCGTGCGCTAGCGCAACAGCCGGCGATCATTCTGGCCGATGAGCCGGTAGCCAGTCTCGACCCGGCCACTTCGGTCCGTGTTCTCGGATTGCTGCGCGACATCTGCAAGGAAGACGGCATCACCGCCATCGTTTCGCTGCATCAACTCGAATATGCCCGCCGCTTCGCCGATCGCGTCGTCGGGCTGGCCGATTCTCAGATCGTTTTCGATGCCGCGCCCTCGGAACTCACCGATGCGCAGCTTGAGCGCATCTATGCAGGCCGCTCTACGACTCAGCCAGCGAATGCTCCGGCTGAACCACCTGTCATGCTCGAACCTTCACTGGAGATGTCCCGATGAAACGCTTATCCGCGCTCTTATTGACTTGCTTGCTGTCCGCTGTTTCAAGTTTGTCCGCCCTAGCGGCCGATGCCGATCCGGATGTGCTAAAGGTTGCCCTGCTGCCGGACGAAAACGCCTCCGAGCTGATCAAGCGTAACCAGCCGCTGAAGGATTATCTGGAAGAGCATCTGGACAAGAAGGTGCAGCTGATCGTAACCACCGACTATTCCTCGATGATTGAGGCGATGCGCTTTGGCCGTATCGACCTGGCGTATTTCGGTCCGCTGTCCTACGTCATGGCCAAAAGCAAAAGCGACATCGAGCCCTTCGCTGTCACGGTCATCGACGGCAAGCCGACCTATCGCTCGGTGATTATCGCCAATGTGGCGTCAGGCGTGAATGAGTATGCCGACCTTAAGGGCAAGAAGATGGCCTATGGTGACCGGGCATCGACGTCCAGCCATTTGATTCCCAAAACCGTGCTTCTTGAGACGGCCGGTTTGACGGGTGGGCGGGACTACGAAGAATATTTTGTGGGCACGCATGACGCCGTTGCCGTCAACGTGGCGAACGGCAACGCCGATGCGGGTGGGCTGTCGGAGGTAATTTTCAATCACGTAGTCGAACGTGGCCTAATCGATCCGAGCAAGGTGAAAGTACTTGGTTACAGCGGCGAATACCCCCAGTACCCCTGGGCGATGCGCTCGAACCTGAGCCCCGAGCTGAAAACCAAGGTGCGGGATGTATTCGTCGGTATCGACGATCCCGAAGTGCTGCGCAACTTCAAGGCCGAGGCCTTCGCGCCAATCACCGACGCCGACTACGATGTGATCCGCAAAATGGGATCGCTGCTCGGCCTCGACTTCGCCACGATGTGAGCACCGATATGTCTACTCATTACGACGTGCAGGCGCTGCCTGCAGAGCAACGCGAGCACATCCTTCGAGGCTTCGGCCTCGGTTGGTGGCGCCAGCTGGGGCAGGTGGCGATTGTATTCGGAGTGGTGCTGTTGGCCTGCTGGTACGTGGGGCTGCTCGATGCCACCACGCTGCTGAACGGGCTGCCCTCCATCGCGACCCTGGCAGGCGAGGCCATGCCGCCAGACTTTTCGGGCTATCGAAGCTGGATTCGCCCCTTGATCGACACCTTGGCGATGAGCATCGCCGGTACGGCCATCGCAGTGGTGTTCTCGCTGGTGGTGGCCTTCGTTGCAGCGCGCAATACGGCGCCGCACCCCCTTGTGTTCGGTGTTGCCCGGGTGCTGCTCAATGCCCTGCGGTCGGTGCCGGAGCTGATCATGGGCATCATCTTCGTTGCAGCCGTAGGGTTCGGCGCCTTGCCGGGCGTGCTTGCCCTGGGTCTGCATTCGGTCGGCATGGTCAGCAAGTTCTTCGCCGAGGCCATCGAGCACGTCGACGAAGCGCCGGTGGAAGCCGCTCGGGCGGCGGGGGCTACGCCGATGCAAGTGCTGCTGCACGCGGTTTTGCCACAGGTGACGCCGCAGTTCGCCGACGTGGCGATCTACCGCTGGGAATACAACTTTCGCGCCTCCACCGTGATGGGCATGGTTGGCGCCGGCGGTATCGGCTTCGAACTCATGGGCTCGCTGCGCATCATGCAGTACCAGGAGGTTGCAGCAATCCTGCTGGTCATCCTGGCCATGGTCACGCTAGTAGACGCCTTCAGTGGCGTGCTGCGCAAACGTTTCAAATAGGACAAAACATGCTGCCGAAACTCGTTATAACTCACCGAGTACACGATGAGATCCTGCAACTGCTGGCGCCACATTGCGAGCTGGTGACCAACCAGACCGACAGCACGCTGACGCGCGAGGAAATTCTGCGCCGCTGTCGCGATGCTCAGGCGATGATGGCGTTCATGCCCGATCGGGTCGATGCAGACTTTCTTCAAGCCTGCCCTGAGCTGCGTGTAGTCGGCTGCGCGCTCAAGGGCTTCGACAATTTCGATGTGGACGCCTGTACTGCCCGCGGGGTCTGGCTGACCTTCGTGCCTGATCTGTTGACGGTCCCGACTGCCGAGCTGGCGATCGGACTGGCGGTGGGGCTGGGGCGGCATCTGCGGGCAGCAGATGCGTTCGTCCGCTCTGGCGAGTTCCAGGGCTGGCAACCACAGTTCTACGGCACGGGGCTGGATAACGCTACGGTCGGCATCCTTGGCATGGGCGCCATCGGACTGGCCATGGCTGAGCGCTTGCAGGGATGGGGCGCGACCCTGCAGTACCACGAGGCGAAGGCTCTGGATACACAAACCGAGCAACGGCTCGGCCTGCGCCAGGTGGCGTGCAGCGAACTCTTCGCCAGCTCGGACTTCATCCTGCTGGCGCTTCCCTTGAATGCCGATACCCAGCATCTGGTCAACGCCGAGCTGCTTGCCCTCGTACGGCCGGGCGCTCTGCTTGTAAACCCCTGTCGTGGTTCGGTAGTGGATGAAGCCGCCGTGCTCGCGGCGCTTGAGCGAGGCCAGCTCGGCGGGTATGCGGCGGATGTATTCGAAATGGAAGACTGGGCTCGCGCGGACCGGCCGCGGCTGATCGATCCTGCGCTGCTCGCGCATCCGAATACGCTGTTCACTCCGCACATAGGGTCGGCAGTGCGCGCGGTGCGCCTGGAGATTGAACGTTGTGCAGCGCAGAACATCATCCAGGTATTGGCAGGTGCGCGCCCAATCAACGCTGCGAACCGTCTGCCCAAGGCCGAGCCTGCCGCATGTTGAATCCGGTCTGGCTGAAGAGCCTGGTAGCGATCGTTCAAACAGGCAGTTTTCAGAGCGCGGCGAGGGCGTTGGGGCTGGCCCAGCCGACGGTGTCGCAGCACTTGCAGAAGCTTGAAGAGCAGGTCGGCGTAACGCTGGTGCAGCGCAGTCGTAGCGGCTGCCAGCCTACCACACGGGCGCTGGCCTTCATGCCGCATGCGACCGCCTTGCTCGACATGCACGCCCGGGCGCTAGAAGCCCTGCATGGCAATCGTGAGCGCGTCGGGGCCAGCACCAACATCGGCACCTACCTTCTCCAGCCATTCGTGCGCAACTATCTGACGACCGCAAATGAGAGGGGCGAGGTGGATCTGCGCATCGCCGCCAACCCGGATGTGGCCGACCAGCTACTGGCGGGCCAGCTCGACGCCGCGATCATGGAATGGTGGCTACCTCACCCCGACTTCGAACACCGCCTCTGGCGGGTCGAGCCGCTGGTGCTTATCGTCAGCCCCGACCATGCGCTGGCTGAAGCAGGGTGCATAGAACGTGATCGTCTGGTGGACCTGCCGATGCTGGGAGGTGAACCGGGTAGCGGTACCGGACGGCTTCTGACCGAATACTTTGGCGAACTGGGCGTGCCTCGCAGCGGTATGCAGCTAGGCAGCACCGAGGCAGTCAAACAAGCAGTGAGGGCGGGACTCGGCGTGTCGTTGGTGATGGCTTCCGCAGTACAAGACGAAGTTCGCAGTGGCGCGCTGGTAGCTCTTCCCATCCCGGGGCTTGAAAAGCGTCTCCAACTGATCTGGCGCAAACCTCCCGGAAATCTGCACCCGCCGGGATTTGTGCGGCACTTATTGGAGGAGGCAGATCTAGCTGGATAAGGTGATGGATGGTTGCGATCCAGCGCTTGGCTTGTCAGCCTAGGGAAACTCTGAAAAAGACTTTCTGATTTGGCAAAATACCGCGCCCCCACCCACCGAGTTTCCCGATGAAGCAGATGACCTTCGCCGACGCCGAGTACGCTGGCAAGCGCAAGCAAACCCGCAAGGAGTTGTTCCTGATCGAGATGGATCGGGTGGTGCCGTGGAAGGGCTTGATTGCTTTGATCGAGCCACATTATCCGAAGGGTGAAGGTGGCCGTCCGGCCTACCCGTTGATGGCGATGCTGCGTGTGCATCTGCTGCAGAACTGGTTCGGCTACAGCGATCCAGCGATGGAGGAAGCGCTGTACGAAACCACGATCCTGCGCCAGTTTGCCGGGCTGAACCTGGAGCGCATCCCCGACGAAACCACCATTCTCAACTTCCGCCGCTTGCTGGAGAAACACGAGCTGGCGGCCGGCATCCTCGCTGTCATCAATGGCTCTGGGCGACCGCGGCCTGTCGCTGCGCCAGGGCACCATCGTCGATGCAACGCTGATCAATGCGCCCAGTTCGACCAAGAACAAGGACGGCAAGCGCGACCCGGAAATGCACCAGACCAAGAAGGGAAACCAGTATTATTTCGGCAGTGCGACCTGAAAGTCGCATGGGTTTCTGTTCCGCAGGTTAACGCCCGACGGAACCGACTGTTCCACCACTCGTTCCCTACCCAGACAGGCGTGGCCGGTAACAGCCGGGTCTGAAGCTCTGGGGACAATGTAACCGCCGATATTTCGGTAGGTCGAACCGCGAGGCCAGACTGAATCTGCCAGCATCAAGGCGGAGAGGCGCCAGGGATGAACAGGTACCCGCCAACTGCACGGGGGTGATGGTGCTCGCTTGGCGACTGGCTTCTTGCTGGAGGTTAGAGATTGCTTCGGCAATTGCCTTGGTCTGAGCCACATAGCTGCCGGATAGGTTGGCAATCACAATGCAGCAACGCGGTAACTCCAGAGCGGCGCTCATCAGGCAGCTGAGTGTGTAGGTGCTCACGGTAGCCAGCGTACCGCCGCCGATGACAGGGAAGGTGCGAATAAGCAGGTCATTTCTTCCCAAGCTGACTCGCTGATTAAAATTTCGCGGATCTGGGCCGATTTTTTTCCCGCAAACACATCGAATCAGCCTATTTAGGCTATTTTTTCCACCATTTCTGGCGTTATTTCCGGTTTTTACTGAGATCTCTCCCACTGACGTATCATTTGGTCCACCCGAAACAGGTTGGCCAGGGTGAATAACATCGCCAGTTGGTTATCGTTTTTCAGCAGCCCCTTGTATCTGGCTTTCACGAAGCCGAACTGCCGCTTGATGATGCGAAACGGGTGCTCCACCCTGGCACGGATGCTGGCTTTCATGTATTCGATGTTGATGGCCGTTTTGTTCTTGCGCGGATGCTGCTTCAAGGTTTTTACCTTGCCGGGACGCTCGGCGATCAGCCAGTCCACATCCACCTCGGCCAGCTCCTCGCGCTGTGGCGCTCCTTGGTAGCCGGCATCGGCTGAGACAAATTGCTCCTCTCCATGAAGCAGATTACCCAGCTGATTGAGGTCATGCTCGTTGGCCGCGGTGGTGACCAGGCTGTGGGTCAGGCCACTCTTGGCATCGACACCAATGTGGGCCTTCATGCCAAAGTGCCACTGATTGCCTTTCTTGGTCTGATGCATCTCCGGATCGCGTTGCTGCTCTTTGTTCTTGGTCGAGCTGGGTGCCTCAATGATGGTGGCATCCACCAAAGTGCCTTGGGTCATCATGACGCCTGCTTCGGCCAGCCAGCGATTGATGGTCTTGAACAATTGACGGGCCAGTTGATGCTGCTCGAGCAGGTGGCGGAAATTCATGATGGTGGTGCGATCCGGCAGGGCGCTATCCAGGGATAATCGGGCAAACAGGCGCATGGAGGCGATTTCGTACAGGGCATCTTCCATGGCACCGTCGCTCAGGTTGTACCAATGCTGCATGCAGTGAATACGCAGCATGGTCTCCAGCGGATAGGGCCGTCGGCCATTGCCCGCCTTGGGATAAAACGGCTCGATGACAGCGGTCATATTCTGCCATGGCAGAATCTGCTCCATGCGGGAGAGGAAAATCTCTTTTCGGGTCTGACGGCGCTTAGTGCTGAATTCACTATCGGCGAAGGTGAGTTGATGGCTCATGATGTCCCTCTGGGATGCGCTCCGGATGAATATGATGATCTCATATCAGGAACTTGTTCGCACCTTCCCTAAGCGTTCTGCAACTTGCCCGCAGCTGTTATTTTTACCAAAACGTCTGTACGATAAGTATGCGGAAATACGCGTGATCATGGCCGATATCTTTGAGGAGAATTACCGCTGTTACGACTATCGGCGCCTTCACGCGATGCTTCGCGGTAACAACAGGGTTATTTCTGAAAAGGTTGTCCGCAGACTGATGGCAGAAGAGCAGCTCGTTGTTAAGCGCACCAGGCGACGACGATACAACTCTTACTGTGGCGAAATCGGCCCGGCACCGGAAAATTTACTCGCCCGGGATTTTAGTTCCTGCAGGCCAAATGAGAAGTGGCTGACCGATATTACGGAGTTCCAGCTTCCGGCTGGAAAAGTCTATCTGTCGCCGGTTATCGACTGCTTTGATGGCCTGGTTGTAAGCTGGTCGATAGGAACACGCCCGGACGCGACGCTGGTGAATACGATGCTCGATGACGCACTCGATACGCTCAACGAACATGATAAACCAGTGATACACAGCGATCGTGGTGGCCATTACCGGTGGCCGGGCTGGCTCGAGCGTATCAACACCTCCGGACTTATAAGGTCCATGTCGCGCAAAGGATGCTCGTCGGATAATGCTGCGTGTGAAGGCTTCTTCGGGCGTATCAAAAACGAAATGTTCTATGGCAGAGACTGGGCGGGTATCACGCTGGAAAAATTTATCTGCTTCCTGGACAGGTACATACGCTGGTATAACGAGAAACGTATCAAGCTATCATTAGGTGCAATGAGTCCTGTGAAGTACCGGCAGCATCTTGGGATCACAACATAACAGTCCAGGAAAACATCCGCAGCCCCCTAATAGACATTAGCATTGAGCCCCTACAATACATGTTATTGCAAGCTTAAAATGTCACCAAATTCAGCCAGTTAGAAATGTCACCTTAAGAGATGTGAAGAGAGAGAAGTTGGTTTATGTCAGAGGAAAGCAGGCATGAATGACGTCCATGCCTGTGATGAGAGGCTATACCAATAAGCTGTTATTCCCCTTTTTTATGGTCGTGTTCCTTCAGTCCGGGATGCTTTGGCTTGTTTTCCGGAGTGACACGCCTTCTTTTATCTTCTTTGCCAGTTGATTCAGCAATCGGCTTTGGGCCAGGTTTAATACCCATAAAAATCTCCTTGAGTGACAAACAGATTCATATTTACGAACTGTGGCAGTAATGCCAAATATGAAATGAGGGTTCATGGTTATAAAACCAACTGACGTGTTTTCAGAAGCTTGCACTCCATCACACTGCTAAAGGTAAAAAAACAGAACAGAGCAGGGGGCTAGCGTTTCAGACTGGCTCGGAACTCTTCAGGATTAGCCAGTACGGGGTTGATGGCTCTGAGTTGCTCCTGAACCCGGGCTTGTGCACGTCGTTTGGGCATTTTTTTACTCCTATCTCGCTTTCCCTCTCGATCCAATTCATCCATCTTGTCCTGAGCCAGTTTCAGTACAGCACCGAGCCGTTTGTTATCAACGATTTGCCCCTGGTCGATGCATTCCAGTTTATCGAAGACCTGATAATTGAGTGATCGGTAGCCATATTTAAACGCCAGCGTACCATTTGGGTAGTCGTAAACTGTGATTTTTTCACCTGCAATTCTGGTATTTTCTTCCGTAGGTTCAACGAGATATATCATCTTATCGTAACGGAAAGTCAGTGTTTTCGAGAGTTTTCGTGATTCCTGCCAAGCAAAGATATCATCCAGATCTTCAGAGCTTTCAAGCACCGGTCGATGCAGGTCTTTGGGATATTTTGCTGGTCTGGCAAAACGACGATTGAAGTCAATAATGAAGGAATCCAGCCAGGCATTGGCATCCTCGATGCTGCTGATGCCTTCAAGCCGCATTTCTTTGATAAGTCGATCCTGAAGAGTCTGGTTTGCGCGCTCAACGCGACCTTTAGCTTGCGGGCTGTTGGCGCATATCAACTCGATCCCCAGTTCGGAAAGCACCCGGCCGAACTGAGTGATTCCAGTTGTGGTAGTGCCACCATTATTGACCCTGAAAATGCCGTGCTTATCGCTGTAGAACGCCAGTGGTTTGCCATGCTGTTCAAGATACGCGCGGGTGGCCATCATGTAATCAAAGGCTGATTCAGTCTCGCCGAAACGGAGGTGCATCAGGCGCCCAGTAGCATCATCAATGAAGACGAGCAGGCAGCATTTGGGGGCACGTCCTTCAAACCAGTCATGCGGGGAACCATCGATCTGAACAAGTTCTCCAAGGCAGTCACGCCGGTATCTGGGTTGATGAACACGTGGCCTGCGACGTGAGTATGGGACCCAGAGTCCATCAGCCGTCATCCATTTTCTCAGTGTTTCAACAGACACCGTGATGTTATGGCGTTCGCGCAATTTTTCTGCGGCCAGCGTTGGTCCAAAGTCGCTGTAATGATCGTGAAGTAAAGAAAGTACACGCAGCTTCAGTGACTCAGGAAGTCTGTGATTACCGGGGCGTCCTCGTCGAAGGTTTGCCAGACCTGCAGCACCAGATTCACGAAAGCGGTTCATCAAACGCTGTGTCTGACGTTCGGTCAAAGCAAGCTGATGAGCAGCGTCGCGACGGCGCATGCGCTTTTCAACAACTGACTGAATGATGTTGATCCGACTGAGTTCTTTATCTGACATGGTCACAAGCATCCTGATGTCTCCATGGCCTGAGGATTGGATCCTTTATGCCAGAAAAAGTGACATCACTAAATGGGTTAAAAGTGACATCAGAATATTGGAGTTACAATACATGTCAAGGCTCAATTGAAATGTCCGTTATCCAGCTCAATTAAAATGACCACTT
>OLGB01002620.1_pt1 | contig 18698 bp, 16 predicted proteins | sample 1605691 | NCBI WGS metagenome assembly OLGB01 (sample SAMEA3888925, study PRJEB22519) | human gut metagenome | biome: human gut; feature: human-associated habitat; material: faeces | place: Denmark | collected 2010 | reverse complement strand
ATTTCTCCAATATGAAGTATCTTGCCCTCAAATATTGGCTTGGTCTTGTATGCTGCGATTCCCGTGGGGAATGAGTGCAGAGAATTTTTGATATTTCCATAGCCTGTATCAACGGGAACGATGATAGAATTGTTGTAAGGTATCATGCGATTTTTTTCTCCTTCGCCGCTTCTTCAACTTTTGATTTTAACATTCTGATGATAAGCTCCTCCGCTGTTGCGGTTGCCTGTGTGTCGGTAAATGAGCTTACAATAAAGGTTGTCTTGCCGATGGTAACGCTGTGTTCAGCACCATTAGGATTGTAGGTTCTTTCCTGCATTTTGTACCTCCGCTTTTGTCATATATATTGTATTCGTTAAGAGTCACATTCGGCCGAAAATGAGCATCTTGCGGATAGTGGTGTCGTTTTCATCGAAAATGACCTCCCTTATCCTGATTTCAATTCTATCACAAAGAAAAATTCTCCGATTGACGTCCATTTGACATGATTTTGACGTCCCACGGGTGTCATTTTTTCGGATTTTAATGTCATTTTTCGGTTGCGCACTGCTTTGAGCTATATTTCTGACAGCAAAGCGAACGATTTTGTTGTCACTTGACGATAAACGCTGATGTCATTATTTTGAAAATGCTGTCACTTTCTTTATTGGGGCATAAAAAAAGAAGCTCCAAAGGCTGTATCTGCCTTCGAAACTTCATTTTTTGTGGATATTCTATTGTAATGACGTATTTGCGTGGGTTTCAACTTGTGAGAATATTTTTTCAACCTGAGAGAACGAAAACGACTTTCAACTCGGGAGAATAACGCTTGATTTTAGCAAGCATTGATTTTGTGGGAACAAAATCATATAGTATACACTTCCTCATTATTATCAAGCTAATCTATAAATTTAAATGCAAATCATCTGGAGAAATAGCCTTGACCAAATTTCCTTAGTTTAAAAGCCACTTAAGTTCAAAAAAGCCTTCACCGTAAGAAACACCATCCAATTTCCAAGTATTATTCTTAAAAGCAAGACGGAAGTTAAAAGGTTGAATTAAATCCTCATCGTAGCCCCATTCCTCTGCGTCACCAACTCTTTGGCAGTTATAGGTTACGACCTTTTCGCCAAGTTCATTTTCACCGACAGTATAATCAATAATCTGACTGTAACTCCAGCCTGCCTGACCGCCATCACCGGAGCTGACATAAAAGACGTCGTCTTTTATTATATATGTACTCGGAGAATTTTCACACATTTCTTCGTAACCGTTTTCTGTAAGTCTGAGATAGTCAATCAGAAATTGCTTTGATTCATTACCATTCATTGGGACATACGCATCTTTCGTATCAGTATAAAGTCCCAAGCTTCTCCAATAGATTCCTGAGGTCTGATATTGCTTCATTTTCTCTGTTTGTAAATAGTCATCATCATTTTGACTGAGCTTCCACTTATACTCAATACCATACCCAAAATATTTTTCTGTTAACTCCGCAAAAAACTTGGCTGCTTTTTCCCCTGAAATCATAATTTCTTCGGATGTGGAGTTCGCATTAATATTTATTTTGGGAAATTCTACGCTGTTTACAAGTTGGTCTACATATTCAACAGTAGTCGTTTGTAATGGCACTTTTTCCATTTCTGACAAATTTATTTCAGTATTATCTGAGGTATTGTCATAAAGAATATTACTTGTTGTTACACTTGAATAGACAGTATCAGATTTTATTGGTACTGAACTTATTTGCTGATTCTCCGTATCTGCAAAGTTACAGGATGATAACATAAATATATTAAGAAAACAATATAATAAGATTATCACACTTTTGGTTCTCATTTTATACTCCTATTTTATAACTTGAATGTTCTTACTTCATATCCTCCCCCACTACTATTTAACCACTGCCCACCTGATGAAACTGTAGCATTTGTTCCAAGATTTGTAGTTGCTTGAGTTCTATTATCCTCATTCTGCCAAGGATCTATTCCTCCTAAGCCAGTTATGTATTCATGTCCATTTTTTGAAAGCGTTGAAATTTCTCCGTTTGTGTTAAGAGTATATCCTGTTACAACAACCCAATGTTCTTTTGTTTCTTGTGTTTGAACGTTTGTGTACTGTGTATGTAGCTGAACGGCTCGTCCATTATCAATTTCGGATACTATAATGTTCGATAACTCTTCCTTTGTTAAACCTGAGTAATCTTTAAACCCTGATTGAGTCGGTGTATAAGTCGTTTTATCCCCTTCCGTTCGATTATAAGTTACGCTTTGACCATTTTTATTATAAGTTATTACACCTGTTGTACCTTTTGCAGACGCATATCCATTTGAATTAATTTTTGCTAACATTTCGCAGCTTGTTTTACAGCAGTTGCCATAATAGCTAGTATTTTTAGTGTTTTGGCATAAAACGTAACTGGATGAAAAAGTATTGCTCACACGTTTGGTCAAAGCAGCATAATATCTTCCAGCAGCGGTTTGACTTTTTGTATCAGTAACTATTGGTTTCATATTGCTATCTAAAGTCACACCATACGTTTTGGCAAGTTGACGTTGCTTTTTGGCAATATAGCTATTTGAACCACTTGTAGTTGATGACGTTGTATTTGTACCGTTTACAGAAACTGTATCCAGAGAATAAATACCCGTAACATCTTCTGAACTGTTCGATAGGATAAATGTATCAGTTTTTTTTGATAAATTCTGTTCTTTAGCGGTATCTGTAATATTTGTATTGATTGTTTTTGCGCTGTTCTGCTTTACGGAGTATGCAGAAGCGTGATTTACATTTGTTTGAATTTCATTTAGTGCCATATCGTTTGTCCTTTCAAATTATATTTTAGTTTTTATAACTTGATATATCAAGCAACTTCTACTTGATAATCCAATCTAAATGTTGACAGATTTTGACCTTGCTATTGGTTTCTAAAACATATCATCATTCACATACCTCAAAAGACAGCATACCACATCGTTAAAACTCATTATCCAGTGAACAGTGAATTAAGGAATAGCTATTTTCTTATACATTACAAATCAAAGAAATCTTGTCCACGGAGAATCACAAATAACCTTTACTTTTATTTATAGTAAGGAATTTGTAAAAAGGCCTCTTACTTTTTAAAAGATTTCTTCACCTGTACAGGCTCCTTAGGCTGATGAAATCCAAAAAGAGATGCGCTGTTGCAGCCAATCTTTGCGGTTTTTTCTCCAAGACGAGCAACGGTTTTGAGAACGCTGACTTTAATCTTCTTATCCATATTTTATCCCTCCTCTCTTTAACTTCGCGATAATCATAAAAATGGACACTGTTAAAAGAGTCATATCCATTAATATGCTGTACGATGATACTAGTTTTATCTTAAAAACGGTAGATACAGATGAGATCAACAATACCAAAACCGTTCCTAAAATACGAAAATGTTTCTTTTGATCCATTGTTAGAGGTTTATTATCATTTTCTATAGGAGAATATATTACCGTGCAAATAAACGAAAGGATACATATCAAATAGTGCATAGGGGAAAAATCTCCAACTTGTATATATTTGTATGAAACTAATACACTAATAGTAACGAGCATAAAAACTATATTACAGTAGAAATAATTTGATGCATGGTATCCTCCGCATATTGATCTAAGCATAACAAATAAAATAAAATAAACTAACGCAGGTATAATGCACTTAAAAACATAACCACAAACAAAAACGATAAAAAAAGTTATAAGCGATGAAATCATTATTTCGAATCCATACTGATAAAAATCTTTCTGTTCGTATGAAATGATCTTATAGTTTAAAAGAGCTGCAACCACTTGGGATGATAACTCAGTAATCATAATATTCTCACCCTTTTGTTATGTTTTTTGGATTATAGCATTCAATGATATATCAGGTCAATATATATGTCGCAAATGGCGAAAATGCGTCGTAACTGGTAAAAAATTGATAAAAAAGATATATTACTATTGTTTTATGTATTTATTTCTGATATAATGTAATAAATACAATTAAAGGGGGTATTAAATGCTTTTATCTGTTTTGGATGATGAATTACCTGTACTAAAACAAGTAGTCTGCTTATTAGAAAAGATTTCCGATAATAATGCAGTTATAGATTCATTCAATACTCCTTCTGATTTATTATCAAATTTTTCATCAAAGAAGTACGATGCTTGTTTTCTTGATATAGATATGCCTGCAATGAATGGATTTGACCTTAGTGACCTGTTATATACACATAACAGCAATGTGCGTATAGTATTTGTTACTGGCAAGGACGATCTTGTATTTCATGCTTTTCGCTACCATGCCATCGGCTTTGTTCGTAAAAGTAATCTTGAAAATGAGCTAAAATTTGCGTATGAAACTTTGGCTAACGAAATACAGAAGGAATCAGCTGTAATTTCGGTAACAGAACTTCGGAAGAACGGTGGAAAGGAACAGCTTATACCTATTCATGATATACAATATCTGGAGAGCAATAACCACAATGTACTTATACATACAAAAGACGAAAAGGTTGTTACAACAAGAAATACTCTTGCGTTCTTTATGGAACAGCCTGCCTTTAAAAACTTTATTCCTATCAATTCGGGTACAATTGTCAATGCTGCTATTATAAAAATTGATAACGACAAAATTATACTTCCGAATGAAACCGTGCTATATATAAGCCGAAGGAAAATGCAGTCGGTACGTGAAGCATATGCAAAAGCACGAAGGAGGTTATTGATTTGATCTATACAGTTTGTGAATACATTGCTACCGGAATTGAAAGCATAATTCTATGTGTGTTTCTCATTACTTCCCTACAATACAAACCGATGTCAAAGATTAAAAAAATTGTTGGAACCATTGGATTTATTATCCTAATAATAGCCAATGCCTTTTTATGGGACAACGTCAATATTCTTTTCAGCTTTGAACATCTGTTTTCAGTATCATATATCCTACTTCTGTGTATTTTTTCAAGAGTTATGCTTAAAGGCAAATGGTGGAATCAGGCTATTCTATCACTTGTATCAATAATAACAGTGTTTCTGATTAATATATTGATTCTTTCATGTTCAAGCGCAATTTTAGAAAACAGTTATTCTGAAATACTCCTTATGCGTAATCCTGCAAGAATTTTCTTATTGTTCTTGTCAAAGCTCTCATTGGCTGCCTTGCTTATGACCATGAGTAAGATAATAACACAGAATAATTATTCATTACATATTGGACAAAGCGTCAGTGCTATCACAGTATTTCTTCTCTCAATAATTATAGGAGCAATTATAGAAAAAATGCTTCTTGATGACGCTTTAACAAGAACCTACGCTACCGTAATAATTCTATGCTTATCATTAATTATTGTATTGTTCATATATATAGCAGCTGAAATATCAAAAAAGAATATCTCCGAACAAAACCGTATAGCAATGGAGACACGATTACATGATGATGAGAGAAAGCTGAAAGAAATGCTTGAATGGAACGACTCGATCAGATCTTTGCGTCATGATATGAATAATCACCTTCTGATAATAAAACAATATGCCGATGATAAGGATTACTTGTCGCTGCTGCAATACATTGAAAAAATGCAGAAAAACATTGATAAAACTATTGACATAACAGCAACAAACAATCCTGCACTTGATGCGATACTGAATGTAAAGAAAACAGTTTGCAAAAAGTCAGGTATTGATCTGAAATGTTATTTGCAGACTGATTTACCGGCAATCGATGATTATTTTTTCAGCATAGTATTTGGAAATTTAATTGATAATGCTATTGAAGCAGAACTGAAAGAGGATATAAAGAAAATTCGCTTGTCTGTTACCGGTGATGAGAATAATATTCGATTAACTATACAAAACAGAGTTGCTATGAAAATGCTGAGTTATGATAGTTTACCCGAAACTACAAAATCAGATAAGCAACACCATGGTATCGGGCTGAAAAATGTTTTGGGTGAGATTGAAAAAGTTAATGGTATATTTGACTTCTATGAAGAAAACGGCTGGGTTATAGCTGATGTTGAAATACCTAATAGAGTAAGCTAGAAAATTTTTACGAGAAATTCCTAACGTATCCATGTTGGAATAAACTATTGATATTTTTCACAAAGCAAAAAACATATATTTTGTACCATTTGTCTCAAAAAGAAATACTTACTATGGAGGATGTTTATTATGAGATGTAGCACATCAAATATTCAATTGGAAACAATTATATCAAGAATTAAGAACAAAACGCTCAATCTTCAACCAGACTTTCAGAGAGGAGAAGTATGGAGCATTGCAAAGCAAAAAAAATTGATTGATACTATTTTAAGAAAATGGACAATACCTCCGATTCATATTGTTCCTTCCGATGATGTTGATGAAGTTTTAGACGGTCAACAGAGGCTTGCTGCAATTCGAGATTTTTATAATGGGAAATTTTCAATAGATGGAAATATTCAGCCCTACAACGAGTTTGTACATTCATTGAACGGATTAAAGTATGCTGATTTAGATAAAAAAATTCAAGCACGATTTTTACGTTATGAAATAACATTTATAACACTTATTGATTATGAACCTTCTGAACCGGCAGAATTGTTTGAAAGACTGAACCAACCAATGAAATTAACCTCCTCAGAACAGAGAAATGCATACTTAGGTAAAACAAGAAGTCAAATAAAATCATTAGTAGATTATTTTGAACAGATAGGAGCCAAAAATGAAACTATTGGCTTTTCTAATTCTCGTTTAGCTTACGATGAAATAATTGCCAAGTTTTGCTATGCCATAGAAATTAAAACTTTACGCCAAAAAATTATTGCTAGTGATATTACTGATAAATATCGTGAAAACAATAGTTTTACTGACAGTACTATTAGCGAATGCAAAGAAATCTTATTAAAATTTATGACCGCTGTTAAGACATATCAAAATGCTTTATACAATTTAAAATTAAATAAAGCGACAATCTATAGTTGGTTCATATTTATAAAAAGCAATAATTCATTAAGCGTTGAAGATATCTCATCAGTAATTTATTCTTTCGAAATATATAGGGATTATTTCAAAGGTAAAATAAATGATTTAAATGGATATCATGATTACATCATAAATCATTTTTTTAATTACCAAAATGACCTTCCTTACCTTGAAAACATGATCAATGTATTTAATCAAAGAGCATCAATGGGCAGTACGGATGCTTTGTCAATTATTTATCGAGATATTATTCTATTCATTTTCTGTCAATGTGTAATAGGGTGTACCAATAATTCGATATTAGATGATTTTGATAGAGAAGCAACCAAAAGCGTTCAGAATGCACTCGAATATATATATAACAAGTATGATTGGGGGAAATCATTCTAATGAGAAGTGCAAAAACAATAGATTTTTGGAACGATGTGTATTCCACAAAGAATTATTCTATGTTTTTAGAATCTATAGATTTAGAAGAATGTATGGGATATACAGGAACGATAAGTTTTAATAAAGGTATTACTGCATTTTGTGGTCTTAATGGAGTTGGTAAATCTACTATTATTTCTTGTGTTAAAAAGGTTTTGGGAATTACAGATGATTCACTATTAACTAAAAATAAAGCTCATGGTATTAATTCAGCAACTGTTCATTATAATGGAAATACAATAAACATAAGTTCAGAGAATTTTGCTGTAACAAAAGGGATTGAAGCCAATAAATTTACATATGTTGATAGTAATCAGACATTAGATTTGTTGAAAGAGTGGAAAGAACAAAGTAACCTTGCTGAATACCTCAATCAATTTGAACCCAATTCGTTTTCTAAAGAACAACTTGAAGATATATCTTGGCTGATTGGCAAAGAATACAATGAATGCAAAACAATTGAAACGGATGAAGAGAAAAATTTCAAACCAGTATTTTTTGAAGTATATCAAGGTAGTCAAAAATATACGTCAAACGATATGGGACTTGGGGAACACTTATTATTGTATGTATATTACATACTAAATAATATTAAGAATGGTTCGATTCTCATATTTGAAGAACCAGAGTCATATATAAGTGTTTTATCACAGAAAAGACTAATGGATTACCTGGCAAAAATCAGTTCCCAAAGAAAAGTAAGCATCATTATTACTACGCATTCTCCTCATATATTAACAATGATAAAAAAAGAAAACATAAGAATAGTAGGAAATGTAAGTGGAAAAATGATTGTTAGTACACCCGATGAAGATCAAGATGCAAAAGAATACCTTGGTATTAATTACCAGAATATTCCTTGCTCAATAGCAACAGTATTTGTTGAGGATTATGTTGCACGATTATTTATTGAAATTATTCTAGACAAGGAATCTTCTATAATTCGTAATTCAATAGATATTGTTTCAGTTGATGGTTGTGAAGGCATCTCAAAGCGCTTATCTTTTAATGATAGTGAATATATGTCGCATCGTTTTTTGGGTATATACGATGAAGATATGAAAGAAAGGCTTAATTCAAGCCAGCTTAAATGGCCATATCTTTTTTTACCTGTTGACGAATGTGTTGAGAAAGAAATAAAAAAATTTATTATAGAACAAGAAAATGCAAATTTACTTTGTACTTCACTTAATGTTACAATTGATAGATTATCTATTGTTTTAAGTAAAAGAGCAGGAGAAGATCATCACGATTGGTTCCTTGATGTTTGTAAAGATTTAAAAATAGAAAACAAGTTATTTTTACAAAAATTTTATGATATTTGGAAACAAGATAATCGAGAAAAAATAGATGAGTTTTTAACTGAATTTGAAAAAAATGTATGCGTTCCAAATTATCCAAAGGATATACATAAAACGTATGCAACTATGTGAATTATTAATCAACTGATTTTTTGTGCAAATACTTTATAAGATTTGGAGGAGTATTAAAATGGAGATGCTATATAAGTATTATTCTAATCAAAGTGATTATGCGTTTAGGAATCTCGAAAAAGGCGTTGTAAATTTCACTCCATTAATATCACTTAATGATCCTCTAGAAGGTTTGGGAACATATAAATATGAAATTACGGAAGATGAACAAAAATTCTGGAACGATATTGGTTCCGATACACCGAAATTAATCGAAGAAAGATTTCCAAAAGATATAAAAGATTTACTGAATTTTAAACATCGTATTTTAAGCACATCAAAAGAATGTACAAACCCATTGTTATGGGCTCATTATGCAAATTCGCATAATGGGTTTTGTGTTGGGTATGAAAAGCAATCCATACAAAAAATAACATCCAATATAAACGATATTTCATATTGTACAAAAAGACCAGAAATTAATTTTGATAATCCAGATGATTTGGTTAATCTTTTGTTTGTAAAATCCAAGGCATGGGACTATGAAAAAGAATGTCGTGCGGTGTACACTTTAAAGTCTTCCGATGTATTGCATTTAAATAAAGAAACATATTATTTGGGTGAAGATAGTGATTTTATTTATATTCCTCATGAACTTCCCCAACATAATGATTATGAAATACTATGTTCGCCTAAATACATAACTATGAAGTGTATTCCAAATGAAATTTATTTTGGTATGAATATGACCGATAATGATAAAAGACGGATCTTCAATATTGCCTACAAATACAATGTGAAGTTTTATCAAGTAAAATACTCTGATAACACATTTGAATTTGTTGCTGAGGAAATATCGAAAGAATATTTAGAGTATATATTTCGTGATTCACAAACTGCTTCATATTGAAATATATAAAAATCTCTCAGGCTCGTATATGAACCTGAGGAAATGTCATAATCTGCTTTATATATAGTGGAGCATTATAAATTGTAATCATACGAATTAAAACCTGAATCTGACGGCAAATATCAGCTGAAAACCCGCTTTGCAAAGTTTACGAACTTACCCGAACTTATGGGAATGTTCAAGGAAGCGGCGGATATCCGCACGGCTGACACTCTTGACCTTGAAAAGCCTATTGCACACGTTCACGAAGTTGTTGCACAGCCGTCGAAGATACAGAAAAGGCTCATAAAGTCGCTTGCAAAAAGGGCTGGCAAAATCCGTGACGGAAGTGTTGATCCGAAAGACGATAATATGCTCTGCGTTACCAATGACGGCAGAAAGATAGGTCTGGATCAGCGGCTTATGCAGCACGGCTGTCCCGACAATCCCAATTCAAAGGTCAATATGTGTGTTCAGAATGTCTTTGATATTTACACAAAGACAACCCCAAACAGAAGCACACAGCTTATTTTCTGCGATATGTCAACGCCAAAGTCTGATACCCGTCAGGACAGGTTTGAAATATATCGTCCTAACGAAGCAAATGGCAGCGGCTATGACCTTGTTCGCAAAAAGGTAGGTTTGGGAAGCGGTGATGAGGACAGCCCCAAGAGAATTTCTTCATTTGCGGATATAAAGTCGTATGTGGACAAGCATTCTCCCGAACCGGAGGACAAGCTGCAGGAGGGAGATATTGCGGTGTTCCGTATTCCAAGTGAGGACGGAACAACTATAGAATCAAGAGCAGCTGTATTCACGGACGGAAAATTCACAGAGGATAATTCCATAGAACTTATGGACAGTCTGGGTATGTCACCTGTTGAGAATATGCCCCCGAAGCCTTTCAATGTATATGATGATATTCGGAGCAAGCTTGTTGAGCTGGGAGTGCCTGAAAAGGAAATTGCTTTCATTCACGATTATGATACTGCGGAGAAAAAGCAGGCACTTTTCAATCAGATGAATAGCGGTGATATTCGTGTGCTTCTCGGCTCAACGGCAAAGTGCGGAGCGGGGATGAATGCACAGGCGAAAATGATAGCATTGCATCATCTTGATGCTCCTCTTCGTCCGTCTGATATGGAACAGCGAACCGGACGTATCGAAAGACAGGGCAATGAAAATCCCGAAGTTGATATATTCCGTTATGTTACAGACAAGAGCTTTGATGCTTACCTCTATCAGATCTTGGAGAACAAGCAGAAGTTCATTTCACAGGTTATGACCTCAAAAACGCCCGAAAGAGTATGCTCCGACATTGATGAACAGTCGCTTGACTATGCGGAGGTAAAGGCACTCTGTGCAGGCAATCCCAAAACAACAAGAGGAGCTTACGAAAAAGGGCGATTTTACGTTGTTTAAAAAAATCACGATACAGTTAAAAAGACGGTATCGTGATTTTTCTCTTTGTTATAGCATTTGTTTTATAATATCATATAGCAGATGTAATTTGGAATCGGTCAATCTTTTGATATTGGATTTTTCACTTTTGAAAGTCTGTGATAGACATATTGTTTTAAAACTTTCAACACTATGCTTATTTCTTAAATATTTATGCAGAGTCACACGCTTATGGAATTATACATTAAAAAATCCTTTCAAAACCTATTGACAAAATTATTCTAATGTAGTAGAATATAGTTATTCTATTGCAGTAGAATATTATTTGTGAAAGGATATGGTATATTGAAAAAAATCTTATTACGTTTGGGAGCTTTGTTATTCTCGGCGGTTTTTATGCTGAGCGCCTGCAAAAAACAGGACGAGCCTCCGCAGAATACGGTTTACAGAAGCGAAACAGCGGAAATATCGTCGGAGATAACAGGGGATTTTGAGACCTTTGAATATTACGGCGGAAAAATATATTTCCTGTCGGAATTTTTACCTGACCCCGAAGGCAGCTTTTCTAAATATTGCCTTAATTCCGTGGGTACGGACGGAAACGGTTTTTCCTCCGAAATGCTTGCGGAGGGTGATAATATGTACATTTGTCCGCCGAAATTTGACGCTGACGGCACGCTATACTATGTCATTTCGCGCAAAACCGACAGCGAGCACAAGTATACATTATGCAAAACCACGTCCGCAGGTGAAAAAAACGAAACCGATATAACCGAATCCGTGACCTCCTGCGCCCCCGACTTTTTCCCATCGGAAATTCTTGTAAGCGAAGGCGGTGTATTCATTTCGGGGTATAACAGCGTTATCGTTCTTGACAGCGGCGGTGCACTGAAAACCTATATCCCCGAAATTGTTTCAAACGGCGGAATACATAACCTTGCACGGGGCGGCAGCGGTCGGATATACGCCTACATTTTCAACGGATACGGCTTTGAGCTGCAATATCTTGACGAGGAAAAGGCAGAGTTCACATCAGCGGAGTTTCCCTTTGACGGCTACAACAATATCGTTTTTGACGGCAGAGATGATGCGGAGCTTTTCGTCAGCGACGGTACAGCGTTATACATTCTCGGCGCAGACGGGGTTAAAAAGGAAATTCTTAATCTTGTACAGTCGGGAGTAAGTCCGGGTGAGGTACAGCGGATATTCCCCACGGATAATGGCGGATTTGTCTGCGCGGGAAAAAGCATGGACAGTGGCGCGCCCGTAATATCCGTGCTTTCTCCGCAAACGGGATATGTCGAGAGCCGAAAGGAAATTGTCCTTGCTGGCACAGAGTACAGCATTGATACTAGTATTGAAAATGCCGCAGTAAATTTCAACAGTTCAAGCACCGACAGCTATATCACAATAAAAAAATATCCGTGGGACAATATTGACAAGCTTAATCTTGACATTACCTCGGGCAGTGTTCCCGATATACTCATTTACGATTCCTCTATACCGGTGGAAAATTATATTTCCAAAGGCGTTTTTTCCGATCTGTATCCATTTATAGACGGCGATAGTGAGCTTGACCGCTCCGATTTTCTGCAAAATCTTCTGTCGTCCTGTGAAACGGACGGCAAGCTGTACTGCTTTACCGACCGTTTCAAAGTATATACGGCGCTGGGAAAAACTTCGATCTTCGGCGAGGATATGGGTATAAATATGGACAAGCTTCAGCAAATTGCCGCTGCTCGTCCCGAGGGAACAGAGACCTTTCCTGGAGTTACAAAGCAGGATATCCTCACATACGCTCTTGAGCTTTCGGGTGATGAATTTATAGACTACAAAAACGGCATCTGCCGATTTGATTCTGACAGCTTTATCGCTATGATGAAATATGCAAACGGGTATATTGACGGCATAGATTACGACAGCTACTTTGACGACAGCTTCTGGAGCAGATTCGATACCATGTTCTCCGACGAGAGTGCTCTGCTTATGACGGCGTATCTTTCTGATTACACCGACATTTTCCGTTTTGAGCGAATAAACTTTGGCGAACCCGTCACAGCGGTGGGATTTCCCTGTGAAAACCGCATAGGTACGTCCTTTGTTGTAGATACTGCGTTCTCTATAAGCGAAAAATCAGACGTAAAGCAGGAAGCGTGGGAGTTTATCAGAACGCTGCTCCTGCCGAAATATCAGGATAAATGCGACTGTTTCCCCGTCAGAACTGATTCGCTGGAAAAGTCCGCCGCAGCAGCTATGAAGCACGACCCTAACCGAGTTAATCAAGCTATCGTTATAATGGGACAGATGGCACTTTCATCGGGAAAGGGTGATATCGGCGAGCCAAAAAAGGCTGACATTGATCATATGAACGCTGTTATCGCCTCCGCCGACGGCATTATGTCATATAACGCAAGCATACGGGATATTATTACGGAAGAAGCGGAAACATTTTTCAGCGGTGCCAAAACAGCGGAGGAAGCGGCACAGCTTATTCAGTCAAGAGTGCGGCTTTATCTGGAGGAACATTCGTAAAAAGCTCCAAACATCTTGACAAGCTCATTTCAGCGTGATATAATATATATATTCTACTGAATTAGAATAAGTGAGGAGCAGGATATAATGAAGCTGTTTGATTCCGAACTGAATGTAATGAAGATACTCTGGGAGCAGGGGGATACCTCCGCCAAGGATATTGCGGCAATTTTAAAAGAGCGGGTGGATTGGAGCAAAACCACCACATACACCATAATAAAAAGGTGCATTGACAAGGGTGCTGCAGAACGCATTGATCCCGGCTTTATCTGCCGCGCGCTGGTCAGCAGGCAGGAAGCGCAGGAGTACGAGACCGACGAGCTTATCAACAAAATGTACGACGGCTCTGCGGATATGCTTGTGACTTCGCTGTTAAACTCAAAGCGGCTTTCCGCCGATGAGATAGCAGCCCTGAAAGACCTTGTAAACAATCTGAAATAACGGAGGGAGCTTTGTATGGACATTATCGGCATGACTATTTCAGCCTCCGCCGTAATACTTCTTATAATGGCGCTGCGTAAAATTTTTCCGTACGCCCTGTCGGGACGTACAGCAAAGCTTCTCTGGCTGACGGTGGCGGCGCGGCTGCTTATTCCCTTTATGAATTTTACATTTGTCACCGTAAGCGTAACCTATTCTCCCGACAATAGTGCGTCCGCAGGCGATGTGACGCAAACCCTTGCAATGCCAATAACCCGTTTTGGTTTGCCGAGCATACCCATTACTGCGGATATTCCCGATTTTGCGCGATATATATGGCTTTTCGGTGCGATTTTCACAGGTGCGCTATTCCTGTTCAGACATATAAAAACGCGCAGAGAATTTTCCTGCGCGCTGCCATGGGAATATGATATTGCACCTCTGCTGACGGAATACAATATACGCCGCAGGGTGACTCTCTGCGTTTCCGATATGACCGATACGCCCTTTACCTATGGCGTGATATTTCCGAGAATTATCCTGCCGAAATCCGCTCTTGCCGCCGATGATACGCCGGTGAAGAACATACTCTGCCACGAGCTGGGACATATAAAAAGCTATGATATAATATACAAGCTGATACTGATTTTGTGTGCGGCGGTGCATTGGTTCAATCCGCTGGTGTGGATAATGCTTACTCTTGCGAACAGGGACATTGAGCTTGCCTGTGACCGTGCGGCAATATCCCGCGGGAAATGCTCTCCAGAGGAATACGCTATGACCTTAATAAACATGGAGGAGTGCCGCAGCAATTTATGTGGAGCAAGCTTTACGGGCGGCTGCCTTAAAGAGAGGATAATAAGCATTATGACAGGCAGACAAAAGGAATCGTCTGTATTAGCTGTATTTGCGGCTGCACTTACATTGGCGGCGGCAGTATGTGTGAATTTTTATTGTGAGCCGACGCTTGGTGAGGAAGAGGTGACAGAGGCGGTGTTTGCCGACGATCTCTTTATTGTTTCCGACAGCGCCCATTCAATTGCGGTAGAGTCAGTTACTGATAATGCCAACATAGAGAATACGGTCGTTGAAGGTACCGCCGAGAATATTGCAATTGAGTATGCTGCGGACGAAATTTACATTTTTTCCGGGTATGCGGAAGAAACTGTTCATCACTAATAAAAATAATTTATAATAATATGCTTAACCTCCCCGACTCAATGAGCCGAGGAGGTTTTTGTTGTCTGAAACATCAACCAGCACGAAATTCAACAATATTTTTTTCAAAAATAAGTATAAAGATATTACCGCCTGATACTAAACACCAATAAAATACAGGGAAAAATCTGCGCCGAAATCCAATATATGCAAGATTGTCGGCTTGATTTTTTCCAAATTTTAAATGGTGTTTAGTATGAGTTACAGTCAAGAAAATATATCTTGTTTAGCTTTGACTTTTAGATGTTTTGAATAATCCTGCAAATTCCGACAAGCATCATAACACATCTGATTGTAATGGTCAATTTCTTCGGTGATGCTGTTGACGGTAAAACCGATTTTTCAGCAGTTATAATATTACTGTATACGAAAATTTAGTATATATACAAAAATTAGTCACATTATATCAATAAAATATCAAATATGTTGGATGTAAAAAATATTACTTCTCTTTTATTATTATGTTTAGTGTGGTTTAATCCTATAGCCCAAAAAAGTGTTTTCTATAAAACCAAATTTTTCAAGTGAATTAACAGCACTAATAACTGATTTTTCAGGAAAACGAGCTGCTTTATCTTCAGACCATTCTTTAAATTGCCTTACAATATCTGGAAAACCGATTCTATCGTTTTGCTGAATTATGAATAATGCAGTTCCAGCACCTTCGACAGCTTCAGTTGTTTCAAATTGATTTGTAAAAGCAGTTGCCTGCTTTATGAACGGAATATAAAAATCTAATTTTTCTTGTGTTGTTTGACTTATTAGCTTTTGCATAAGTATAGTGTATGCTTCTTCAGTAGTGTGAACATTATGATATTTTTGATACTCTTGAATATTTTTTGATACAACGTCTATTGAATAATCAAAAGGGCCATATTTAGCTTTTTTAAAATGGAAGTACTCAGTGTTAGAAAGAATATTCATAAAATATGCCGTCTTCTGCAAACATATTTTATTAAATTTGCTTTTTGATAAGTTGAATTTAATATTCATTAAAATCAATGCAGACAATGACAGTTGTGGCTCTGAAGTGGCTATGGTTATATGATTGTGAGAAGGCTCATAAATATAGATATCGACATTTTGGCTTATATCTGTCAACTTTTGTATTATTACTTCTTTAACTTCAGACCAGATCAAACCACCATTTCCACTTCCAAGCGGAGGAATTGCAATAGAAGAAATACTATTTGCTTTTATTACTTCTATTAGCTCATCTAATCCAGAAGTTATATATTCCATTTTTGATTTTTCACGCCACTTGTTTTTAGTAGGAAAATTTATGATAAATTTGCTTCCCGTATTGTAACAATGTAATTTTCCGGGGATAAGCTCGTTCCTTTTACATTTGTTCACATATTCTTTGTTCATTTCAGGAAACTGCATTTTAAACTGATAAGCAATACCTTTACCCATATAACCTTCGCAATTAACAGTGTTAACTAATGCATACGCATCAGACTTTAATAGGTCTCCAGAAACAAATTTAAACATAGCTTATCCTCCTTTCACTTTTAGAAATATTTTGAATTAATGTTAATATACGGAGGATTTGTTTTTACTCCATATTTCACAAATATCTGATTTACAAATTGTGCACTATTTTTATCTTTTACAATTATTGAATGAAAGTCGCATATTGGAATAGGGTTAGGTGACAAGCATTCTGCCATTCTTACTTGGCAGCGATATCGTTCAGTTACACCTTCTGGAAAAATATCGGTTTTATTAAGTTCCATTGTTTTCCAATCAATATGACTAATACCTTCATCATACGAATAAAATTCAGGTTGCTCTGTTGATGTTGGATGAAAGGGAATAACAGGAAAATTATTTGATCTAGCATAATTTCTATGCAGACACAAATACATAAATTCTTTATCACGATTATGATCTTTAACAAAGGTGTCATAATTAGTATGTATATGAAAATGGAAAGGAATATAATTTATAAGTCCGAGTCTATCTCTTCCCTCTAAAATATCGTGATTTGCTGTATCTACGAAATTAAGCTGTTTTCTAAGTAAGTCACCTCTGGATAATAAACCATTTACAACTATTGATTCAAATACGGATAATGTCGTAAGGTGATATAAGAGTTTTCCGTCTTTAATATTCATTATGCAATCACCTTCCTTTAATCTATATTATATCACAGATTATTAAGTATTTCAATAGGTGCCGAATTTTTATTTGTGTAAAGTCACGATAGCGTCGCAATATATGAATGTTAAACAAATAAAGTAAATATCCGTGGCTATGCCTACCATTTAGCTCTTATGTTGAATCTCTTAATATTATTATTGGTAAAAATTTAATTTTTATCAATAAAAAGTAAATTTGAAGTGCGGACATTAGTTTTTAATTGTTTAGCCAAATCCTGCAAATCCTGACAAGCATCAAAGCACATTTGATTATACCGGTCAATATCTTTAGTGCTGCTGTTGACGGTAAGACCGCTCTTGAAAGCCCGAATTTTCTCACGCCGTTCGTCAAAAGCCTTGTTGTATTTTTCAAGCAGTTCGGGATACCCGGAGAGCTTTTTGCGATAGCTTCTGCATTTGTTGTCGAAATTGAGATACGTTTCTTTTATCGGATCAGCCATAGCACGCTTTTTGTAATCATCGTTCGCCTTGTATAAACGCTCTTTCTTACAAGTAGTCCTGCCACAGGTAAGCGAAGCATTTGAACGTTTGTTTATCATAAGCTGTCCGCAGTTTTCGCAGTTAGTGATAAGCCTGCCTGCATCGGACATAATATCGGAGTAAATGTCAAGCAAAGTGAGAATGGAGTCGTTAGCCACATAAAGGCTTATGTTCCTGTCATCATCGTGTGCCCTGTAAAGAGAACTGTCTAAAACCCCACTACTGCTCCGAATAGCTGTTCGTATATCGAAAATATCCGCTGCCCTTGCCGAAATGAACGGACGGAAGATTTTCTCACTATCCGCTTTGAACAATTCAATATATTTCTCTGCACGATCGTGGTTGCCCTTTACGGACAGCCCGATTTTTTTATTGAAATCTCTCTGGCGGAGCTTGAATTTACTGAATAAAAAATAGATAATATAGTTTTTAACTATATTAGCGTATTCGGACACATCGTAATACTCCGACAGCTCCTCAAGGACACAGTTGCAGCTGCCGTCACATAATGCGTCCGCATTGCACAGCCTGTCGCTTAACTCCATAATCTCGTTAAGCTCATACTTTACCTTCATAAAGCGATTTATATCCTTAACAAGATTGCCTGCCTTATTGCTATGCCGCATGAGCCCCTTTGGAGCTTTTTGCGTACAACCGCCGTATGCCCAAGCCTTAATATCGGCAGCAGTACCGACAATATATGTTTCCGTATCATCGGAAAAGTCAACGATAATGCCCACCGAGGCAATTTCTCCGCAGCACTCAAACAAATCTATCATAACAAATACGCCCCTTTCGG
>OLGB01002618.1_pt1 | contig 18700 bp, 12 predicted proteins | sample 1605691 | NCBI WGS metagenome assembly OLGB01 (sample SAMEA3888925, study PRJEB22519) | human gut metagenome | biome: human gut; feature: human-associated habitat; material: faeces | place: Denmark | collected 2010 | reverse complement strand
GCTGAGGTCAAATTGTCGTATATGATCAAAAGGCGCTCGGTGTCAAGCGTGGTTTCAAGCGACCAGGCGAACCGTGCCATGAACATCTCTTTGAAATCAGAGTTTTTTATGAGGTTTTTAATGATCGTATATATCTGCCTGTCGCCCTCAAAAACACGCGGGAAAAAGTTTCCGGTGCTTTCGCAGCTCCAGTCAAAATCGTAAGGTATCCAGCGCCACAACGCATCGTCTGTGCGTTCACGATAGAATTTGATATTGCCCGGGTCCGTATTAGCGAAATACATCTGTGTTATCCAGTAATCGATGTAGTTCTCCATATCCATCATTTCGCACGCCTTGGCATAGTTTTCATCTGAGCGCATATCGTTGTCACGGACAAAGTTGTAGAGCTCTTTGTATGCTTTGCTGTCTCCCTCGAGTACAATGCTCGTGCCCTTCATCAGGTCTACGTTATCAGGATCGGCACCGGTATGGTTGGCTATGAAATCTTCATTTATGCGTTCCCTTAGATCGTAGATACCATAATACTCGTTGTTTATATACACTACAACGGGGCGGTACGCCATCACCTCGACATCCATTTCACCCCTGATGGCTTCTGCTATGAATGCGTCGCGTATGTGGGCGCGATAGCAGTCCTGCCCCGAATTTCTCAGGACGAGCGACGAAAATACATTTACGTAGTTGTCACCGAAAAAAGGGTAGCAAATCTCCTGCATACCGTATTTGTCGCGAAGATTGATAGTAAGGCTCTTCTGATCGCGGACGCGGCTGTATTGACCGAACGGCTTGGCACCGGCGTCAAAAGACAGAACTTGCCTTCCATCAGTATTGATGTAGTCAAAGTGTATCGGTGCTTCGGTATCGTTAAAGAAATTTGCGTTGTCGACGGCGTCGGCTACGAGTGCCGTGAAGGCGGCGTCCATCGACCCATAACGGGCGACGGTGTAGTGTGAATAGTCGTAATTATAACCGGTTGCAAGGATCCCTTTTTCCTGAGAAAAAAGCACGTCGTCATCGGCAGTCAAAAAAACCACCGGCATATTGTGATTTGCACCTACGAGGAATGAAGCGGATACTGCGTCGGAGGGGAGCCTGCCGCTCCTGTATGCTATGGCACGAACAGTGACCGTGGTGTTTATGGTGATAGGTCCGGTATAGGGCAGTGAGCCGCTGTCCGGCACCGAACCGTCCAGCGTATAATAAATTTTATCGTCTTTATCTGCTGTGATCTCTATCGTTGTTCCGCTTGAGACCTTGCCGCCGGGTATCGAAAAGGACGGCGCCCTGATTGCTCCGCCGACACTGTTCGTACTGTTCGGCGCGCCGGGAGTCACCTCCGTAAAATATACGAGATCCACCGAATCCGGCGTAGCGCGGCCGGCGCTGACTCCGTCAAACAACCTTCCGGTCGTCAGGCTGTCAATGCATATTCCTTCATTATTGTAGATGTATATATTGTTCGAATATCTGTTGAGCCCGAGTGCCACCGTTATTTCATCCTCGGCAGCCGAATAATCCGTTTCGTCACCAAAGTATATGACACGGTATTCGCCCGGCTTCAGAGCAACATCGGGAAGCCTTACCGCACGGGAAATCTCAGCCTTCTTACCTATCATATATTCGGAAAGCAATAAGGTGTTTGAAGTTGGGTTGTAGATCTCGACAAAGTCCTGTGAGTAGTCGCGGCTGTCATCAAGACATACCGCGACCACTTCGGTTACACACAAAGATTTGTTGGAGGGTTTGAGCGCGCTGTCGATCGACGGAAACGCCGACGCGTCATTTGGTTTGCCCGGAGTAGCAAGAGCGAAATACGCGCAGGTTTTGCCGTCGGTAAGCTGCCTGCCATACGTCACATTTGAAAAAAGCTCATAGACGTCTATGATGTCGATGATCCCGCCGTTGACGCTGTACAACCCCAACGAGTCCTCTTTCCCCGTAAGTTTGAATCCGGCGTGAAGCTCTTCTCCATCTTTGTACGGCAGTCCTTTGCCGCCCAGAAAAACGACCAGGTACTCTCCGGCTTCGAGCGTGACGTCCGGAAAGCTCCATTTTCTCGTGTCGGCGCTGTCATCCGAAAGATACAGTCCACCAAGTTTTACGGCTTGCGAACCGTAATTGTAAAGCTCGACCCAAGCCGAAAAATCCCCTTCACAGTCGGCGAGCGTTATACACTCGTCTGTTGCATATTCGTTGATACGCAAAGTGATATTGTCAGCATTATCCGTGTTAGGGTCGTTGGATGTCGGCGGAGAATATACGTCGGCACTGTTCGGAGCGCCCGGGGTCGCCTGTGAGAATATCACAACGCTGCCGTTTTCGCCCGGTCCGCAGGTAAGGTCGCTTTGCATTTCCGGCACATCGAGCGACGAAACAAGCTGTCCGTCCGGAGAAGTCAGGGTTATACGTTCGCCGCTCGCGCTCACTTTGAACGCCGCGTGCAGGTTTTCACCGCTCGTTACGTTGAGCCCGCTCGCCCATATCAGCAGGTACTGACCGTCGCGAATCGTAACTTTGCCAAAGGTGAAGCGGCGCGGGTTGCTTTCGTCGTCGGAGAGTGAATATCCTTCAAGATCGATGTCGTGCCCGGTGCCGTTATACAATTCTATCCAATCACTGTAATTTCCGTAATCATCTTTAACGAGGGTTTGATTGGATGCGCAAACCTCGCTTATTATCAGGCCGTTGTCACTGCTTTGGCTTCCGAAAAGGCCGCACGAAGACAGCATACTCAACAGTATGGTTATGAGCGGCAGTACTGCTGTAATGAGTTTTATTTTTTTCATGATCTCTCTTTATTTTATTCCAGTATGTTAGACGTGATGTAGTCTACGCCCATGTCGATATATTTCTGTGCATCGTCTGCATTGTCACACGTCCAAATATTTATCTCTATATTTTTTTCTTTCAGCGCCTTTACATGCTCTTCGGTCAGCACCGGGTAGTAGATATCAAGACCGAGTCGGTTCTCTACCAGTGCATCTATGAGCCAGTCCGGGAAAGAGGCTACGAGAAACTGTGCAGGCTGGTCGGGATGGTTGACACGGAGATTTTTCAGGTTCTGCAGTGAGAACGAAATGAATATTACTCCGTCAAGGTATCCGAGCGAGTCAATGATGTCGCATATCTCATCGACATATTCGACAGTATACTCGCCTTTCAGCTCCAGTATGCACTTTTTCCCGTATTTTTTGCACACGGATATGTATTCCTGCAGCGAAGGGACACGAAGGTCGATACGTCCTACGCTGCCGTCCATGTCAGTGAGCTGCACGCTTCTTATAAGATCATAGCTGGCTTCCCAAGCCACGACCTTGTCGCCCGCGGCGACGCGGTTGGTATCCCCGTCGTGTAGCAGTACGTATTTCCCGTCACGGGTGCGCCACACATCGGTCTCCACTCCGTAGTAGCTGCGATTACCTGCGGCGACGAACGCCGGCAGCGTGTTCTCGCGCTCAAGCCCGCTCACTCCGCGGTGAGCCACCATACGTACATTTTTTTTATTGACTTTTACGGTATCTGAACGCATTTTATTTTGTTCCTTTCTTTTCAAGACCCATATTGGTCCGTTTTATTCGAGGTAGTATCGGCGGTGACAGCTCAAAAGGCAGTGAGCCGGTCAGCACGACCGTCTGTAGTTTACCACCTTAACGGTACTTTGTCAATAAAAAACGAAATCGGGTGTCACTCGGCAATGTGAAATATTTCATTGAACAAACGCGTTTGGTATCAAAAAAATTCCCCGCCGTCCGTCAGGAAGGCGGGGAATACGGAAGTCGTTATATCTCACAACTGCGCATGTTTGAACAAATCAGAGCTGGTTACGGATTATTTTACCGCTTATCGTCTTCGGGAGCTTTTCACGGAATTCCACGATGCGGGGATATTTGTACGGCGCGGTGTGTTCCTTCACATAGTGCTGTATCTCCTTTTTGAGCTCCTCCGTAGGCTCCGTGCCCTTGGTAAGCACTATCACGGCTTTTACCACCTGACCGCGTATGTCGTCGTGAGCGCCGGTAACGCCGCATTCGACAACATAAGGAAGCTCCATGATGACGCTTTCTATTTCAAACGGACCGATACGATAGCCGCTTGATTTTATAACATCGTCGGTACGCCCGACATACCAGAAATGACCGTCCTCATCTATCCAGGCGATATCTCCGGTATGATAAGCGCCGTCGTGCCACACTTCTTCGGTTTTGGCTTTGTCGCCGTAATATCCGATAAAGAGTCCGACCGGCTTTTTCCTGTCGGTCTTTATCACTATTTCGCCCGATTCACCGGCATGTGCCTGTGTTACGTCCGGCTTGAGCACTACGACGTCATATTGCGGGTTGGGCTTACCCATCGAGCCGGGCTTCGGCTCGGTGCCGAAGAGATTGGCGATAGTAAGCGTGGTTTCCGTCTGTCCGAAACCTTCCATCAGCTTTATTCCGGTAGCGGCTTGGAACTGATAGAATACTTCAGGGTTGAGAGCTTCGCCGGCTATCGTCGCATATTTGAGCGATGACAGGTCGTATTTTGAAAGATCCTCTTTGATGAAGAACCTATACATCGTGGGCGGGCAGCAGAATGTGGTTATATTGTAACGCTTGAAGAGCGGCAGGATGTCGTGCGCATCAAATTTGGTAAAGTCATATGCGAATACGCAGCCCTCACAGAGCCACTGACCGTATATCTTGCCCCACAGCGCCTTGCCCCAGCCTGTATCGGATATGGTGAAATGTATGCCGTCAGGCGATACGTTCTGCCACCAGCGTGCCGTGACGATGTGGCCTAAGGGATACGTGAAGCTGTGGACCGCAAGCTTGGGGTAGCCGGTGGTGCCGGATGAGAAGAACATCACCATCGGGTCGTCACAGTCGTTCTCGACTCGCTCAAGCTGTTCGCTCTGACCCTCGAGCCCTGCGTCAAACGATGTCCATCCATCGCGTTCGGAACCTGCTACGACCTTTATTTTCAGGGTGGGGGAGTTGCTGCACGCCAGATCAACCTCATGCGTGCAATTGTCGTCGCCCGTGCATACTATTCCTTTTATCTCTCCGGCATTAAAGCGGTATTCATAGTCTTTGCATACGAGGAGCGCCGTTGCGGGCACGGCGACCGCGCCCAGCTTATGGAGCGCCAGCAGAGACAGCCAGAAGCGGTAATCGCGCTTGAGCACGAGCATCACGCGGTCGCCTTTCCCGATACCGAGCGAGCGGAAAAAGTTGGCGGTCTTTGCAGAAAGCCGTGAAAGCTCGGAAAAGCTGAAATCACGCTGCTGCTTGTCCTTGGAGAGCCAAAGCAGTGCGCGTTTGTCCGGGCATTTTTTTGCCAGCTCGTCCACAACGTCATAAGCAAAATTGAAATTGCGCCCGTAATTGAAATCGATATCTGTAAGCTTGCCCTGTTCGTCTACCGTTTCGCGGACAAATCGCTTGTATATAAGGTCATGTTCCGCGGCCGGCGCAGAAACCTGCTGTCCACGTACTACAGCTACCGGCTCAATATCAGCTTCGCCGTCCGGACGGTACACGATGGCAAGAAATGTGCAGTCTTCTCCGTCTATTGCTATCATCCCGTGACGGTGTGAGGAGTCGTAATATACGCTGTCTCCCGCATGGAGAATCTCAACGTGATCCTCAAGTTGGATCTTCATGGTGCCGCTGAGTATGTAATCAAGCTCCTGTCCCTGATGTGTTGACAGGGATATGGGACGCTTCTCGGCTTCGGCATCGTAGCGTATGGTCACATGAAACGGTTCGGAGAGACGATTTTTCAAAAACGGAGCAATATGACGGTAAACGAACTCTTCGCGACGCTTTACCGGCATTCCGTCTCCCCGACGGTTGACGTTGTAAAACGCAAGTTTCGGAGCGTCTCCGGTAATAATCTCCGAAATATCCATTGAAAGTTTATTGGCGCATTTGTACAGGAAAGTTACGGAAAAGTCTTCGCAGCCTTCTTCGAGCCGCAGATACTGGTCGAGAGTCTTATCTGTCGCTGAAGCCATTTCTTCGGCAGATATATCGTTCAGCATCCTTGCGCCCTTGAGACGCGCGGCGATTTGTTTGGTCTGATATTCCATGACCGGACCACTCCCTTCTGAATAATTGCGGCTATGATAACACACCGCGTTCAATTTGTCAAGAAAAAATGTAAAAAAGGTCTTGCAATCGTCGCCGGGATGTGGTATATTAATCGGTGCTATTGAAATCACACAGGAAGGAGACGCCATTATGAAGGAAAAGATCCATCCGCAGTTTGTTGACACTACCATCAGATGTGCCTGCGGTGAGGTTATACAGACGAAGTCCACTAAGGAAAATATCAAGGTGGATATCTGCTCGAAATGTCATCCTTTCTTTACCGGCAAACAGAAGTTTGTTGATGCCGGCGGACGTGTTGACAAGTTCAAAAAGAAATTCAACCTCGAGTGAATCGTCAAATATCCTCTTAAAACGGCGCGTTGCGTCGTTTTTTCCGTATGTGGCAAAAAGGAGGTCGGTTTATGAAAACGGTAATAAGTGACGAAAGTCCTGTAAGGGCGCTGCTTGCGGCGGTCGGCGAAGAGGGAGATACTGACACCGAAGCGTCTCTTGATGAACTTGAGCGATTGCTTGAGACGAGCGGGGGAATTTGTGTTGCGCGTGTAATACAGCGTCGGGGTGCACCGGATCCTAAGACATATTTCGGAAGCGGAAAATGCTCTGAAGCCGCCGAATTCATCCGTGCTGACGGCGATATTTCGCTTGTTGTTTTTGACAATGAGCTTTCACCGTCGCAGATCAGAAATCTTGAAGATGCGCTGGACTGTCGTGTTATAGACAGAACGATGCTTATACTTGATATATTTGCTCAGCGCGCGGTAACGGCAGAAGGCAAATTACAGGTAGAGATAGCCTGCCTGAAGTATACGTCGCCTCGGCTCACGGGACGCGGCACAGAGCTTTCACGGCTCGGTGGCGGAATAGGGACCCGCGGTCCGGGCGAATCTCAGCTTGAGACCGACAGACGCCATCTGAGAAGGCGTATCGGAGCGCTTGAGGCAAAACTCCGCGAGGTGGAGAAACGGCGTTCCGTGATACGCAGCGGAAGAAGCCACTCCGCACTGAAGACGGCCGCGCTTGTAGGATATACGAACGCCGGAAAATCGTCTCTGCTTAATCATTTGACAAAAGCCGGCGCGCTTGCCGAGGATAAGCTGTTTGCAACGCTGGATCCCATGACGAGGCGCCTTCATCTTCCGAGCGGAAAAGACATGCTGCTGACCGATACCGTCGGTTTCATCAGCAGACTTCCTCATCACCTTGTTGACGCGTTCCGGAGCACACTTGAAGAGGTAAAATACGCCGATATTATAGTGCTTCTTACCGATGCTTCGGAGCCCGACGATATACGTTTGAAAAAGCTGGAAGTGAGCCAAAAGCTTCTCGATCAGCTCGGAGCGGGCATGAAGCCGGTAGTGAAGGTGTGCAACAAATGCGATGTTGCGGCGCCGGATTCGTTGCCCGGACCTGATTTCGTGATGATTTCCGCACGCACGGGCGAGGGTATAGACGAGCTGTTGAAAAAACTTGATGAGAAATTGGAAGAAATAACGACGGAGAAACGCCATGCTGAGAGAAATTGATTTTGATAACGGGACTCGCGCGTTCAGTTTGGAGAACGGTGAACTTTCTGTCGTCGTGCTGAGTTACGGCGCGACTGTGCAGAGTATACGATTTGCCGGCTTGGACGTTGCCGGCGGTTATGATACGCTCGGAGAGTACAAACTGAGCGGGGGGTATCAGGGCGCGACTATCGGCCGCTGCGCAAACCGGATCCGCAACGGTATTATTTCTTACGGCGGCGTCAGATACGTTCTCGCCAAAAACGAGAAGGAAACGACACACCTGCACGGAGGCACCGTTGGGTTTGACAAATGTATGTGGGAGCCGGAGCCCGAAGGCGATTCGCTGCGGCTGCGGCTTGTTTCTCCTGACGGTGACGAGGGGTACCCTGGAAGGCTTGATGTCTGCGTCACCTATACCGTCGCTGACAATACGCTTTTTATACGTTGGGAGGCGGTAAGTGACGCTGACACGTTTGTGAGCCTCGCCAATCATACATATTTTAATCTTAACGGTATCGGCTCGGGCAGCGTGAACGGCCATCTGCTGACAATAAACGCCGACCGATATGATATGATAGACCGTAACCTTATTCCGTACCGTATCGCGCCGGTAGAGAATACGCCGTTTGACTTCAGACGTCCGAAGACAATAGGACAGGATATCGACAATGGTGACGAACAGCTCACGAATGCCGGCGGCTACGATCATAATTATTATCTTGTGAAAGATTTTCCTGTCGGTTTCGGAGGGAGAGTTTTGTATAAAGCGGCAGAGCTCAGTGCAGCAGTCAGGATGGAGCTGTTCACTGACATGCCGTGTATGCAGCTTTACACCGGCAATTTTCTTTCGGACGGCGGCAGTTTTTCCGGTGGTGTCTTAAAGAAGAACAGAGAGGCTCTGTGCCTTGAAACGCAGTTCGAGCCTGATTCCCCCAACAGAAGCGGGAGTTCTCTGCTCAGGTGCGGGGAAAAATATGACCGCATGACTGCGTTGCGATTTGGCTGCGGAGGCGAAAGATGAGCGAAATTTATGTTTCCTGCGGGGCGTTCATATCAAAGCTCAACGGCCGCGACTACAAATTGCTGCCGAAATGGGCAGACAAATTTGAATGTGACGGGTTTGAATTCATGATGTACCCTGACTTTTATGATTGCCTGGGGGATGTGGTGGACTGTTGCCAAGGATTTCGTATACCCGTTTTTCATGCGGATAAGGTCATAGGCGATCGCGTAAGCGATCCCGAGCCTCAGTCGTTTGACCGGGCAAAGGAGCTGCTTGAAATCAACCTTGAAACAGCGGAAAAGCTCGGCGCGTCAAAGATGGTGGTGCACTGCTGGGGGATCCCTGACAGCGACCGGGAGCTTGACATGATCCTCGAAAGGATCGTCAGACTCTATGAGTTCTCTTTGAGCAGCGGGATCGATATGCTTGTTGAAAATTGTGTTTGTGTACACGGCAGTCCGCTTTCTCATCTGGAGGAGCTGGCACGTATGTGCGAAAATATCGGGCTCATCGTGGACGTGCGTTGTGCCCGGTTCCACGGAGAGCTGAAGGAGACCATGTGCAGTTCGATATGGCGGCACAACGTGCGTCACGTGCACATAAGCGATTTTGCCGGTGAATGCGGAGACTGGACCAAGCTGCGCCCCATTCTTTTGCCGGGCTGCGGGACAGTCGATTGGGCTGTAGTGCGTGACGGTCTGAAGGAGAACGGATACCGGGGAAGCTTTACTATTGAGTCACCGTCGCTGCGCAAAGACGGTACAGTGGATCCTTCACTTGCGGCATGTGCCGTATCGTATCTGAAAGAAAAAGTCCTTCAAACATGATGAACAGTATCCGTACAAATGTAGTTTCCCGGGTACGATAAGTACCGGGATGTTTTTTGAGCAACGGTCGCCCGAATTCGTGCCGGATTTGGTATCGCCCGGTGCATGGTCACAAATTTAATTGTTACAAAGCGAAAAAATAAAACTACCGCCCCGGATAACTCCGGGGCGGCTCAGAATGTCAAAAAACACTGTATACTTGTTAATCAAATCATACTTGCTGATTCTACAATATTAATAACAGTTATACCATGTTTTAGAGCATAGCTATACGAAGTGTACAACTCCGTTTGATATTGAATCTTCATTTTAAAATGTTTATCAAACATAGTATTTCTTCTTAAAAAGCCGCAAGGAAATATCCTTGCGGTTCGGACTGTCAATAAAACGTAATATTACGACCTTTTTCATGGAGGAGCCGAAGACATGCGTATCGGTTCCGCCCACGACAAACTGCGCCGCGGCGTGTAAATCCTATTCACCCAGAAAATAATGTTCGTCGCCCACGACAACAGTAACATTTTTGGGAAAAATTAGTTTGTAGACTGCCAGGGCATCCGTTATTGGTTGACAGTTAATATGGTTGTTTTTTTCCGCATATTCCTTTGTGCACAGTACAGCATTTATATGCGGAAGATAGAATTCATCAATTCCATGATATGAAAGCGAATCCGGTAGAATTATCTCTGTAATAGAATCGGGAATATCACTGTAATATGGTTTTGAAAAAAGGTGACACCCGGAGACATCCAATTTTTGAAGCGAAGGACAGTGCATCACTGATTCTATGGAGAACACCCGTACAGCCGGAACAATAAGAGAAGTCAGCGCTGGGAGGTCGGTAAGTCTCCCGTCAATGTTTGTTGCTCCTGGTGCAGTGATTGATATCAACGCGTCACAGCCAGCAAAGGCTTCACTATTGAGAGACGTCATATGTTCTGATAATACAATCGATTTAATGGTAACATTACCGGAAAATACATCGGAAGATAATTTTACAACCTTCTTGTTGTCGAGTATGGAGGGAATCACAATATTAGTGTCATCACCATTATATCCGGTGATATTCACGCCACCTGAAACCGACTCCCACTCCCACGTGAAGTTGTCTGGTGCTTCGCTGGGTTCCGCAGGCGATTTCCCGCAGGCAGTCAGAGCCAAACCAAGTGATAATACACACAGTACACAAAGAATTTTTTTCATATTTTTATTCCTTTGTTTTTTGACTGGACGAGCCGCCCCGGATAACTCCGGGGCGGCTGTTTCTATGGGCGTTCAGTTTGAACGTGCTTTATCGATTTTAAGGGACTATGCACGGCGCTTCTTTGAAACGAGAAGCACTGAACCCGTCAGGACCATCGCGAGGACGACGATAACGATGACGAACGTGTCACCGGTCACCGGAACCTCGGGCTCGGATGTGTTGGATTCGTCGGTCACAACCGCCTCGGTACCGTAAGCGGCTACCTCGGAGATGAATACGAACGAATAGTCACCGTCCGGCGAACCGGTATGCTCGGAAAGCGCAAAGTTGTCTGCTGCGCCTCTGAGTGAGCATACGGTGATGTAGCGTACGTCGACCGTGCAATCAAGCTCGAGTACCAGCTCGTAAGCATTGAAGCCTTCTTCCTTCGTTATCGCATCGGTATCCGTCTGGACATCGCCGATGTAGAAATAGTTTTCGCCGTCAACAGAACCGTAGAACGAGACGGTGGCGGGGATGCCGATGCCCCAACCCTGGCTCAGGTAGGTGGCAGAGAACTTGGCAACCGACTTGATCGCGCCGAGGTCGATGACGCTGAGATAACGCTCGTTACCGCCGATGTTGTCGCTTCCGCTCAGACCGATCCATGCGGCATCGCTGGGATCGCCAGTGCCGATAACGCCGTCGGTAAGCTCTTTGCCGTCGGTATCAACGTAAGAATCGTTCACGTTGCACACATGGTGATATGTGGCGTTAAGGGCAAGATTGTCGCCGCCTATCTTAAAGGCGTCAAAATCTATCGCGTTGTATTCAAGACCGCCTGCCACGTATTCGTTCGAGATGTCAAGGTCGGGATAGTCAAATGCGATATATGCCTGGTACGCTCGTGCACAGGTGAGCAGTTCAAGATTGATGTTGTACAGACGAGCCGTCTGTCCGACGGTGAGCTGAGGAATTGCTGCGTAATTGAGGAAACCTTCGGCGGTCTGTTCGCTCGGACAGCCTTCCTCAACATATTCGATACCGTTGCCCTCGTTGGAGGTGAATACGAAACCACCCGCAGCAACATCAAATGTGCCGCTGTTCTGGTATGTGGATATGACATCCGTGATCTCGTATACACCGGCCTCTTCGGTAGGTGCAAATACCACTGCACGGTGCCAATCCGGCACGGTGTATTCGCCTGCCTCTGCAAAGTATATGATGCGCTGTGCGCCGCCGAGCTGTACGCCGTTACCAGTCTGTGCAAAGTGGATACCGGCGGGGCTGTAATACACGCCGTTGCCATCGGGATCAATTATAGCATTGACGTAAAGCTTATCGGGATCGGCGTTGGAATAGATTTCAATTTCGTTCGCCCACAGATGCGATCCGGAATTGCTGATGAACTTGACATAGCGTCCCGAGACCGTGTAGGGGAGAACGATATTGAAATTGAAACCGCTCCAGTAGCTTCCTTCTCCCGGAAGTTCTTCCGGGGTGGTTACTATTGCGGAATCGCGGTACTGAGTAGGACCGGCCTTTGTCCAGAGTTCGCCGTCGTCGGAAACATATACCTCAACGGAATAAGGATGAGAAATGCCCCAGCTTCCGCCCGATATGCTGAATCCAAAAGCATACAGGTCGTCGTCCACCTCGCCGAGGTCAACGATGATCTCAGAGTTGCCGAAATAATAACTGACAGAGTTGGCACCGGTAGGATCATAGGCATCAATGCCCACGCCGTCGGTGAGTCTGCCGTCGGTGTATTCGCCGTACCATGTTGTGCCCTGCGAGGCATCAACGTCCTTTTCGCCGGTGGCAGGGTCAAAGTAGCATACCTTACCCTCTTCTTCATCGTATTTGACGAGCCACTTATTGCCTCCGTCGGTGCGGTACACAACATAATCCGCGCCGAGCGCCGCGTTGTGGACTGCCTCAAACTGGTCAAAGCTTCCCGTGCTCTCAGCAAGACGAGTCACATATGATATGTCCTCTACCTTGAAAGCTTTGCCCCAGGGAGTCGTTGTCTTCCAGTAATTGGCGATGTCGGGAGTCTCCGGATCCATGGAATGGAGAGCGTTGTAGGCGTAAACAGCCTCAGCGGTCTCATCAACATCCGTTGTTTCGGGATCGTCTTCCACAGCCGAGGTCTGGAGGAGGTTATCCTGGCTGCCCGTGAAGAGGACTCTCATCGCGGAATCGGTCGTTATGCCGAGCGATGCGAGCGGGATCATTATCTCCATGTAGAGGTAGTCGTCACCCTCTGTGGCAGCGTATACAACGTCAGATGTTTCAGTGATGCCGTCACATCTGGTCATCTTGACTATCGAGGTCGCCCCTTCACTCTTGTCATAAGTAAAGTCCATCAGCTGGTTGCGTGCATCGACACCGGCACCGTCCAGGATGAGCGGAGCAGTATCAATCCACAGCCTGAGGTTTGTGGCGCCGGTCTGCTCAAGCTTGGTGAAGTTCGGTGCCTGATTGAACTTTACACCTATGAACAGATTGCCGCCGTACTCGAACATCTGGTAATCGTAGTTGAAATTCTCTTCTGCATAGTCAGCTGTCTGGAACCAGCCGCTCTCATTGTCGACATTTGTCCATGAGCTGTCGGCCCAGAAGAGCTCGTCAAACACGCCGTCAATGTCGATCAGGCTGGCGGCGGCGAGGTCGAGCTTTATCGAACCGGTCTCGTCCCACTTCTTGTAGGGAAGGTTGGCAAGAGCGTCCTCGGTGGTACTGTCGGAGAACTTGCCGTAATAAAGCGCGTTGTAAGCGTAAACGGCCTCTTCGGTATCGGTCGCCTCGGTCTTGAGGACGTTGTCCTGCTGGAGATTGATGTAGAATTGGATCTCCTTCGTTTCCGCGGTCGCGCCCAGCAGTGCGAGCGGTACAGAGAACTCGATGACCGCGCTGTCGTCCTCGACTACAGACGCGGCAGTTATCTGATTTACATTTTCGACAGACCAGTTGGCACCTTTGTTTTCAGTGGCGGAGGTGTTGGTCTTCGCAGAGACGTTAAAAGTGTTGTTGACATCGTCGAAATCGAAATCGATGAAGTTCTGATACAACGTGCTTTCCGCGCCACCGACGGTAGCGCCTTTGATGAAGGACCAGAGACGCAGCTTGGTAGCCGAGCTGATCTTAACGGGAGCCTGATTGAGCTTCGCCGCAACGTACAGATTGGTGTCGTCGGTGCGCATCTGGAAATCGAAAGACAGGTTGGTGCCCACAAAACCGGCAGACTGAAAACGACCGGTCTCGTTGTCGACGTGTATCCAGTCGCTGGATATCCAGCCGGAGTCATCGAGCACGCCGTTAATGACTATTTCTTCCGGACCTGCTGCGATGCCGGGGATGACGCAGACCGAAAGAACCATGAGCGCCGTGAGAAACAGTGCTAATGCTTTTTTCATTTGGGATTCCTTTCTCTGATGTATTTTTATGGGTATCCGCTGCCTTGGCCGCAGCGCGGCCGGCGCGGTCACCGGGCGCACATCAGCACGCAATGTATACCATCTGCCGGTATTTTAACATGCTGTTCATTGAATGTCAACAATTTTTTCACATTTCGCATGAAAATACGGTGTAAAATATCCTAATAAAAATTAACTTTGAGTCTGTTTCGGTTATCGTCATACCAACCTGACGGATTTTTGACTTTTTGAAACTCTGACGACAGAAATTTTGTAAAATTGTATATTCAAATACATGATTTGTAAGTTTTTCCGCGACATTTGCTGCATGTGAAAAGTGGAGCGGCAGTGTGACAGATACGTATCAAGTGCAGACGTCCGGAAGCTTGGCACGGCATAAAACGGATGGCAGCCGTTCGGCCAAGCCGGCTGATGAACCGCATCGGCTGTTTATAAACCTTTGTACCACCCCGGAACGGGATCGGTCATGTTTTCGTACCATCTCAGGACATCCTTTGCCTGATTTACCATTACCTGAACCTGACTTTGTCCGAAAGGGATCGCCCAGGGCAGAGAGGATAAGGTGTTGCTGCTGATGTAAAGAGCGAGCAGCTCCCAGAAGTCGCCCGGCGGCTCATCGTCGAAATAGCCGTTGACCATTCCGGCGGCAAACAGTGGGGCGGACTGGGCGCACCACACTATCCGGTTGAATTCCTCCCACGGGTCTCCGAAGTCATGTCGGTTGAAGTCGATGACGTACAGCCGCTTGTCATTGCCTATCATCATGTTTCCAATATGGTAATCGCCGTGCTGATATGTCATGGGACGTCCTTTGAGCAGGTGCCTGTGAGCGTTGATATAATCGATGAATGCCTGTCCGTTTTCGTACTTGAGGGGACATTCATTGTACATCTTGATCTTGTGATCCGCTTTGCGGTTGAAATATGTCTCCCAGTCTTCCGTCCCTTCAGGCGCGGGGATTTTATGTATCTGTTTCAATATCCTTCCCGACTCAAAGCCGTAAAAGTATTGTTCGTCGCTTGCAAGTGTGTGCACGGCTTCCTCGGCATCGACTCCTTCTATCCAGGTCTGGAGGGAATAAACTCCTTCGTCGGACAGTCCGAATTCCAACGGTTTGCACATGGGCACACCGAGCGCCGCTACCCGGCACATGAGCTCATATTCGGTTTTCTTCCGCGCGTATTGCTCGGACGGCGAAACACGAAGAAGAAATTTATTTCCGCAGTCGTCGGTCACACAATATTTTTTATCCCCTGACCAGCCTTTTTCTATCGTCTGTTTTGTGATGTACTTACGCAGTGTCATGATTTTTTCGCCTCCTTTTGATTGCCCGACCTTCCGTAACACCGTCGCCGCAGTATAAAAACGGCGGCAGGAAATTTACTGCCGCCTTTTCTATACCGTGTAATCGGTGTTTGAGAGTGTAAATCGCACAATGTCGAATCTGACTGCCGCCTCCGAAAGCGTGCCGTATATCAGCGACGGTACAAGCGTCAGCTCTACGACCTTCGCACCCCTGTAACCGCTGACAAAAGTTATTTGTCTGAAATCTATGCCGGATTCAACGGCTGCCCTTACAAAATCTCCGCACAGCTCGAGCATGTCGTCCGTCATCATATCCTGCGTGATGTATACATAGTATGAGCAGTCGGACGAATAGTCCGTTGTGTCAAGCAGTGTCACCTGTCCTTCGGGGTAATTGCCGATGCCGGCCGCATATATCCTGAAGCCGACAGACGGGAACGACGCACGCAGAGCATCGGTAAGCTTCAGTAACGGTGCGCGCATCAGTCGTGACTCGACATATTTTATATACCCGTCGCGTATGGTCCCGTCCTCATAAGCTATGCTGACGCCGGTCTCGGTCGGTGCGGACGGTATGACAGGTACTGCCTGAAACCGGTGATGCTCACGGTCGTATTCGATGCTGTAGCCGCCGAACTCGCCCTGATACGACTCGCTGATATATTTTGACAGCGCATTTTCGGCACGCAGCGCGTTTAAGATGTCACCGTACAAAAAAACACCTGCGGCAAGCGCCGCAACGACACAGAGCGCCGATGCCACCATGCGTATCGTGTTTCTGTGCTGCAACAGCTTTACCGCCGCCATTCCTGCCAGAGCCAGCAGCATGCACGCCGTAAATTCCGTCAGTATCGCTTCAAGAGTGTCGTTGTATACAGAAGAATACACGAGGGAAAAAACAGCAAACAGAGCCGCCGTCACCGCCGTCCGCGGCATGACTATTGCGGCGATCGCTCCGCATATGAGCATAAACGGTATCGAAGACAGCACGCCTGTATCCGCCAGGGTGAGATAGCACCCGCCGAAAGCCAGGAGCGATGCCACTGTCAACCTGAACCAGTATGAATCCAACAGCTTGTTCATTTGGCACCTCTGTTATAAACGTTCGTCAGCCTGAGCAATTCTTCTTCGTTGTCGTCGTCCGCTGCCGAATTGCGTGAGACCGCAGAGCATTTCTCGCATTTGTGCGTGATCACGAGCCCGCGGCGTGAGCGCGGGGAAATGTCCACGGCTACCGGGCGCATCGCCCCTTTGCATTCGCAGGCGCGGTCTCCGGGCATCACATCGACGTGGAGCGACCAGAGACAATGAGGGCAGTGGTTGCGCGAGCTGTATCCGAGCGGAGGCACCTCGGCGCCGCAATGTGCGCAGACGAATCCGGCATCGTTTTTTGTAAAGCGTTTGCCCGTTGTTACCACACCCGTTTCATCAAGATATCGCGAATGCACGCCTGCGTCCTGCGTCAAAAAGGCGGCGCTGCAAACGGTATCCGTAAAAAGTTGGTTCATTGTAAAATGAAATAGTACATATAGAAAGAGTCATAGCAGACGTGGTATAATTGAAGTAACCACACACCAAAAACCACGGAGGTCTGCTATGGCTCAAGAACATTATACCACATCACAGAGGAAATTCCAACACTTGACAAGAGAAAAACGTGCACAAATTGAAATATTGCTTCGTCAAGGGTTGCCGAAAGTGCAAATAGCGCGGGCTGTAGGAATATCCCGTTCAACCTTGTACTATGAGCTGAATCGCGGAACAGTTGAGCAAATAGATACTAATCTGAAGAAGTATCAACGATATTTTTGGGACGCAGGCCAGCGAGTGTATGAGGAAAACAGGAAAAACAGCCGTCCGCCAATGAAGATCATGGAAGCTTATGACTTCGTGCGCTATGCGGAAAAGCAGATCCTTGAAAACAAGATGTCACCGGACGCGGTCTGCGGAGAGGCAAAGCTGAGCGGAAGGTTTCAGGCAATCGTAAGCACAAAGACTCTCTATAACTACATCGACAAACGCATGTTGAAGGTCAGGAACATAGATTTACCGTTGAGAGTGAAGAGGAAAAGCCGCACAGACAAATGCAAACAAAACAAGCGGATTTTCGGCATGAGCATAGAAGAAAGATCCGATGAAATCAATAACCGCACCGCATTTGGTCATTGGGAGATCGATACCATCGTGGGCAAAAAGGAATCATCATCGGTACTGCTCTCGTTAGACGAAAGACTGACACGCAAACGGCATCTTGTAAAAATACCGTCTCGAAGCAGTGATGCCGTTCGTCTCGGACTTGAAAAGATTGCAGAGCACTACGGAGATCGTTTTGAAACCGTTTTCAAGTCTGTCACAAGCGACAACGGCAGCGAATTTGTTGATTTGGGCTCTTATCTGCCCAAATCAACAAAAGTGTACTATGCCCATCCCTATTCATCTTACGAAAGAGGTACAAACGAAAAGCAAAACTCTCTCGTTCGCCGCTTCTTCCCGAAAGGAAAGTCATTTGATAACATTACCGATGAACAAGTAGCGTTTGTCGAACATTGGATCAATCATTTGCCTCGTAAAATCTTCAATTACCACTGCTCTGATTTTGTTTTTCATAATGTCCTATTTGATATTGCAATTTAGGTTTTTTAAAAATGCAGATTTGTTTTTTATTTTTTACTTGACAAACATCCGACAATGTATTATAATGCTGTCTCGTAAGCTTTGTCCGGGGTGTGGCTCAGTTTGGTAGAGCGCTTGGTTCGGGACCAAGAGGCCGGAGGTTCAAATCCTCTCACTCCGACCACATGAAAATAATCCGAACGTTCTCTTACTTGGAGAAGCGTTCGGATTATTTGTTTTATTTGAGTATCCTAACTTTAATAGCAAGAAATGAAAATAGCCTCCGACAATATTTTGATTCTTATCGGAGGCTTCAATATTAGATTTTTTCAGCATATTTTTCGAGGTCTGAAATGATTTTTTTGAATACATTCTCGTTTCTTACAAAATCAAATCTGTTATCCTCAAGGTCTTTAAGTCTAAGATTGCAAGAGTTACCCTTATAGTTTTTCGATGTATCTGACGCTCTATATTTTAAACGATTTACCATAGGGGAAGTATAGTCTATATCCTTTAGATTGGCATCGACGATTGCATATCTGCAACTATCCTTTAGAGCCTTTATGGTGTTTTCACTATCGTTCATCGTAGCATATTCCAAGGCAATATTGAAATAATGACTTGATAAATCAACAGCAAAAAAACCGATGGCGTCATCCGAATACAAGCGCTTTAGTATATCTACTGCAAAGTTATATGCTTCGATTATTTCTTCATTCGCAAATT
>OLGB01002614.1_pt1 | contig 18724 bp, 15 predicted proteins | sample 1605691 | NCBI WGS metagenome assembly OLGB01 (sample SAMEA3888925, study PRJEB22519) | human gut metagenome | biome: human gut; feature: human-associated habitat; material: faeces | place: Denmark | collected 2010 | reverse complement strand
CATAGTCAGCACCACATTTATGAAGATAAGCATACTCATCTGAATTCATAGGATATACTTCAAGTCCAACAACCTTGAAATATTTTCTTGCTATTTTACAGGCTTCTCCTATGTATTCCACACTTGACATTTTCTTACTTTCACCTGTAAGAATAAGTATCTCCTGCAAGCCTGACCTTGCAATTGCTTCCATCTCTTCTTCTATTTCCTGTGCATTAAGTTTGGCTCTCTTAATCTTGTTGTGGCAGTTAAAACCACAGTATATACAGTAATTCTCGCAGTAATTAGCAATATATATAGGTGTAAAAAAGCATATAGAATTACCAAAATGTCTTTCTTTCTCATCCTTGGCTGCCTCTGCCATCTGTTCAAGATATGGAAGTGCAGCTGGTGATAAAAGAGCAGCAAAATCCTCTGGTGTCCTGTTGCTTTTATTGATAGCATTAAGAACATCCTATGCTGTATATTTATCGTAGTCATAATTGTTCATAGCATCTATAACTTTTTGCTGTATATCTGACTCAAGTACTTCCATATCTGGAAGATATTCCATATGGTTAGTTCTGTTTTTCTTCAAATCTTCTCTTATTTCATCACTCAATATACTTTCATTGATGTGCATATCTTTGCTGTCGCTCATAATTATCCTCGTTTCTGTAATCTATTGCATTATTATTCGTGTATATAGCCCGTTAATGGAGATGATGCACTTGCACCGTCCTTCTTTACTCTTCCAAGGCCTGAAAGATAAGCTTCACGTCCTGCATTTATTGCATTCTTAAATGCTGATGCCATCGCTGGAATATCTCCTGCTGTCGCTATAGCTGTATTAGCCATCACCGCAGCTGCACCCATTTCCATAACTTCACATGCCTGTGATGGACGACCTATACCTGCATCTACAATAATTGGAAGGTCAATTTCGTCAATAAGTATCTGTATAAAATCTTTAGTGCATACACCTCTGTTAGAACCAATTGGTGCTGCAAGCGGCATAATACAGGCAGCTCCTGCATTCTGCATATCTCTTGCTGCATTAAGGTCTGGATACATATATGGCATGACAACAAATCCTTCTTTTGCCAGTATTTCCGTTGCTTTTATCGTTTCATAATTATCTGGCAGTAAATACTTTGAATCATGAACCACCTCGATCTTAACAAAATCTCCGCATCCTACTTCTCTTGAAAGTCTTGCGATTCGCACTGCCTCATCTGCAGTTCTTGCTCCTGACGTATTCGGCAGAAGTGTGACATTTTCCGGGATATAATCCAGGATGTTGGCAAGTCCCCCCTCATTCGCCCGACGCAGAGCCAGTGTGATGATCTGCGCATCTGCTTTTTCAATACAGGCTTTCACCAGTTCCAGTGAAAATTTTCCTGATCCTAAAATAAACCGGGAAGTAAATTCATGACCTCCCAAAATTAATTTGTCTTGTGCTGTCTTCATTTTTTAATTTCTCCTTCTTTTTTATTTTCTCTTTAAGCCTCTTCTTCCCCAAGAATCAGTCTCGTGATCATATTTGCCTCATGGGCGGCACAAACCGCAACTCTCGCTGCCATCAGTCCCTTGCCATATTCCGGTTCGCTTACCCGGTCACCACAGAGGTAAAAATTTTTCATCAGTCTCTGCGTCCGGATCGTATTACTGCTTCCATAACCTGCCATCCCGGTTGCAGAAACTAATTTCTTTTCCGGGAAATGTTCCAGTATCCCGTTGACCAGCATTGCCTTTGCCTCCGGTCTGTCGAAAGCTTCACAGACGATCGGTGCATCAGCAAAAAGTTCCTGTAAATTTTCTTCCGTCACCTTCACTGTATCTGTTCGGATCTCTAAATATGGATTGATTCGCTCCAGCAGAGATTTCAGTGCATCGGTTTTATACATTCCGATCTGATCGATAAAGTACTGCTGTCGGTTCAGATTGGTGATATCCACCACATCAAAATCAATCAGATGCAGATGCCCCACCCCGATCCTTGCCAGTGCAGATGCCACATTTGATCCAAGACCACCCAAACCTGCGATTGCCACATGACCTTCTGATAAAAGCTGCTGCTTCTCCGGTGAATGCCGCTCATTCAACGCCTCTATGATTTCTTCTTTTGTCAATGTCATTTTCAGCCTCCTCCAACAAATGTCACGATTTCCATACTGTCACCATCTTTCAGACGAGTCTCTGAGTATTCGTATTTTGGAAGGATCCCTCCATTTAACTCCACAGCAATCCGATTCATCCGATAACCATTTTCTTCAAGATAATCCGCAACCGTCTGCTCTTCCTGATCCTTTACTTCTTTTCCATTTACTGTAATCATTTTCTCCTCCTTCTGCTCTTTCCTGCACCTCATCTTGTGCGTCCCGCTGAAGATCTTATATATGATCGAGATACTCATCATGGTATAGGAAAAAATCTACTGGATTTTTTCATATACCTGACACCAAAAAAGAAGTCCACAAAGAACTACACCCGCGGTGGTGTACCCCTTCATGAACTTCTGTCCACTCTAAATCAGTATCTCTATTTATTTTCAGCAAGATTTAGTATAAAAGACTTTCCTGAAAATGTCAATCTTTTACGTCCGGCTGTTTGTGTCAAGTAAACGTTGGCAACTTCCTCATTGTTTTTCTTGAATGATATTTTTGGTGCTAGAATCGGTTTACGTTTACCATTTAAGCTTTGATTAGTGCCATGCTCGGCACACATAAAAAAGCGGCACACTATTTTAGTGTACCTGCTCTTTCTAACTTTCCAAGTCTCTCTGCCTGCTCCAGAAGTTCCCCAATCCTGCGGTTATACGTTCCGATCTGCACCCCGGCATCGATCACTCTTCCACATCGTTCTATCATTTTCTCTGCACTTGCAAAGGTTTCATCCGAAATTTCCTCAAAAGCTTTTTCTGTGATCACTTCAACTGCAAGCTGCCTTGCCAGCTCGCAGTCAATATCATTTTCATACAAAATGCCGGCTGCAAAAGGAATCCTCTCTTTTCTCAGTTTCCTGTATACCGGGATTCCGCTGCCGCCTGAAGAAATGACCAGCACTTCCGGCTCTCCCTTTATTCCCGGCAGTTCAATACTTCCAAACCTGGGATCAAAGGACCCGTTCGTTATCCCATATAAGTCACGGATGATCTCTTCCTGAAATACCTCTTCCGGCTTTCCGAAATGGGAGATATTTTCTCCTTGCACGCATACGATCTTGTCTGATACTTTCTGTGCAAGGTCGATTTCATGCAAAGACATGATCACCGTCATTTTTTTCTCTCTTGCCATTTTTTCCAGGATTGCCAGAAGCTCCAGCTTATGCTTCACATCCAAAAAGGAAGTCGGCTCATCCAGGATCAGGATTTCCGGCTCCTGACAGATTGCCCTCGCCAGTAAAACTCTCTGCCGCTGTCCATCGCTGATCGCATTGAAATCCTGGTTGCCCAGTTCCTGTGCATGGACTGCCTCCATTGCTTCTTCTACCAGTTCTTCATCCCGCTTTGTCAGGATTCCAAGTCTGCCGGTATACGGATACCGCCCGGTTGCCACAATATCATGACAGTTCATCAGTTCTGTCTTGATCCGCTCGGTAAGAACCACAGCCATTTTGGAAGATAACTCTTTATACGACAGTTCCATCAGGGATGTATCATCAAAAAATACCGTTCCACCGATCAGCTTCAACTGTCTTGTAATACTTTTTAAAATCGTAGATTTTCCAGAGCCGTTTGGCCCGATCAGCGTCACAATCTCGCCTTTGTCTATCCCAATATTGATATCCCGGATCAACGGATTTCCATGATACCCGACTGCCAGGTCTTTTAACTGAAAATAAAAATCCGCCATACACTACCTTCCCTTCTCCCGTTTCACCATCATATAAATGACGATCGGTGCACCTAAAATGGATGTTACCGTACTGATATTCAGTTCCACCGGTGCAAGTGCCATTCTTGCGATCAGGTCACAGATCATACAGAAAACCGCCCCCGCAAAGAATGTTCCCGGAATAATCACGATCGGCTTTGATGTTCCGAACGCTTTTCTTGTCAGAAACGGAACTGCGATTCCCACAAAGGAGATCGGTCCTGCAAATGCAGTTACACTTGCGGACAGCACACTGGAAAGCAGGATCAGTACCACCCGGAAAACTTGAATATTCACACCCATACTCTGTGCATATGCTTCACCAAGCTGGTAGGCACTGACCGGTTTCGACAACAGGAACGTGCATACAAATGCGATCCCGACTACCACTGCCGCCACCTGCACATTGCTCCAGCTCATTCCTGAAAAACTTCCCTGCGACCAGCCATGCAGATTGACAATGTCTGAATCATCTGCAAATGTGACAACAAAATCTGTGATAGCAGAACAGATATAACCGATCATGATTCCCCCGACCAGCAGTGCCGCCATATGATGTACTTTTTTTGACATCAGAAGAATGAACCCCGTCGAGATCAGCGATCCGATAAACGCTGCCACGATCAGTGTATACGATGAAAAATGACCAATATATTTTAAAAAAATAATCATCGTCAGTGCTACGACCATTTTTGCCCCGGAAGAAATTCCAAGGACAAACGGTCCTGCAATGGGATTGGCAAAAAATGTCTGCAAAAGGAAACCGGACAAAGATAAGGCTCCTCCCAGCATCGCTGCCATCAGGATTCTCGGAAGGCGGATTCTCCAGATAATACTGTATTCCGTTGCCGCCCCGTCACGCAGAAAAAGAATCCTGAGGATCTTAGGAACGGAAATATGCACATTTCCTGTATTGATATTGAGTACCACTGTCACTGCAAATGCAATCACAAGCCCTGAAAATACAGCTATGTATCTGGCTCTCCGTCTGAGATTTTCTCCGTGAAAACTTGTATCTTTCATAGTTTCTCCATTATTTCATCTTCTCAAGGAAGGTCATTTCTTTCGGATCCCCATCCGTCAGCATCAGATGCATATCCATGATCAGTTCTCCAACCGTATCTGTTGCCTGATACAGGTTCTTTCCTGTATACCATACATTTCCTTCTTTTACTGCTTTAAATTCGGAAAACAAATTGCTCTTCGCTTCCAGGTCGCTGATACTCTTCACCTGCCCGTCGATTGTTCCGTTATAGATCAGATAATCTGCATCCACTGCTGTTGCATAAAATTCTTCCATAGTCAGTTTGACTGACGGAGCATTGCTGTCCACATTTTTCAGGTTCTTGAATGCATAACGTCCGCCTGCAATCTCAATCATGGAAGGGATATAATCTTCTGATTTTCTTACTACGATAGAACCGTCTGTATTCACATAAAAATATGCCACCGTCTTTTCTGTATTTTCAAAGCCTTTCAGCTTTTCGATCACCTGGGCCTGCTTTTCAAAAAAGCTGTCGGCTGCATCTTCTTTATTCAGCATTGCACCGTACAGTTTGATCCACTCGGTTCTGCCCAATGGGTGAGATTCATAACTGGAATAGTCCACAAAGACCGGTATATCCAGATCTTCGATCATCTCCTGTACTTTCGGAGTATGAAGGATCATGGTTGATTCTACGGCAAGATCACACTCTCCGTTCACCAGAGTCTCATAATCCGGCTCACTGTATTTTCCTGCGTAGATCATGTCACCGGACTCCATCGCTTTCTTTGCATCTTCTACATACCAGCCGGATGCATTAAGACCGGAAAATTTCACCTGGTCAATGGCATCCACTGCATCCAACAGCGACATGATTGCTGTTGCTGCCATATAGATATGATCCAACGGCTGCTGCAGGACTACAATATCCTCCGACAATCCTTCCGGAGCTTCTTTCCCTTCCGGCACAACAAGGTACTGTCTGTCTTCATGTACATCCAACAGCTTGTATCCGTCTTTATAATCATATACGTCAAATTCTGTCGCATAGGTCAGATCCATTGTCGACTCATAGGTAAGGCCGTCAATCTCCGGCCCTTTTTTATCACTTTTTGACTGATCTTCTTTTTTATTTTTTGTCTCTTCTGTCTGCTGTGTACTGTCTGTTCTTTTTTTACCAGCCCCCGGCTGACCGCAGCCCCCCAGTGAGAGGACCGCTGCCAACAGCAATGCAGTTATTCTACAAAGCTTCTTTTTCATTTACTGATTCTCCTGTACTCCTGCTTCATCTACTGCCTTTTCAAACATCTTGTCCATTTTCTCTTCACATCCGAAAAGTACTCCATATACCTTGATCCACTCGTACTGTGCAAGTTCCGTCTTTTCATCTGCACTCCGGTCAATGATCACCGGAATACCAAGCAATGCAAATTTTTCGGTGATTTCTTCCAATCTTTCTGTCTGTTCTTCTACGGTCAGTTCATCAGAATCACCGGTTGACTGCTCTTTTGTCTTCTTATCCTCTGTCTTTGCACTGTCCTTTTTCGTGCTGTCTGTCTTTGCATCGTCATTTTTTTCTGCATCTTCTGCATCTCTCGGCAGAAGTTCTCCCGGAAGCAATGCAAGAGATACTTCTTTCTTCACAAGTGCTTTTAATTCCGGTTTTTCAAAGCTTCCCCCGTAAATAACTTCAGCATCCGCTTCATCTTCATCCTCATTTACCTGCATTTTTTCTGCAATCTCAGGAACAGTACAAGCTTTCTGCTCCATTCCTACTGCTGCCACAGAGTCAAGGAGATCCAGTTCTTTCATCTGTTCAAGGATCTCATCTGATGCCACATAGGTTTTATCTGCCGGCATTTTCACAATGATCATATCCTGATCCAGACCGACCGGTACTTCTACGTCTTCCGGCACAAGCAGATATTTTACAACATTGCCTTTATACAGTTCTGCTGCCAGTTCTTCTTCACTGACTCCATTCTGATCCGACGTGGAATCTCCGCTTTCCTCTTCCGCAGCGTCACTCTTACTGCTCTTATTTTCTGTGCTGTCTTTCTTATCGGACTTGGAAACCTCTTTCTCTGTATCCTCAGAAGTTTCTTTGGATGTCTTTTCAGGATCTCTTGCCGTATCTTTTGTCATGTCTACTTCCAACAGAACGATTCCCTGATCGTAATGGTAGATCTTGAAATATTCTGCATATTCCAGTTCTGTTTCTGACTGATATTCAAGTCCCATGATCTCCGGTGCTTTTTCGTCCAGTGTCTTATTACTGTTCTCCCCGACAGTTGTGCCATTTCCTGCTGCGGCAAGATAGACGAAAATACTGTACTCGATCTCATGTGCCACAGACATCTTATCTGTCATTCCAAGGATCTTATTATTTTTATTCAATGCGATCGGGATAACTACGGTCGCTGTTCCTCCGCTCTTTGTCGTATAATATGTATTTCCGTTGGCTTTTACATACTGGTAATGGTCACTGCTGAATACCAGTGTTGCATAAGCCTGTCCATTTTTGATTGTTACTTTATTACAGGTAATCCTTACTTTTCCTGTACCGCCGGACCAGGTAAAGCGATCCGGTGTATATACTCCGTCTTTTAAGGCCGTTGTGCTGTCTACGCGTCCTGTAGAACCACTGGTATCTGCCTCATATTTTGACTCATGATCAGCCTTGCCGTCATTCTTTCCATTAGAACCATTGGATGGTTTCGTTGACGGTGTCGTTGGTTTTGTCGGGTTGGACGGTTTTGAATCATTTCCCTGATCATCTTTTCCGATATCACCGGTCTTTACAAGCGTATCAGATTTAAATGTCAGCATTCTGTCATACCAGATCTTATTTTTGATCGAATAAGCTGCAACTGCAATTTTCTTATCTAATGACTCCACCGGAATTTCATAAGTATACTTTTCTCCGTTCTCTGTCATCTTTGTCTGGAATGGAATCCAGCTTGATTTGTCTGCTGCCGCCGCCTGTTCTTTTGTTCCGACATACAGATAACCGTATCCCGTACCACTCAGCGTCAGAACCGCCTTCATCTTTCCATTTTTTACAGTCAGTTCGCATCCAATGACACGGAACATAGACGCACTGGAATCCACCTGGATACTGTAAATTCCATCTGCCGGAACTTTTGTGCCAGGTTCCGGATCTGGTGTCGGATCAGGATCCGGTGTCGGAAGTTCTCCTGTCTTTGGCAGGATTCCATTAATATAGAAAGTACTCTGCTTTTCTGCCCATTTATTTGATTTCTGAATGTGGACTACATAATTGATCTCTTTTCCAAGATCCTTTGTTGGAATCGTAAATGTAAATGTCTTATAACCACTGGCGATCTCGGACTTATCTTCCGCACTGATGGCACCGGCATCTTTCACACTATCCGCATCTGACACTGTTCCAAGATATAATTTATCATAAGCAGATGCCTGCGTAACCATAGTCACGGTTGCTGTATCCCCATTGATGGAAATACTGCTGCCCCGTTCAAAATTCAGGCTTGCATAGCTGCTGGTCGGATATGCTGAGCCGTACAGATCATAAACTCCATTTTCTGTTACATTTGCTTTTCCTTCCAGATTCGGCACATTGATATATAAATCTCTCGCCCAGGACATCCACGCAGAAGCCGTTCCCGGTGTAACTGCAATGTTCATTCCCTGCTTTTCTGCAGGAACTGTCAGTGTAAATGTCGTTGTATCATCCTCTGCACGATAAACTCCATTTACTGCAGATGTCTTATCTGCATCTGCCTGAACTCCCTGATACAGGCGGGTCCATTTCTGACCTTTCACATTCAAAGTCAGGATTACATTTTTTCCCTTTAATACCGCCTTTGAAGAAACAATATTGAAATCATTGTACGCTGCACCCGTTCCCCCGGCGATCACTTTTACTGCATCTGCCGCACTCGGAAGTTCTGTGATTCCCTCATCCGGGATATACATCCACAGATACTGGTTCGAGTACCAGCTTCCATCCGGCTTTCCAAGTGTTACTGGGATTGTCGTTCCCTTTGCAGAAGCCGGCAGATGGAATGTGAAGCTCCATTCTCCATTTGCTTCTGTGCCATTTGCTACAGATTCTTTCAGTTCATCATCTTTATAGCCAAAATAGATCTTGTCAAAGGAGACATTCTTTGTTGACAGAGTGATCTCCAGTTCCTCTCCATCCTGTACCACTTTTGATTCACTGGTCTTGAACATTGCAAAGTCAGCTCCGTTGGACTTTACTACTTTTACCTGATTCCCCGTAACAACCGGAGCCTCCGGCAGCTTCACTACTGCTTCGGAAGAAGTGACACTCGTTCCTGTCGCATCAGAAACGATACAACGATACTTTCCTGCTGTCTCCAGAGACATGGTAAATGTATATGTTGCAGTCTTTGCAGTAACTCCGGTACAGTCTGCCCACGTTGCACCATCGGCACTGAACTGCCACTGATAATTCAGATTGATTCCTTCTTCACCGGATGCCTCCACCGACAGTGCCACAGAACTTCCGCTGCCTGCCTCAGTCTCCTGCTTCGGCTGCGTTGTGATGTTGATCTCTGACGGTTTCACAAAATCGTCCATTGCAGGAAGCTTGAATGCCAGTGAACTTGAAGTGCTCCACTTCTGCGTTCTTCCATTTCTTGGTACAAAAGAGACTTCTCCGCCTGCTTTTTCAAGTGGCACGGTAAAGGTAAATTTTTCAAGATTTTTTTCTGTATCGACTTCACCTAAAATGATCGGTTCTTTTGTCTCATCATTTCTATTTCCGATATAGATTGCATCATAAGTAAAACTGCCACTGCTTGCCGGCTGTATCCAGACCGAAACCTGCAATGCCCCGCCTTTTACAACCACTTTAGATGCAGCGATCTTGATCATACTGTAAGCCTGTCCCGGCTTCTTTGCATCATCAGAACCATAAATTGCCGTAACTCCGTCATTTGCCTGATAATCTTCTTTTTCTCCTGATGTCTGCACATCCGGGATACTCATCCACAGCAGATTTTCAGACCATGTTCCTTTATCTGAACGTCCTACCGAAACCGGAATCCAACTGTTCTTTGCGGAAATCGGAACCTGGATCGTAAACTGGCAGGTACTTCCGGTATTCGTACCCTGAACATAATTGCTCTTATCCTCGTCTGTCGCTGCACCGAGATACAGACGGTCAAACACAGTCTTTGTACCGGTACTAAAGGAAATCTCGATCTTATCCCCTTTTACGGTACACGTTGCATCTGTGATCGGGAACATTCCATAAGAAGTTCCATCATTTTTCAGAACTTCAACCCCTGTGATCTCTTTCGTCGGTGTTACAAGTGTCTCTTTTGCAGTTGTCTCATCGGCCTGCTTTGCAGTTTCTTCCGAAGATTTCTCTTCTGCATCCTTTTTCTCCGCATCAGCTTTGTCAGACGGATCATCTGATTTTTCATTCATTTTTTCAGAATCTTTTCCTTCTCCCGTCTCATCAGAAGTATTCTGATCTTCTCCCGGATTTTCACCGGTACTGCCGGAATCCTGTGACGGTGTATTCTGATCCTGTGAACCTGTATTTTCTGAACCTGCATTCTCAGAACCATTTTCTTTTGATCCGTTTCCGGTATGATCTGCATCAGCGGACTGCGATCCATCGGATGTATTGGTTCCACCAGAGGTATCTGTTCCACCGGAAGTATCTGTTCCTTCCTGAATGCCTGCTCCGTCTGCCAAATTTTCTCCTGCATTCACCGCTCCTGCCGCCTGTGCGGTCTCCGCATTTTCTGCGTATGCTTTCGTATAAGACATCGGTGAAACTGCCATAGAAAACGCAAGCAACATGGCAAGATATTTAACCTTTTTGTTCTTCATTTTTCCTCCTGTCTTGAATAATACGGGAAATAAGCTGAACTTATCTAAAAGTAAGTAAGAAACGTCAGAAAGACAATGAAAATAAACCGGTTTCTTTGAGCTGTCTGAGTCAGAAAAGAATTTCTTTTAAGAAAAGCTCCCGGATCCATTACTTTTCGGTACAATCAATTACTCGTGATCTGGAATGTACATTCCCCGCACCAGCGACCGGCAGGTTTCCTGACTTACAAATCTTATGCCCGAACGCCTTCCCGGTCTCCCAGTGGCTGCGTCTTCACGCCTGCCGGTCACATTTGCTTACAGTGACGAGTTCGTGCAGGAATTGCACCTGCTTCCCTTTTACCTGTTGCTATATCTTCCTATATAGAACAGCACCGAACGCTTTATTTACTTTGTTCTTCGCTACTATAGCATGATGCCATAGGAAAGTCAACGTTACGCCTTGACCGCCCAACGCATCTTCGTCGATCTTGCACGCCCATTCTTTGCACATTCCTGTGCGGACGGGCGGATCACATCCTTCGCATAATCAGAATAGATGCCTGCTTTATAACCTGCTTTTAATGCTTTCTTTACCAGCTTGTCCTCACCGGAATGAAACGTCAGGATTGCAACTCTTCCGCCCGGACGCAGTGCATCCGGCAATTTCTCCATAAACTCATACAAAACTTCAAACTCATTATTCACATCGATTCGCAGAGCCTGAAATGTTCTCTGACAGGTTTTCTTTACGATATCCTTTTTCTCTTTATTGTCTGGAAGAAAAGAAAGTGTCTTCTCGATCACGTTCCTGAGCTTTGTCGTTGTATCAATCCGGTTTCCTCTGCGAATCTCATCCGTGATCGCTTTTGCCAGTTCTTCACAATATGGTTCATCAGAATTTTCATATAACATTCCCGCAAGTTCTTCTCTTGAGATGGTATCCAGACGCTCTGCTGCACTGATTCCCTTTTCCTGATTCAGCCGCAAATCCAGAGGCCCATCGGCTTTAAATGAAAATCCTCTTTTGGGATTGTCGATCTGCATGGACGATACGCCAAGATCTGCCAAAATAAAATCGAATCCTCCCACTTTCTCTGCAATTTCATCAATCGTGCAGAAATTCTGAAGGCAGACCGTCAGGATTTTCTCTCCGAATCCCTGCTCTTCCAGTCGTTTCTTCGTCTTTGCCGATTCCTCCGGGTCTACATCTGTAGCATAGATATGCCCCTGTCCTTTCAGACATTCCAGCATGGCTTTTGTATGCCCGCCATATCCTAATGTTGCATCAAATCCGGTCTGTCCCGGCTGAATATCCAGGAAATCCAGTATTTCCTTTACCATAATTGAAATATGCATCCCGGCAGGAGTATTTCCCTTACGTATCACATGCTCCACGGTCTCCTGATATTTTTCCGGCTGAAGCTCTTTGTATTTTTCCTCGAATTTCTTCGGATATTTTCCTTTATACCGCACACGCCTTTTGTGCGGTGTCTGCTGCTCCTGACTCATATTCTTTTATTTCCTTTCCTAAAATACACTCTGACTGAATTTTTCATTTTTATATATGATGTCGGGGGCAAAAGCCCCCGACTTTGATGCCCACGGATTGCTCCGTGCTACTCACTCTCACAATCCTATCAAATATTTTGGCACATTCCAATGTCATCCGATGTGGAACTATGCTGCTTTCAGTCTTACCATTTCGTACACAGTCAACCATTTCTTTGATTTCATACACAAACCCATTTTCCGTCACCTGATCGGAATATTGCTCTATCAGCTTTCCCTGCCCATCGTACAAAACGATCTGATCTGCATAATGCGGATGTCGGATCATTATTTTTCCTTCTGATCCTGTCAGTTCCAGTCTTTCATCTACATTTGCCAGATACGTGGCAGTCATAAACGAAAGATGCTCCTCATACCGAAGTATAACATGTTCCGTCACATCCACCTGATCTTCATTGTAGATTACCTGAATCTGTTCTTCCTTCCAGTCTTCACCACAAAAATACATCGTCAGTGCCAACGCATAAATTAACAGATCCAATGCCGCCCCTCCACCGGCTTCTTTGTTAAAATAGCGATTTTCTTTATTCTTCGGAGCTGTAAATCCGATTTCAACATTACTGACTGCAAGTTTACCGATACGCCCTTCCCGCAACCATTCTCTGGCTTTTCTATTTGCAGGAAGAAAAAGACTCCATACTCCCTCCATAACAAAAATTTTCTTTTCTTCTGCCAGCCTGAAAATTCTTTCTGCCTCCTCCGAACTTCCTGTCAATGCCTTTTCACACAAAACCGGAATCCCGTATCTGATACATAATTCTGTCAACTGCACATGCATTCCGGTAACCACACCAATATAGACCCCATCCAGCTTTTCTTTCTGAAGCATTTCTTCATAATTTCCATAATAGGTATGTATTTCATATTTCTCTGCAAACTCTCTGGCTCTTTCTTCTGATCTCGCTGCTACAGCAGTCACACAGACCTCTTCTGTCTTCTCTGCTGCATCGCAAAATTTATTTGAAATATTTCCGGCACCCATAACGCCAAAACGAAAAGTTTCTTTCTTTTCCATCCCTTTTCTCTCCTTTACAAGTTATAATCTTGTCATGGCAATCGTTCCTGCAGTCAGAAGTACCAGCCCGGACTTTCTAAACATTTCTTAAATTTTTTGCTTTTTACCTAAGAGGATCGGCATCACCGTCAGAAGCATTGTTCCAAAACTTGCGATCCCACCAATATAATTGCTGACCGGCTCTGCAACAAAGACTCCCTCAACTCCCATAAAATATGGGAGTAATATCGTCAATGGCACAACGATCACAACTTTTCTCAACAGACTGAAAAAAATTGCCTGCTTCGGGAATCCCAGTCCCACGAATGTCGCCTGTCCGCAGAACATAAATCCCATCATAAAAAATCCTGCAAAAAAGAGTTTCAGTGCCGGTGCTGCAATCTTAGCCAGTGCTTTGTCAGACGTAAAAAATCCCACCAGGAAAGACGGGAAGAAATGAACCGTCAGCCATGCCAGCACCATATAGCTCAGAATCATACCGCACGTAACAAAAATTCCTTTCCTGACCCTCTCATATTCCTTTGCTCCGAAATTATAGCCAAGCACCGGTTTCGCACCTTCCGCCACACCGTTTGCCGCAAGATTGAAAATTTCACGCACCGAATTTAAAATCGTCATCGCACCGACATACAGATCTCCACCCCAGCGTGCCAGCGTTGCATTGCAGGCGATCTGACTCAGACTGTTCGTAACGCACATAATAAAGCCTGACAGTCCCAGACCCAGGATGGAAAGAATCATTTTTCTGTCTTTTAGCTTCATATACTTTCTCTGCAATGGGTACTGCACCTTTTTCCCAGTCAGAAACCACAGAACCCACATACATCCTGCCATCTGACTGAGAACCGTTGCGATCGCTGCTCCCCGTACTCCCAGTTTCCACACAAAAATAAAAAGCGGGTCAAGAAAGAGATTCAGAACAGCCCCGATACAGACTGTCATCATTCCCATTGTCCCGAACCCCTGTGCATTAATGAACAGATTCATCCCTGAACTGATCATGATAAAAAGTGTCCCCAGCAGATAAATCTGTAAATAGGATGCTGCCACAGGATAAGTTGCATCCGATGCTCCCAGAAGATACAGGATCGGCTTCATAAAAATATAAAAGACACCCATCAATACAACTCCGGTTAAAATAAGAAGTACAAAGCTTACATTCTCAAGCTTTAATGCCTTTTCCTCCTCTCCTGCACCTCTTGCGATAGACATCAGTGGTGCTCCACCGCCTGAATAAAGCTGCGTAAATGCACTCACGATCGATATAATCGGAAATACCAGCCCCACACCGGTCAGAGCCTGATCTGCTCCCTGACCGATATGTCCTAAATAGACCCGATCTACCAGATTGTATAAAAGCTGCACCGCCTGTGCAATCGTGACCGGAACTGCCATGGACAAAATATTCCGGATCATTGATCCTTTTGAAAAATCATGCTCAACATTCTTTTTATTATTCATCGCTTTCATACTGACTATTATAGTCTTCTTTTCATAAAACACCAGTACCAACTCATTTATCTTCTTTTTTACTTTAACGTGCTTTCTCCAACATTTTATAAAGAATCAGCCCGATTCTCACATTCAACATTTCATTTGGATTCTTAAAATCCATTCCTGTCATTTTTCCAATCTTGTCAATTCTGTACGTTGCAGTTTTATAATGAATAAATAATGCCTGTGCAGTCTTATTCAGACTTTGATTATTATCAAGGTAAGTTTGCAGCGTCAGAATCAGATCTTTCCGCTGCGGTTTATTGTAACTGTATAACCGTTGCAAGGATTCCGGGATATAATCCATTAGTGTGTTCAGATCATCAATATCTCCAAGGAGTTTAAAAAATCCAAGATCTGAGTACAGTGTAACTGTCTGATTTTCATTTCCAGAAATAACTTTCGCAATATCCCGATAGGAGATCGCTCTTTTTGCCTCATAATAAGAATCTTTCAGATTATAGATCCCTTTGACCATCTTTCCGATTCCGACCTGGATCTTCTCTGTCTTATGGCGGTAACGGATCGCATTCTGCAATGCCGCACACATCTCTTCCATTTTATTCAGATATACCTCGCGCTTCTGCTTTTCATCCACTCTTTGAATCATCACGATCTGATCTATATTCCGGTATACATGCTGTCCCGGGCAAAGTGTCATGATCTCCCCTTCAATAATTCCGGTTTCCCGCAACTGTTCACTTGTATACATATCTCCCCGTTCTTTTTGGAAAGTATAAAATGTCACAACCCGGTAATATTCCTCAGAATGGATCTCCAGCAGATTTGCTGCTTCTTCCATTTCTTCTTTTCCAAGCATCCCGCTCAGTACATTATGCACAATATCTCTGTGATATTTCTTTTCAATCTCATTTTGCACAAATTCTGTAACAAAACCATACTGCAGTGTAATAATCGCATTCTCGATCGCCATGCAATCCATTGCTGACAACTTTCTATTTTTCTCTGTCACCACCAGATAAGCTTCCACCTCTTCCATAACACTGATCTTGATTACGTACTGGATTTCTCCTGTCCCCTTTTTCCGTTGCCGCATATAAGAAAATTTCGTAATGACAGATGGAATATACTCTTCAAGATCTTCCCGTAATTCCAGACGCGAATGATCCCCTCCACTGGTCACATAGCAGTTGAGATTACTGTAATAAAGTGTAACTGGATTATCCACCATGTCACTGAGAAGTTCCAGAATATCCTGCGTCTTACTGGATGTGATATCTCTTCCAAAAGAAAGTGTATTGAAATTATCCTGCGTCAGTTTAAAATACCTAAGCCGTGCAACATCTTTTGTAAAAATCCGGTTCATGACAAAACTGATCATTTCCCAAAAGCTGATTTTTTTTGGCATTTCAATCAATGGAATCTTTTTACTTTCGCAATACGTTTTCAGTAATTTGATTTTCTTCTCTTTTTCGCTGATCTGTTCCCGTTCTTTCAAAAGGATTCCACTGATATGCTTCTCCTCAAAAGCGATCAGATACTGATAAAATTCCTCCGCACTGCAATCTCTGTATACATACAGGCTGGTCAGAAGCAGTTCCCCTCCCGTCAGATATCTTGCCATTTCCGGTACTTCTATAATGCGGATACCTTCAATTTTTCGTTTACAGGACTCTTTCCCCTCAAGCAAATTTAACTGCTTCCATTGTTTCTCTGCCAGCAATTTTTCAATCGTATATTCCATTTATTCACCTTTCAGATTTCTTATTTTTCTGCGACAAACTGAGCCGATTGACAAAATGATCAATCCATTGAGATGTTGAAATTTCCATCATACTTCCTCTGACCGCATTATATCGCAAATTTTCAAGTACAAATCTTATCATACCATATGTCAGCAAATAAGTTTTTATTATAATACCACTTCTTTTTAATGTGTCTTTTTATTGATATATCTTGCCTTATATTTTGAATAAACGATCGTCTGGTCTTTATACAGACTGTAATATCCTGACAGGGCATAACTGATCGAAATGGCGATCAGATAATACGCTGCCCCTGAAAATCCAAATAATTCAAATGAGATCAGCATGGATGCGATCGGACAGTTCGTCACTCCGCAGAATAATGCCACCATGCTTGCCGCTGCTGCAACTTCCGGAGAAAAACCAAGCAGTCCACCTGCCACACAACCGAATGTGGCTCCCACTGAAAATGCCGGAACGATCTCCCCACCACGATAACCTGCCCGCATCGTGATCGCTGTCAGGATCATTTTCCACAAAAAGTCCAACGGTCTTGCTTTTCCCTGTTCCACTGCCCTTGCGATCAGCTCATTACCTGCTCCCATATAATCTCCTGTTCCAAGAAGCATTGTGATCCCGATCACCAGACATCCTGCCACACAGACACGAAGATACGGGTTCTTCAAATATTTTCCATAAATCCCGGATACTGCCTTTAATGCCACGCAGAATAAAATGCTCAGCAATCCACAACCGGCTGCGATCACTGCCATCTTCAAGCCGCTCTCAACACTTAATTGTGGAATCCTTGCAACCGGAAATGTCTCCGGGTTCAGACCAACTCCTGTCGCAAACTCTGCGGCAATGATCGATGCGATCACACACGGCAGTAATGCTGCATAATACATCACCCCCACGCTGACAACTTCCATCGCAAAGACTGCCGCTGCCATCGGTGTTCCGAAAACTGCAGCAAACGCCGCACTCATTCCACACATGATCATCACATGATGATCTGTCTCATCCAGATGCACCAGCTTTGCCAGCCAGCTTCCGATACTGCCTCCAAACTGGATCGATGCACCTTCCCTTCCTGCAGAACCTCCGGTCAGATGCGTCAGTAATGTAGAAATAAAAATCAGCGGGGCAGAGATAAAGGGAACATTATCTTTTGACTTGATCGTTGATAAAACCTGGTTCGTTCCTCCATCCTGTCTTCCCAGCCTTTCATACATAAATACGATCACGATTCCTGCCAGCGGAAGGCAGAGAAATACCCATAGATGACTGTTTCTGTATTCAGTTGCCGCACTGATACAGGCTGCAAATGCACTGCTTGCCCCACCGACCACCAGTCCGGTCAGAATTGCCAGTAACATCCATTTGATAAAATTAGTAACATCCCGCCTGATCCGTTCGTAATAATATTTTATAAGAATTTTCTTTTTTATCATGCTCGCTTAGTTGCTTTACAATATATTTATATTTCTCTCCATACTTGCCATAAAAATCTTTTCCCCAATCATCTGCTTCTTGAATGTTTCTAAAGCGTAAATAATCATTATCATTGATATTTACATCAATATTGGATGGTATAAAATCATCATTTTTCTTAAATAATTCAAACATGCAAAAGCCTCATCTTCTTCTGGATTTCTATTAGCAGGTGGCCTACATTTTACAATATTTGCAATATAAACTTCATCTCTTTTTAGTCCTATTGCCTGAAACGCCATATTCATTAGTTTTCCTGCCCTACCTACAAAAGGCTCACCAAACCTATCTTCATCTGCTCCTGGTCCTTCGCCTATAAACATTATTGTTGCATTTTTATTTCCTACTCCAAATACTATATTCTGCCTTGTTTTATACAATTTGCATTTATTACACCCTTTAATTGATTCCTCTAATTCTTGCCAATTATCATACATATTTTACTCCTTATTATTTAACACATTTTTCTATTAATTCTACCTTTACTTTACTGGTAGTATCTATCTTTGCTCTTGTCCCTATTGGAATTACTGTTTTTGTTTCTATATGTCCAAAATTATCAGATTTTACTATTGGAATATTATATTCATCTCTAATAACGTCTAATACTATTTTCTCTAGTTTAACATCACTTTCATGTTCATAATTTCCAAGCCAGATTCCCTTTATTTTATCAAATACTTTATTTTGTCTCATATAATATAAATAATTGCTTATAAATGCTGGTTCACTTTCATAACCCAAATCTTCCAAAAATAGTATTTTATCTGTAAAA
>OLGB01002607.1_pt1 | contig 18769 bp, 23 predicted proteins | sample 1605691 | NCBI WGS metagenome assembly OLGB01 (sample SAMEA3888925, study PRJEB22519) | human gut metagenome | biome: human gut; feature: human-associated habitat; material: faeces | place: Denmark | collected 2010 | reverse complement strand
TGATGAGCCAGATGTGGGACTGCCAGGAGGACCGGGAGCGGATCTTCCGGGAGTGCCGGTACCAGGTGGTGGCCACCGATATGCTGGCTGCGGCGCTTCCGGCGCTGGAGCGGGCCAACCTGGATGCCGACTTCGTGGAGGCTCTGGCGGAACTGTATCCCACCTGTGAGGCGTTCTATTTCCAGAACTGCGGCAAACTGTTTCTGGCGGAGGATGTGCGCTCCCATCAGATTGAGGGCCCGGATCGGTTCATCCGCTTTGGCGTCAATGTCCGATTCTTCAACATTGAGGGCACTGAGGATATGCTTATCGACACAGTGGGCATGAGCACCCTGTTTCTGCCGGATCTCCAGTACCACTTCCACGGCATGGACCCCAACTGGGTGGTAAACCACGCCTACAATGTGGCGTCCTATATTCTGGCCAATGACAACCCCATTCAGGATGGGGAAACCGTAGATGGTGTGGAGAACGGAGAAATGAGCCGGGAGCTCCAGTGGAAGTGCCAGTATGAGGACGCCCTGATCCAGCCACCCAGAGGGGTGCTGGACATCAATATGGGAGAATATGCTGCGGGGCAGCGGTAAAATGTGAGTGTAAGCCTATTGTGTGATATGATACTGTTGTGATTATCAATATTGCGTTGTGCATTGCCAAAGGCCAGAACAGCAGTGTGCTTCAATAACTGGAGGACATAGCTATGCAAAAACAAAATAGCATTAGAGTTTTAGAGTTGCTGAAATACCTTTATCTGAGAACAGATGAAGAACATCCTGCCACCATTGCTGACATGTTGGATTACCTTAAAGGAAAGGGCATCCATGCGGTGCGACAAACGGTGTATGGAGATCTTCAAGACCTCATTGCATCTGGGATCGATGTGGTGGTGATTAAAAGCACTCAGAACCAGTATTTTATTGGCGCACGGCTGTTTGAATACCCTGAATTAAAGATGCTCACAGATGCGGTTGCATCCTCCAAGGTAATATCAGCAGACAAAACGAACGAGCTTATTCAAAAGCTCTGTCGGCTGACCAGTGAGTCAGAGGCCGAAAAGCTCCAGCGTCTGGCTGCGATTTCAAGCCGAATTAAGCCACATAACGAAAAGGTCTATTACATCATCGACGGTATCCAAAATGCCATATTGGAGAGTCATCAAATCCAATTTCAGTATTATGAGTACACCCCCCAAAAAGAGCGGATTCTCAAACATGATGGCTATTTCTATAAGCTGGACCCCTACGCTCTGGAATGGAAAAACGATCACTACTACCTGATTGGATATTCCCATAAGCATCATGGAATGGCGCACTTCCGTGTAGATCGTCTGGCCGGAGTAGAAATTCCGGAATCCACATACATCCCTCAGCCTGATTTCGATGTGGCTGACTACAGCAATAAGATGATTGATATGTTTGCAGCCGATCACACAGTCTGTGTCGAACTTCTCTGCGAGAATCGCTTTATGAAGACCATTGTGGATTATTATGGAGAAACAGCGGCAACATATCCATACGATAGCAACCATTTTGTGACCAAAGTCGAGGTGAACCCAAGCGGAACCTTTTATGGTTGGGTATTTAAATTCATGGGAGGAATCAAGATCATTGCTCCACAGGAATGTGTGGAGGAGATGGCGCGGGTTGCTCATGAATTCCTATAACAGAGGGGTGAGGTGTTATATATTTTTAACACCTTACCCCTCTACTTTTTTTATCCCTTGCGTAGAACATTTGTTCTAATTATAATATAGATAAGATGTTCGCATCCAAGCGAACCAACCACAAAGGGGGAAAGCAATATGACCTTTGGGGCTTTTATCAGTACAAGACGAAAAGCGTCCAGACTGAATCTCCGTGATACTGCCAAGCATCTTGGAATTGCCTATGGGTACCTCTGCGATATCGAACAGGGGCGTCGCCCGGCTCCAGAGGGGAAATTTGTAGAGCGCATATCCTCTTTTCTTGAATTGAGCAAAGAGGAACATGAAATGCTTCTGGATTTAGCCGCAGATTCCAGGCAGACTGTCCCAGCGGATCTGCCAGATTATATCCGAAAGCACGATATAGTTCGGGCAGCCCTGAGAGTTGCGAAAGAAGTAGATGCTACAGATGAGGAATGGGCAGCATTTATGGAAATGCTGATAAACCGCCAAAGTTAAGGAGGGGGATTTCCTTGTATGTTCCGAAGTACCGATTGGAGGCAATTGAAACCATCGGGCGGAAGATCCTACAGGAGTATGATCGCGCCTTGCTGGAAGGCCCTCCCCAAGCGATTCCAATCGAGACAATCATTGAAACGAAGTTTAATTTGATTCTGGAGTACCATTCCCTTCGAAAAAACGGAAGCGTTCTTGGAGAAACGATTTTTGATGATGGAGCCGCCATTTTGTATGACCAAGCAGAGAAACGATATCGTTTGATTGCTGTTAAAGCAGGAACTATTTTAGTGGATGATCGGCTCTGTGCGGACAGGCTTCTTGGTAGAATGCGATTTACTTGCGCCCATGAACTTGGTCACTGGGTTCTCCATCAGAAATTGTACTCTGGAACTGGAGATGTAGCAGCCTATGAAGGGAAAACATCCTCAGATGAAAGCCATGGCCTGATTGAGCGACAAGCTGATGCATTGGCAACGGCACTCTTAATGCCTATCCCTCAAATCAAAAAGAGCTTTTACCGTCTATGCCCAGGAAAAAGCGAGGAACAGCTAATTGCGGAGATGGCTCAGATCTTCCAAGTTTCCAAGCAGGCTATACAAATTCGACTGGAGTCTCATAATTTGCTGTAAGCACGTATGGTCCGGCCCTCTGTTGCAAGAGGGCCTCCACCCCTAAAAGTAATATAGTTTGATGCTATGCGTTTTGTTCGCACTCCAGCGAACATGAAAGGAGGAGATAGCATGAGGAGAGAGAGCGTCACTGTCCAGAAGTGCAAGAAACAGATGGCCTCCCTTGGATTTGACAGTCAACTGGCGTACCATCGGGTAAAGCTGATCTTGAAAATATACCGAGATGTGGTATGGGTTCTCAGTGAGCGAGCTGAGGAGCTACACGAATACGCATGGGAGCTTGGAAATCGGGATGCCGACGCTGGCCTCTGCTATCTGGAAAACTTCGCCCCAGATATTGACCTCCAAGAATTTGAGGAGAAGGTCTGCTGCGTAATGGAGAGCCGCATGTTGGTCGATGTGATTGATAGAGCTCTACTTCGCCTGAAACGATATCCGGATCGTGGCGAGCTTTATTATGAGATACTGGTCAAGCAGTTTATTCACCGCTTCAATAGCACAGAGAAAGAACTGCTGGATGAGTTAAATATAGAGCGAAGCGTCTTCTATGATCGCAAACGAGAGGCTCTTTTCCTGTTTTCTGTCTGCCTTTTTGGATACGCAGTTCCAGAACTTCAGGAAGAAATGGAAGTGCCCCGATGATTTCCCGACTAATTCCCGATGAAAAACCGACCCAATCCCTACTCCCTTCCGACTTTGCTCCTGCTATACTCGGTACAGTGGCAGGTATGCACAAAAATGAATAGGTCAAGTCATTAGAGGCTCCAGACGCTGAAAAGCATCTGGGGCCTCTTTGTTCCTGCCGCAATATGGCGGCAGGAAATAACCGGGGGTACAGGAATGTGCCTCCGGTCTTTTTCTGCCCGGTACCAGGAGGGCCGGCGTGGGCTGGGAGGCTTATATAGCTAAGTACCCCTGATTTCAAGATTTTGATTTTTCATCAAAATTTTGAAATCAGGAGGGAAGGCAAATGGATGCCAATTCCGAGTATATCCTTATAGTTTTTAATACTTGTACGCAGAAATATGAAGAAGTCACTGTATCTGCGGAGGTTTATCGCACATATAACAGGACAAACTGGAATATCAGAGACAACAATGATAGTTTTTTCGCCCACGAAATTCAGCTGAGCTCCTTGATCGGAGCTCAGGACTGTGGATATGAAAATTTCCACGAGTTTATCGATGCTGTAAATACCCCAGAAAATATTATTCTCAAACCATTGGAAAAAAAGACCCTGTACCATGCAATCTCGACCCTGTCTGTCGCAGATCAGGCACTGGTGCAGGGCATATTTTTTGAGGGTCAGGGTGAAGTTGAATATTCAAAAAAATTGGGTATTTCACAGCCTGCAGTACATAAACAAAAGGTTCGTATTCTAAGATATCTCAAAAAAGTTTTAGAAAAATAAGTTTGGAGGGTTATAAAAACGCCTACTTCTTCCCCTATACAAGTGAGAAGGAAGTTATTCTCACTTGCTCTTTGAAAATAGAATATCCGGCAACAGGGATACGTCCGTTGATGAGAGGGCCCCCGAGAGGGAGGCCAGAGCGACGCTGGAGGATGCGCCAAGACCACCTGTGGATATATAAGTGGATCGACACGAAAAAAATATTACCCTGAGTTCGATTGCTTCGACCGCTATTAATCCATCAAAGACGGCCAAATAAGGTGCAGAGCGGTTCCCATCTGTCCACAAAGCAGCCTGTGGCGGGCTGTTTCGCATTGCGACTGGGTTTACCCAGCCCGACCCTCATCAACAATCTAGTAATGATACTCCTGCCCATAATAAAAACCAGTTTTTGGGGGCAGCTCGGAGAGATCCTCGGAGGGGTGCGATTCCCGTGACGCGCGCCAGCGCGGTCCGTCTGTTGCTGCCATGGCTCGGGAAGTAGTGTCGAATAGAGCCAGTAGGTACAGCGCAGTGCTGTACGTGAAGAAACAAAATGAGGCTGCCCCAGAACAATGGAACGCCGTATTGTTCTCCAAAATTATCTGGGGCAGCCTCTAAATTAATTTATTACTACCAGAGAAGGGGCAAGATCCCTTTGCCTTTAGCATAGGAAGGAGTACCGGATGGATGTCAATATCAATTACCTGGGGCTGATGAATATGCTCCAGACCCTGAAAGATGCGGGACTCATCAGCAAAACAGAGGCACAGCGAATTGCAGCTCGACTCAAAGTGGATGTCGGTGCAGATATAGTTATTTTCATATAATTATTTCAAATTTACTCGTCTCTTTTGAATATGGCTATTTAGCCAGACGTGTGGTAGTGTGTATTGCTGAAAAGAGGGGGTGGAATCATGAGGAAAGAACGCAACACCGTCGGATCGCTGGCGTTGGAACAAGGGCCGAGGGTGATTGCTATCCCGCCTGTCAGCCAGGAAAAAACACGAAAGCTGCGGGTAGCTGCCTATGCTCGTGTCAGCAGTGATTCTGAAGACCAGCTCCACTCCTTTGCAGCCCAGACTGCCCACTATACGGAGCTGATACACCAGAACCCTGACTGGGAGTTTGTTGACGTATATGCCGATAAAGGAATCACAGGGACTTCTGCGGAAAAAAGAGATGATTTCCAGCGGCTGTTGGCAGACTGCCGCCGAGGCCGAATCGATAAAATCCTGGTCAAGTCTTCCTCTCGGTTTGCCAGAAACACCAAAGAAAGCCTGGAGGCTGTCCGAGAATTAAAAGCTCTGGGAATCGGTGTCTGTTTCGAAGAAGAAAAGATTGACACCTCTGAATTGTCCGGCGAACTTTTGACGGCTATCTTTGCAATGCTTGCGCAAAAGGAGAGCGAAGCTATCTCCGAACGGATGCGATGGAGCTATCAGGTGAGGATGAAGGCCGGAAAGTTCATAACATGCAACGCGCCGCTTGGATATGATTTGGTCGATGGAAAATTAGCAATCAATGAAAATGAGGCGCAAGTCGTTCGCTATATCTTCCAGCAATACTTGTCAGGGCAAAGCGTGGAAGGAATAGCCAAAGACCTTACTCGCTATGGTATTCCTACCCGAGCGGGAGGACCCTGCTGGCGGATGACCGCAGTCGGTTATATTTTGAGCAATGAGAAATATGTCGGAGATTCATTGCTCCAAAAATCATATACAACCAAAACCTTTCCGCATCGGATTGTAAAGAATCATGGATCACGTTCTCAATACTTAATTCGGGATTCACATCCCGCTATCATTGATCGAAACACGTTTGAACAGGTACAAAAACTTCTGAAGAGGCGGAGGGAAGCATTACATCCGCAACCTCAAGAAAAGTACACATTTACCGGGAAAATAATTTGCCAGACCTGCGGTGCTACATTTAAGAGAAAGAGCATTGGCGGAACGTCAATCTGTTGGATTTGCCAAACGCACAATCGCTTCCCTGAGCAGTGTCGGACTGCCCGGATTCCTGAACAGCAGATAAAGGCGGCATTCTCTCGTATTTACTACAAGCTCCGCCATCAGGGGATCGATATTCTAAAGCAGCTTCTCAAGGATCTCCATGCAGCCCGAGAGGCTAGAATGCTGTGGAGCCTGGATATTGTAAAATTGAATGACGAAATCGCAGACATTATCAGTCAGGATCGACTTCTGGCCCAGCTGAAACAGCAAGGGCTTGTCGATCCTGATCTCTTTATATCACGACGCGACAGGTTGGCTGAACAGCTCCGCACGACAAAGCTGGAAAAAGAGCGCCTTCTCGAAGCTGAGGAGGATCAGACGATCCAACAGACTATGGCAATTATGGATGCTCTGGAGTCTGGGCCGGATTACCTTGCAGAGTTCGATGAGGAGCTGTTCAGCGAGCTTGTAGAAAAAATCATCGTGGAAAAAGAAGGGCGACTGCGGTTCCACCTCATCAATGGATTGGAGCTCACGGAACAGATAGAAAGGACGGTGCGGTGATGGCAACTAACCGAAAGCAGCCCTTTGGTTACCGGATCGTATGTGGGGAGATCGTACCGCATGAAAGTGAAGCCGCGACGGTTCAATGGATCTTTGCAACATATCTTGCGGGGGCCTCTTACAGTGCCTTGGTGGGAGCTCTTCAGGAGCGGGGTGTTCCCTATGATGCCCAAAAACCTTGGAATAAAAATATGGTGGCTCGAATTCTGGAGGACGGAAGGTACATTGGAACAGATGAATTTCCACCGATTCTGAAAAGGGAACAATTTGAAGCATCACAGGTCGTAAAACAGAAACGAGTGCCACCCCATTACCAGACACCGGCGCAAAAAGAACTTCGACGCCTGTGTGGAAGCACTCCACCCTCCTGGGTGGAAGGACAGGTGCTGGGAGTCCTGAACTGTCTGATTGAAAGCCCCGATATGATTTCCTATACAGCAGAGCGGGGGGATGAAACAGAGATAGACGCGCTCCGTCGGCAACTGGACACAGCACTCCATTCCCCGCCAGTGGAGGAAGCGCAGATCCGCTCCATGGCAGTGCATCTGGCTACACTACGGATGAATGCCATCGGAGCACAGGAATATGAGACCAAACGCCTGCAAAGCCTGTTCAAAGGACGTAAGACCCTGACAGAGCTGGATCAGGAATTGCTCCATGAGAGCGTCCGGAAAGTCACATACATGGATAGAGCAGTTAGCGTCCTGCTGAAAAACCATCAACTGCTGAAAGGAGGCACTGCAAAATGAAGGAGATAGCTCCCAATGTCATTATGATCCCCCAAAAAGAGGAAACTGCTCAAGACCAGGAACGTAAGCGGAGCCTCCGGGTAGCAGCCTATTGCCGCGTGTCAACCAACGATGAAGAGCAGCTTTCCAGCTATGAAAATCAGCGTGCCTATTATACTGACAAGATCATGCAGGAACCGGGCTGGACCATGGTGGATGTATTCGCAGATGAGGGAAAGACGGGGACGTCTACATGCGCACGCAAGGATTTCCTGCGGATGATCCGGCAGTGCCGGCAGGGAAAGATCGACATGATCCTCACAAAATCAGTATCACGGTTTGCCCGAAACACTGTGGATACCCTCAACTACACGCGGGAACTAAGAAACTTGGGTATTCCGGTGATCTTTGAAGAACAGAACATCAACTCCATCCATCCGGAAAGTGAATTCCTCATCACAATCCATGGCGCCTTTGCTCAGTCTGAAAGTGAGAACACTAGTTCCCGCGTCACCTGGGGGATCAGACAGGCCATGCGTTCTGGTCACGCGCACCTGCATTATAAATGGCTGCTGGGATATGAGCGCGGGCCGGATGGGAAGGCCGTGATCGTTCCGGAGCAGGCGGAGACCGTCCGTTTCATCTACCAGCGGTACTTGGCGGGCGATACCCTTCGTACCATCAAAGCGGCCCTTGAAGAAAAAGGCTGCTTGACTGTCACGGGAAAGACAGAGTGGACCCCTGCCCGTATTCAGAGCATTCTGACCAATGAGAAATACTGCGGTGACGCATTGCTGCAGAAAACTTTCATCCAGGACTGTATCAGCAAAAAGGTCATTCAAAACACGGGACAGCTCCCCAAGTATCTGATCCAAAATCACCATCCTGCCATCATCAGTCGAGAGGAGTTCGACGCTGTGCAGCTGGAGCTTGCCCGCCGGCGTGCCCGCACCGGAGGGAATAAAAAGAGTGCGCCAACGGGCCGGTGTAAATACAGCGGTAAGTACATACTCAGCAACCTGCTATTCTGCGGCGAGTGCGGAACTGCTTACCGGCGATGTGTCTGGCAACGAAAGGGATATCAGCGTGTGGTGTGGCGGTGCATCAGTCGGATAACCTACGGAACAAAATACTGTAAGCACTCCGCTACTATTGATGAAGATCTGCTAAAGCAAGCAATTTTAACTGCTGTCAACCGCGTGATGGCCAGTCAGGAGGATCTGACAGACAAATTAATCAGTGCTATGCGGGAGGAACTGCTGACAATTCCCGGCGAAGACTTAAGCCTTTCCGATATCGACCGGGCTTTAGAGAATTTGGCAAGCCAGTTCGATCAGCTGCTGAAAGAAGCTTCCCTCTCTGCTGATAGTTCAGAGAATGCAGAGCAATTCCGGCGCATCTCCACCGCTATGGCCGAATTGAAAGAGCGTCGAGCACAAATAGAGAAACTCCACCGAGAAAATGAGCAGATGTATCGTCGGACTAAAGCTGCAGAGGCAGCATTGCCGGCTGCTTCGGCGGAACTAACAGAGTGGAAAGAAGATGTACTCTATCAACTGCTGGAAAAGGTGACTGTACTGGATGAGGCGCGAATCAAAGTGACGTTTCGCAGTGGCGTGGAAATTGAACAGGCATTGGAAAAAGACGAGAGGAGTGTGACGGCATGAGCGTTTATGCCACGGGAGACTGCCACGGAACCTTCCGCCGGTTTGGCCGAAAATACTTCCCGGAACAAGCCAATATGTCCCGTGATGACTTCGTTGTCATCTGCGGTGACTTCGGAGGCCTCTGGGAGGGTACTGAGGAGGAAAACTATTGGCTGGACTGGCTGAATGACAAGCCATGGATAACCCTATGGGTGGATGGAAATCACGAGAACTTCACGCTGCTTTCAGAATTCCCACTTGAGATGTGGCATGGAGGAATGGTGCATCGGATACGGCCCAATATCCTGCACCTCATGCGTGGACAGGTGTTTGAAATTCAGGGATATACCTTCTTCACCATGGGCGGGGCCAAGAGCCATGATGTGGAGGATGGAATTCTGGACTCAAAGGCACCAGACTTCGAAACCCGGCGTATGATGCTCGAGATCATGGGGCGGCGCAGATACCGAGTGCTAGGACAGTCCTGGTGGCCAGAGGAGCTGCCTTCGAAAGACGAGTATACTCGGGCTTGACAAAACCTGGACAAACACGATTGGGCAGTGGACTACATCATCACTCACTGTGCCCCAACTGATCTCGCTCTGGCGATCAACCGTCACAATAAGGCAGATTCGCTCACGGATTTCCTTCAAGAGATTCAGGAAAAGGCCCGGTATCATTACTGGCTGTTTGGACATTATCACGGCAATCAGGCAATCGACAATAAACATATCCTGCTCTGGGAACAGATCGTGCAGGTCATATAGAATCACAGCAAAGAGAAGTGTGGCAGTGCAATGCCGCATTTCTCTTTGCTGTGATCTACGGAATAAGGCGCATGGCGTCAGAAAGGAGAAGTCCATGAACATCCGGAAGCCCATTGATTACAGCGCGATGTACACTGGTTTGGATCAGGCACTGGAAAGAAACCTGCCGCAGATGGAGCTGTATCTCGAAATAGGGAAACTGGTCAGCGCCAGAAAGGAAAAAGGAGCGGCAGTGGCGGCAGCAGAGTATCTTGCGGTCAAGTGTCCCGACAACTCTGGCTTTTCACCTCGGAACCTCCGTCGGATGCGGGACTTTTTCCGGGCCTATGAAACTGCACCCGACATTCTGAAGGAGGCTCTCCTGATTGGGTGGACGCAGAATGTGGTTATCATGGAGGCAGACCTGTCCATGGATCAGCGGCATTGGTATCTTCGCGCTGTTTTGCAGTTCAGATGGTCAAAGGCGGAGCTTCTGCGGCAGATCAGAGAATCCGCGCATGAGAAAATGAATTTCGATGTTTCGACGGGCACAGGCTATACTGACTGTGACGAACTGAGACAGGATGACGAGGATTCTTTCTGTGAGTCACGGCATAATTTGCAAGAGTCCAATGGCCGAGTTTGTAATAAGAAATCTGACGGAAGAGGGTGCGATGGAGTACTCGTTTCACGTTGCCTCGGCTGCTATCAATCGGGAAGAAATCGGCAATCCGGTCTATTCTCCTGTCCAGAAGAAACTGGCGGAGCATGGAATCTCCTGTACCAGCTACGTTGCCCGACAGTTGGCCAGTTGCGACTATGCGGAGTACGATTTGCTGATCGGTATGGACCCGGCCAGTGTCTGCAATATGCGGCGCATTTTCTGCAGCGACCCAGCGGAGAAGATCCATCTGTTGATGGGGTATGCTGGCCAACTAGGCCAAGAGATTGCAGATCCATGGTACATTGGAGACTTCGAGTCCACATGGAAAGATGTGTCGGTGGGCTGTCAAGGGCTGCTTGAGCATCTCGTAAAGGAAATGAGAACTAAAAATGAGTTCAAGCGATCAGATCCCGCTTATGAAAAAAGATGCCTCTTGTCATAGCGCGAAAATGATCGCTGTTGACAAAAAAGGCCGCCCTGAATATATGCAGAACCTTGAAACCCTTGCGGCGCAAGGCTTTGCTAAGCGAGGGGTTCAGATTGTATCACTAGGTCATGTTAAAAGCTACATTTTGGTTCTTTGAACCGGAATGTAGCTTTTTCATTTTTCCGCCCTCCATGATAAACTGGTTGACAGTATGTATCATGGAGGGCTTCTTATGTTTCAGCATGTGATCGAGATTCCCCAGACGCAGGAGGACCACCCTATTTGGGATCAGCAGCTGCGGGTTGCAGCCTATTGCCGTACCAGCACGAATCAGGAGGAACAAAATTCAAGCCTGGAAAACCAGATCGCGTATTATACAGCTTTTATTCAGAGTAATGCATTGCTGGGCCTGGGCTTGATGCTGTCTGCCGGAGAGGTGCCCCGCATCGCAGGCACGTTCGGCCTGGACACCACCACCCACGCCAACATCATGTCCGCAGTCTATACGGCGCAGACGGCGGTCACCGCAACCCGGATGGCTACACAGGCGGTGGCACACTGATGCAGAATAGAGTCATAACCATGGGAAGCCTGTTTGACGGAATCGGCGGTTTTCCTCTGGCGGCAGCCAGAGTTGGAATCAAGACAATCTGGTCCAGTGAAATCGAACCTTTCCCTATGGCGGTCACCGCACGCCGGTTCCCCAGCATGGTCAACAAGGGAGACATCACCAGGCTTAATGGAAAGCTGCTGTTCCCTGTTGACATCATCTGCGGAGGTAGTCCCTGTCAGGATCTCTCAGTTGCTGGAGCGAGAGCCGGATTGGCCGGTGCCCGCTCCGGCCTTTTCATGGAGCAGATTCGTATTATCAAGGAGATGCGTTCAGCGGAACGGGAGCGCGGACACACTGGAACGCAGATCCGTCCACGCTTTATGCTTTGGGAGAATGTTCCCGGCGCATTCAGCAGTGGGGATCCCAAAGGCGAGGACTTTCGCATTGTACTGGAGGAGATCCTGCGCATTCATCATTGCGGTGCGGAACTCCCGTGCTCCTTTCCCTACGCCTGGACCGATGTGGGAGAACTGAAGCTGGAAGGTTTCTTTTCTCTGGCTTGGCGATGTCTGGACGCACAATACTGGGGTGTAGCCCAGCGGAGAAAGCGCATTTTTCTTGCGGTTGACTTCGCAGGATATTCCGCTCCAAGGTTCATGTTCGACGACCTTGAGGTGCATTGATCCAGAAAAAATATGAAGCAAAGGAGGGATGATTCAAAATGAGCTATTACAGTGAGCCAGACGGACAATTAACATTTTTGAACCCGGAAAGCCCTCAAAACACCCTTGGCCATCTGAAACAAAGAGCAAAGCCCAAATCCATGGATGATCTGATTGCAATTCCCTTTCTGTATTTGGACCTTTCACTTGATCATGTCAATCTGTTTGGAAAACCTTATTGGGAACTTCACTCGCCCTATCGGGAGGGAAAACCGCCCCTCAACACCGGGCCTGCGCCCAGGGAGCCGATCCGGAGATTACTCTCTGAAATTCTTGAGGAACATCCAGACAAGAAGCATTATCTTTCCAAGATAGCCTGCCTGGGAATCCTGCGGCGTGCTGAGGGACGCGGTAAGCCTCTGCCGTCCCAGCTTCAGCTGGCACTGATGGCCCAATCGGGAATGATCCTGGCTCCCCAGGCATTCCATGAAATGAAAGCATATCACATCAACCAGCGAGATGAAGGAATCGACCTGGGCGGAGTGTCTGGAGCACTTATGGCTACAAGCAATATGCAGATGCAGACATTTATTACAGAAAAAACATCTGTTCCCTCTGCTATCAATCAGGGGGACGAGGTGAGCGATCTGCATACAAGCTGTTCGTTCAGTGGTCGGCCCAGCGGGAAACAGCATGCCTTTGCGGCTGGATTTTCCGCTGGAGCCGGAGCCAGCGCCGGGAGCATCGGTTATTCTGAGACCGTAGCCCCTACCCTTAAGGCAGCGACCAGCGGAAACTGCATGCCGGCAGTCCTTTGCCTCAACGACCAGGGCGGTAAAGTTATGGGCTGCTCCGAAGATGTAACAGGTATGCTCTCCGCTGGCCGAGGTAGGGATGACAGAGGCCGACTGTTTGGAATATTGCTATCAGCGGGGATTCTTCTGGGAGGAAAACGGCGTCAGGCTGTATGACATCCTGGATCGTGTCTCCTGCTGGTGCTGCAAGAATAAGAACCGGAAAGAGCTGAAAGCAATTTATCAGTATCTCCCCCGCTACTGGTCACGCCTGAAGGAGCTGCAGGCCCAGATCCCTATGCCCATGAAGCCATACAGCCGCAAGGGCGTCCCTTACGGGAATATGTTTGACTTGGAAAAAGTCTTTGAGAAGGAAATCCGGGAGGAGAGTTCCATTCCTCCGTCCAAAAGGAAAAGGAGGCGGCATGAGTCGACCAGATAGGAATGAAAAGCACCATCTTCACATCGAACTCACACCGCAGCAGTACCAGCTGCTGTGCCGGCAGGCCCGTGCATGCGGCCTGACCAAACGGGCCTTCCTGGTCCGCCTGATCGAGGGGAAGGCGGTCAAGGCCCGTCCCACCCAAGAGATCAAGGACCTGCGCACGGAGATCCATCACATCGGAAACAACATCAACCAGATCGCCCGCAGCGTCAACGCCGGGATCGCCAGACCGGAGGACGCCAAGCGCGGGCTGTACCTGCTGGATCAGGTCTATGAGCTGATGTATCAGGTGGCGAAAAAGTAGATGGCAGTCACCAAGATCCTGGCCCGCAAGGGCCGCCTGGATGTGGGTATCCGCTATGTTCTCAACGGAGATAAGACGCAGGAAGAGATCCTCACCGCCCGCCTGAACTGTGATCCTGGCCGGGAGGTGCGGCAGATGCTGGAGGCCAAGCGAGACTATGGAAAGGAGGACGGCGTCCAGTATTACCACATGATTCAGTCCTTCCGGCCCGGCGAGATCACACCGGAGCTGGCTCTGGAGATCGCAAAGGAATTCGCCTCAGAGCACCTGCCCGGTTACCAGGCAGTCATCGGCGTCCATGTGGACAAGGAGCATATCCACGCCCACATCCTCTTTAACTCCGTCAACGCGGACACTGGCGAGAAGTACCACAGCAACGCCCAGAGCTACTACCGGCAGATCCGGGCCATCTCAGACCGGCTGTGCCGGGAACATGGCCTCTCTGTGATCGTGCGGGGGGAATCCTCCAAAGCGGTGAGCTACGTTGAATGGCTCCGCCAATCCAGAGGTCAGGCCACATTCCGCAGTATGCTGGAGGCGGATCTGCGGCAGGCTATCCAGGACGCAAACGACCTGGGACACTTCTTCCTGCTCATGGAGCACAAGGGCTACGAGATCAAACACGGTGCCCGACTGGGCTTCCGACTGAGAGGCCGGGATCGGTTCATGATCCCCGGCAGGAAAGATCCGATGTTCACCGAGGAGGGCATCCGGGCAGCCATTCTGGGGAACTTGTCTGCCATAGTCTGACAGCAAAAGATAGAAAAACTGATTGCACACCAAGCCGCGTAGTCCTATATCAGGAAAAGCAAAAGTTGCATTAGTGACAGGGGCATCAAAAACACATTTAATTCCGCAGTATCTCTGCCGCTATGGCGGAATTGAAGGAACGTCGGGCACAGGCGAAGAAGCTCCTTCATGAAAATGAGGAGATGTACCGCCGGGTCAAGGCTCTTTTTCATTTTCCCGCCCTCCATGGTAAACTGATTGACAGTATGGGTCATGGAGGGCTTCTTATGTTTCAGCATGTGATCGAGATTCCACAGACGCAGGAGAATCACCCTATTTAGGACCAGCAGCTGCGGGTTGCTGCCGATTGCCGTACCAGCACGAATCAGGAGGAACAAAATTCAAGTCTGGAAAACCAGATCGCGTATTATACAGCTTTCATTCAGAGTAATCCTAAGTGGCGGTTCGTGGCTGTTTGCGCCGACCAAGCATCGGGACTGCACACGAAAAACCGCCCAGGCTATCGGAAGCTCCTGAGAGGCTGCCGGAGAAAAAAGATCGACCTGATCCTCGTCAAATCACTCAGCCGCTTTGGGAGAGACGCCCGGGAAGCTATTAGCACCATCAGAAAGCTGAAGTAAATGAATGTAGGAATTTACATAGAGTTAGGAGGGAACTGCCACATGGGAGAATGAGAACGTGCGAAGCCGTTATCTGCTGCTGGAATAGCGCCTGTGGAGCTGCTCCTTCAAATAACGGATAAAGTGCTTTTCCTGAGGTCGAAGGGCCAATGTTTGAGAATAAAGGAGGCCCACGGACATGGGGGCGCCGTCTGCGATAGGGCGGCAGACACAGTTCAGCCGCTGCGCATCCTTTTCCGGAATACTGATGCCGATGGAAATATAGTTTCCCTTGCACACGGCGTCAAAGATGGTCCCCCGGTCACAGATATACAGCAGATCTGTGTTTCTGTGGAGGCCGAGGATTTCCAGTGTATCGTCGTGGTCAATATGGGCGTCGGCAATAAAAGGGTATTTTGCCAGATCATCAATATAGATATTCTCCGCCGTTGCCAACGGGTGATTTTTTGACATGAAGGCGGTTACCGGGATAGAGTGCTGAAGGATCGTCAATTCCAGATTGTATTGATCTGCCAGATCCATATATTTGGGGATGATCTGCTCAAACATGACCAAAATGCCCAGACGGCAGTTGCGCGCCACGATGTTCTTCAGATTTTCCCGCAGACCTGCCTCCAGAAATTTATCATGTGTGCTGTTGTGGTTGGGATAGCGCTGCTTGTAATCAAAAAAGCATTGAAGAACAAACGCGGAGCGGGCACAGACGATGGAAAGACTGTCGTCTTCCGCCATGGCTTCCGGGATATTTTGAATATTGTTTCGTTCTGTGACGATTTTTTCCGCATGGCTCATGAAAACCAGCCCCTCCGGCGTAGGGACAATTCCGCTGGCTGTTCGGTGAAACAGTGAATAGCCGATTTCGTTCTCCACATTTTTGATGATGGAGCTGAGATGAGATTGGGAGATATAGCAATTTCGGGCCGCTTTGTTGACAGATCCGCATTTAAATGCTTCCAAAATATAAGTCAGGTGTTCGGTGTTCATCTGTATCTCGCTCCTTTGCGCAGGGTATCTCAAATTGCGATTGCTTACCAGAGTTTCGTATAATCTGTTCGGACGGCCCCTATGCTATAATGAAACCCGGGAAAAGACAAAAAGGGCTCGCCTTTTGCGCACTTCGACTATCTTCATTATTATAGTTGTCCCCAATATTGATTTCAAGTCTGGGAAAATGCTTTTCCGGCGGAGCTGGAGAGAAGAAAGGAAGATACAGATATGGCGGAAAAAAAGCGCGAAAAGACAGTGAACATACTGGACCAGTTGTTCTGGACCGTTCAGCCGCCGATGGGACTGGTAAAAGGCGACTATTACCGGGCGGAAAACTGGTTCGCCCCTCATTTCCCCGGAGACAAGGGATACCACGGTATCCTGGAGGTGGTCCGGGAGGATGGGCGGATCCGCATGGTGGAGTTCAACGAGATCAATAACCCCACCTATTACATCAAGCGCTATCAGGGCGTATCCAAGCGGCTGTCGGATTACGGTTTCCTTCAGGCCACCAAGGAGCGAACCGCCAAATCGGGCGTTGTGCTGGTCAATGGTCTGACCCACCTGGAGGCGCAGATGGTGGCGGAAAACCGGCTGACCGGCGAGTTCGATCTGCTTACCGGCGCTTCCAACAGTATCAAGCGGTCTATGCTTCCTCTGGCGCAGGAGATCGCAGAACGGTTGGAAACTCCCTCCGGTCAGCGGTATTACGGCTATGCGGAACAGGTGGAGCCGGGCGTTACCGGCCGGCTTCAGGTCGTGCTGGAGAGCGGGAAGATCGTTTCTCTGTCGTATGATGAGATTTTCGCGGACCGTCAGGAGGACATCCCGGATCCGGAGCTCAAGCCCTATTACCGGCAGTCCAAATATCATTCTCCGGATTATATCTCCACCATCGGCGCCGGGTTTAACAGTATTTTCGACCTGCTGGCACAGCAGGTGGTGCGTACGCAGTCCCTGACGGATCTGACGGGGCTTCCTTTTACAGAGGAACCCAAGCGAGCCAAGGAATGGGACAACTACCTGACTCTGGCACGGAAGGTGGAAGCCGCGCTGAGATCTGACGGTGTGTGCGGCTGACGGTGTGTGGGAATGTGACCGCCGGAGCGGCGGTTTCATAAATACAACGATCGTATAGGAGGAACACGATGAAAATGAAGAAGAGAATTTTCGCATTATTCACCGCAATGGTCCTACTCTGTGGAGCGCTGACAGGCTGCGGCCCGACCGGTTCCAGCACGACCACTCCGAGTGGCTCCGGGGATGCCGATGGCGCTGAAGCCGGTCAAAAGGATACTCTGATTGTTGCTGTCCCTGAGTCGCCTACCTATATGGATCCGATGGTACAGGCGTCCATCGCCACGTTCCGCGTGACGACGCAGATGTTCGACCGGCTGGTCATGCTGGATTACGACATGAATCTGGTGCCTGGTCTGGCTGAGAGCTGGGACGTGGTGGATGAGACCACGACGGTGTTCCATCTGCGCAAGGGCGTCAAATTCCACAACGGCGAGGAGATGACCTCCGAGGATGTCAAATACAGCCTGGAGCGCTGCATGGCAAACCCGGGTGTGAACTACAACTACCTGATCATTGAGAGCATTACCTGCGACGATGATTATACTGTCACCATCAAGACCTCTGAGCCCTTCAACGCTCTGCTGCCCCGCCTGACGCTGGATGCGGCGTCCATCATCTGCAAGAGCGCGGATACCAGCCCCGAGGAGTTCAACAAGAATCCCGTGGGTGCCGGTCCCTACAAGTTTGTCTCCTGGGAGCTTGGCGGCGATGTGGTGCTGGAGGCGTTTGAGGATTACTGGGGCGGCGCTCCGGCTATCAAGCGCATCATCTTCCGCACCATCCCCGAGGCTCTGAACCGCACCATTGGTCTGGAGACCGGCGAGGTGGACCTGGCCTATGATCTGGGTATTACCGATCTGGAGAGCCTGGAGGGCAGCGAGACTGTCACTACCATGACCTCTCCCAGCACCACTGTGTGGTATGTGGGCGTGAATGTGCAGAAGGCGCCCTTCGATAACCAGAAGGTCCGTCAGGCCATCGCATATGCCCTCAATCCCCAGGATTACATCGACCTGGTGTTCAGCGGCGAGGCTACCCTGGCCAACTACACCATGCTGCCTCCCAGCGTGGACGGCTATATTTCCGACTGCTCTTCGTATTCCTACAATGTGGAAAAGGCCAAGGAGCTGCTGGCCGAGGCTGGCTATCCCGACGGCTTCTCCACCACCCTCTGGTGCTCTGACAGCCAGGTGATGCGGGACTCCGCTGTGGTCATCCAGGAGCAGCTGCGCCAGGTGGGTATCGAGGCTGAGGTCAAGACCATGGAGAACGGTCAGTACTATGCGGATACCGGTGAGGGCGCCCACGACATGTACATCATGTCCAAGACCTCCATCGATCCCGACTCCATGCTGCGCGCCATGTATCACACCGAGGCCTTCGGCCCCTCCGGCAACCGCTCCTTCTGGGCCACGCCTGAGGTGGATGCCATGATCGACGAGGCCAGTACTACCACTGACACCGAGCACGCCATGGAGCTGTACGCGGAGATCCAGCGGATCGTGGCGGACGCCGCTCCCCTGGTTCCTCTGGCTGTTGAGCATCTGAATGCCGGCATGCAGTCCAACGTGAAGGGCTTCGGCCTCTATCCGGGCAAGTCTCACTACATCAACGGCACTTATTTTGAATAAGCGCTTCCGGATATCCGGAACAGCGGGCGGCGG
>OLGB01002580.1_pt1 | contig 18917 bp, 19 predicted proteins | sample 1605691 | NCBI WGS metagenome assembly OLGB01 (sample SAMEA3888925, study PRJEB22519) | human gut metagenome | biome: human gut; feature: human-associated habitat; material: faeces | place: Denmark | collected 2010 | reverse complement strand
TGCCCGACCTACACCCTTAGCAGGGGCGCCTCTTCGGCCTCTTGAGTATTTCTCCTTAATCCGAACTACGTCTCTACCAATCTGATTTTGAAATACGTCCCTCACTCGTGACGCAAAAATTATTATACATATGTCTTAACCATTTGTCAATGCTTTTTTTAATAAATGTAAATCAACTTTCAATCCTGCCTGGCATATTCCTTCACCGCAGTTTCGTACAGATTATTTCCCACTGAATCCATCACGACAATTACCGGGAAATTTTTAACCTCCAGCCTTCTTATTGCTTCCGTCCCCAAATCATCATAGGCAATTACACTGGAGGCTGTAATAGACTTTGATAACAGGGCACCCGCTCCGCCAACCGCTGCAAAATAGACTGCACCATTCCGAACCATTGCGTCTTTCACCGACTGGCTTCTCTTTCCTTTTCCTATCATGCCTCTCAATCCCAAATCCAGAAGTTCAGGCGCATACTTGTCCATTCTGCTCGCGGTAGTCGGTCCCGCCGAGCCAATAGGTCTTCCCTCTCTTGCCGGGGACGGTCCCATATAATAGATAACATTCCCTTCCAGTTCTATCGGTAATGCTTCTCCTCTCTCCAATGTTTCCTGCATTCTCTTATGTGCAGCATCTCTGGCAGTATAGATAATCCCCGTCAGATAAACATAATCTCCTGCCCTCAGGGACATGGCATCTTCTTTACTTAAGGGAACTTTCACATGCTTTTCCATATTTGTACTCATTTCTGCGCACGTTCTCCACCGCCTGACGAGTTTGTGCCAAGTGCGCGCAGGCACAACTCGCTTGATTGAAAAAATCCGTTTTTCAACCTTCACTTCTGTCCAACTTCCACATTAATATGAAACATTCTCATCCTTATAATACCCGTACCGCATGTCGATTCACATGGCAGCATATATTCACTGCCACCGGAAGCCCTGCAATGTGGGTAGGATAGGTATTGATATTCACCGCCAGTGCAGTCGTAGTTCCTCCCAGCCCCCCCGGACCTATACCGGAATGGTTAATCTTTTCCAACAGTTCTTCTTCCAGTTCTTTTACATATGGGATTTCCGAATGTTGGTCTATCGGCCGCAGCAATGCTTTTTTAGCCATCATTGCACATTTTTCAAAAGTGCCGCCAATTCCAACTCCGACTACCATAGGCGGACACGCATTCGGCCCCGCTTCTGTCACCGCTGTTATAATCGCTTTTTTCACACCTTCCAGACCGTCCGCCGGCTTAAGCATAAACACCCTGCTCATATTTTCGCTGCCAAATCCCTTTGGTGCAACTGTTATTTTCACCTGCTCTCCCGATACAATTTCATAATGAATCACCGCCGGCGTATTGTCCTTCGTATTTTCTCTGTAAATAGGGTCCCCTACTACAGATTTCCTTAAAAAACCCTCCGTATATCCCCTGCGCACACCTTCATTTACTGCTTCTTCCAGACTTCCGCCTGTTAAATGCACTTCCTGCCCTACTTCCAGAAAAACAACCGCCATTCCTGTATCCTGACAAATGGGAATCATATCCTCCCCGGCAATTTTCAGGTTTTCCTGAAGCTGTTCCAGCACCTGTTTTCCCAGTGGCGCTTTTTCCGTTTCCACCGCTGTCTTTAAAGCATTTTTCATATCGCCTGTCAGATAATGGTTTGCCTCAATACACATTTCCTTTATATTGTCCGTAATGTCTGATACATTTAACGTTCTCATTTTACTTTTATCCCCGTTCTTAGGCTATTGTTTTTATCTGTTCCCTTTTATTCACCGACAATTGTTTTTCTGATTTCTTCCAGTTCTTCCCCGGAAGGATTGCCCGGTACCCAGCCAATTTTCTGTCCGTCATTTTCATATCTGGGAATCAGATGTAAATGGAAATGATGAACAGTCTGTCCTGCTGCTTCTCCATTATTCTGAACCAGATTTAAACCATCGCACCGCAGTCTGTCCTTCATCCGTCCTGCCATATTTTTGGCAAGAGCCATTACATCCTTCGCTGTTTCCTCCGGAAGTTCAAACAAATCTGCTGCATGCTCCTTGGGTAAAATCAGGGCATGACCGCGTGTTGCCGGGCCCAAATCCAGAATTACCCTGAATTTTTCATCCTCATATAAAGTCTTTGCCGGAATATCTCCATTTGCAATTTTACAGAAAATGCAATCTTCTTTCTTCATTTTAATCTCCTCCATTCCGCAAGCTTTTCATACTAATCTTTATTTCTGCGCACTTCTCCAACGCATCTCGAGTTTGTGCCAAGTGCGCGCAGACACAAATCTCGCGTGTGAAAAATATGCTATCAGGCATATTTTTCACACTAATCCCCATTCCTGCGTATTCTTTGCGTTTTGCGCACATCATAAGTTACATTGCAGGTTCAAAGGGAAATAACTGGTCCAAAGTACGAAGCACTCTGAAATCCCCCTTTGTTTTCATCAGACCTGACATAAATGCCCTCTGGAAAGTCATCCTTCCGGCAACAATATCTTCCATGGTTGCCTTGCTCAGACTCACTTCCACATCCGGCTGCTCACAGGTTCCATAAAAACATTCAAACTCCAATCCATTCACAGAAAAAATCAGTTTTTTCTTCTTTTCTTCTATAGAAAGGGCATAATCCGCCTGAAATCCTGCCTGTGGATGAAAACACTTCCTGAAATTCGGCAAATATTCCTCATCCTCTGTGTCCTCATTCATCATATCCCGGAACAGACTTGCCAGTTCCTGAATATCTTCCTTCTGGCGCTGTACATAAGTATCATCCGATACATATCTGGAAAGCTGCTCCGATTCCTGCGGCGTAAGGTCTGTTGTCTTTAAAACCGCAATTCTCTGTTTTACTGCCTGATTACTTGCAGGGAAGCTTGCCATATGCTGATTGATGGTACGATACATATTTTCCGCTTTTTTCTCAATAATGCGGATATACTCCTCATTCATTTCCAGCATTACTGTATTTTCAATATATCCACAGATTCCGCTGCAGGGCAGGCCGCCTAGAATTTCCCACGCTGTTGCCAGATTCAGCTTCGCTTCTCTTTCACCGTAGGTAGTTGACATAACCACCGGGCACATATAAATTTCTGCCATCTTTTCCTTATTGCCAAAAAGCCAGCAGGCATCAAGAAACTGCTGCATATAGCCGCCAATTCCATACCACTCCACCGTAGTAGCAAGAATAATTCCATCCGCATCCTTCAGTGTCTGGGGCAGGGTCGTTATTGTATTCTTCAATTCATACAGATTATATCGGGTAACATTTACCCTGAGTTCTTCAAGAATTTCCTGCATTTTATTGATTACAAACAAGGTCGGGTCGTCAATCAGCCCTCTTCCGCCATAATAAATATTAATGTTCATTCTTTATGAATTCCTTTCTCTTCTGGAGCGCACACCAGACGCTTCCTGCCAGAAAACCTGTAATCAACCCGCCAACATGTGCTGCATTATCAATATTTCCACCGGTAAATCCGCTGTAAAGAGATAGCGCTATCATAATAAGGACTCTTTTCAGCGTCACTGTTTCCATATTTCTGCTTCCAAAAAACACCAGTGCCAGCAATACTCCGTCCAACCCGAAAATAGCCCCGCTCGCTCCCAGCGAACCCGCCATATCCATATTCTGTACTTTCATCCATAAGGACAGCAGATTGCCACCTGTTCCGGACAGAAAATATAATACAGCCAGAGCAATATGCCCTATTTCTCTTTCCAGCATTGCTCCCAGAAAAAAGAGAATCAGCATATTATTAAAAAGGTGCCCTATATCCGCATGAAAGAACAGGGCACTCAGCACTCTTCCATATTCCTTTCTATATAACACATCCACCAAATCCAGAATCCCCTGATTATAAAACTCGCCTCCGGTCAGCAGACATATGATATAGATAATTACATTTGCCAGCACCAGAAAGGCACTGACAAACGGCAACTGTTTTAAACGCTTCAATGATATACCTCGCAGCTGTCCACTTTTCTTTTACGCCCATTATAGCATAGTCATTTTCGCTTTTCAATCAATAACCCCGCCTCTAATCAGCCCCGTTTCTCCTCCCGGTCAGCCGCTTAAGACAATTTTCCTGCCCTTTCCCTGTTTTTTATCTGAAAACAAACAATACCCTTCCGCATCGGATATCATCCCCTTCCTCCAGACGTCTTTTTTCATAGGGTTGTAATCTCAGCCCATTTTTAAAGGTTCCATTGGTAGAATTCATATCTTCCAGATAATAATATTCCCTTTCTTTGGTAATTTTCGCATGCACTCTGCTGACAGAAGCATCCTCCAGCACAATATCTGCCTCTTCCTTTTTCTTACCGATAAGTGCTTCCTGCCCCTGGAGATTTTTCAGCAATGTACCATCCGGCAGATATAATCCCCGGATTTTTCCCTGCTCAGTTTCTCCTGTTTCCACATAAAGCGTTTCTCCGTAAGCTTCTTCATAATGTGTGCTCTCTGCAACCGCCTTTACCTCCGGAGCAGTATAAATCTCTTTGTTTTTCTTTTTCCTTCCCTCAAAAAATGTCAATATTCCCTTTTTCGGTGTAACAATCTCTTCTTCCCTGTCCTCCTGTTCCTCTGGTATATATTCCCTGTTTTCAACAGGCTTCTGTGGTAACTCTTTCGTTGTTTCTTCTCCCCTCTCAAGCACCCTGATATCCTCATACAACTGCTTTTGCAGATAGGGTGTTCCAATCCGTTCATATTGCTCGTACATATGATAAACACATTCCACCAGCCCTTCATCCTGATAATCAATGTGTTCCGTTAAAAATTCCAGAATACTCTTAAAGCTTTCCTGTTCCTGAGAATAGGGAAGATACAAAAAAGAAAATACATTATTGTCCATGCTCTGAAATATCTGCTCCGGATACCATATGATATTTTTAACATCCAGCAAAAACCGTTCCAGTTCCTGCTCCACCTGTCGTATTCCCCACACAAAATCCAGAACCCATTTTCTCGAAATACTCCTCCCACCATATAACTGCATAATATTCTGGCGGGAAGAAATATCATAATACAAATATACCAGTCCATTGATATAGCGCAGACTGCAGGGCAAAAGATTTTTGATTCCTCCACGATTCAAAATACAATATTGATATCTTTTTTCTTCCGGTTTATTTTCCAGCAAAATTCTTTCATAATTACAATTCAGACTCCTGATATATTCCGTTTGCAGCATCCTTTTCCTCCTTCTGTCCCATTGCTTTTCTGCATTGTCTGATAAAAAATACCGGTTCCAGTTGTTTTCCCTCATAAACAACCGCTGCCTTTGTTTCCCATTGATACTGATTTTCTATCCAAAAAGGATATTTCAGCTTTCCCATTGCCGCTATCCTTACTTTTCCCTTTGTCATTTCCGCATCTATCTGTTCCCAGCTCCACAACACATATTTTCCCCTGTACAACGTACCTGTCACTGCCTGAAGCCTCTCTTCCCCCTCACACCCGACTACTGTCATATATGCCATATCCATGTTGAGCAGGCATCTGTCATACTGGAAAAATAACAACCCTATTGCCAGAAACTGTACTGCCAGAACAATCGGAAATACAAGCGCCGCCTCCAAAGTCAAATAGGCATTTTCCCGCCAAGCCCCTGTACCATCATCCATGTCACTGTCAGAAATGGCAGATAGGGCAGTCTGGTTCTCCAGCTTCCTCTCCGCAGGATGATGAGTCCCCCTCCAAACACGGAAAGCAGCAATAAGCTTCCCCAGAATATTCCTGTCATTTTTTCCACATTTTCTGTTATGCCCAGCAAAAGCAATACGATTCCATCCACATATCCTGCTTTTTTCAAGATTGCCGCCCCCAGCAAAAGCACTCCGGGGACAAGCGCCAGACAACCTTTCCAGTCTGTCCAGTACTGCCATTCCCTTTCCATAATTACTTCCAGAACCGTTCCCGCCGCACCAGCTCCCAGCATCCATACGGGTACTCTTTTTTCCTTCGCATCGCTTATTCCCATTCCCGACAGCCATAATGCCTTCCATATCATCCTCCACACATAAACCTCCTGCTCCCGGCAGTTCTATTAAATGAAGTACTGCCTGTCGTCCGACTTACTTTCCGCATCTGCTGCATTCCCGATATTTCTTTACTGCCTCCTTGTACTCCATGGCACAGACCGTTCTTTTTAAACCCGCACAGGTTCTGCTGTAATGAAAGCAGATTCCTTCCCTTGTAATCAATACCGTATCCGGTTCTTTTCCTCTTACACATTTTTCACACGCCGCATATTTTCTTCCCCACTGATTCGTGCAGGATGCCTTTTCCCCGGCGCTTATTTCCTCTATTGCCAGTGTCAGATGAGTACAGTCCCTCTCCCGGTGATAAACCATTCCTGTGTCCGTTACATAAACAATTTCCGCAGGAAGTTCATCCGCTGAAACAGCATATCCTGTCCACAACCGGATTCTGCAGACGTTTTTCATCCTTATTTTTCCAAAAGCATCCGCCAGTCCGGCAGGTTTTACCTGATACCAGACCGTAATCTCCAGCATTTCATTCTTTTTGACCGCCGCCACATATATGCCCGCTTTTCCTCCCGCTATCGGTGAATTTTCCAGATATTCCTCCCCCAGTTGTTCCACAATTCTGTTTTTCAGATAAAGAGAGGAAATCATGGAAACTACATTTGTATTCCAATTGTCCTCCACCGCATATTCATACAGTGCCACTTCCCGCCCCGTATTCCAGACAGCAAACTGGATATTTCCATGCAGCCGAATCATTTCCGTAAAGCCGCCCAGTGTCAAAACAAAGAATAGGAACAGCGGAAGAACGACTGCTGCCTCCAGCGTCATGGAGCCCTCTGCTTTCTTCCCGAAGAGAATATACAGTGGCAGACCGGTTACGGTATTATTCTGATTTTGGGCAGCACCAGTTTCAACCCTTTTTAGTGTCGGAGAAGGATTTCGTTTTTTCTTTTGCTTTTTCTTTTCGCTTTTCCATAATCGGTCTGCCACCGTACATTCCCTCCTTTCCCGCTGTTTTTCCTAATATTCCTTTTCCCGAATCAGTTCAAAGTTTTCTCCGAAGGAGCCTGTCACATTTACCTTTGTCTGGATTTTGTCATAACATCCGTCCAGCCTGAAATTCCCATTTCCGGTAGTCCGACGTATATCCGTTTCTACCATATCCATTGCCCGTACTGTCATGGTATCCATATCAGACAGGGACAGAAAAACTCTCAAATAGTCCTCATAGGAAAGCCCCTTTTCGTTCTTTTTTCCGGAAATTCCGCCGGCAAGAGCTTCCCCCAATCCAAGCTGCCAGCTATCTGCATCCTTCAAAAGAGGCACTTTTCCTCCCTCAAACAAGGTTCTGATATCGCACAGACTTTCCGCATATGCCCAGCCCAAAATAATCGTTGAATGTAGTACAGGTGTCAGTTCCGGCACCAGACAAAGAGAACAGATGGTAGTTGCCAGTGCTTCCGCCTCCTGACTTTTTTCCACATCCGTGTATAAGTAGGCAACATTTGCCGCTTCCCGCAGGACGCATAACCGTAATGCAACTTTTTCCAGATTTTCCCTGTCTGTTTCCTTCCCTGCCAGTATGTATTCCAACTGATAGGAAAGCCCGCCTGCTTCCTTTTCCTGCCCCCAGCGTCCCATGTACCGCAACAGATATTCCTGAAAGAAAAATTTCTCTAGCAACCCATCCGCTGCATCTGTGTCCAGATTCCCACGGGTTACTTTTCCCTGTTTCAGTCTTTCTCCGATACTTCCTTCTTTGGAAAAGCTCTTTCCGGACAAGGTCTGGCTCTCTGTAAGAACCAGCTTCAAAATCCCCTTTTTCCGCATTTCATTCAGGGTATCCGTGGGATTTTCTATTTTTTCCGCAGTCTGGTTTTTATCCTTTTTTTCCGTTGTATCCTCTTCCGGAGTGTATTCTTCTATTTCCCTGTCCAACGCTTCCTTTTCGTTTTCCGTCTGCGCGCTTTCCAGTCCGTTTATTTCCACAGTATCTACCCAGCCCTGAAGCTGATAAAATAACTCTATTCCCACATCATCCTGAACTGCTTCTATTGCCCTCCTTCTGAAAACCGCTCCCGTTTCATCCGTCAGCACTGACACTCCTGTCACTTCTGCTCCACTCACCCGCAGAGCCAGAAAATCTCTGCCGGAAAGTTCCAGATTTCCTTCTATGTATTGACGCAGCCTGACTTCCACATTTTTCTTTGTACATTCAGAGGTTCCATACGAGGAATCTATGGCAAATAAATTGTATTGATGAAGTAATTCCTGATGATACTCCGCCAGAATATTCTGTACCCCGATATCTGTCGCACAGGCAGCTTCCAGTGCCGCTCCGCTGCCTCTTGCCCCTTTGAGCAAAACCAGAAAAAGCGTCAGCAGCACTGTCAGAAAAAGTGTAAGATACACCGTCAGATAGGCATTCTCTACTCTTTTATCAGCCTTTCTTTTCATTCAGACTCCTTAAATTTTTCCTGTCTGGGCAGTAATTTTATTGAAAATATTGTTTACAATTCTTGTTATCTGATTTTTGAAAATAACAACCAGTCCGACCAGCACCAGAATAATCAGAATAATCTCTACTGTACCCATTCCTTCCTCTTCCTTTAAAAATTCCTGATATCCCTTTAATTCCTTTGACATACTTTCTACCTCCGTTTTTGACTTCTTTGTTTTTTATTTTCACTTTTCACCTTTAACCGATTCCGGAAAATACCGGAATCATAATCAACAACATGACAACCGCCAGCAACATGACCATGGGAATCAGAAGCTTTGTACCCGCCTCTTCTCCCAGTCTTTTTCCCTGCTGAAGCTTTTCTTCCCCTGCCTGAAAGGCTTCCTCCCGTAATTTTTCCGGCAAATTTCTGTTGCCCCGTTTCAGATTCTGGACAAGAAAACTGCTCAGACGGATATACTGCCGGACACCGGTTCGTCTGCCAAACCGTTCATAGGCAGCACCTTCTGCGACCCCGGACTGCATTTCCCGGTTTGTCCGTAAAACCTCCTCCAGTGCCAGACATTCCTTTCCGCCCTCCGCTCTGTTCTTTTCATAATCCTCCCCCAGCTTCCGGAAAGCAGCCTTTACCGTCATTCCTGCCTGAATTAACAGCACCAGTTCATAGACAAAGGCGGCATATTCCCCCTGCAATTTCTTCTTTCTGTTTTTCACCTGTCCATGTAAATCCCTGTCAGCCAGATAATATGCCATTCCCGCACTCAGCATTGTAAGCACTAATACAATGCCAACCCTGTTTTCTCTCTTCTGCGACCATAAAATCACCTCCCCTCCCCATTCAGCAGGCAGTTCCAATTCTTCCAGTTCCCTGTCTGCCTCTTCTTTTGCCAGCAGATAGTTTTCCATCTGCCTTTGCCACTTTTCCGTTTCAGAAAGCTCCTCCGGCACTACCACCGTATTCAATACAACCTCTCTGCTGTATTCCCCGCAGGTAAGTGTTGCTGTCAGAACAACCTCCTCCGGCTGTTTCCCCGGACAGACTTCTCCCTCCTTTGTCACCACCTCCGGATTACTGCTTTCCCATTCCACCTTCGGTGCATAGCCTTCATACAGGGAAAACAGGTTGAGATTTTCTCTTATCCCGTCAATGGATTCGTTTTTCCCCAGAATCAGTTCCGGCAGCTTTTCTTCCAGACAGTCCAGTTTTTCCTGCGCTTCTTCCCCTGTCCAGGCTCTGGCAGAAAAGGGAAGGGAAAAGGAATATTTCCGGTCTTTATATTCCGCTTCCAGTTCAATCTGCTTTTCCCCTTCCCCAGGACTTCCTCTCTGCAGACTGTTCGTTTCCTGCTGCAGGACAGGCTGTTCGGCGAGGCAGGCTGTCCCCACCGCAAGCAGGCTTCCCGCTGCAAGTACTTTCAGGGACAGCGCCAGCTTTTTCACATAGTATTTTGTTTTCAACCATTCCGGGCTCTCTCCCGGATAAAGCTGTCTTAAATCAGCCTCAATTCCCTTACCGGAAAAACCCATAAAACCACCGGAGGCGCATTTCCGATAAAAAAACATCGCCATTTTCTCAAAAATTCCTTCCCGCTTTTTCTCTTCCACCTTCAACTGATTTCCTCCCAAAGCTGATTCAATACCCTTTCTCCCATGACATATGCCAGCAGATAAATGCCAAGGCAGCCTGTCATAACCAAAATCCCCAGTCCATTATGGTAAAGGGACTGAAAATATCCGGGATTGGTAAGTTCCACATAACAGAGAATGAAAAAGGGCATCAACCTCATAATCATCAATTCCATTTTTCTTCCGCTCAGACAGGTTTCCAGTTCCTGCCTTAACTCAATCCGCCTGCCTGTCAACTGCGCCGTATTGAAAATAATATCCGGCAGGCTTCCACCATTCCTTTTTGCCATACCAAATACCCCTGCAAACTGCCGGATTTCTTCACATTCCGTTCTTTTTGCCATATCCGCCAAAAGCTCCTCCAGAGTAATATTGATGTGAAGCCCCCTCTGAAGCAGCCTTAACTCCCTGCAGATTCTTGCCTTATTTCCAAAAAGCATCACCATATCCTTCCAGCTTTCCACAAAGGCATTTTCCGCAGAGTATCCAGCCTGCAACAGAGTTGCGACCGCCAGAATACATTCCTTGAACTGAACTGTCAGTTCCTGCTTTTTCCTTTTTTCATTCTCTTTTCTCAATTTGAGAAAAAAAGCAACCCCTATCCCGTTTAACGGAATAACCGCCCAGACACTGCGGTAAAAGAAAAATGCCAGTCCTCCCGTTACCAGTAGCGATAACAACAGAAAACAGCCGTTTTCTCTACAACATTCCAGCCGCCCTGAGTTTATTTTCCCGAAGCAGCGTCCCTTTTTTCTGTAATCTACCAATGACTCTTCCTCCACTGTCCTCTCCCGCTTCTTCAAAAACAAATAGCGGATTTAATCGAATTTCGTTTTCCTCACAGCCTGCAATTTCCGTAATTTCCAGAACTCTTCTGGAACGGTCCCTGAGCCGTCCCAGATGGACAATTATGTCAATCCCGGAGGATATCTGCTGTCTGATTGCCGCAAGAGGCAGTTCCATTCCCATAAGCACCATATTTTCCAGTCTGCTCAGCATATCCTTTCCACTGTTGGCATGCCCGGTAGACATACTTCCGTCATGTCCTGTATTCATACATTGCAGCATATCCGCCGCCTCTGCCCCGCGCACTTCTCCCACAATAATCCTGTCCGGGCGCATCCGAAGCGAGGAACGTATCAATTCCCGGATATTTACCTCCCTGCAGCCTTCTACATTGCTGTTTCTTGTTTCCAGCCTGACCAGATTCGGCAGTCCCAGAAGCTGTAACTCCGCACTGTCCTCAATGGTAATCACCCTTTCCTCCGCAGGAATAAACTGGGAAAGCACATTTAAAAAGGTTGTTTTTCCGCTGCCGGTTCCTCCACTGATAAAAATGTTGTAGCCTGCCTTTACCAGTCTTTCCAGAAATTCTGCCGCCTCACAGGATATGGATTCCAGTTCCAGCAGCTTTGCCATGGTAATGGGCTTTTCCGGAAATCGCCGGATTGTTACCACCGGTCCATCCAGTGCTACCGGATTCATCACAATATTGACTCTTGCGCCATCCGGCAGCCTCGCGTCCACAATAGGGGATGCCTCATTGACTACCCTGTTACAGCCTGCTACAATCTGTTGAATCACATCCTGAAGCCGTTCCATTGATTCAAAATGGATATCAAGCTGGCTCAGTTTTCCATCCCGTTCCACGAAAATATTATCCTTTCCATTTATCATGATTTCCGTGACGGAATTATCCTCCACAAAAATCTGCAGAATATCCAGCCGCCTCAGGGAATCAAACAGTTCCTTCCGCAGGCGTTTTCTGACATTCACCGGATATGTTTTCAAAAATTCTTCGCCTACTAATACCTCGTCAATGGCATTTTCCACCTCTTCATCCGAAATATCCTTCGCATACTCCATTCTTTCCTGTACCCTTGTCCGAAGTGTCCTTTTCAATTCTGTATACTGCATACCTTTCTCTCTCCATTTTTACTCTCATTGCTGCGTATGCTTCTGCACATAACGAGTTACTCTTCTTCCAGCTTCACCGCTATTTTTTTCGCCACCTCCGCCAGTTCCCCTCTGGTCAGTTGTTCCAGTTCCTCCGGAAGCCTGTGAATTTCCGTCAAATCCAGCTTTTCCGTCTTTTCCAGTACATCCTCATACTCGGAAAGTGCCAGAAGCTGCTCATATTGCATCAGCTTTCTCTCTGCCATCCTGTCCTTTCCCACAGAGGTAAATACCTTTTTACATTTCCGCAGAATATCAAACAGCCCCTGCATGCTCTCCGACAAATCCAGAATGACATATTCGTATTCTCCCAAATCCTCTATTTTCTCCAACAGTCCCGTCCATTCCTCCGCGGTGACAGGCAAAAGATTCTGCCCCGCCCGCATTGGCGGAATATAATCCAGATTTCCCAACTGCTGTACCATCGTGCGCATCCGGATACGGAACTTTTCCTTTTCCGTATTCAGAAAATAGAGCAAATCTGCCATATCAAGCTGCTGTGCCTTCGGTAAAAGCTCTCCAAGCCCCGCATAATGTTCAAAATTCAAATACAGAGTTCTATGCTCCTCCGCCAGAAGCTGTCCCAATGTCAGAGCAAAGGAGGTCTGAAAACACCTTCTCACCGGGGAATAGTTTCCAAGGAATGTGACCTGCTTCTTTTCCAGAAGCCGTGGCAGTTCTCTATCTCCCCCATCTGCATAAATCAGAAGCAGCTGCTTTACCACTTCCTCCGCACAGTCATACTTATCCACATAGTGAAGGTTTTCCCAGAGGATTCTTCCACTTTCATTTAAAATAACCACGTTATCCTGGCTCAGCTTCTGCATGGCTTCCTCATAGGTACTCTCCGCAACCACAAGCATATTCACCGGCTCCTTTTCCTGCCGCAGCATTTCCTGCCCGCTTGTATAGGTTCTCAGATGCCAGGGAAGATTCTTTTTCTTCTTTAAATATTCAGACATTGCCTGTGCATACTCTTCCTCCTCATCACAGAGCAGCAAAATCTTTTCCTCTCTCTTTCTCAATAGACACCTCCCATGTACAAAAGCGCACTCGCCAGTATCGGACCGGACAGACAGATACCCAGACGATGCCTTTCCGCCCTGTCCGTCAGATAGGGCTTCCATACCCCCGCCACGCTGCAATCCCTGATATATCTCAGGAAAAACAGAAGCCTTTCCCGACCATTTTTTTCTCTCCACAGTTTTATCAGTGAAACACCTGCTGCAATGAGCAAAGAAACAAACAAGAATATAAAGACCCTTTGAAAGGGAAGAAACATGGACGCTGCTCCCAGAAGCTTTATATCTCCCGCTCCCAGCGCACCTATTTTAAAAAACGGATACAACATGACAATAATACAGAACATCCCCGCAAATCCGTAAAGACCTCCCTCTATTCCCTCTGTAAAAAATCGCTGCCCTGTCCCCAAAGCCAGAATACAGGCAATCAGCCAGTTGGGAATTTTCCGTTTCCGGTAGTCAAATACGCATGCGGCACAAAGTAATACGCACAAAGCCGCCAAAACATCATCTCCTTTTATAAATTTTCCGTAACTGTTCCATTGAATTTCGAGGAGAATCTTCCTCCTGATAAATTGAATCAAAGAATCAATAAAGATTATGTCTGCATTATAAAAGAATTTTTTGTTTTTTTCAAGTAGTATAATAAAAGAAAATCATTTTTGTATAATACTTACAATATTTTATAAAGCTGCAGCACATAAAGTGCCAGAAGCCCGGGAAATCCAAGAAATCCGGATGTCAAAACCGTTGCCATATTCAATCCGATTTCCACGCCGACTCCCCATACTGCCAGCCAGGAATTTACAAAATAAATAGCAATTGTTCCAAGAACACTTCTCAACATAACATTCAAAATCCATTCCCGCATCTGTACTTGTACCTTTTTGTCTTTGTTACAGCTTATGTGGGAATTTAAGAAATATACCAAAACAGTTCAGCCCGCGCCATTCGCAAAATCGCGTTCCACGCTCTCCTTCACTTCGTGACTTTTTTTGCTCATATATTGGCGCTCTTCTCAGGAACATACCCGTTCACAAAATCATGCAAGCATGATTTTTGCTCTCGCGTATGTTCCTGGCTGAACTGTTTTGGTATATTTTACAATTTGGGCGGCTATACTTGTAACAAAGTTATCCAAAAAAGGAATAAAGATGCGCGCAAATATGCGCAGGAATGGAGAAGAAGCATGAAAGTATTATTTCGCCAGAACATAGAACACGATTATCCCCCTGAGGAGGATTATACGCCGGTTTCCCTGAAGGACTGTATCGAAAAAACCCGGCAGGCACTGGATGCGGCCTACGCGGGTTTTGATAATGCAACTGATTTTTCTATGATTGACAGTTATATTTATGAAATCAATTCTCTCCAGATGCGCTACAAGCATCTGACCGCCCTTGCTGCGGCGGAGCCGAAAATCGAAACGGACTCCTTAAATGTACATTCCCCGATTCGTGCCCTGGTCAGCCATGTTTTCGGATAGCGTTCCCCGTCCATAGGTAAGCCCCGCATAGACCGTCTGGGAATTTTTCATGACAACTCCCTTTTTGTTTTCGGGAGCAATTTTTGCATAGGCATCCTTCAGCGGACTGATTACTTTTTCAATCTCCTGCAGTGGGGCAGCCTCGAAATGGGCTTCTCCCGCTGCCAGTCTGCGGATACAGAAAAGATAAAGCTGCTGCAGGGCAGGCGCCGGTTCATATTCCAAGTGCAGCGATTGCAGCAGCTCATTCATGCAGCCTCTTGCCTTGCGCACCGCCTCATGAAAAGCCGCCTTGTCTTCCTTTTCCACCGCCTCTTCCGCTTCCTTCAAATAACACAAAAGCATTTCATACAGAATCACAATCATTTCTGTGGAATTTGCCTGTGTAATTCTGAATGTAAACTGCTGTTTTTCGTCCTTCGTCATCCTTTATTCCAACACCCTTTTACGTTTTACTCATTTCTGCGCACTCCTTTGTGCAGACAGTCTTTACTGCAAAAGCTGCAATACCTGAGAAGGTCTTTCATTCGCCTGGGCAAGCATGGATGTGCCCGCCTGTGTCAGTACCTGATAGGTTGTATAATTTGTCATTTCCTCTGCCATATCCACATCCATGATTCTGGAATAGGCAGCCGTCATGTTTTCAGAGGTAATATCCAGGCTGTTGATGGTAGATTCCAGACGATTCTGGTATGCTCCCAGCTTTCCTCTGACTGCAGATACATATTTAATGGCTCCGCCCACCCGGTCAATGGCATCCAGTGCCCCGTCACTGGTGCTGACATCCACTTTTTCAATTCCCATATTCTGTAATGTCATCGCAGGGATTTCCACTGCCAGTATCTGACCCTCATTGGCACCTACCTGAAGCCTCATGGCACCGATTCCTGCAGCATCAATCACCAGCGGTTCTACGGGCGGATTTGCTGCGGCATCGGGAATCTTGATTTCTGTGGCACCGCCAAAATCAATATCAGAAATATCCAGACGGATTTCAAATCCGGTATCTGACTGCAGGGTCAGGATATTATCCTTTACGGAAGCGGTTGTACCCGCCGGAAACTCCGGTCCAAGCTGCAGATTATCCAAATCCACTGTATAATTTCCACCATCATCCAACTGAGAGGAAATGGTAAGGGATGTGATTGTATATTCCTTGGTTGCCACTTCGTCCGAATATCCATTTACCTTGATATTCAGGTTATTGGTATATCCCTTGTTCTCAAATTCTCCGTTCAAAAGCTTCTGCCCGTTAAATTCGGTTGTTTCGGAAATTCTTGTAATTTCCTCCTTTAACTGGGATACCTCATCCTGCACAGTCGCTCTGTCGGAATCAGACATGGTTCCGTTGGCGGCTTTAATTGCAAGCTCATTCAGACGCTGCAGCATTTCGCTGATTTCTGTCATGGCTCCATCTGCCGTTTCAATAATGGAAACACCGTTGCTGGCATTCTGGTTTGCCACATTGACACCCTCTATCTGGGCATTCATTCTCTTCGCCATGGCAAGTCCTGCCGGGTTATCCTTTGCATGATTGATTTTCAATCCGGAGGACAGCCTCTCCATGGACTGGGAAAGCAGATTGTTGTTGTTTGCCAGCGCATTATTGGAAAGCATCGCAGATACATTATAATTGATTCTCATTCTTTACACCAAACTCCTGTCCGATTATTTCTCAATACTTTTTAAAAATACCTTCGCTACCCGGTAAAGTTCACTGTTTTCCACCGGCTCCTGTCCGTTTCCCGGATTTTTCAACAGCGATGTCCGTGAGGCTTCCTCTGTAATTTCCAGATTTCCTATCTTCCAGTATTCGGAAGCCTTCTGTTTAAAGTTATCGGCAATCTTCTCCGGATTCATAACCTCTCCGTCACCCCGGCTGTAAAAAATTCCGCCAAGAGTTCCCTCCTCCAAATAAAACCGTGCTTCAAGCTGTTCCTCTCCGCTGCCCCGGACGCTCACCGACACACTTCCCTTTTCTTCCTCACTGCCTCTTTCAAAGGTAAGGTGTACCCTTGCAGGTTCCTCCCCGATATACATGGGAATAAAATATTCCTCCCGTCGGGCAAGGGGTATCAGAATACCGAGCTGCTTATGGATAAGCTGTAATTCCTTCACCTCCATTGTTGAAGCTGCCTCTCCCAGAGGATTTTCCTCCAATGCTTCTCTGGTTTCCTTTACCAGTTCCAGATAGTTCTCCTGAAACTCCTCTTTGTTGTCCATTCCCTCCAGCAATACTTCTGCGGCTTCCTTTTTTCTGTCCTTCTCCGGCTTTCCGCTTTTCTTTCCTGTACCGGAAAAGAAATCTCCGGTTTCTTCCAGAAGCGCCTCCGCTGCCATAAGGTTATCGCCTCCTGCCGGAAGCTCACCTCTTTTTAACAGCGCTGTGACCTCCTTCTCCGCCGTCTGCACCACATTTCTGTATTCCTCCAGCTGCTGCCTGTCGTAGGCTTCCTGCGCCTGCTCATCTGTCACAATTTCAGTAACAACCGCCTTCGCATCCTGTACAAAGGCTTTGGAAATCTGTTCCGAAATGCTTTCTCCCTTTCTGACCCGTTCCACTACCTGTCCCAAATCGTCAGAAACCTTCACATCCATGGATTTATATTTTCCGCTTCGTACCGCCGAAAGCAGATTGGAAAAGTGCAGCTCCGCCTGGGTATTTACAAGGGCACCAATGGCAGCGCCGTCTGTCTTTTCAATCTGGCGCACCAGACGGTAAATGCCGATATAGCTCTCCTTTTCCTCCTCGGTAATCTCCTGTTTTTTCTCCAGCTGATAAAGGAATCTGCTGTAACTTTTGGTTTCTTCCTGATATTCCTCCGGCAGGGTATCGAAATATGCCTCCAGCTCCTCAAAGCTCTTTTCCAGTGGATTGATACCATCCCGTATCATCCGCAGGGTTGCTCCGGGGGTCAGCTTTTCCACAACCGATTTTACCTGCTCATCCGCCTGTAAAACCCGCTCCACATTTTCCGGTGTAATTTCCATCCGGTTATATCCCAGTATTCTTACTGCCCGGCGGTTCTCTTCCGTTACCTCCAGACCAGCTTCCTGTAAAACTTCGTCAATATTTCCAAACGCCTTCTGAATGCTGTCCCCAAAATCTCTTCTGGGAGCTGTCATCAGCGTTTCGTAGCTCTCGCCCGCTTTTTCATAGCTTTCCCGCAGGGCTGCACCCGTTTCATAAAATGTATCAAAGGAAACCGGCTCTTCCCGTTCCAGAAAAGTTCCCAGTACGCTGACCGGGAAATAGGGAATTTCTGCTGCCGCCTGCCCCATCTTACTGTAAATGCTGTATTTTTCCACCGCCTGGGAATCCCCGGGGAAATAATTCTGTGCCAGCTCTTCCTCTGCGGTCTTCAATGCTTCCACCAGTTCCTCCATGGGTGTCGTATCTATGGAAAAACCGCTCTTTAACAGCTTTACGTTTACCTCCGCCGTCATTTTCAGCCGGACTTCCTCCAACTGCCTTCTTGCCGTCAGATTTCCTGCCGTTTTTTCCCAGGCTTCCGCGCTGTTGTAGTAATCAACCAGCCGTTCCGCCTTTTCATATATAGTTTCTTCCTTTCCGGAAATGCTGGCGTGTACCGGATTTTTCCCCTCTGAAAGTGCCTCTGCCGCTCCGTTGGCAAAATCCCTTTCCTTTACAGGAAGCTTCAACGCCTGAAGGTCCTCCAGTCTGTCCAGATTTTCCTCCGTCAGCGGAAGCCCCTTCTCCAAAAGCCATGCAGCCTCTTTTCTGTTTTCCTCTGTCAGTTCTCTTCCAGACTGTTCCAGAACTCTGTCTATCTGGGCGGAAAGCTCCTCGCTCCATTCCCCGGAAGCGCTTCTGGTATAATAGCCGCTCACTTCCTCCGCAAAAAATCCCGGCACGTTTCCTGTCTGCCGGGAAGCCGCTCCGCTGCTCTGCGCCAGATACAGGTTCCAGATTTCTCCGTCCATCTGATTGTCAATGAGATATTGCAGGCTGCCATCCTGTAAGGGCTGTAGCTCCTTCGCCATATTCCATGCCTCACAGACCGCCTGTACATTTTCCTCCGTAAAGGGAATATCTGCCCGGGCAAAGCTTTCCTGCAGGGACTGCGCCAATACCTGACTTCCCACTGCCGCCGTCAGGGTATCTAAATCCAAATCATCCGTATACCCCGCAATCTGTTTGCCGGAACGCACCAGCTCCGCCTTAATCCGGTCAACAATCGTCACTGCTTCCTCCGGGGACAGGCTGCCGAAATCAAATCCATCCTCCTGAAGCTTCGCATACTCTTCATCATCCAGTAAGATAATTGCTCGCTCTACAGCTTCTGTCACCGTCTGCTTGTCAAAATATGTACTGTCCTCAATCGCCACACTCTTAGGCAGCGCTCTGTATACT